>LNAP01001296.1_pt1 | contig 26900 bp, 27 predicted proteins | sample 602601 | NCBI WGS metagenome assembly LNAP01 (sample SAMN02440304, study PRJNA202911) | soil metagenome | biome: Subtropical and temperate rainforests or woodlands; isolation source: soil samples (1 kg each in a 20% v/v slurry with milli Q water) were... ... | reverse complement strand
CTATAATCTGCGTCGTCCTCACTCAGCGCTCGGATACATCCCGCCGGCGGCCTACGCCGCCAGTCTCATCACCACCGCGCAGTCCCGCGCAAAAACCGCCGAGGCTCTAATCGTCACTGGATGACAAAGCAGGAGCAGGTCACCGGCCATCAACATCGTGCAGTCGCTGATCGATCGCGGCGCGAAGGTGCGGGCCTATGACCCTGTGGGCATGGAGGAGGCGCGCAAGGTACCACCCGCCGGCGTCACCTACGCCACCGGGCCCTATGAGTGCGCGGAAGGGGCGGACTGTCTCGTTATCGTCACCGAATGGGACGCGTTCCGGGCGCTGGACCTCGACCGGCTGAAGACCCTGCTGCGCCATCCCACTGTGGTCGACCTGCGCAACATCTATCCCCCTAACGACATGATCAGCCTCGGCTTCAAATATGTGAGCATTGGCCGAGCCAATGTTACGTCACCTCAATAGTTAACGACCATACATAATCTCGAGCAACTTACCGGGATATCTCGCCATTATCTTCATAATATTCGTACGAACACCCGTATCCCGACACGCTTTTAATATTTCACGCGAAATTTTAATCTTGCTTCTTAACCCGCTTGTGCTGGCCCCACCTGCCTCCATATTCGTCCACACTTCGTCGATATGCCTGTATATGGTCGCGGGATCCTGAAATATTCGGCACATCAAATGAAAGTCTCCCGCAATACTATAATCGATAGGATAGACACCGTAACGGTCGAATAATCGTCTCCTCAAATAAAGAGCTGGATGCGCTGGCATACATCCCCACGATAAACGCTGAGGGGAAAATGTACTGGAGCGAGACCTTCTTACAACGCGAGTTAGATCTCCGGGCTTAAAAAACACCACGTCAGCATACACCGCATCGAGGGTGGGGTCCGACATTGCCGTAGCAACAGTGGAAAGGACACCGGAATGGGCCAGCACATCATTCGAATGAAGCGTCCCAATAATCTCCCCCTTGGCGCGTAGGATTCCCCTATTAAGGGCATCATAAATACCACCGTCCGGGGCGCTTTGCAGGCGAATTCGGCTGCTTTGAAAGCCACTGACAATCGCGCAGGTCTCGTCGCGCGAGGCACCGTCAACCACTATTAACTCACCATCTTGGTAGTCCTGCCTTAAGAACGACTCGATGGCGCGTCCGATCGTCACCTCCGAATTAAAGGCCGCCATTATTAACGAAATTTTCATGTCAGTCATTCCGCAAAGAGAGCACTTGATCGATCCGGCCAGGGCCACTTGCGAACCCATCCATATCACCCATGAGAAACTACCGGTAGATCGCTACATCGTAACCAAGTAGCCGGTCTTGACGAGGTCACTTAACCGGCTTATCGGACCCACACCGTGATCGCAGTAAATTGTCGACAAACCAAAATGGAAAATGATTATCAATGAAGCTACACTTCGGCACATCCCTATCACTTCGTCGACCAAGGAACTCTGTCAACAGCACAAGTTAATTGCCTGCCCGCCCATTATTCCTGGACCACACTATTTACTTTAATATGAGATAAAACGCACAAAAGCTCGTTTATACGATGATATAAATACTCAATAATCTAAATGCTCCGAAAATTGGTATTGGCCACCTCGCCTATAGACGGTACTCAGCAGCACCACGGCACCACCTTCATTTTTTACATCTACGTCTCAGACTGAGAGATGGACTTGATAATGTATTATAATTACGGAAAACGTCTTATGGATTTAGTCCTAGCCGCAGCAATAGCGCCATTAGCTGCGGCCGCGTGTGTAATATGCATTCTGCTAATAAGGCTAGACAGTCAAGGACCTGCGGTCTTTCGCCAGCTTCGAGTCGGCCGCAACAAAGTTCCCTTCGTACTGTACAAATTGCGAACCATGTCATTTGGTACGGAGAATCGGGCTAGCCACGAAATTTCATCTTCCCGAATAACTCGCATTGGTCATTTTTTACGCCGCACAAAGCTGGACGAGTTGCCACAACTCATCAACGTGCTGAAAGGCGATATGAGTTTTGTAGGCCCCCGACCCTGCCTGCCAAACCAACATTTGCTCATATCGGAAAGAGATCGACTAGGTGTTTTTCGCGCGGCACCGGGCATAACGGGGGCGGCGCAACTATCCGGAATCGATATGTCCACTCCGCTTGAGCTCGCTGAAGCTGACGCAGCATACGTGCGTAATATACAATTCAAAGACGACCTTAAATTCCTGTACCGGACTGCATCCGGCCGTGGGCATGGGGACGCCGTAAGTTCCAACTAATGGTCGGTCGCAATAAATGCTAAGCTTTCTGGCATTCTTTCGACGGGACTCCACCCAAATAATTCATTAAGTATATCAACCGATTCTACGCTTAGCGCATCGATAGCACCCGAAATCAAGTCGCGCCTGTTGATTAATGATCCAACAATACGTATTATGCTCAAAGGACATGGAAACATACGGTTCGATACTTTCAAATGAGATCCCATAACGTTAATTAGATCACGTGTATTTATCTCAAACCCGTCAGAAGGTTCGAATATTTTACCTGATGCCTTTTCCCAGCCATCATCGCCTCCAGCGATTATGGCAGCTATTAGCGTGGCAAGGTTCCGCCTTGAAAGATACGCCCGGCGAGCGGTTGCAGACCCGAGTGGAAGAGGCACCCCTTCGCGAACAAAGGCCGCCAATAGAGCCAGCCCGCCTTTTCCGCCTGGCCCATATACCGGCGGCAATCTCAACACAATCGTCTTAAAACCTGAAGAATCAAGAAACGCCTTCTCGGCAGCGGCCTTCATGGCGCCATATGACACCGCACCAGCGGCAGATGCATTCCGCGCATAGATACTGCTCGCAAGAATGACACCCTTAACGCTACTATCGTTTATTGATTGGATAAACGCCCTATTGTTACGGCGTGCTTCTTCCAGATTGACCGCCTCCCTTCGATTCGCGCGATCGGCAAGATGTACGATATATTCAACACCTCCCAGTAAATCTCCAATTTCCGACGGGTCTGCGTAAGAGTGGACTACCGACCAATCTATCTCAGTGGACGCCCATGCAGGTCGCACATTCCGCGACAGGGCATGGCAGTGAATTCCTTCCGCAACGCAATTTTCAAGGACGCCTCGGGCAATAAACCCAGACGCTCCCGTGACCATCAGAGATACGTCACCTTTTTTCTTTAAGCTCATGTTCATCATCGTTATCTGCGATCACTACGGCCATTGTCACATAGATTTTTACGCAAAAAAACAGACATTAGATTTCGGATATCGCAATATATTCGGCTTCAAGCAATGGTTTTTATGTTACGATTCGCATAATTTGTTGTGCATCTGGAGAATACCCAAGCGGCATCTGGGCCAACAATGCTTGTATCGCCGGAATATCGTAGTCGCGGCATGCGCGCTCCAATTTAATGAGGTTTGGAGCTAACTCGTCCCACGAAAGCATCCCCTCTCTAGCGGTGAAAATTCGTGGATGAGCGGTAGGATACGCCGAGCCGTCAATAAGCAGCTCCTCAAAAAGCTTCTCGCCCGGGCGCATTTCTGTGAAGCGAATTTCAATATCGCCATCCTTCAAGGGCATGCCATCGTCCTCGCCCACTCCTACCGTGACGGGGTTAAGGCCGCTTAGGTGAGCCATACGAACGGCCAAATCGACAATCTTGACTGACTCTCCCATTTCTAAAATAAAGAGATCCCCCCCCGAACTCATGGCTCCGGCTTGGATTACTAGCTGTGCAGCCTCGGCTATCGTCATGAAATAACGAGTAACTAGTGGATGAGTGACTGTTATCGGGCCGCCAGCCTCAATCTGACGGCGGAACAGTGGCACGACCGAGCCAGACGAACCGAGCACATTGCCAAAACGTACGATGGAAAGCATTGTGGTCAGGGACTCGGCCGCGAGCGCTTGGCATATCATTTCAGCTAATCGCTTAGAGGCGCCCATGATGTTAGTTGGGCGCACGGCCTTGTCAGTAGATATCAAAACGAACGAACCGACTCCCGCCGCCAATGCACTCCTCACCAATTGTAACGTTCCAAGAACATTATTACGAATTCCTTCGATCGGGTTCAGTTCAACAAGTGGAACGTGCTTATAGGCTGCCGCATGAAATAAGGTTTGAACCTCATAGCGTTTTAGTACATCATCTATGCGGCCTTCGTCCAGCACAGATCCAAGTACAGAAACAATTTTACTTTCGCGAGAAATCTCTATCAATTCTTGCTCTATTTTGTATAATGCAAATTCAGACATCTCTAATATCAGAAGTAACCTTGGTTCCTGTTTGAGGATCTGCCGGCACAACTCACTTCCAATCGACCCTCCAGCACCAGTTACTAAAACGGTTTTTCCACGAATATTTGCATCGAGAAGCTCCTGACTGGGAGCAACTGGATCCCGCCCTAACAGGTCCTCGATCGACACCTCCCGTATTTCACTGAGTCGAGATCGTCCGGATACAATGTCAGCCATCCCGGGAACTGTCTGTACATGCATCGCTAGGGGTTCTATCTGCTCGAGTATAACTTTACGCTGTTGGCGAGTAGCGCTAGGCATCGCGAGAAGGATCGACCGGACCTTAAACTCTGCGACAAGTTTCGCAGTTTTTGAAGGCGGATAAACGCGGCAGCCACCAATTTCGCGGCCGTGAAGTTGTTTTGCATCGTCGATAAATGCTACAGGCGCGAAGTCCGCTCCGTTATCCAAAGAGGCCTTCAACTGACGCCCAGAACTACCAGCTCCATATATTATCACCGGTATTTTCTGCCTAAATATACTATACCTATATAGACCACTTAGAGCAAAGCGACCGCCGCCAAGAAAACCGATAGACAACATACAATATATTATCGGGACAGATCGCGGTAAAAAGAGTCCTGAAATCTGAGAGAAAAGCAACATTAATACACTTGAACTACTTATAACTATACATAATGTTCTCAATGTGCGACCGGAAACATAGCGTATAACAGCACGATAGAAACCTAAGCGTCCCAGACCCACTAGCGTTAAAGGTAGTATAGCCATGAAGGCGCCCCAACTCTCAAGAGACGCCGCAAATACGAAGCTATCGAGACGCAGCGCCATAGCAAGCGCGAAGCCGCAAGCCAGAAGAAATGCGTCTGATAGCACAAGAACGAAATGCTTTCTTCGTCGCGATAGTCCAAATAGGTATTTATACAGATTTCCGCTCATAAGAACCTCTTGTATCAACGTTCGAACGATCTAATATTGGATAATTTTGCATTACTATTGTTTGATATTTTCTGATCTAGTAATATAACCCTTGGCGGGCGCGATGGACATCTCCAACACATACAGAGCGACGCCTTACATCTTTACACTTTCGCGTTCGGCCGTACCAGGCTCTGGATTTGGCATCCTTTTTTTGCGTCTTTTGGGCCGAATTTCCGGGGTCCGAACTTGGAAGGCGCTCACGAGTCATGCTGGAATGAAGATATATATGTAGCATTCGGACCGCATGATCCGAAGCTAAGTTTTAGTTAGTTTGATCTCGCACCGTTTTTTTGCTCCAACGCGATTTGGAGTCCGGCCCCCCTGAAGGAGGGACGGAAGAAGCGAGAGCGGTCCACAGAAAGCAGACCATCGCGGGTCGCACGAGCTTGAGGCAGAGGCGAGACCGCGATCTGGCGCACCAAGCATTGCGTCTCGAAAGCGGCGCTGTACAACTAGCCGACCCGCTAAGGCGGGCATAGACGTGAGCCGTCTGGGATCATCCCATCGGCTCCATCGCGGGCAAGGCCTATTGGCGCACAAGCGGCCGATCAGGGTCAGACCAAACCCAATGCGCGCTGGTCGCTGAACTTCGTCGATGTCCAGTCTGCCTGCGGACGTCGATTCGCATTCTGAACGTCATCGACGTCATCAGGCAAGAATGCCATTCGCGGTTCCAAAAACTTCGATCTTGAGACGGCGCTTAGCGCGCGAACTGACGCTCTGATCGAACAGCCGCGCAAGCCTCGCATAATCGTTTCCGATCGTGGCACCGAGTTCACCCCAAATGCCATATTTGACTGGGCGCTGGAAACCCATATCACATGGCACTTTTTCGCCCCGCGAAAGCCTACGCAGAATGGTTCTGCGTGAGCGTTAAGGGCCGCATGTGCGACGAACTGCGCTTTGAGAGCCTCCCCTTCGAGCTCGATCATGCAGAGCTACAATCGAGGCATGGGTTGACGATTTTAACCTGCTTCGCCCTAGCCCAACGCCCGGATGATCCCGCCGGCGGCCTACGTCGCCAGTTTCAGCGCCAACGCAAATCCGCCGAGCCTTTAATCACCGCTGGGTGCAAAACCGTGGCTGGGTCGCTCGTGCGGACGACTTACCTCTTAAACGACGGCACGCTTCCGCCGGGTCGGTAACATCAAACCGCAACAAACGGCGAAACAGGCTGCCATTGCCGCTGTCCGTCCAGGGTAGTCGACCACAGAGTGAACCATTAACAACAACACGGCAAGCGACGCACATTGCTGCAGGATTATCGTAGTATACCGCTCCTTTATAGGCGCCTGAAACCAGATGACAATTACCCTACCTACGAACCACATTAGAAAAGACAATACGAGCGCACCGCCCGAAAGGCCGGTCTCGAGCAGGAATTCAATCCAATCATTATGGGCGCGATTGACGAAGGATGGTCGCAACGTACTCCCTTCTTCGTAGGCCGCGTAGACGGATGGAAAAGTCGCTAAACCCGTCCCCGCTGGAAGCGCCTCTGTCGCAGCTTTAAGCGTGACATCTCGAAGCATTGCACGGGTCGTGTCAGTGGCTCCCTCTTGGAAGCGTCGCAGAAATCGGTCCCCACCCAGTTGTCCAATTCCCACCAAGAGCAGGGCTACCAGTATAAAGATCAATCGCCTACCCCGGTTGCCACCCGGCGCCCCGCCTGTCAGTGACAAAAGGAGTGCCGGTGACATTGCTATGATGCCCGCAAAGGCCGCGATCGTTAGGAGAATTCCCGCTCTAGATCGGGCGAGCGCCACCCCCGCCACAGCGAGCATTAACAGCGTCAACAGCTTGCTGAGCCAAACAACGCTGTTTGACGTGACGACTCTTGCGGCAAACAGTCGATGGCCGCGAATTGCAAACCACCCGACGCAAAAAATTATCGTGACGTACAACAGTGCAGCGAAATGATTGCGATTGGCAAAAAAACCAACTGCTTCCAACTTATTACTAATTGAGTAGAATCGCAGCGGGCTATCCTGGCCCTGCATAACTTGCAGTATACCTATTGCCAGACTCACCATTCCTGCGGCGACAACCCAGCCGACCAATTTTATACGCTGGGATGTGTCGAGTATTCTCACCAAAAGGAACATGCAAACAGTCGGAAGAACGGCCATTACCGCTGCATGGCTAGCAACTGGATCGATCGAAGAGCTATACGAGTGAGCCGCAGTGGACCACGAGTCGCCATTGGCACCGATCGATGTCCATACACCACTTTGCCCAAGCCACCCAAAAACAGGCAAGTATTGTGCCGCAATGACGATGCCGGCGGACGTGACCATGACAACATATATCGCACTACTAAAAGTAACGTTCAATACAGTTGTAGATACTACATCGCCGTCCGCGTCGCACTTATCAAAATAATACCAGAGAAATATCAGTAAAGCCGGTATACTGATCAACTGGAGAACAACATCCGAAATGTATCCAGCGGTCGTTGCCCCCCCCAGAGCGATGCAACTGACGAACAGTAAAACCGAGACTCGATACAAGCCTGGATAGCCGGCAGCCTCCCCACCCCAACCTGAAGTCGGCGACACAGAAACTATGCCTGCCTGTTTATCATGGGCTAATTGGGGTCGACGATACGCTTCCGCTGTCATTTGTGACCGCAACAATGCCGCCGATAGCGCCAGCGACGACGACTCCACCGACAATCAACGAAGGCGATACGGTGCCGACGCCAGCGAGGGGGGCACGCACGAGAATCGTAGAGGAACCAGGAACGTTTATAACTTGACCATTTCCGAAATCGATCGTAGCGCCGCCCGGCCCTCGAACTGCAACCTGATATCCCACGCGAACTGGCGTGCCGTTGGCGGCCGGAACGAAGCCCGAACCGGCATTAATGAGAACATTACCTTGTACCTGAGTCAGCACGGCCGACTGAGCGTTGGCCAAACTTACACTAGCCAAAAGCCCAGCGGCCATTACACCCATCATGGTCACGATACGATACATCACCGTCCCCGCAGCAGTTCCATTATACAAAGAATTTTGTAGCACATATCGGAATTTGCGCAAGCCCGACGCGCCATATACATCGATATGGCGCTCAACAGCGAGATTACAGCAACACTTTTCGTGAGCCGCTCTCTTTTCGCTTGAAATGATGAGGCGCGACGCAAGTTCATTGCGGGTTGTGAGTTCCGATCATATAAGCGCCATCAGCCGAGGCCGTCTATGACCATAAACGGGTCTTGCGAGAGCAGCGCCGGTTTACAATTACCATCAAACATAACCGGTGCTTATGATTGATTTGCACAGCCACATTTTGCCGGGCATCGACGATGGTGCCGCAGATTTAGCGATCTCCCTGGCTATGGCGCGGATTCAGGTTGATCAGGGTGTTACGGCGATGGCCTGTACGCCGCACATCCTGCCTGGAGTCTATCATAACGACGGTCCGAAGATTCGCCTTGCAGTCCGCCAGCTCCAGCGCACGTTGGACGATGAAGGGATACCCCTCACACTCCTCGCTGGTGCGGACAATCATATGGTGCCAAATTTCGTAGATGGATTACGCCGGGGGCAACTGCTTAGTCTGAATGACACCCGGTATGTGCTGCTCGAGCCTCCACAGAACGTCACACCTACGGGGCTTGACGATCTTGTTTTTGCTATTTTGCTGGCCGACTATGTCCCTGTCATCACTCATCCCGAGCGATTGAGGTGGATTGAGGAGCGCTATGACCTGATCTTAAAATTGGTTCAAGCGGGAGCATGGATGCAGGTCACCTCAGGCTCTTATAGGGGCCGTTTTGGGCGCCGGGCCAAATACTGGGCCGAGCGTATGACCTGCGAGGGACGTGTTCATTTATTGGCAAGCGATGCGCATGATAACGTCTCACGTCCGCCCGATTTGGCCACGGGCAGGCGTGCGGTTGAGCACCTAGTCGGGGCTGACGAGGCCGAGCGAATGGTTAGTACGCGGCCTCGCGATATGGTTATGAACCGGGTATCGGGAGAATGTGCTCCTATAGAGGTGGATCAGCGCGATGAGGCGGGGACTTATGGTCGGGCGAGAGCTGCCGATACTAGCTCTGGCCGTGACAGCGCTGTTCATGTGTGGCTGCGTCGGTTCTTCCCCCGATAAGCTGAACGTGGCCAATGTGGATAAGGACAACGGTAGCGCTGAAAAGGGCGGCGGCGCCGACGTGGGGGGGACCACGACGCCTTCCACAGCAACTCGCCCCGCTGCAGGCGGGGAGACAATTGATAGCGCTGTCGCGCGGGCGCAGGCGGCAAAAGAGATCAATGAGATAACCACCACCAATAGTCCCGGGAGCATGAGTTACCGCGTGGGGCCGCTTGATATTCTTGACGTAACGGTATTCAAAGTCCCGGATCTGACCCAGACGGTTCAGGTCTCCGAGAAAGGTACATTTGGTTATCCGCTCGTGGGCGAGGTGAATGCGGGAGGACGAACCGTTCGAGAGATCGAAAATGACCTTGCTTCAAAGCTCGGAGGCAATTTTTTACGCGAGCCGCGGGTAACGGTCTTAGTTAAGGAATATAACAGTCATCGGATCACCGTCGAGGGCGCGGTAAAGAAAGCCGGTGTTTTTCCGATGCAGGGACCTATGTCGCTCATGCAAGCCATTGCCACTGCTGGTGGTTTGGAGGAAGTTTCCGATGGAACTGTCTTGCTCTTCCGCCGAGTGGAGGGCAAAACATCGGTTGGCCGATTCAGCATTAACGACCTGCGTACACAGCGATCCGAGGATCCTGATCTCAGCCCCGGCGATATTGTCATGGTGCCGGCGTCGGATATGAAAATAGGTTTGCGATACATACTGCAGACCGTGCCATTGATCAGTGCGCTCAGGCCTTTTTAAGGCCGGGGATCGGAAGGCCTTTTTATGCGAAACGATGGATCGGATAATAATTTGTCGGGGCCTGCGGATCGGAATTTGCCCGCGCCCACTGCAGACGGAAGGGCCGTCGCTTCATCCAATGCCGCGGGAGGGTACGGGTTCGGAACCTATTCTGTGGCCGAATCAACGGGCGAGGACATTGACCTAGTTGCCCTTGCTCGCCGCCTTTTTGGCATCGCGATGAAATGGCGCTATGTAATTCTTGGATCTGCGGCTGTTTTTATGGCTGCCGCCCTAGCTTACATCTTTCTGACTACGCCGCTGTACTCGGCGACGGTACGAATTCAGATAGACCGTGAAGCCGGCAAGGTTGTTGACGGAGGCTTGCTGTCTCCGGCTGAACAGGGAGGCACCGAATTTCAGCGCACGCAGAATGAACTCCTAAAGAGTCGTGGTATCGCGGAGCGTACGGTTTCTGCCCTCAGCCTCGATCGCAGCTCAGAATTCAAGGAGAAGCCCACGAGTCTCGTTAATGCGTTTTTTAGACTTTTTTCGGGGACTGCGGAGTCCGCGGACTCGACGGCAACGGAGGAAAAGGCGCGCCAGCATGCTGTAGAGCGCGTACAGGATGATGTTCAAATCATCCCTTTAGCGAACTCACGCCTCGTTGATATTATTTATACTGATGCTTCGCCTACTTTAGCGTCAACGGTTGCAAACGCTTACGCGGATAGTTTTGTTGCGTCAAATTTAGACAAACGATTCGAAGCTAGCGCGTATGCCAAAGTGTTTCTAGAAGACCAAATTAAGCAGTTAAAATTGCGGCTGGAAGAATCGGAAAGGGCTATTATCTCCTTTTCTGAACATGAAAACATGGTTCAAACTAATGACAAGGTTTCGATCGCTGAGAGCAATCTTGCCGCGGCAAACACGGCACTCGGGCTTTTGATTTCGAATCGAATTCGTGATGAAGAAACGTGGCGCCAAGTGGAGAACACTAAAGGCATCAACCTGCCTCAACTTTTGTCCAATAGTGTTATTGATGGGCTGCGGGCCCAACGCAATGAGGCCCGTCGTGAGTACGAGGAAAAACTCGAGACGTTCAAGCCGGGCTATCCCGCGATGGTCCAGATTTCTAGTAAAATCGCGGAGATCGACCGCCAAATTGCTTCTGAGGTCGCCACCATACGCAATTCTCTACGCGCAGCATATGAATCTTCAGCCAATCAAGATGAACAAATGCGCAAGCGTATCGACGAATTGCGCGCGGAAGTAATCGAACTACAAAAGAAAAACATTCAATATGGTATTTTGCAGCGTGAAGTTGATTCGAATCGTAGCCTTTATAATGGCGTCGTTCAGCGTTACAAGGAAGTGGACGTCGCTAGTGGCGTTGGCACTAACAATGTTTTTATCGTAGATCGCGCACTTTCGGGAAGTCGATCTCATCCGCGGGCAGTGCGGATACTTTCTATTGCTTCATTGTTCGGTCTACTAATCGGGTTTGCCGGTGTATCTATAGTTGAACTGTTCGACGATAGGGTTCGGACGCCCGAAGATGCACAGAAGGCTTCTGGCCTGCCGCTGCTCGGTATAGTGCCCCATGCGAACTTTTCTAGGGGAGTGTTGACCGAACTTGGGAATCCCCGTTCGGGCCTGGCGGAGGCTTATCGCTCCCTGGCGACATCGCTGCAGTTCGCTACTGAGACTGGCCTGCCTCGCACCCTCGTAGTATCCAGCGGTGGCCCGGCGGAAGGCAAATCCACTACGGCTATCGCGCTCGCCCGCCACTTCGCTGTAACTGGCAAGAGAGTACTCTTGGTCGATGCGGATTTGCGTCGACCCTCGGTGCATACAAAGATTGGCCTGCCTAACGGCGTCGGTCTGACAAACGTGCTTACTGGGATGAATCCCATGATCGAGGTTATACAGGCTACACCAGTGGACAATCTTTGGTTTGTTGCCTCTGGGCCGCTGCCACCTAATGCGGCCGAAATTTTGGGCGGAACTCAAGTATTCTCGTTTATCTCGGTCGGACTTGAGATGTTCGACTTGATTATCTTCGACAGTCCGCCAATGCTTGGGCTCGCTGATGCTCAGCTTCTTGGCGCAGCCGCCTCTGCCACTATATTTGTAATGGGCGCTGGCGACGCTCGGCGCGGCCTCATTCGGGGAGCTCTGAGGCGCCTCGAGCTTTCGCGGGCGTTGCCTATCGGTGTCGTTCTTACCAAGTTCCACGCGCATTCCGCTGGGTACGGGTATAATTATAATTACGATTACGATTACGGCGCTGAGCAACAATCGCGAGAGCCGGAATTAAACCGCGGTATAAGACGACTCCCCGGCCTGAAGTCTAAGCAGCCAAAACCCTCAAGGTCCGAGGTGTCCTGAGCCATGGCAGGACCGCACGCGCTGCATATAGCCATTGCTCTTTTGGCGGATCCGGCATTGGTCCGAGCAGCCCAAAGAGCACGGCTTCCTCAAGAGGTCACTTCACTTCTGCAGGTCGCCATTGGTGAGGATGCGGCGATAGCCAAAGGGCGTATTAAAAGCGGACTTGAGCGGGCTGCTCTGCAGGAGGCTGCGGATTTTTTTATCGAGCAAGTGCTTTTAGATTACCATGCTGACAGCTATAGAACGCTTGGTAGCCACCAAGGTGCTTCGCATGAAGAGCTTCGGCGGCATATGGCGCTACTTATGCGCTGGTTGCATCCTGACCTAAACGCAACTCAAAACCCGGCCTTAGCAAATCGCGAGATTTTCGTTACACGCGTCAGCCGCGCATGGGAGGACCTAAAGTCGGACGAACGTCGCAACGCCTACCATAGGCGACAGCCGCCTCCGCCCAACAGCGCGCCCGCGAAACGACGGAACTCTAGAGTGCGGCATGGCGGTCAGCGCAGCTGCCAACAAGAATGGGGATTGAGACACGAGCCCTCAAAGCTACCGGACGCTAAAGATGGCTGCCGTCTATCTCTTTGGAAACAGCTTTTGCAATTGTTGGGAAAAGGAATTTGATTTTAAAGCGTAGGAAGCGCTCTCGACAGAGGCCCAGCCCGTCGAATAAGCGAAGTACTATGTGGTTGCGTGCCATTCTATCGATAGCTTGCTCCTATCCCTTACGCATCGGTCGGACGGTGGCATCTCATCCATTTCGCGCGGTGATCTTAGGTGGACTGGGGCTTGGGCTATTCGTCATAGTCGCGACTTCAACTTTACCCCTCGCGCTCGCTGACGGTTACCCGAATTTTGCGCTGTTTCTAGCTCATGACAATTCGCGGGCGCTTTTGGCCCTGGCCCGTCGGGAGCGAAGCGCTATGATGCCTGCTTCTCAGGTGCAGGCAGACCGCAATGAGCAGGAATTGCCCATACCGCCTCAAGTTACTGCCAAGAATGACTTAGCCGACGGCACCATGGCACTGGCGTCGGAACAAATTGGTGATAGCGGAAAATCTTATGAGGTGTCCGTCACACAGGACCTGCCAAGCCGGCTCACCCGTATTCGCGAATATGCATCGCGTGTCATTAAGGCTGAGCCTCTAAACGCCGAAGCTTACCGACTTTTGGGCGAGATAGAATCCGACACGGACCAAGCGAGGCGATACATGATAAGCGCGGTTGCCCGCTCTCGCCGGGAGTCCATCGCCGCATTTTGGTTGATGAACCAAGATCACGAAAGGGGCGATGCATACGGCGTGTTACGCATGGCTGATATCTTATTGCGCACTCGCCCGCAGCTTGATCAATACACCCTGAGCTACCTCCACTCTCTCGTGTTGACCCCGGCGGGGCGTAGCGCGCTCGCTCGGGCACTGAAGACACAACCACCATGGCGCAACGGCTTCTTCCGCAGCCTTCCTAGCCAACTGGCCGCTTCAGATGAGCCTCTTGCTATGTTTTTGTTGATGAAGGAGTATGGAGACACGCCAACCGATGCAGAAATCGCGCCGTTAGTGGAATCACGTATTCGAACGACGCTATCGGCAACGGCCGCTTATAATATATGGCTTCAGCTGATGCCTATAGAGCGTTTAAAGGTACTAAGCCCAGTTACCAACCTCGATTTCGCTACACATTTCTCGGGGCTCCCCTTCGACTGGCGTTTCGCACGGTCGAGCAATGTCTTGGTCGACTTCCCGCTAAAGCAAGATGGAAAGGCTGGGCGGATGCTGCGCATCCGTTTTGGATCTGGCCGTTTCGTGTTAGGCGCAATTAGTCAAATTACCCTGTTTCGGCCAGGCACATATCGGTTTCAAGGGCTACAACACGGTTATATGTCAGCCCGCCGAGGCCTGCGATGGCAGATATCTTGTCTCACAGGCGGTCGATTGATCGGTCAGTCGGACCAGCTGATGGGCGCGCCGCGCGATTGGCGGGCCTTTGACTATGATTTTTCCGTCCCAGATGATTCAGACTGTGACGCACAGACTTTGCGACTCATCCACGATGGACGGTCACCATCCGAACAGATTGCATCGGGCGAAATTATGTTCGATGATTTAAAGGTTATTTCAATATCGGCGCCGGACACTTTGCCCCTTCCACCAGCTTCCATTCTAACCCCTTGATCACCAACATGCACCCCCATGTAAGATATAAGTATAACAATTGCAACTCGCCGATTCCGGTTCGGATTTGAATCATACCTGATAACTAAAGCCGCACTGGAGCGGGCCCTTTGGGTCGGACAGGGCTGCTAGATGTTCGTTGACCCTGTGGCTTGGCTTTTGGAGAAAATGACCTGCCACTGACTTTGACCTGCCACTGAGTTTTTCCTCCATGAGGATTTAGAGTCCGGCCTCTTGAGGGACGGACAGATGAAGCGAGCACGGTTCACGGAAGAGCAGATCATCGCGGTTTTGCGCGAGCATGAGGCGGGCGCGAAGACCGCTGATCTGGCGCGCAAGCATGGCGCCTCGGAGGCGACGCTGTACAACTGGAAAGCCCGCTACGGCGGGATGGACGTGTCCGAGGCGAAGCGCCTGAAGCAGCTCGAGGACGAGAACGCCAAGCTCAAGAGGCTGCTGGCCGAGCAGATGCTGGATGCGGCCGCGCTCCGGGAGCTTCTGGCAAAAAAATGGTAGGGCCCGCCGCCAAGCGCGAAGCCGTCGCGCATCTGCGGGCCGTGATGGGCCTGTCGGAACGGCGGGCCTGCACCATCGTCAATGCTGACCGGACGATGGTCCGTTACCGGTCTTGCCGGCCGCCGGATTGGCCCTGCGAACGCAGCTGCGCGACCTCGCCAATGAGCGGAAGCGCTTCGGCTATCGCCGGTTGTTTATTCTGCTGCGTCGCGACGGCGAACCCTCAGGGATCAACCGCATCTATCGGCTTTATCGCGAGGAGGGCCTGACGGTGCGCAAGCGGCGAGCGAGACGCCGAGCGGTTGGAACCCGGGCGCCATCCTCGTCGAAGCGAAGCCCAATGCACGTTGGTCGCTGGACTTCGTCCATGACCAGTTCGCCTGCGGCCGCCGCTTCCGCATCCTCAACATCGTCGACGACGTCACGCGAGAATGCTTGGCAGCCATTCCCGACACCTCGATCTCAGGGCGGCGCGTGGCACGCGAGCTGTCGGCACTGATCGAGCGACGGGGCAAGCCGGGCATGATCGTCTCGGATCACGGTACCGAGTTCACCTCGAACGCCATGCTCGCCTGGGCGCAGGAGAGCCGGGTCACCTGGCACTTCATCGCGCCAGGCAAACCCATGCAAAACGGTTTCTGCGAGAGCTTCAATGGCCGCATGCGTGACGAGTTGCTCAACGAGAGCCTCTTCTTCGGGCTCGGCCATGCAGGAACGAAAATCGCCGCGTGGGTTGACGACTACAATCAGTGTCGCCCTCACTCAGCGCTTGGATACATCCCGCCGGCAGCATACGCCGCCAGTCTCATCACCACCGCGCAATCCCGCGCAAAACCTGCCGAGGCTCTAACCGAAGCTGGATGACAAACCAGTGGCAGGTCACCACCTGACCATCCGACACCATCAGCCTGGGTTACTTCTCAACATAAAGCCTGGGTCGACTCTCGGCGGAAATTAACAGGATGGCCTTACTGAGCGGAACGAGGGGTCGAACGTCAATGGAAGTTAACATCGGCACCGTCATGCGTGGAGCCACGGAGTCCTGTCAATTCCGAGTATTTCCCGCTCCAAGTCGATATAAGACAGACTTGGGTTCCAGCACAAGCTGAATGCAGTCACTCGCGAGTGGGTTCGAATAAGATGATTACAGCGAGCTAAAAGGAGGGCATCAACCAAAACTTCATACCCTTTTTGATAAGGACTGCCGTCTATTCCCGCATCATAATGGCCATGGATTGACGTCCCATCTTGTGATCGAAGACAATTCTGAAACACGACGCGACAGCCATAGCGTTTCTTAAAAAACGTAATTGCACAATCATCATCAGTCGCAAGAAAGATACCCCCGTCTTGTTGCCGCTCTAGCCATGCATCGACTGACCCAACAATCTGATCCATACCAACAGTTCGGCGCCCCTCTGCGCCCATGGCAACATCAGTTAAGCGTATATGTAGTCCTAACATAGGCCGGCTGCCAAATTGCTCCAGATGAAACGCTGCAACCGCTGTGCTGATTTCGCAACGTGGCTGACACCAAGCGTGCAGAGCCTGGGACACTGATCGGCGTGGACTGACACCGTCGTATACGAAGAAATCATCAGCTCCGGGTCTATACGGGACGGTGAACGCCACTTCGTGGCGCCCCTCCGAGAAATCGAATTTATCGTTCCGGAAAAAATAGGCAAAAGCGTTTGGCCCACGCGCTGCCTCAAAATATGGAGATCCTGCGCCCCAGTGAACTACAGCTCGTTTACCGTACTTTTGAGCAATACGGAGTCCATTGATCGTTAAAAATACCTTGCCGAAGAAGCCCGCAAGTCCGGGCTGAACCTTCACTACGATGGGTAGAGGCATCTGCAAAAGGGCTTCGAACAATTTATCATGCAGTATCCGCAGCGGCTTGGCCATTTCAAGACGTCCTTAGGCAGTAGCGTCAATCGCATTCAATCACTGGCTGCTCAAGACCCGCCACACGGATCCCAGTGCAACGCAAAATAGACTCGGGTACGGAGATGCCACTGATTTGGCTGACCCGTTCGATCTCTGCGACCTTCGCATCCACCAATGTCCTATACCAGCGTCCTTGCAGGGTATGGAAAAAATAGCCTTCTCTCCCATCCATGAATCCGAGCCGCAGGGCATAGCGATACCAAAAGTAGGCTGAGGCGCGCGTACCCGCAGGCAGCCGTACATAAAGGTTATCTTTGATCCACCGTTTCGACTTAGCTTGACGGCTCGCTCCGCCAGAAAGGCCTAGCCGAGGAAGAAAATGATGGCGGGAGTTCAATAATTCGATTGCCTCTCGACTGGCGTACGAATTGTGCTTGTTTGTCCACCACGTCAGAGAATTGAGATTAATATCACTTAGGATAACGCCAGTGTCGGCGACATCCCCTGCTACCATGACATGCTCATCCATCCAACGTTGCTCACAACGGCCGCTTCCGTTTCGCCAAAGCCGCAGTTGCCAAGACGGCTCAATCCCTCCATGTCGAATGCGTCGGCCAAGAAAATGGATTCTCCGCTGCACGAGAAGGCCGTCGCAGTTCGGGCCGGCGCCGGCTATAGCTTGGCGCACGTTTTGCGTGCTTTCGGAATCAACTACTTCGTCGGCGTCAATCCTCAGTATCCATCCGCCTTTATTCGCCAGATGATCAATTCCGAAGTTCAGCTGTTGAGCATGGTTGACAAAGGGATTGATAATTACCTCCGCTCCGAACCCGTGCGCAATTTCTACCGTTCGATCTCGTGAGCCACTATCGATCAAAGTCACACTATCACAGTGTATTCGTACGCTTTCGATGCAGCGCGCAACGTGTTGCTCTTCATCCAACGTGAGGATCAATGCGTGAACCTGCCTCATTCTCGGGTCCGGATTACGCGGGCCGGGTTGCCCACAACGATCGCGCCTTCCGGTACATCCGCCATTGCAACAGCCCGCGCACCAACGATTGCCCGACAGCCGATGGTGACGCCCGGTCCAACGAATGCATCAGCACAAATCCAGACGTCCGACCCGATTTCAATCGGTGGTTTGGTCAAAGGCATGGCTGGATCTCGCCAGTCATGGCTGCCGGCGCAGAGATGGCTTCCCTGCGATACGGCGCTGCGAGCTCCTACGTGGATGCGACCAAGCGCATAGAGAATCACCCCGTCGCCAACAGCGCTATAATCGTCCAAAATAAGGTTCCACGGGATAGTAATTTTAACCGATGGATAAATGTGAACTTCGCAGCCCACCTTCGCACCAAACAACCGTAATATAGCCCGACGCCACCCCCACAGTAGCCGGGGGCTAAGCCGGAATAATGGCCATACTAGCGCCCACAAGACACGCCCTGCCTGCTCGCGCCGCGTCCACTTACGAGCGGCCCGGTTCACCCGCACATCAACGCATTTTCCCGGCGAGATCATGTTTGGACACAATCAGGTTTGGGGCCCAAACCAAGCAGCCAAGCATAAACAAGAACCATTTTAGCTCCAATTCCTTCCCATGCAAAATCGCGAGCCATCCACTCTCTACCTAGCTTACCCATGGCATGCCGTTCCTCGGATGACATAGTTAGGGCGCACCTTAGCGCTGCTGCCATTGGCTCTGGGCCATGATCGATCCACCAGCCACAGCGATGCTCGGTTAACCCAATCCAAGGCGCCCCCTTGGTCGCAATCACCGGAGTACCGACGGCTAGACTCTCAGCTACCGTCATACCAAAGTTCTCATTAAGGGTCGGCAATGCGAAGACGCCAGCCTGCCGCATTAGGCGAAATTTGTCTTCGCCAAACAGGGGTGGTTCGATGGCCACTCGACCGTCAAGTCCTTGCTGGCTTATCTGACGGCGGAGCAATTCAGCATAGCCACGCTCATCAGGACCTACAATTCTCAGCCTCCATTCGGGATGTTCGTCCGCCACAAGCGCAAAGGCCGCGATAAGCCTATCTAGACCTTTTTTCGGATGAATGCGCCCCAGAGATAGGATAAAGGGCGCGACTACTGGCGAAGTAAAATGGCCATCTGCCTTTAGATTCGGCAAATCTATCCCATTCGGTATAATGGCTACCGGTTGCCGCAACCCGAAAGCGCGAATGTCTTCGTACTCACTGGGAGCTGTCGCGTGAAAACATCTTACTTGTGAAACAGCCCGCGCTTGCCATAATGCCCAAAATAAGTGCTTTACGGCTGAAGAAAAGTGCAAGGCATCCCTTCCCAACATCCCACGGGGCGCGAGAACAAAGGGGCGGCCCGATTGCCGAGCCACAAGGCCTGGGTAAACGTTGGGCATCATCCAAAGCCCATGAGTATGGAAAATCTGAGCATCGTCCAGCATAAGTGCCTTAGACATTGATCGTGATCGTCCTAATCTAGCTAAGATCGGCAGGCCAACCGGATCGGGTTTATGGCGGGTTACTCGGACACCTTTCTCTATTTTACAGCCAGGGCGGCCTAACGTGATCAATTCGGCTCTATGACCATGCGCCACAAGAGCTTGGGCTAGCCGCGGAACACTATAAGCGGGCCCCGAGGCCTCACTGTCCAGATACCCTATGCTGTGCGTGCTGGACATGGAGATCATCTGATTAGCCTCTATTTAACATTACCCGTTTCGCGATGATAATACTTCTCTGTCCCATCGAGGGCGCGAAGCTTCTGTACCGGATTTCCCGCATAAACGAAGTCCGGGGCCTCAAGCGATTTGGCAACGACAGATCCAGCCGCAATCGCGCACCGATCTGGCACCACAACCCCCTTTAAAATAAGGACACCAGTACCAATGAAACAGTGCGATCCAATCCTGATCGGGGCGCACGACTGCCTATTTAGGCGGAGATCTATTGCATGAGTGAGGTACTGTGAGCGAAATCCAGCCAGGGTCGTGAAAGAACCCACTTCGATCAAGTCGATACAATCGAGCAGATGACGGCTCGTTACCGCTGAATGATTCCCGAGAATAAGAGCGGATTCCCGCTCATGCTCTTTGGTGAAGAATGCCCCGCTCTCAAGCATTCCGAAGATCCAGTTAAACGTGCCAATCTTAGAATGCTCGCCTATTTTAAGTCGAGAAAGGTTGCGGATGACCGTGAATGAACCGATATAGCTATTCGGTCCCATCTCTAGACGTTTCACGTCGACCAGTGCAAGTCCAATACGGGCGCCGGCTTCGAATTGATATCCAAACGCCAGGCTTAAAACTCGCTTTTTGATCGCCCAGGGCAGAAAAGCAATGAACGTAAGCGATAAAGTGCGTAACTTCTTCATTTGCGCTTTGCTCCGTAGACGCGCCGACCCGCGAGCCTCGCAAGCAGCAGATCCGGGTGACGGATGACACGGTCGAACTGATATAATCTGCGGATAAGCCCTGCATGGGAGGGCACCGCGCGGCCCATGATTTTCTCATATCGACGACGGGACCAGAGTTTAATCCTCTCACTTAGCTTGCCGGTAGCTGTTATACTTTCTTCGTGTAATCGGTATCCACCCCAGACTTGGTTGCGTAGACCGAAGCGCGCGCCCGTAAGCATCAAATCGGTAACAAGTTCACCGTCCCAGTTCGAGCGATTTGCTACGTTGAAACCGCCTGCCCGCTCAAAAGCCTTGCGGCGTATAAAGGTTGCTGGCTGTATGAGCATGCCCCCTCCGAAAGCCAAGCGATGTCGAGATATTGGATCCGAGTACACTTTGCGCAATGGTCGCCCCATCTCGTCAATGATGTCCGCATGCCCCGAGATGACGTCGAGATACGGCTCTGCTTCGAACACGGCACGAGCCGCTGCAAATGCGCCTTTTGACACTATGTCGTCAGAATTGAGATAGTAAAATACCTCCCCGCTGGCGCAGGCGAAGCCTTTATTCAACCCGTCCGCAGGTCCATCGTCGGGTGTCAAAATGATATGAGCAAACTGTTCTCGCCGTTTATTTATAATCTCTCTTGATCCGTCTGTGGATCCAGGATCAACGATAATGTGTTCCCAAGGACCTTCTTGCACAGAAACCGAATCAATGCAGGCCTCGAGAAATTGTCCTTGATTAAACGAGATTGTCACTACCGTTATTTTCATATGGACTACTGCCTAATCCTGCGAGAAGGGTCCCAAGTTTGCTCTTTTGTTAGCACTAGGAGCACTGCCAGAGCGATAGGAAAATAAAGCCTCACAATCTGGGGGGGACTAAAAAAATAGTGCCAGATTAGAAATATAAAAAGAAATAAAGCTGCGGGCAGTAACGCGCTATGATTGCGGCGTAGTTTAAGGCCCATCTTCCAAACGCTGAAAAAGAGCCACACCATTGCAAGAAGGCCTAGGAAGCCGGACCAAAGCCATGTCGATCCAAGGAGCGAGTGTGCTGGAATGTAAAGTTCGCTCTCACCCGTGATCCGGCGATAATCACTGGAGCCATTACGCTCCATGCGCAGATAGGTGAAATTGTAATTCTCATCTTTTGCCCAGGACCCCCACCCAAACACAGGACGCTGGGCAATCGCCGTAGGCATGACTAGCCACTCAGATCGCCCCTTTGATAGAAGCTCAAATGGGTTGTACGGATTCTGCATTTGCTGCATCTGCTGACCGTTGTGACCATCGAGATTGTATGTGAGCGTATAATCTGCGTATAATAAGTAGCCCCCATAGCCAACAACCATGGCAAGAAAGCTGCCAAAAAGCATTTGGCTGGGCTTAGCCCTTAATCCTGCATGAATAGCTACAAGTGTAATACATGTTAAAAAGAAGGTTAGTGCGCTCGATCGTGCGTCGAGTAGAAAATAGCATATGCTGGCCAGCGCGAAGACCGCGGCAGCTCGAATTAGGCTTCTGCGTCCTAGCCAACACGCTGACAGCAGGAGTATAGGCGTGAAGAATGGTTCGACGCGTACCTTGAAGAAATTTGAGTCAGCTTGAATTGACGCCCAGTTTAGGGCTTGATCCGCAAACGCGTCGCCATAAAGCGGCTCCCCAAAAATTGATTTTGTTATCGCCGTAGCAAACAGAAAAGTGAGCAAAGCGGAGGGTTGTCGGGCCAGCACCGCGAGAACGAAAACCATAGAGGCGCCCCCCATGATCGGAGTAGCCATATTCCGCAGCGAATCAAACGGCGCTATGCTGTTAATCAGATCTGATATTATTATCGCAGCTATCCAGAGTACGTATGCTCCAAGGATACGCCACGCTATTGGATGGCGGCAAAGGGCGGACCACCACGGTATTAGTAGCAGGCCGACCGCCATGACGATCTCAGCTCCGTACACTCTAACGCCGAAGTCGAATGAAATTGCCCAACCTGCCCCGAACAGCGCCATAAAAAAGTGTGGCCACACTGGGCGGCGGATGTGAAGCGCTTCGCGTGCCGTTTTAGGCCGCAATCTCCCTGGTGGCGCAGCGACCTGAGCCGGCATCATATATTTTACGACCTTTTTTTAAGCAAGAGTGGCTCTCAGCTTTAGCCCGTAGGGCAACAGAAGTGCCAGCGTAAAGCCTGCGACACTTCCCCATATGGCGCCAGCGGCCCCGATCCAATGCAAAAGCAGAACCGTGACTGCAATGTTAATCACCGCCATCAGCATCATTGCACGCATAAGTAGCATCGTCTCGTTCTGTGCGCGGAGCACGCTGTCACACGTGTTCGTCATAGTTGCAACCGTCACCCACACTACCATGCCAATAAGTACGCTCGGCTCGGCTTTAAGAGTGTGACCTAACCATAGGTTCATTAGGGAATCATAGTTAAGCGCTATCACAATGGACGCGCTGAGCGCAGCGCCTGTACCAATAGCTAACGTATAGCGGAACATCTGAGCAACCAGCTGAGTGTCGCCTGCGGCGTCCGCCCGCGCCATAGCCGGCCACTGGGCGTAATTTACCGTTGCCGACAGGAGTACGGGCAAAGAAAACACCCTCTGCGCCACGCCGTATACCGCGCTGGCAGGGGCACCCAAAATGATGCCGATAAGTAGGAGATCCGACTGCGAAGATACGGCATATGCGCTTTGATATCCCGCCATCCGAATGCTATCACGCGCCAACGTCGAGAACGTAGCCATATCAAAATGCTTCGCGCCAACGGATATCCCCGACCGATGAAGGTAGATCAGCCCAGCTGCCAAAAATAGCAGATAAGAGGGCGCCATGAAGGCCATGCCCAGTACCCAAAGGGGGGCACGAAGCCAAATCGCAGCGATGAGAGCCACTGCCCCTATCACAACACCCGAGAGATCCAGAAGGTGCGCTAGATAGCCATGCATGCGCCCGACCATGACCTGTCGCGGCACCACGGCGACAAATCCGAACGCAAGAAGTAGTGCGAGCGCCACAATCAATTGCCGTAAGTCAGCCCCCAGCGATGCGCTGTGAAGCTTTAGCAAAGAAGTCCAATCCAACATTAACACGGCCGGGACGGCTAGCAGGACAACAACCAAACCCCAGATTACAGCTACAAATACAGCCGCCGAGACGAGGCCGTGCAAGTCCGATGAGTTGCCGCTCGCTCGGCCAATCAAGGTAATCACGCTGGAAGACATTCCCGTGCTTACAAATCCTACTAGGCCCATCATCGACAGCGCTACCATCCAAACGCCAAGGCCGTCCTGCCCTAGATACCCTATCAGCACTGGCAGGGTAATGAGCGACACAAGCGGCCGGCCTAACTGACCGAGGAGGCCCGCCATGACGGTCAGGGAGATGTTGCGATCCCTCACCTTTCTCCAAATATTATCGGCAACGAAGATGCCTGATCTGAAGGGTCCGTTCTTTCGGGACAAATTAGCCACGACTTTGCGGGAGACGAAAGCCTGGGGCGCTTACATCCTCATGCACGTACCAAGCGTCAAATCCAGAAATATGTGGGTATACATGGCGGTATCCCAGAGGCTCCAAAATTGAATTAAGTTTTTTCTGTACTCGGCGGTCGAAATTGTGTTCTATGGCCATTACAGAAAAATGGTATTTTTGCAAGTCAAGCCCCTGCAAAATATCTAACTCGCTCCCCTCTGTATCTAGGGACAGGAAGTCGATTTCTGCTGGCGCGCCCATCCCATCAAGTATGTCGGTTAATGCGACAGTTTCCACCTCGTACTCTGCTGATCTTGCTCCAGGCATAGCATGGCCGCCACTACCAACGACGCGAGAATACTCACCTGCATCAAGAATCTCCTGGAAACGGAGTGTCTGTCCGCCCTTGGCCGCAGCAGCTCGACGCTCCAGAGTGGCCTCGCGGCAAGCAACAATGCTGGCATGTGAAGACCGATTGGGCTCAACTAACACCCCCCTCCAGCCGTAGTTCTTTTCTAGCATGTACGTGTTCGAGATGGTCCGACCCGACCCGACACCAACTTCCACGAAGAAGCCCTCTCTCTTTTCGCCACACACGATGGCGCAGAAAATGTCCTGTAGCCGCTGCGATTCAGAAAGGCCCAGCATGCATTTTATGCGCTGCGCGGCATCCGGCGTCGCTTCTAAGGCAAGCATTGCTGCAATCTGAAATTGCAAAACGTGATTGCCGGAATGGTCCGGACGTCCCGATTTCTGGAGAGCACGCATATATTGCGGATCTGCCAGCAGTGCCAGTTTATTAAGGGATGGAGCAGACAGCACGCGCCCAGCCACATAAAACCATGGTGCGGTAACGACTCCCGCAACGGCCGAAACACTCCTGGAAATATCCATAGCTCTTCTCATCCCAGCTTATCGATGACATCCCAGCCACGCGGCACCCCTGTTGCGTCGCGCCGCATCGTTTCCCTCAGCGAGGATGATCCGCCACTGTTGACAGACAGCAAGCCGCACGGCTTGAGTAGCGGTCGAGGTGAAGCCGCATGCCTTCTCGCTTACATGAGCACCTAGCACACTCGTTATCGATGGCACCAGCACAACGGCAACGGCACAGGCCCCACACGCTCGCTAGGTCGAAGATGGTGACTTTTTAAGAGCGGTCGACCGCCGGGGCCTTAACATACATTGCGTCAATGTGGTTAAGTCGACCCGTTGTCGGATGGCGCCAGGCAGGCTGGATATCCCAAAGCTCGAACCCACGGCTAGTGATCCATCCGTCGAGCTGTCGGGCCGTAGCTTGCCCTTCATAATAGATTTGCAACGGCATTTCCGCGACAATTCCCACGATTTGCGGCAAAAGCGCTTCCGCCCCTCTCAGGGCGCTTTCTTCACCGCCCTGGATGTCGAGTTTGAGGAATATGCGTTGCGATAATATTCCCAAAGATTTGCAGCACGCAGCCAGTGTATCAGTGGGAACTTCGATAGTTTCACGAATATTGAAAATGCTACGCATGTCGTCAGCTCGATCGGTGGGCATGAACAACGAACTTGCTGAAATAGCGTTCATAATATTAAATTTGGCCATACCTTTTTCGGCAGCAATCGCACACTGAGGCGCAACAATCCAGCGACCGGGGGCCATCGCAGCACGTTTTATCAGCTCACTATGCATTTCTGGTAGGGCCTCAAACGAATATATATGACCTTTAAAGCCACCTCTAATCAAAGTCATAGCGTATTCTCCTCGATTTGCCCCTACGTCGAGAACCGTATCGACTTCATGTATTTTGAGAAATTGCAATAGTCGAAGGTCTTCGCGCGAGTAAAAGCTTGATCGCTTGACGACTATTCCTATTTTTAGCAGGACTTTTTGAACAAATAGTGCATATTTCTGTACGAGACTCAACTTATCCTCCAATTTTATCTTTGTTACTGATGCCGCTATAAAGGCGGCGCGACGTGAAAACATCCACGGCCTTCAACTTTCGTTGCTAAGAGGGTGGTAGTCGCGGTGCATTTTTCATATCGAATTCAGGAACGCGCGGTCCTTCGGCGCGTGACAACAACCCTGATGATGAAAGCCACAAGGCCGCCTGCGACTGCCCCTGCGGAGCTGGCCAAGAAACCCGACAATGCCATTGTACGGCCGGGTGAGAATTGTTGAAGAAGCTCCATCAGTCCCGAGAATACACAAAGTCCGGCGCCAATTGTAGCGACGGTCCGCAGGGATAGCTTTCCAACACAAACACATATCGCGGAGGTAATAAAATAAGCAAAAAAATGCTCAATTTGGTGGGAGGCGCCCGTCCGTATCATGTCTGCAGCTGGCAAAAGTGACAGAAACGAGATGGCGACAATGCAGCCGAAGGGTAGCAATCGAACAAAAATCGACACGTCCAATGTGGCCTCATATGCTCGCTGTCAGTCAGTAGAGGGCGTGTTGATACTATAGCTTGTTCGCATCATTGAGGCGAGGCTGATCGTCCGCTGTCGGCATTACAAACACGAGCCTCAGCATGCTCAAACGGTGAGATCGCTTTGGATTAGGCCGCTTTGACAGACAGCAGAGGGAACACCGATCGCCCTTCTGATTGAGTTTCCTGTGGTGCCCAGAGGTTCTAACTTTCTAGTTTGCTCGTCGCTGGCCGACTTGCGCAGGCGCGCTCTGAATCGGGGACGGGCAATGTGTCTAAAAAACCTGCATGGCCTTTTATGCTTGTGCACTGCGGCTATTGGCTTTTGGAGCTCTTGAGCCATCTCATGGCTTGAATGCAATCCAAGATTGTGATGGAGTTGCGCTGCAGCGGCGATGGTGCCGTTTGTGTGTTATCATGCGCACGAGGTTGACAAAAACCTGCGAGAAAAGGCGTGCACAATTAGCCCTATCGCGGCGCGGCATTAATCCGATCGATCCAATGGTCGACGAAGTGCTCCAGCGCTCCGTCAGGCTCAGCCCGACTGCCTTTATCG
>LNAP01008213.1_pt1 | contig 26903 bp, 23 predicted proteins | sample 602601 | NCBI WGS metagenome assembly LNAP01 (sample SAMN02440304, study PRJNA202911) | soil metagenome | biome: Subtropical and temperate rainforests or woodlands; isolation source: soil samples (1 kg each in a 20% v/v slurry with milli Q water) were... ... | reverse complement strand
CCAAACTATCAATCACATACACGCTATACCCCGCCACATTCTTCGCGTGATGCTTGGCCTGCGAAGCCATCTCTGCCAACTGGCTCGCATCGAGTTGTCCACAGGCCTGTGGGTGTAAATGCACGACGCCGATCGACAATGACAGCAGTGGAAACTCCTGGCGCATGCCCTGGCGATTCGGTGCGATAAAGCAGCCGGCTTCCAGGTGTTCGCTGCGGTAGAAGCGTCGGCACTGGCTGTGGAAGTCGTCCAGCAACTGGTTCAGACGTTTGCGCCAGTCTTCCGGGCCGAGCACCAGCAGGAAGTCATCCCCGCCGATATGGCCAACGAAGTCGCGGGCCGGGTCCACCCGATCGTTCAGGCATTGAGCCAGACACAGCAGGACTTCGTCCCCACGGCCGTAGCCATAGATGTCGTTGAAGGGTTTGAAACTGTCGATGTCGACGTAACAGATCACCGATTCCCGCTCCTGTTGCAGCAGCCGCGTCAGGCATTGCTGGATGGGCACGTTGCCTGGCAACAGGGTCAGCGGGTTGGCGTAGCGGGCCTGCTGGATTTTCAGTTCGGTAATCAGCTTGAGCACATCGATCACCCGGCCCAGGCCCAGATAGCCGCCGTTGAGGGTGATGATGAAGTCCTCCTCGATGCGCTGGCGCGCGCGGCTGGTGATCAAGCGACTGACTTGTTGCAGTGACTGGCTCATCTCCACGGCGAGGAAGTCGTCGTTCATCAAGCGGCTGATGGGCTTGCGTGCGAACAGGTCGGTAGCAAAGGGCTTGAGCAGTGCGTCCGAGAGCGAATGCCGATGGACGATGCCGCAGGGATGGCCTTGCTCGTCAAGCACCGCCAGTGAGTTCAGGTTGGCCTGGCGGCGGAAGGCTTCCAGCACCGTGGCCGTCGGTGTGTCCCGGGCCACGGCCGGTTGGTCGTTGAGCAAGGCGCTGAGGTCACTGGCGTCATCATTCAAAGCCACTGCTGTGCTTTCCCGTTTTGGCATCAAGACTCGGGCGTCGCGAGGTGGATGCTCTTGAGGCCGACACAGCAAGTAGCCTTGCACCAGATCGACGCCCATCTCGGTCAACACCGCGAGTTCTTCCGGCAATTCGATGCCTTCGGCGATCACTTGTGCCCGTGAGGCTTTGGCGATTTGCAGGATCGAGCCGACGAATTCACGTTTGAGGGCATCCTGGTGAATGCCGTCGATAAAGTGCCGGTCGATTTTCACGTAATCCGGCCGCAGCTCGGACCAGAGCCGCAAACTCGAATAACCGGCCCCCAGATCATCGAGCGCAATGGAAAAACCCATCGCCCGGTAGTGATGCAGGGCATTTTGCAGCAACTGGAAGTCGTCGGTCGGGGTCTGTTCGGTGAGTTCGATCACCACCTGGCTCGGCGGGATGCCGAAGTCCTGCAGCAATTGCAGGGTGCGACCCGGTTGGTGAGCGGCTTCCAACAGGGATTCCGGAGAGACGTTGAGAAACAGTTTGCCCGGCAGCTGTTGTTCATTGAAGCGTCGGCAGGCACTTTCACGGCAGGCGATTTCCAGCTCGCTCAAGCGACCGGCCTGGCGGGCAACCGCGAACAATGCGATGGGGGAGTGCAGCGGACTGTTCGAGGGGCCGCGAGTGAGGGCTTCGAAGCCGACAATGCGTCGCTCAGAGACGGAAATGATCGGCTGGAACAGGCTGTGCAAACCGCTTTGAGCCAGAATGGAACTCAATGCACTCAGCTGTTCAGTGGTGGTCATGGCGATCTCTGGCGATAAAAAAAGGACTGGGAGCCATGAGCTCCCAGTCCTTTATTTCACGACAGAATGATGACTGTTTGATGACGCTCCGGGGAGCGTCAGCATTAAATTGCCATCATTTTAGTGCTTGGCGACCGCGGTGTTGAGTTTCAGGTAGTCCAACAGAATCCGCCCGGTCTCGCTCAAGTAGGCATCGTCTTCTGGCTTGGTCTTGTCCGGCTCGGCCGCGATGGCGTCTTCGTCTTCTTTCTTCAGCTCTTTGAGCGGCTCTTCGCCCTTGGCCTTGCGACGGATGTTTTCCATCACCAGTTGCTTGGCTTCGATATCGGCGTGTTGCGCACGGCGATCGGCTTCATTGAGGCTGACGGTTTTCTCCGTCATCAGCTTCTGGGCCAAGGCCAGCTTGTCGCGAATGAACACGAATTCGGCGTCTTTGGCCGTGCGCACGTCATGCTCGGATTTGAGCTGCGTGATGTACGGTTTGAAAGGGTCGGCCGCCGGCTTGATGGCCGCGCGGATGGTGTCCCACGGCATGGCTTCCGGCAGGGCGCTTTCGCCGATTTCCTTGGTGTCGATGATCGACGGGTAATCGATGTCCGGCAGTACGCCCTGATGCTGGGTGCTCTGGCCGGAAACCCGGTAGAACTTGGCCAGGGTCAGTTTCAGCTCGCCATGGTTCAACGGCTGAATGGTCTGCACGGTGCCTTTACCGAAGGTCTGGCCACCGATAATCAGTGCACGGTGGTAGTCCTGCATGGCGCCGGCAAAAATCTCCGAAGCCGAGGCGGACAAGCGGTTGACCAGCAACGCCATCGGGCCTTTGTAGAATGCGCCCGGGTTTTCATCTTCCAGCACATCGACACGGCCGTCGGCATTACGCACCAGCACGGTCGGACCTTTGTCGATGAACAGACTGGTCAGCTCGGTGGCTTCCTGCAGAGAGCCGCCGCCGTTGTTGCGCAAGTCGATGACCACGCCGTCGACTTTCTCTTTCTGCAGCTCGGTCAGCAGTTTCTTGACGTCGCGAGTGGTGCTCTTGTAATCCGGATCGCCAGCACGGAACGCCTTGAAGTCGAGGTAGAAGGCCGGGATCTCGATGACGCCGAGCTTGTAGTCCTTGCCATCCTGTTTCAGGTTGAGCACCGACTTCTTCACTGCCTGGTCTTCAAGCTTCACCGCTTCGCGGGTGATCGGCACGATCTTGCTGGTCTGGTCGTTTGGCGCATTGCTGGCCGGAATCACTTCCAGGCGCACCACGGTGCCTTTCGGACCACGGATCAGCTTGACCACTTCGTCCAGGCGCCAGCCGACCACGTCGACCATCTCTTTGTTGCCTTGGGCAACGCCGATGATCTTGTCGGCCGGTGCAACCTGTTTGGTCTTGTCGGCCGGGCCGGCAGGCACCAGGCGCACGACTTTCACCTGGTCGTTATCGCTCTGCAACACGGCGCCGATGCCCGCTCATGTTGATGTCGAAGTTTTCCGCGTTATCCGGCGACAGATAGTTGGTGTGCGGGTCGTAGGACATGGCGAAGGTGTTGATGTACGCCTGGAAGATATCTTCCGCACGGGTCTGGTCCAGGCGCGCCAACTGGTTTTTGTAGCGCTTGGTCAAGGTTTCCTGAATCTGCTTGGAATCCTTGCCCGCGATCTTCTGCCGCAAGACTTCGTCCTTGACGCGTTTGCGCCACAGGTCGTCGAGTTCTGCGGTGGACTTGAGCCAAGGGGCGTCCTTGCGATCGATCAGCAAGGTTTCCTTGGTGTTGAAGTCGATTTTGTCGACGCCCTTGTTCAGCTCGGCAAGGGCGAAGTCCAGACGCGCTTTGACGCGGTCCAGGTAGCGCTTGTAGATGGTGAACCCGGCGTTGAGATCGCCGCTTTTCAGGAAGTCGTCGAACTGGGTCTTCCACTTGTCGAATTCGGCAATGTCGCTGGCCATGAAGTAGCTGCGCGACGGATCCAGCAGCTTGAGGTAGCTGTCATAGATGATCACGGAGCGCGCGTCATCGAGCGGCGGCTTGCTGTAGTGATGGCGCTTGAGCAGTTCGACGACGTTCAGGCTGGCGATCACTTCGTCACGATCAGGCTGAAGCTTGTCCCAGCTATTGGCTGCGAATGTATTGCTCGACATCGGCAACAGGCCGATACCAATGAATAGGGCTAGGGCGGTGCTGGGGAAAAAATGCTTCATGCTGATTCGACGCGGAGACAATTGATCACGCATATTAGGCCGTCTTTGAAGTCGCCGGTTCCACAAAGGGCCGGTCACATAATGCAAGAAAGCCCGGCGCTACAGCTACGGGCTCAGTCCAGACTCACTATGGAGGCACTGTGAAAGCATTGCAAGGCGTGGAAGGTCAAGTGGAGTGGGTTGAAGAGCCCAGTCCTACATGCGATGTAGGACAAGTTCGGATTCGAGTGGCGGCAGCAGGCCTCAATCGCGCCGATTTGTTACAGAAAGCAGGGCTTTATCCGCCACCGCCGGGAGCCAGTCAGGTACTGGGTCTTGAGTGTTCGGGGGTGATCAGCGAAGTCGGCCCGGGCTCGTCCTGGCAGGTCGGCGATCGGGTCTGCGCCTTGCTGGCCGGGGGCGGGATGGCCGAAGAGGTAGTTGTCGACGGACGGCATGTGCTGCCGGTCCCCGAAGGTTTGTCCCTGGCCGAGGCGGCGGCGTTGCCGGAGGTGTACGCGACCGTCTGGCTGAATTTGTTTCAACTCGCTGCGCTCAAACCGGGTGAGAAAGTTCTTCTGCACGCCGGAGCAAGTGGAATCGGTTCAGCGGCCATTCAGCTATGCAAGGCCTTTGGCAACCCGTGCTGGGTCAGCGTCGGTTCCGCCGAGCGTCTGGCTTATTGCGAAGCGCTGGGTGCGCAGGGGGGTGTGGTGCGCACGGGCGACCTGGACAGCTTGCGCGACCTGGGACCGTTCGATGTGATTCTCGATCCGGTCGGCGGCAACTACGCCGCGCTGAACCTGAAAATGCTGGCTCTGGATGGTCGCTGGGTGCTGATCGGCTTGATGGGCGGTCGTGATGCGAACCTGGATCTGGCGCAGGTTCTGGCCAAGCGCGTGCAACTGCTGGGCTCGACGTTGCGCAGTCGTGATGAGCAGTTCAAGGCGGATTTGTTCAGTGATTTGAGCCAGCATGTGTGGCCGTTGTTTGCTGAAGGGCGGTTGAGTCCCCAGTTGGCGAAGACCTACCCGATCAAGGACGCCGAAGCGGCGTTTGCGGAGTTGGCGAGTAATAAGGTGGCGGGGAAGCTGGTCCTGATAATCGACCCAAGCCTGACCTGAAGGACACACTGAACCTGTAGGAGCGAGCGGGCGGCGCTCCTACAGGGGTATCGGTTACTTCCAGATATGGATTGGCCAGCCGGCTTTTTCGGCGTGCTCAAGCAACACCGGATCCGGGTTCACCACGTGTGGGAAATCCACCTTCAACAGCAGCGGTAAATCGTTACGCGAGTCGGAATAGAAACTCGCACCTTCCAGATTCTCCTCTTCCGCATCCAGCCACTCCAGCAACCGGACGATCTTGCCTTCGCGGTAGGTCAGGGTGCCGACGGTCTGACCGCTATAAACGCCATGCGTCACTTCCAGTTCGATGGCGAGAATCTCGTCGATGCCCAGACGGTCGGCAATCGGCTTGACCAGGTGCGTGCCCGAGGCCGAGATCACCAGAATCCGGTCACCGGCCTTGCGATGGGCGGCGATGGCTTTGGTGGCGTCACTGAAGATGATCGGCTCGATGAAGTCTTCCACCCAAGGCCCGACCAAATGCTCGACCTCTTCCGGTGTGCGCCCGATCATCGGCTCCAGGCTGAAGGTCATGTACTCCTCCATGCGCAGTTTGCCGTGGCTGTAAGCGTCCATCAGTTCGTTGTTCTGACGCATGAACGACTCGGGATCGACCCAGCCCAGGCGGCCCATTTGCGCGCTCCAGAGGGTGGCGCAGTCGCCGTGGATCAGGGTTTCGTCCAGATCAAAAATTGCCAAGGCCATTAGTGCGGTTCTCTCCGAGAACAGCTTCAAGCGGCAAGTTTCAAGCCGCAAGAAGTGATTGAGGTGGTGAGCAGTTTACAACTTGTCGCTCGCAGCTTGCAGCTTGCAGCTGTTTTCAAGCTACTTCACACAGGGCAGTCGGATCGATGGAAAGTGCCAGGCGCTGACCATCGGGGTGCAGATCGGCCGCCGAGCGGTTCAGCACATCCACCACCAATTCCACGCCCCGGGCTTCGACCCGATAGCGAATCACGTTGCCCAGCAAACTGTGGCTGCGTACTTGCGCATCAAGCTCGCCATTGAGGCTCAGCTCGATGGCTTCCGGGCGAATCGCGATGCGGTGGTTGATCGGCCGTTGCAGCAGTTTTGAGGCGCTGTCGGCGTCCAGCAGGTTGTAGTTGCCGATGAAACCGGCGGCAAACACATCCACGGGCGCGGTGTAGAGGGTTTCGGCGTCGCCGCTCTGTACGATCTTTCCCTGATTCATCAGGAAAATCCGGTCAGACATGGTCAGGGCTTCTTCCTGATCGTGTGTGACGAAGATCGTGGTCAGACCGAGTTCACGCTGGATCTGACGGATCTGTTCGCGCAGGTGCTTGCGAATCCGCGCATCGAGGGCCGACAGCGGTTCGTCCAGCAACAACAGCCGCGGACGGGTAACCAATGAGCGGGCGAGGGCCACGCGCTGGCACTGGCCGCCCGACAATTGATGCGGGTAGCGCGCGGCGAAGTCATTGAGCTCCACCAGTTTCAGCACTTCGGCGACACGCTTCTGGCTGTCGTCGGCGTTGACCTTTTGCATGCGCAGACCGAAGGCGATGTTCTGCTCCACGGTCATGTTGGGGAACAGTGCATAACTCTGGAACACCATGCCAATCCCGCGTTTCTGTGGGCTCATCGGAACCAGATCGACGCCCTCCAGCAGAATCTTGCCGCCATCCACCGACGTCAGGCCGGCGATGCAACGCAACAGCGTGGACTTGCCGCAACCGGACGGGCCGAGGAGGGTGACGAACTCACCTTTCTGGATTTCGCAGTTGATGTCGCTGAAGACGGTGGTGCCCGCGTAATTTTTTTGAAGATGTTGGACGCTGACATAGCTCATTCGCTTTTGTCCTTGTTCAAGATATTGGCCGCCCAGGTCAGAACCAGCACAAAGAAGAAGTAGGAAATCACCAGCGCACTGGTGAAGTGGCCGCTGCTGTTACGCATGTTGTTGAGGTAGACCTGCAAGGTTTCGTAGCGGGTGCCGACCAGGATGTTGGCGAACACGAATTCACCGAACAGGAACGAGAACGACAGCAGCAATGCCACCATCAACCCCTTGCGCAGGTTCGGCAGCACCACCAGGAACGCGGCTTGCCAGGTGCTGGCACCGAGCAGTTGTGCGGCGTCCATCAGGTCGCGCAGGTTGATCGCTTGCAGGTTGTTGGTGATCGCCCGGTACATGAACGGCAGCGCGATGGTGAAGTAGCAGCCGATCAGAATCCACGGCGTACCGACCATCGCAAATGGCCCGGAACCGTAGAGCTGCAACAGCCCCACCGAGGACACCACCGGCGGCACCGCGAAGGGCAGCAGGATCAGGATGTTCATCAGCGCATCGAGTTTGGGGAAGTGGTAATGCACCACGAACAGCAGCGGCAGAATCAGCACCACCGACAGAATCAACGCGCCGACGCACACCAGCAGCGACTGCCCGAAGGCATGCAGAAAGCGCGGATCGCTCCACAGCTGGATGTACCACTTGAAGGTAAAGCCACTGGGCAGAATGGTCGCCGACCAACTGCTGGCGATCGAGTAGATCAACGTCCCGGCCAGCGGCAACAACAGAATGGCAAACAGCACGTACACCACCACCCGGTGATAGACACCGGCGGGGCCCAGTTCAGCGCGAGACATGGTAGCTCCTCTTCAACAGCAGCTGATGCACGATGGTCACCAGGGTCATCAACGCCACGAGTACCACGGCCAGCGCGCTGGCCAGGTTCGGATCCAGGGAAATGTCGCCGGACACCATCGCCGCGATGCGGATCGGCAGTACGTTGAAGTTGCCGGTGGTCAGCGCGTAAACCGTGGCGTAGGCGCCAAGCGCGTTGGCCAGCAAAATCACGAAAGTGCCGAGCAGCGCAGGGGTCAGCACCGGCAAACCGATGTGGCGCCAGAACTGCCAGCCGTTGGCGCCGAGCAGTTCGGCGGACTCACGCCAGTCTTCGCGCAAGGCATCGAACGCCGGATAAAGCAGCAGCACGCCCAATGGAATCTGGAAGTAGGTGTAGAGAATGATCAGCCCGGTCTTCGAATACAGGTTGAAGTCCTGAATGATCCCGGCCTGCTTGAGCATGATGGTGAAGCTGCCGTTGAACCCCAGCAAAATGATGAAGGCAAAGGCCAGGGGCACGCCGGCGAAGTTGCTGGTCATGTTGGCGAAAGCATTCACGAAGTTACGCAGTTTCGAGTCGACCCGGCGCAGGGAATAGGCGCCGAGCACCGCGATGATGATCCCGAATACGCTGGACCAGAAACTGATCTCGAGGCTGTACTGGATCGCTTGCAGATAGAACTTCGAATTGAAGATCTTGGTGAAGTTGGCCAGGCCCCAGCCGAACTCTTCCGATTGCAGGCTGTTGATCATTACCCAGACCAGCGGCGCGATCTCGAACACGATAAAAAACAGAGCGAAAGGCACCAGGCACAACGCTGCCAGCCATTTACCACGGGTCATGGCATTCACTTGAGCAGCTCCCGGCAGACAGGTTTGTCGTGGGCCACGCCCAGCAGTTCGCAGACCGTGCCGCAGATGTCAGTCTGTTTGGGCGCGGCGCTGGTGTTGAAGCTGAAGGCATCGCCCAGGACAAACAGCGGCACTTCCCGTTCTTCCGCCAGCAGGCCGTTGTGCGAGCGGTCGTTGTTCATGCCGTGGTCGGCGGTCACCAGCACTTGGTAGCCGGCGTCGAGCCAGGTTTGCAGGTAGTCGGCCAGGATAATGTCCACCGAGCGGGCACTGTTGCGGTATTGCGGGGTGTCGAGGCCGTGCTTGTGCCCGGCGTCGTCGATGTTCATGGGGTGGATCAACAAAAAGTTGGGCGCGTGGCGCAGACGCAGGTTTTCAGCGTCGGCGAACAGGTGCGAATCCGGGTAGTGATCGTTCCAGTAGAAGTGACCGTGCTGGATCGGCAGGTCGGGGTTGTCGGTGTGACGATCCCGGGCGGCCTCGAACGGCGAGCGGTTATACAACTCGCTGACCCAGTGATAGGCCGCGGCGGCGGTAGTCAGGCCGGCATCCGTGGCGTAGTGATAAATGCTGCGCTGGTTGGACAGGCGCGCGACGTTGTTGTGGACGATGCCGCTCTCGATGGGCGGGACGCCGGTGAGGATGCATTCGTAAAGCGGTCGGGACAGGGCCGGCAGTTCGCACTCCAGTTTGTAGAGTGCCGCGCGTCCTGCGCCGACGTAAGCCTGCAGGTGCCCCAAGGCGTGGCGCGCGACTTCATAGTTGAGGCCGTCGAGCACGACAAGGATGACGTTGTGCTTCATAGGGGCAAAAACTCCGCGAAACAGACATTCATAAAACTTGAATTCACCACGGTCCATTGTGGGAGCGAGCCTGCTCGCGAAGGCGTTGAGTCAGTCAACACAGGTGTTGAATGTCAGTCCGCTTTTCGCGAGCAGGCTCGCTCCTGCATTTGGATCTCCATCAGCCCGACAGAAGTCGGGCTACAGGGTTATTTCATTTCAACAAGGACTTCTTCGTTCCACTTCTGCGGCAAAGCCTTGGAAGTCTTTTCCCACGCATCCGCGTCTTTGATCGGCGTGACCTTTTTGTACTGCTCGTTTGGCAGCAGCTTGGCCTGGACGTCAGCCGGCAGCTTGATGTGCTCGGCGCGGATTGGACGGGCATTACCTTTCGCCAGGTTGATCTGACCGGCATCGCTGAAGATGTATTCGCGGGTCAGCTTGGCGGCGTTCGGGTTCTTCGCGTATTTGTTGATGATGGTGGTGTAGCCGGAAATCACCGAACCGTCGGAAGGGATCAGCACCACGTAGTCATCGGGGTTCGCCATCTTGGCCTTGTAGCTCAGGCCGTTGAAGTCCCAGACCACGCCGACTTCGATTTCACCCTTTTCCATCGTGGCGATGGTCGGGTTGGCCATGGACAGGCGGCCCTGCTTGGCGATATCTGCGAACAGCAACAACGCTGGCTGCAGGTTCTTTTCGTCGCCACCGTTGGCCAGTGCGGCGGCCAGTACACCGTTGGCGGCCTGGGCGGCGGTGCTCACGTCACCGATCGACACCTTGTATTTACCGGTTTTCAGATCCGCCCACTTGGTCGGAGCTTCGGAACCGTGCAGCAGCTTCTTGTTGATGATGAACGCGATGGTGCCGGTGTACGCCAGTGCCCAGTTGCCGTCCTTGTCCTTGGCCCAGTCCGGGATCTGGTCCCAGGTGCTTGGCTTGTAGGGTTGCACCACGCCTTGTTTGACCGCGATCGGGCCGAAGGCTGCGCCGACGTCGCCGATGTCGGCACTGGCGTTGTCTTTCTCGGCGGCGAACTTGGCGATCTCCTGCGCCGAGCTCATGTCGGTGTCGATGTGTTTCAAGCCGTATTTCGTGGCCAGGTCTGCCCAGGTGCCTTTCCAGTTGGCCCAGTCATCGGGCATGCCGACGCTATTGACCGCACCTTCCGCTTTCGCAGCGGCTTCCAGGGTTTTCATATCATCAGCGGCCATGGCGGCGCTGCACATGGCAATGGTCGAGCCTAACAGTGATGCCAGGAAAAGCTTTTTCATCCGAAGCTCCTTTGGGCGTTTTCAACGCTGCGATTGCGGTTGTGTTGGTCTAGGTCAGCAATACCTGAGCCAATTTAGGCGCCGCTGATGACATTTTGATGTCGACGATCGGTCGGCCTACATTTTTCGAGCGGTGATGCTCAGGCTTGCGAGTAAGCGTAGACCATGGCTAAAGGGCTGATACGAAAGGACTTGGCCGTGAATTTGCAGGTGTCTGGCGCAACCGTTCGGCGGCTTTGTCATCTGCCAGTCACAAGCAGTGCCTAGGCTTGCAGGGAGTTGATGGAGCCAATTTGAATCACGGTTCTGCCCCGAAACAGTGCTGGTCTAGTCCAGATAGGTAACGTTGATGCGCATCGAGACAACCAAAGCGGTGACAGCCATCGGGCAGGTTCTGCAGGAACAGCTTGACCATGGCCTGTTGGCGCCCGGGAGCAAACTGCCGGCCGAGCGCAAGCTCAGTGAGTTGTTCGGCACCACGCGTATCACCGTGCGTGAAGCCTTGTTGCAACTGGAAGCCCAAGGGCAGATTTATCGGGAGGAACGCCGTGGCTGGTTCGTGTCGCCACCGCGTCTGGCTTACAACTTGATGCAGCGCAGTCACTTTCACGCGATGGTCAGTGCGCAGGGGCGGGTGCCGTCCACCGAGGTGATTTCGGCGCGGTTGCAACCGGCGTCGGCGGCGGTGTGTGCGTGGTTGCAGTTGCCGGCGCTGTCCAGTGTGATTCAGATCTGCCGGGCGCGGCGCATTGATGAGCGGCTGGTGCTCTATGTGGAGCACTACCTGAATCCGCAGTACTTTCCGGGGATTCTGGATTTCGATCTGAATCAGTCGATCACCGAGTTGTACGCCAGGCATTACGACTTGCACTACGGTCGGGTGCGTTTCGAGATCGTGCCGACGGCGTTGTCGGTGGATGCGGCGGCAGCGTTACGGGTGTCGGTGGGGAGCCCGGGGTTGCGGATTGCTCGGGTCAACTACGATCAGCACGAGCGGTTGATCGATTGCGACCTGGAGTTTTGGCGCCATGATGCGATTCATGTCGGGGTGGATGTGGTTTAGCCAGGGAGACCGCGTCGCTCCCATCGCGAGCAGGCTCACTCCTACATTGGAATGTAGGAGTGAGCCTGCTCGCGATGGCGTCCTCACAGCCACCCTATCAATCAAGTAGCAGATACATCCTTCTGCGGCCCACCACCGGCCGTCAGCACCTGCACACTCATTCGCGGCATCGCCAGGTCCATCCCGGCCTCATCCAGATGCCGCTTCAGCGACAGATTGAACGCCCGTGAAACCTCCCACTGCTTGATCGGTGCAGTCTTGAACCGCGCCCGAAGAATCGCGTTGCCCGACTCGAAACTTTCGACACCCTGGATCTCCAGTGGCGACCAGATATTGCGCCGTTGCAGCGGGTCGGCGCGCATTTTCTGGCCGACTTCGCGCATCAGCTTGATCGCCTCGTCGATGTCCATGCTGGCGGGCACCGCCACCCGGAAGATCGCGTAGCCGAATTCCCGGGAGTAGTTCTTGATGCTTTTGATTTCGCTGAACGGAATGGTATGGACGATGCCGTCGATGTCCCGCAGGCGAACGGTGCGGATGGTCAGGCCTTCGACAGTGCCGAGGTGGCCGCCGACATCCACGTAGTCATCGATAGCCAGGGAATCTTCGATGATGATGAACAGGCCGGTGATCAAATCCGCGACCAGCGATTGCGCACCGAAACCGATGGCCAGACCGATCACGCCGGCACCGGCCAGCAGTGGCGTGACGTTCATGCCCATGTTCGCCAGCGCGACGATCAGCGCAATGATGAAAATCGCCACGAACAGCACGTTGCGGATCAGCGGCATCATTGTCTGCGCGCGGGCGTTGGCCAGGCCTTTGCGCGAGCGGGTGAGGGCGTGGTGCACCGCGGTGTCGCTGAGGATCCAGATCAGCCAGGCAAAAATCAGCGTACCGGCGAGGCTGAACAGTTTGACGCTGACTTCATGGCCTTCGCCTTCGGTGAAGGCAATCAGCGACATGCCCCAGACCCGCAGGCCCAGTTCGATGAAGACCAGCCAGACCACGAGATGGGCGAGGGTGTAGAAGAAACTTTTCAGGCGCTCTGAATACAGCGCATGACGCTTCACACCCTTTTGCGGTTTAAGCGAATGACGACGAACCAGGCCGTTGATGACCATGCACAACACCAGCAGCACGGTGCAGATCAGCGCCTGGCGCAATGCGGTGCTGGTGTCGCCGGCCGAGACGAAGGTGGCGAACAGCGAGATGCCCACCAGCACCAGCGCGGGCACGTACCAGAAGGTGCCGAGAATCTCGATGGTGTCGCTGAGCGCGCGGCGCGTCAGACGTCGGGACAACGGCTGGTTGCGGATCAGGTGGGCGATGGGGCGGCGGAAACGCAGGATGAACAGCCCGGTGGACAGCGCCGCCAGGACGTTGGCGACGGTGGCGGCGGAGTGGGCCAGGTGACTGCCCAGGCTGGCGACCAGGCGCGGATCGCTCAGTGCTTCACCGAATGCGGCGAAACTGCCGATCAGCCACAACGGTCGAAAGGCTTGATGGCGCAGGATGTACAAGGCCCGATGACGATGCGGGCCGTCGAGCAAGGAAAACGCGATCACGCAGATCGCCGAAAAACAGGTGCCGACCACCAGCGCGTAGGCCAGCACCATGGCCAGGCTTTTGCCCAAGGATGAGGGCAGGGCATAGCTCATGTAGACCGTGATGACCAAGGCAATCAGCCACGGCCCGAGTTTGCGCAGGGCGAAGCGCAACATGTCCAGGGCCTTGGGGTGTTGCGGCAGTTCTTCGGTGAGGCCGAAGCGCATGCGCACCCGGTGACTGACCCAGATCAGCGCAGCGGCCAGCAGGCTCCAGACCATCAGAATCATGGCGAAGGCAAAGATGATCGGCAGCCACTCGTTGGCCGGCAGCATCAGCGCGGTCAGTTCGTCTTTGGCCAGGTCAAATTCTTCGGACCAGCGCGTGAGCGGGCTGTCGGCACCGGAAAACTGTTTTTCGAAGGTGGCCAGTGTGCCGCCGATCAGGCCGAGCACGCCTTCTTCGGCGGCCGGCTGAGCTTTTTTGGTGACATCGCGCAGCTTTTTCAGGTCCGCCAGCAGTTTGCTCCGCTGCTGATCGTTCTCCAGCGACTTGATGACTTCGTCCAGTGATTGGCCCAGCGGTTCTTGCGCTTCTGGCTGGGCCTTTGCCGAACTGTTGAGCAAGCCCGGCAAACCGACCGCCTGGGCAGGCGCCATCGGCAGCAGCGTCATCAGGCAGACAAGGAAGAAACACGGCAGGGCGAAAAGACGAGCGAACACTAGGCGGTCAACCTCGGGGGGGACGGATCGGCCGAGTGTACGAGCCCGTCAAAATCAATGCGAGCCAGGGGCAGGATTTATTCGTTGAGTTTGGCGAGGATCTTGAACACCACGGTGGCAAGGATCGTCAGCATGCCGATCCACATGGCGAACACGCCGGCGTTTTTGTCGCGGAAGTTGAAGCCGATTGCCAGCAAGATCATCCCGGCGAGAATGGGGATCAGCATGGCATGGAATGAAGACATCGAGATCATGGGTGACTGCCTTGTCGAAGGGGATAGCTTAAGTCTAGGTGGCTTTTGGGCGACCGGTGGTCAGAGATCAATCATGAATGCGGCGCGATCATTGTGGCGAGGCAGCTTGCTCCCGCTGGGTTGCGAAGCAACCCCAAACCCAGCTATCGCGATCTATCAGACAGCACGCATTCACCGGGGGTTGCGACTGCTGCGCAGTCGAGCGGGAGCAAGCTCCCTCGCCACAGATAGCATTCCGGCCATTCATTGGCGCGAAATTACGGCAATTCCTGGCAGGCGTAGAACGCGCTCAGCACTTTGACCAGGTGGGCCAGGTCGTGGCTGCCGCACAGTTCACGGATCGAGTGCATGGCGAACGTCGGCAGGCCGATGTCCACGGTGCGCACGCCCAGGTGGCTGGCGGTGATCGGGCCGATAGTCGAGCCGCAGCCCATGTCGCTGCGCACCACGAAGCTTTGCACCGGCACTTCTTCGGCCATGCACAGATGGCGGAAGAACCCGGCGGTTTCGCTGTTGGTGGCGTAGCGCTGGTTGCTGTTGACCTTGATCACCGGGCCGGCGTTGAGTTTCGGGCCGTGGTTGGCGTCGTGCTTTTCCGCATAGTTGGGGTGCACGCCGTGGGCATTGTCGGCCGAGACCAGCAAGGATTTCTGAATGGTGCGCACGAATTCGTCACCTTCAGGCAGCAGGCGACGCAAGGTTTGCTCGAGCATCGGACCATCGGCCCCGCACGCCGAGCAGGAACCGACTTCTTCGTGGTCGTTGCACACCAGCACGCAGGTTTCGTCGGTTTCCGCGGTCAGCAAGGCTTGCAGGCCGGCATAGCACGACAGCAAGTTGTCCAGGCGCGCGCCCGCGATGAAGTCGCCATGCAAACCGATAATGGCGGCGCTCTGAGTGTCGTAGAAGCTCAGCTCGTAGTCGAGCACCACGTCGGCATTCAGGCCATGTTCCAGCGCCAGCTGATTGGTGAGCACGGCGCGGAAGTCCACACGCTCGTCACCGGCAAATTGCGCGAGGATCGGGGGCAGTTCGGTCTGGGCGTTGATGGCCCAACCCATATTGGCTTCACGATTGAGGTGGATCGCCAGGTTCGGGATGGTGGCGATCGGCGCCTTGAAGTCGATCAGTTGGCTCTCGACCTTGCCGTCGCGGCGGAACGTCACGCGGCCGGCCAGGGACAAGTCGCGGTCAAACCACGGCGCCAGCAGCGCACCGCCGTAGACTTCGACGCCCAGTTGCCAGAAACCCTGGCGCTGCAATTCCGGCTGGGGTTTGACCCGCAGGCACGGGCTGTCGGTGTGGGCGCCGACCAGGCGAATGCCGCCATGCAGCGGTGAATGCCGTCCCATCTTGATGGCGACGATCGACGAGTCATTGCGGGTGACGTAGTAACGACCGTTGGCTTCAGTGGTCCAGGGCTCGCGCTCGTCAAGGCGCACAAAACCCGCCGCTTCCAGACGCTGAACGAGGCTGGCAGTGGCATGGAACGGGGTAGGGGAGGCCTTGAGGAAGTCGATCAGGCCTTGGTTCAACTCTTCGCGCATAAGAAGCTCCAGACAGCAGTGGGCGGGAGTTTAACGTATTGGCCGAGGCCTTTGGGCATGACGTGAACCGGTCACGTCAGCTGGCAGCCTCTACCCGCTTTTTCAGGTACTTCATGATAATCCGCTCATCTTCTGGCTTTTCTGGCTTGGGCAATTGCGGGGGCCAGGCGTTCTGATGAGTCTCCAGCAGCTTTTTCTGTTGAGCCTTGTCCCAGCGAAGGATCTCCCGCGAGGCACATTCCCACCATTCGTGGCGGCAGGCCGTGTAGTACGGATGATCGGGTGCCGCGCTGCCGTAAAGCAGATCGCGGCCGACTTTGCGCAGGGCGCCACTCTGGTTACGCAGCTTCCATTTGATTTTCAGGCGCTGCCAGGCCGATGGGAAGGGTTTGACCCGCGGCACGTCCTGGCACAGTTCGACCAGCTCCTGGCTGAACCGCTCGCCATGCTGAGAAAAGAAATACGCTTGCATCGCATGGAAAAAGCGTTTTTCCGCGAAGTAGTGATAGATGTATTTTTTCGCTTCATGAACCGGTTTGTCGCGCATGGCGAACGACAGGGCGATCTGCTCGATGGTGTGGATGTCGAAGCCGTCCCGGGTCCATTCGTCGATGAGCGTGATCGACTCTTCGAACAGGGCGCTGTCGCGGTCGGTCACGCCGCACAATCCGCTGTTGTACAGCTTGAAACCATTGTCCGCGCTGACGCCGTGAGCCTGCAGGCAACCGCCGAGCTTCACATAGTCGGGACGTTCACACACGTCCTGCCAGTCGTACTCGAAGCGATCCATCAAGTAGTGCTGCGGCTGAATCTGGTTGAAGATCAGGTTCGGGTCGCTGGTGAACAGCGTGTCGGTGTCGACGAACAGGGTTTTTTCAGCATGCTGCAGGCCGGCGGCAATCGCGCAGGCCTTGCGACGATGGTGATAGCCGTTTTCGCCTTGCCACAGGGTCAGGGTTTCCTGGGTCAGCATGACCGTTTCGACCGGCCAGCCGGCGTAGTCCTGAGGACGATCCGTGAGGATTCGGATGCTCGGGAGCTTGCCGTTCTTCGCGTGGGACAGCGCGGTCAAGATACTGAACTTGGCTTCGCGCCGGTAAACGTCCTGGTTGCCGTAGATCAGGTAGAGCAGTTGGTGTCGGGTTTTCTTGACGGGTGTTGCCAGGGAATCGGTAAAACGCATCCGGATGGGGATCCTTTCAAAACGGGCGACTGCGTGTCAGGCAGTGCTTAAAACGGTGCCGGGCATTCGAAACGCAAGCGTTCGCCGGTCTGAGGATGGGTGAAGCTGAGCATGCTGGCGTGCAGGCACAGGCGTGGCCAGGCGGCCAGGGCCTGTTCGTGGGCGTAGAGCCCGTCACCCAGCAGCGGGTGGCCGATGGAAAGCATGTGTACGCGTAGCTGGTGGGAACGGCCGGTGATCGGCGTCAGTTCGACGCGGCACCAGTCGCCACAACGTTCCAGCACTCGCCAGAAGGTCAGGGCGTGTTTGCCGAACTCGTGGTCCACCACGTGGCGAGGCTTGGTCGGCGGATCGTAGCGCAAGGGCAGGTCGATGCTGCCGCTGTCCAGTTCCGGTTGTCCCCAGCACAGGGCGGTGTAGGCTTTTTCGGTTTCGCGGTCGTGAAATTGCCGAGACAACTCGCGATGAGTGTCCGGGTCACGGGCCAACAGGATGATGCCGGACGTTTCCCAGTCCAGGCGATGGACGATTCGCGCTTCCGGGTAGCCGTTTTCTTGCAGGCGGGTGATCAGGCAGTCCTTGTTGTCATCGGCCCGGCCAGGGACAGAGAGCAGCAGGGTCGGTTTATCCACCACCAGTACGGCGGCGTCCTGATGGATGATGCGGATGTTGGACAACGGCATTAAAACAGCCTCGTAACAAACGCCAACGGCGACTCAGGCCCCCGCATCCGTAGGAGCGAAGCTTGCTCGCGAACACATCATCTCGGTCTATCAGATACACCGAGTTGCCTGCTTCGCGAGCAAGTTCCGCTCCTACAAAAGCGTAAGGGCCTGAGCCGCCGTGGCTCCCGCTGGACCGACTAGCGATCCGGCAGGGTGATATTGAGTTCCAGGATCGAGCAGCTGCCCTGGTTTTCCAGCGCGACATGCACGTCGTCGGACCCGATATTGACGTACTTGCGGATCACTTCCACCAGTTCCTTCTGCAAGGCTGGCAAGTAGTCCGGCGTACTGCGTTGGCCGCGTTCATGCGCCACGATGATCTGTAGACGCTCTTTCGCTACCGACGCGGTGCTGACCTTTTTGCTGGCACGAAAGAAGTCAAAAAGATTCATTATCTACCTCCAAACAGGCGCTCGAAGAAGCCCTTCTTCGTGATATCGATAAATCGATGCGGCTTTTCCTTGCCCAGCAGACGATCGACTGCATCGCTGTATGCCTGACCGGCGTCGCTCTGGTCGTCGAGAATCACGGGCACGCCCGAGTTGGAAGCCTTGAGTACCGCTTGGGATTCCGGGATGACACCCAGCAGGGCAACCGCAAGGATTTCCTTGACGTCTTCGACACCCAGCATTTCGCCGTCACTGACGCGCTGCGGGTTGTAGCGGGTCAGCAGCAAGTGTTCCTTGATCGGGTCTTCGCCGTTTTCGGCGCGACGGGATTTGCTGGCCAACAGGCCCAGCATGCGATCCGAGTCACGTACCGAGGACACTTCCGGGTTGGTCACGATAATCGCTTCATCAGCGAAGTACATGGCCAGGTGGGCGCCTTTCTCGATGCCGGCCGGGGAGTCGCAGACCACGTATTCGAAGTCTTCTTTCAACGCCATCAGGACTTTTTCCACGCCTTCCACGGTCAGCGCGTCTTTGTCGCGGGTCTGACTGGCGGCCAGGACGTAGAGGTTTTCCAGGCGTTTGTCTTTGATCAGGGCTTGTTGCAGGTTGGCTTCGCCGTTCACAACGTTGACGAAGTCATACACCACACGGCGCTCGCAACCCATGATCAGGTCGAGGTTACGCAAACCGACGTCGAAGTCGACGATCACTGTTTTGTGGCCGCGCAGTGCGAGGCCGGTACCGATAGCGGCGCTGGTGGTGGTCTTACCCACACCACCCTTGCCGGATGTAACCACTAGAATCTTGGCCAAGGTGTTTCACCCCTAAGGAAAAAGGACTTTTAGCCCCTGAAAAACATCTCTTGAAAAACTACTGCAGTCGGACAGCCTTGGCTGGAATCCGGTCCAGAACAGCGCTTTTTCCTACTTCGTTTGAGCCGTTTTCGCTACGTTTTAGAGATGCTTGGAAAATGCGGCAGTATCCGTTAAAGCCGAATGATGTTCAACACGTCGCCTGACAGGCTGACTTGCACGCCCGCGCCCCACAAAGGGTCACGGCGCAAATCCTCGGAAACCTTGTAGTGGCCGGCGATGGAGACCAGTTCAGCGCTCATCTGCTGACAGAAAATCCTGGCTTTCGTGTCGCCTTTGACCCCGGCCAGCACGCGACCGCGCATCGGACCGTATACATGGATGTTCCCATCGGCGAGAAGTTCCGCACCCGGGCTGACCGAGGAGATCACCACCAGGTCGCAGCCCTGGGCATAAATCTGCTGGCCACCACGTACTGGCGACGTGATGATTTTCGTCGGTTTGATGGTCGGCTCGGGCGGTTTTTCCGGCTTTTTCTTCACCTGGCCTTCGAGCGGGTCGAGGGGACGCTCACGGGCGCCGGACGGCGGCAGCACCGGCAAATCCACCGCGATGGCGGCGGCGATGTCTTCGATGCGGCTGGCACGGATCGCCAGGGTGCGCAGGCCATGCTGGCGGCACACGCGCATCAGGCCCGGCAGATCGACCGCGCCTTCGCTGGCCGGGAGTTTGTCCAGGGCCAGCACCAGCGGCGCATTGCTGAAGAAATTAGGCGCCTGGGCGACCTTGGCGGCCAGTTGCCGATCAAGGTTCTCGAGGTCGTTGCGGGCCAGTTCCAGCACCGTAATGGCGAGCATGCTGCCCTTCAACTGGAACACGGGATCCTGGTCTTGCGGTTCGGTTTGGCTCATGGTCGGCATACAACGGCTTGTCACTAAAAGTGCCGAGACTTATAACGAGAACGCCCGCAAGCCGCAAGCCGGGTCGAACGATGTAGAATGCGCGGCCATTGTCTTTCCGGAACCTTTAATGGATCGCCCGCGTTTTCGAAAAACATTTCTTATGCCGCGTTTCTGGCCACTGTGGTGTGGCTTGGGGCTGTTGTGGCTGATTGTTCAGTTGCCATATCCGGCGCTGCTGTTCATCGGTCGCTTGTTGGGCGCCTTGATGTATCGGCTGGCCGGCGACCGACGGCGCATTGCCAAACGCAATCTGGAACTGTGTTTCCCTGAAAAGTCCGCCGACGAGCGCAAGCGCCTGCTCAAGGAAAACTTCGCCTCCACCGGCATCGCTTTCTTTGAAATGGCCATGAGCTGGTGGTGGTCGCGTCAGCGTCTGGCGAAGCTGGCCCATGTCGAAGGCCTGGAGCATCTGAAAAAGGCCCAGCGCGAAGGCAAGGGCGTGATCCTGATGGCGGTGCATTTCACCACGCTGGAAATCGGCGCGGCGCTGTTGGGGCAGCAGCACACCATCGACGGCATGTACCGCGAACACAAGAATCCTTTGTTCGACTACATCCAGCGCCGGGGCCGCGAGCGGCACAACCTCGATTCGCTGGCCGTGGAGCGCGACGACGTGCGCGGCATGCTCAAATTGCTGCGGGCCGGTCGGGCGATCTGGTACGCACCGGATCAGGACTACGGCGCCAAGCAGAGCATCTTTGTGCCGCTGTTCGGGATTCAGGCCGCGACGGTCACGGCCACCAGCAAATTCGCCCGGCTGGGCAAGGCGCTGGTGGTTCCGTTCACCCAGGAGCGTCTGGCGGACGGCAGCGGCTATCGGTTGATGATCCACCCACCGCTCGAAGGTTTCCCTGGCGAGACCGAAGAGGCCGATTGCCTGCGCATCAATCAATGGGTCGAAGGCGCTCTGCGTGAGTGCCCCGAGCAATACCTCTGGGCCCATCGGCGCTTCAAGAGCCGTCCACCGGGCGAGCCGAAGCTGTACAAGAAACGCGGCTGATCCCTTTTTTGCACCATGGAGTGTTGCGATGAGTCCTGCTGAACCGGTTACAGGGTTGATTCTTTCCGGCGGCGGGGCTCGGGCGGCGTATCAGGTGGGCGTGCTGGCGGCGATTGCGGAGTTGCTGCCAGTGGGCGCGGCGAATCCGTTTCCGGTGATTGTCGGTACCTCGGCCGGGGCGATCAATGCAGTGAGCCTGGCCAGCGGGGCGATGGACTTTCGTGGCGCGATCGAGCGCCTGACAGCGTTCTGGCAGGGTTTTCGCAGTCACTTGGTGCTGCGCAGCGACTGGCCGGGCGTGATCCATCAGGCCAGCCGCTTCGTCAGCCACAGTTTGCTCGGCATCGGCGCTCAGGTTCCGGTGGCCTTGCTCAACAGTTCGCCGCTGCGCGGGTTGCTCAACGACAAACTGCACATGAACGGCATCGCTGAGGCCATTGCCCAGAAGCAGTTGCAGGCGGTGGCGGTCACGGCATTCGGTTATGAGTCCGGGCAGGCCGTCACGTTCTATCAGGGGGGCGGCACCATCGATGCCTGGTTGCGCCATCGGCGGATCGGCGTGCCCACGCAATTGACCGTCGATCACTTGCTGGCCAGTTCAGCGATTCCCTTGTTGTTCGCACCGGTAAAAATCGGCGAAGAGTATTTCGGCGATGGCGCGGTGCGCCAATCGGCACCGATCAGCCCGGCCCTGCACCTGGGCGCCAGCCGCGTGCTGGTGGTGGGCGTCAGCGGCAACCCGCGCGGGGTCGACCCGGAGCAACCGCTGCAACGCGCCTACACCGGTCAGCAGCCGACCCTCGCGCAGATCGGCGGGCACATGCTCAACAGCACGTTCATTGACAGTCTGGAAAGTGACATCGAGTTGCTGCAGCGTCTGAATCAGTTCAGTCACTTGCTGCCCGATGGCACGCCGATGCGCGCGTTGGGCGTGGCGCCAGTGGACGTGTTGGTGATTTCGCCGAGTCAGCCGATCGATGAAATTGCCGCGCGGCATCGGCAGGAATTGCCAGCGGCGTTGCGCCTGTTTCTGCGCGGGCCGGGGGCGACCAAGACGAGCGGGGCGGGGGTGTTGAGTTATCTGCTGTTCGAGGCGGGGTATTGCAGCGAGCTGATTGATCTGGGGCGACGGGATGCGTTGGCCAAGCGCGGGGAGTTGTGCCGGTTTCTCGGGTTGGCGGAGCCTGTGGTTACGGCCTGAGATCGGCGGTGTTGCTATCGCTAGCAGGCTAGCTCCCACAGGGGATCTTCAGCGCGACGAAGATCAACTGTGGGAGCTAGCCTGCTAGCGATGGCGTCCTTAGAGACGCCGCCGGATCAGAAGTGAACCTTGACCAGGAAACTGGTCACGCTCTGATCAGTCTTGAAACCCTGGCTGTCTTCGATGCCGTACTTGTTTTTCCAGTAGTCATACTCGACGCCGACGTACAACTGCTTTTCGCCCAGGTTCAGTGCCTTGCCCAGGTCGTATTTGACCTGCGGATTGAAGTGCAGGTTGGCGTGATATTCGCCTTTTTTGTTGACGTCGTTGTCGACCACCCAGTCCATGAAGCCATCGATCAGGATGTTCGAGTCGCCGACCGGAATGGTGTAGGACCAGACCGGGGTGACCTGCCAGATGTTGTCACCCGGACGGTCGCCTTCGGTATGGCGGTTGTAGAAGTTCAGCTGGAAGTAGTCGAACCCAGGGATCGCCAGGTCGAAACCGGGACCGATCAGGTAGGACTCGGTATCGTTTTCCCCGAACTCGTAAGTCATGGCCAGCAGCACGTCTTTGACCGGGCCAAACGTAAGCTTCTGGTCGAAGATCTTGTTGAACGACAGACGCGGGCTGAATTCGCCGTAGTAGGTGTTCTCACCGGCGAAGGCGTCTTCCTTGCCGTTGTAGAAGATCTTGTCGATGAAGAAGAAGTTGTCGCCATATTTCCAGCCGTCGGCGTGTTCGAAGGTCACCGTCTGCTGAATGCGCGGGTTGACCTGGAAGTCCTTGCCATACAGATAAGTCAGGCTGTTGTCCTGCCATTGCAGCAAGTCGCCGGCCATGGCCTGGCCCCCGGCCAGTAACGATCCCGCGAGCATCAGGCTGGTGCACGTACGTTTCATTCGGTTGCTCCCAAAAAGTAGGTGGTTCCACGTTATTTTTCTAAGGTCGACGCTCTGGTGTGGCGCCTTTTTCTGTAGCGGTAAAAAATCATCCAGTCGGTCAGCTTCAGTGCTGATAGCAAGAGCTGAGCCAAGGCGTTCGAAAAGCCAAAAAACTCCCGCTCGGCTGCTCAAGAGCAGTCGATTGAGAGGGGTTTTGGAGTGCCTTGGAACCGTGCAGAGCCGGGATAAGTTGGCTTTCTGGTCAGGAATTAAATCCGGGCTTTTTTTTAAAGCGGATTCAGGCGGCCGCGGAGAATACTGACTCCTTGGCCAGGTCTCAAGTGCCCCGCAACAGCGCACCGACGACAGGTTTGGAGCACGGTTGCGGGCCATCTTAAAAGTGCACCTTCACCAGCAGGCTGGTGGTGTTTTCATTGGTGTCGAAGTTGCCGTTGTTTTCGATGCCGTACTTGTCTTTCCAATAGCTGTACTCGACGCCGACGTACACCTGTTTCTCCCGCCAGCCCAGGGCCTTGCCAAGGTCGTACTTGATCTGCGGGTTGACGTGCAAGTTGGCGTGGTAGGTGCCCTGTGAGTTCTGGTCGTTATCCACGACCCAGTCGATGTAGCCGTCGATCAACAGGTTCGAGTTGCCCAATGGCAGGGAGTAGGACCAGGCCGGCGTGATCTGCCAGACATCGTCGCCAGGGCGCGAGCCTTCGGTCTGGCGATAGTAGAAGTTCAAGGTGAAAAAGTTGAAGCCGGGAACCGCGAGGTCGAAACCGGGGCCGATCAGGTAGGCCTCGGTGTCGTCTTCGCCATTCTCGTAGGTCATGGCCAGCAACACGTCCTTGATCGGGCCGAACTCGAAACGGCGGTCGAGGATTTTGCCGAAGGAGAGGCGCGGGCTGAACTCGCCGTAATAGGCGTGAACGCCTTTGTTCCGGTCTTTCTCGCCGTTGTAGTAAGTGCTGTCGACGAACAGAAAGTTGTCGCCGTACTTCCAGCGGTCGGCATGCTCAAAGGTTATCGTCTGCTGGATCGACGGGTTGACCGCAAAATCCTTGCCGTACAAATAGCTCAGACTGTTGGTCTGCCACAGCAGTAAATCGCCAGCCATGGCCTGGCTTGCGGCCAGAAGGCCACCGCCCAACAGCAGGTTTTTCTGTGTCCGAATCATCTGTTGCTCCCTCTTGTTTTTATTTTTGCAAGGCGCAGGCAGTCCCCGACCTTTTAGGAGTTGGCTTGCTGGCGATGAGGTCAGAACATCCAATTTTGATGTCGTCTGACACGCCGCCTTCGCCAGCAAACCGGCTCCTAAAGGGTTCGTGCGTTGCTGACCTAATGCGAGTGGGCGTGACAGTCGTTGATCGCGGCGCGTTCTTTGCCGCCAAGAATGTTGAACAGCAGGTTCAGCGACAGCGCACTCAACGTCGCCATCGCAATGCCGCTGTGGGTGATCGGACTCATCCACAACGGCAAGTGCGCGAAGAACTCCGGACGCACCACGGGAATCAGTCCCATGCCGATGCTCACCGCCACCAGCAACTGGTTGCGACGGTCACCGATGTCGGCTTCCTGAAGAATCTTGATCCCGGTGGCGGCCACCATGCCGAACATCGCAATCGCTGCGCCGCCCAGTACCGCCGGTGGAATCGAGGCCACCAGAAACGCCGCTTTCGGCAACAGGCTCAACACCACCAGCAAACCGCCGGCAACGATGGTCACCGAGCGGCAACGCACGCCGGTCATCTGCACCAGGCCGATGTTTTGCGCGAACGAAGAGTGGGTGAAGGTGTTGAAGAAACCGGCGAAGAACGAGGCGCCGGCATCACACAGCAAGCCGCGGCGCAGCATCCGTGGGCAGACTTCCTGGCCGGTGATTTTGCCCAGCGCGAGGAACATCCCGGTGGACTCGACGAAGATGATCACCACCACCAGGCACATGGACAGGATGGGTGCGAGTTCAAACGTGGGCATGCCGAAGTGCAGCGGGGTGACAATCTGCACCCAGGGCGCATCCGCCATGCCGCTGAGGTCGACCATGCCGATCAGCCCGCAGATTACGTAGCCCAGGCACATGCCGATCAACACGGAAATGTTGACCCAGAACCCGCGCATGAAGCGGTGGACCAGCAGAATGGTGGCCAGCACCAGCGCGGCAATGGCCAGGTAAATCGGTGAGCCGAATTGAGTGGCGCCGGCACCGCCGCCCGCCCAATTGACGGCCACGGGGAACAGCGACAAACCGATCGAGGTGATGACCGTGCCGGTCACCAGCGGCGGGAAGAAGCGCACGACTTTGGACATGAACGGCGCGATGATCATGCCGAAGAAACCGGCGGCGATGGTTGCACCGAAGATTCCTTGCAGGCCGATCCCGGGCATGCCGGCCATGGCGACCATGCTGCCGACGGCGGCGAAACTGGCGCCCATCATCACCGGCATACGGATGCCCATCGGGCCGATGCCCAGCGATTGCACGATGGTCGCGATCCCGGCCACCAGCAGGTCGGCGTTGATCAGGAAGGCGATTTCTTCACGACTCAGGCCGGCGGCCTGCCCGATGATCAGCGGCACCGCGATGGCGCCGCCGTACATCAGCAGAACGTGTTGCAGGCCGACCAGGATCAGTTGCAAAAGGGGCAAACGCTGAATTGCGGGTGCGTCGGGGATGCGTGCTTCGGATAGCTCGGACATGCAACACCTCGGATCTTTTTTATTCTTGTGATTTTGTGCATCAGGATTGACCGCGGCGCGGCCATTCGCGGGCAAGTCGGATCGCCCTGAACAATCCACGCACCGATCAGGTCACGTTCCTGCTGGGTCATCTGGGTGATGTTGCCCAGTGGCATGATCTGGCTGGTAACGGCCTGAGCCTGGATGCGCGCGGCGTTCTGGCGGATCTGCTCGGGGGTGTCGAACATCACACCGGCCGGAGCCGCGCTGAACAATGGGCTGGTCGGTTTGGCCGAATGGCACACCGAGCAACGTTCCTGGATCACGCTGTGCACCTTGTCGAAACTCGGGCCGGCGTTGGACGCCTGGACCGGTGCTTCAGCAGGCTTCGCAGCGGCAGGTTTGGCACCACCACCGATGGCGGTTTCCGGCAGCGGCTGGTACTCGATGGTGCCAGGCGCCTTGGCCACTTCAGGTGCGCTCGGCATTTGCGCCGGGCCGGTGACGTAAGCCAGGCAGATCATGCCAACAGCCGCGACAGGCAGGGTCCAGGCAAACTTGTGGCTGTCATGACGGGTGTTGAAGTAGTGACGCACCAACACCGCCAGCACCGCGATCCCGGCCAGGATCAGCCAGTTGTATTGGCTGCCGTAGGTGCTCGGGAAGTGGTTACTGATCATGATGAACAGCACCGGCAAGGTGAAGTAGTTGTTGTGACGCGAACGCAGCAAGCCTTTGGCCGGCAGCGCCGGATCCGGCGTGCGGTTTTCGGCAATCGCGGCAACCAGTGCGCGCTGGGCCGGCATGATGATGCGGAACACGTTGCCGACCATGATGGTGCCGATGATCGCGCCGACGTGCAGGTACGCACCACGACCGCTGAACACTTTGCTGAAGCCGTAAGCGGCGCCAATGATCAGCACGAACAGGATAAAGCCAAGCAGGGCAGGACGTTTGCCCAGGGCCGAGTCGCAGAGGAAGGAGTAGACGAACCAGCCGACGAACAACGAGGCAATGCCCAGAGCGACCCCTTCAGGGCCGGTCAGGCTGCTGCCCGGTGCCAGCAGGTACAGCGTCGGGTTGGAGTAGAACACCACGCACAGCAGCGCGACCCCCGACAGCCAAGTGAAATAGGCTTCCCATTTGAACCAGTGCAGGTTGTCCGGCATGGTCGGTGGAGCCAGTTTGTATTTTTCCAGGTGGTAGATACCGCCGCCATGGATCGCCCACAAATCGCCCGCCAGACCGTTTTTCGGGTTGACCCGATTGAGGTTGTTTTCCAGCCAGACGAAATAGAACGACGCACCGATCCAGGCCACGCCAGTAATCATGTGAACCCAGCGCACGCTCAGGTTCAGCCATTCCAACAGATGTGCTTCCACAGTCTTTACC
>LNAP01001293.1_pt1 | contig 26908 bp, 22 predicted proteins | sample 602601 | NCBI WGS metagenome assembly LNAP01 (sample SAMN02440304, study PRJNA202911) | soil metagenome | biome: Subtropical and temperate rainforests or woodlands; isolation source: soil samples (1 kg each in a 20% v/v slurry with milli Q water) were... ... | reverse complement strand
AACAAAGCGGTGTCGGTGACGCCAGCTTTCCCAGCCCAACGATCAAATACCCGTGTCTTGAAAACTCTCATGACTCATTGTATCACTTGGTGCAACACTAAAGTCAATGGCCGACGCTACTCTGGCGTCGATCTGGCCAATATGAATAGCTAAATTGGTTGTGGACAATTTACATCGTGTTTTGCCTTATTGGCCATACCGTCTATAGTTAGCCAAGTTCCGTATACCCATCTTGGCTAATCAATATGCAAATTGCCCGCATCTATCTCCGCGTCAGCACCGACGAACAGGATCTCACCCGCCAGACCAACATCGAGCACAGCACTAGGGCGGCCGGCTACTACGTCGCTGGCATCTACCGCGAGAAGGCGTCTGGCGCCCGCCCCGACCGGCCCGAGTTGCTGCGGATGATCGCTGACCTGCAACCCGGGGAGGTGGTTGTCGCCGAAAAAATCGACCGCATCAGCCGGTTGCCGCTCGCCGAAGCCGAGCAGCTGGTGGCCTCGATCCGCGCAAAAGGCGCGCGACTAGCCGTGCCTGGTCTGGTCGATCTGTCTGACCTGGCGGCGGAAGCCGACGGCGTAGCGAAGATCGTGCTGGAATCGGTGCAGGAACTCCTACTGAAACTCGCGCTCCAGATGGCTCGTGATGATTATGAGACGCGGCGCGAGCGGCAGCGCCAAGGCGTGCAGCTCGCCAAAACTGCCGGCAAATACTCAGGGCGGAAGGCCAACGCCGCCACCCATCAGCGCATCTTGGCCCTGCGTCGCGCCGGCCAGACCATCGCACGCACCGCTGAGCTTGCCGGGTGCAGCATCAGTCAGGTCAAGCGGGTATGGGCGCTTCATCTGGCTACGACTTAATATGCTAATGCTAGTTCGAGCGTTTTCCTCCGCCCCTCGACCCAGTCAATGTGTCCGCCAAGGAAAGCCCGGTGCCCGTCAGTTTCCTCTCCAATGAACAGCGCGAGAACTATGGCCGCTACACCGGATCGCCCTCCGCCGAGGATCTGGCCCGTTACTTCCACCTGGACGACACCGACCGCGCCTTAATCGCACAAAAGCGCGGCGAGCATAACCGGCTCGGCTACGCCTTGCAGCTCGGGACGGTGCGCTACCTTGGCACCTTCCTGGATAACCCTCTGGACGTACCGGTATCGGTGCTGCACACCTTGGCCAAACAATTGGACATCGATGCAAGGGACGACGCGGGCGCCTATCGCGCCGGAAAACAACGCTGGCAGCACGCCGAAGAAATTCGCGTCCGTTACGGCTATGTCGAGATTACCGAGCGCCAGATTGGCTTTCGCCTGACGCGTTGGCTGTATGCGCTATGCTGGACCGGCACAGACCGGCCGAGCGTATTGTTCGATCGATCCACCACCTGGCTGGTGACGCACAAGGTCTTGCTGCCCGGCTGTAGCACCCTGGAGCGCTATATCGCCCGCCTGCGTAGCCGGGTGGAGGATCGATTGTGGCGCACGTTGGGCCGGGGCATCAGTAGCGAGCAGCAGGCAAGGCTGGAAAGCCTGCTGGCCGTTCCGGCCGGCAGTCGTAACTCGCAGCTTGACCGCTTGCGCACCGGGCCGGTATTGATCAGTAGCTCATCGTTGGTGGTGGCCCTGCTGCGGCTACACTCGGTACGCGAATTGGGCATCAAGCTGCCGGAGACAGCACATATCCCGGCAACCCGAGTAGCAGCTTTGGCCCGGTTCGCTGGCGCGGCCAAGGCCAGCGCCATCCTTCGCTTGCCGAATTGCCGTCGGCTGGCCACGCTGGTCGCCTTCGTCCACTGCCTGGAAGCCGCCGCGCAGGACGACGCCCTGGAAGTGCTGGAAGCGCTATTGCGTGAGATGTTCGGTGATGCGGTCAAGGCGGACAAGAAGGCGCGCCTGCGCACGCTGAAGGATCTCGACCAGGCGGCGGCAATCTTGGCCAGCGCCTGCCAAATGGTGCTCGACGGGAATCTGCCCGATGCAGAACTGCGCACCAAATTGTTTGAAAAAATTCCGCGCGACATGCTCACGAAGGCGCTCGATGGCGTCAACGCCCTGGTCCGCCCTGCAGACAACGTGTTCTATCAGGAGCTGGACGCCAAGTACAAGACGGTACGGCGCTTCCTGCCAACGCTGGTCGAGCACGTCAGCTTTGGCGCCAATACCGCTGGTGGTCCGGTCGTTGCCGCCTTCGACTGGCTACGGGCCAACATGGTGCGCAAGAAGCCAGGCAATGACGCGCCGCGCGATGTGATTGGCAAATCGTGGCGGCGTCATGTGCTGCGCGAGGACGGCACTGTCGATTTCCACGCCTATACCTTTTGCGTCCTGGACGAGCTGCACATCGCGCTACGTCGGCGCGACGTGTTCGTAACGCCGAGCTGGCGCTACGCCGATCCTCGGGCCGGCCTGCTCGATGGCAGTGAGTGGGAAGCCACCCGGCCGATTATCTGTCGGACCCTGGGGCTGTCGGCCAGCCCCGACCCGACGTTGACGGCCCTGGCCGCAGAGCTTGACCGCACCTACCGCGCCGTCGCGGCCAGACTGCCCGACAACCCGGCGGTGCGGTTCGATAAGACCGGCGACAAGCACGATCTGGTGCTCAGTCCACTCGACAAGATGGAAGAACCGGCCTCGCTGCTTGCCCTACGGGAGACTGTGGCCGGCATGCTGCCGCGTGTAGACCTACCTGAACTGATTCTGGAAGTCGCAGCACGTACCCGCTTCACGGACGCCTTCACTCACATTTCAGAACGCACGGCTCGCGCCACCGACCTGCACGTCAGCCTGTGCGCAGTGCTGATGGCCGAAGCCTGTAATACCGGCTTGGAGCCGCTGATCCGTGGCGACGTGCCGGCACTGAAGCGCGACCGGCTGTCTTGGGTGGACCAGAACTACCTCCGCGACGACACGCAGGTGGACGCTAACGCGTTACTGGTCGCGGCACAAAGCCATCTGGCGCTCGCCAGTTTGTGGGGTGGCGGCGAGGTGGCCTCCGCCGATGGCATGCGCTTCGTTGTGCCGGTGCGCACGGTGCACGCCGGCCCCAACCCGAAATACTTCGGCATCGGTCGGGGCGTCACCTGGTACAACCTGATCTCCGATCAGTTTTCCGGCCTGAACGACATCACCGTTCCCGGCACGCTGCGCGACAGTTTGATCCTGCTGGCCGTAGTGCTTGAACAGCAGACCGACCTCCAACCAACGCAGATCATGACCGACACCGGCGCCTACAGCGATGTGGTCTTCGGCCTGTTTCGCCTGCTTGGCTATCGTTTTAGTCCGCGCCTAGCCGACGTTGGCGGGACGCGCTTCTGGCGGATCGACCAGCAGGCCGATTACGGTCTGCTTAATTCGATCTCGGCACATCATCTCAGCTTGCACAAGATTGAGCCGCACTGGGATGACATGCTGCGCCTGGTTGGCTCGCTTAAGCTTGGCCGGGTGCCGGCGACAGGCATCATGCGTACGCTCCAGGTCGGTGATCGGCCGACCCGGTTGGCGCAAGCCATCGCCGAGTTTGGCCGGATCGACAAGACGCTACACACGCTGACCTATATCGACGACGAAGCCAAGCGCCGGGCCACGCTGACCCAACTCAATCGTGGCGAAGGCCGGCATAGCGTTGCCCGGGCCGTCTTCCACGGCAAACGCGGCGAGTTGCGCCAACACTACCGCGAAGGTCAGGAAGATCAGTTGGGTGCGCTCGGCCTGGTGCTCAACATGATCGTGTTGTGGAACACGATCTACATGGAGGAAGCCCTAAACCAACTACGCGTGAGCGGTTTCCCGGTGCGGGACGAAGACGTGGCACGGCTGTCGCCGCTGCAACACGAACACATCAATATGCTGGGGCGTTATTCGTTTTCAGTACCGGAGGCGGTGGCCAAGGGTGAATTGCGGCCCCTGCGCAATCCTGCGGACGGCGAATAGATTGAGGACGTGGATGGGTCAATGACGACGGATGCCTTGACAGCAGCGCAGCAGCGGACGGCAATGCATTGACGCGTCATGCTAAGCGCTTAACGGTATTTTCCGTTCCACTGCGCCTCAGACCCCAAGGACAGCGGCGGTGCTGAAAGGCAGGGACACGCAGCGGGGTCACCTTACCAACCGAGGAATGCCGCAACTGATGGCCTGCACCTCGACGTCGGTACGGCCCAGCTCTAGACCGAGGGTGTCGGCCAGTAGGCTGGTCAGCAGATCGCCGACGAGGTCGAGAATGCCTTTGAGGGCATCGGTGAGCGGGTCGAGAACATTAGCCAGCAGAGGTTGCACGACCTTGCCGAACAGCGTGGTGAGTAGTCCGCCTAGTAGGCCGCCGTCCGCCTCGGTCTGCAGAGAGGCGATCAGTGTGTTGCGTACGCAGTCGCTGCGGTAGTGGGTAAGGCTCAGGCAGTTGGTTTCCGCCTTGGAGCGCCACTCTTCATGCATCGGGCGTGCGAGCAAGCCAAGCAGGCCGGGGCGATCCCAGTCCAGACCGTCCGCCTCCAGACGGTCCTGGACCTTGTGGAGGTCGCTCAGGCTGTAGTTGCCGCTGCTGGCCGAGGGGGCCAGCAGCGGCAATGCCAGGTATCGGTCCGCAATGCTGGTCGCCTGCGCTGGGGTGAAGCTGTCCGGTACGCTGCCGCTGGTCGCCAGCAGTTTCAGCAGTTCGTCGACGAGCTCGTCCACCAAAGTGCCGAGGTTCAGGGAGTTTACCCCGGTGGAACCCGACTCGCCCTCGGCGAGGGTGAGCTCGTCGGTTTCGCGTAGCACCGGCAGGGCGACCTGGCCGTGCAGGAGGCTGCTGCCGAGCAGGCGAATCATGGTTTCGTCCTGGACCGCGCTGGTACAGCTGCCGCGGGTTGACCAGAGCGCATCCTCCGGCATCCGGCCGATGCACGTACTGCCGACCCTCGACTCCACCTCGATGGTGGCCTCGGGCGGGGAGGCCGAGCAGTCGATTGCGGTCAGGGTGCCGGTAGCGTCGACCAGATCGACGATCACGGGCAGGTTTATCCGGGTGCCGAGCAGCTTCAACAGCGGGCTGAGCAGACCGTCGTCGGTATCCACATCGACCAGCAGACGCACCTGGGCGTTGAACGCGGTGGTGCCGATCGGGCCGATACCGATCGACGGCGGCTCGACGACGCCGGCCTTAACGGTGACCAGGCCGGCCACGCCGACTTCGTCGAGCTTGAGCCCGCGGCCCTCTTCGTGCAGGCCGATCATCAGCGCGGTGCTCAGCAACTGCTCCAGATTCACCCGGGCATCCAGCGCCGAGCCTACGGCGTCGGTGCTTAGGGCTAGCAGGCCGGGATGCTCGTCGGTGCGGAACAGGTGCAGCTGCACGTCGCGCAGCAGCGAATTGACGGAGACGGCCTCCTGCAGGGCTTTGAGTTCGGTTTCGAGGGCGTTGTCGGTGATCAGGTCGAGGGACAGCACTAGCAACTTGTCGAGGCTGAGCAGGCCGACCTCGGTATCGGCTAGCTCGACTAGCCCGGCGGGCGACAGGGCCTTGAGCGGCTCAATGCCGACGTTGACTCCCAGCGCCTGCAGCAGGCCGGCCGGGGTGACGCTGACATTGGCCAAGCCGGCGGAATCGAGCACCGTCAACAACTGCGGATCGAGGCCGACGGTCTTGAGCAGAGTGCCCAGCAGCTTGTTATCGTTCAGGCGCAGCAACTGAGCGCCGACGCTGAAGGCGGCGCCTGGTTCTTCCCGTTCGGCCACCGCTACGGCGCGTAACTCGACATCCGCAGGGATGGAGGCGTCGAACAGGTTGCCGCTGCGCAATACCAGGCTGGCCGGTACGCGATGGCCGAGGATGACTCGGACGGCACGGCCGTCGCTGGCCACGCTGGCAGTACGCCTGTCGTTTTGGCTGATTATGGTGACGCATTCAGCTGTCAGCGACTGCCTGGCGTTGTCGAGAAAGCCCTGGCGTGTGGCATTTTCCGCGGCGAATTCCAGCGCGTCGTCCGGCGCGTGCGAGCAGTCGCCCGATTCCAGGCGGGTGACCGCCTCCAGGGCAGCGGTATCGGCCAGTTTCTGCAGGCGACGCTGCTCGAGGTAGAGACGGCCACTGTCGACGACCAGCATCAGGCAGGCCAAGGCTACCAGCAGCGTAACCCCAGCAATGATGCTGAAGGCACCGCGCTGTTGGCGGGGAGGGTGGTGGCGGTCGTTTCTGCTGCGCATGACGGCAAGTCCTTGTCGGGCGGCGATTAGCGAATCCGGATGCTGGCTTCGCCCCTGATTTCCGGGGGCAATTGGGGAACGCGCCAGCCGAACAGACTGATGCTCGGCAGCAGAGTGCCCGGGCTGGCATGGCGCAGGCAGACGCTCCAGATGTCGCCATCGACCCTCAGGTAGCCGCCAGGATAGTTGGTGCAGTCCTGCGCCCAAGCTGCGGGCAGCCACGAGTTGCCGATCACCTGGCTGACCCGTTCGCGCTGCCGCGCAATAACGACCGCACCAGGGGGCTCGTCCGGGTCGGTGAGCAGCAAGTCGGGGTGGCGGATGGCTTCGCGCAGAGCCTCGGCGGACAGCTCCTGATAGGTGGCTGCCAGCAGTAGTGGGAGCGTGTAACCAATAAGGGCATAGAAGAGTAGGAAAAAAATACCGAAAACGACAGCGAATTCGATAGAGACAACGCCGGCCTGGAGCCTCGCTGGTTTTGTTGCCACGGCAACCTCTCTGTGCTGCTATTAACGGGTGGAGGATTATCCCATGCTCCATGCGGGGTTATTAATATTCAATTGTGATTATATATTTAGTTGTGAGTGGCGCGATTTTGGAGTGCAGTGATTAGTTATATTTGTCTATATTCAATGTGGATTAGTTGTAATTCTGGAATTGAATCTGAGTTCAGTGCTGAGTTGTGATAGCACTCTAGTACGCAGTGCATTTTTGCGGCTCAGACTTGGATTCGATTCGGGAAAGGAAAATATGAAAAATTCCACCATCATGGCGCGCAGTTGCACGGCTCTGGCTTTGATTCTTTCGCTCAGCCTGGCGGCCGGCTGCAGCGGAACGACCAAGCGGTATTACGTCGATGATTCTGGCAGCAGCACTCCTGCGGAGAGCACTGACGGTTCCGGCAATGACGGCGACGGTTCCGACAGCGGTGGTGGGACCAGCGGCGAAGGCGATGGCGGCGGTTCCGGCAATAGCGGCGACGGTTCCGGCAGCGGTGGTGGGACCGGCGGCGAAGGCGATGGCGGCGGTTCCGGCAATGGCAGCGACGGTTCCGGCAGCGGTGGTGGGACCAGCGGCGAAGGCGATGGCGGCGGTTCCGGCAATGGCAGCGACGGTTCCGGCAGCGGTGGTGGGACCGGCGGCGAAGGCGATGGCGGCGGTTCCGGCAATGGCGGCGACGGTTCCGGTAGCGGTGGTGGGACCGGCGGCGAAGGCGATGGCAGCGGTTCCGGAAATGGCGGCGGAGGTGGCCTGCCGGGAAGTGCCAACGGCACCGTGGATGCGGTTCAGGATGTAGTGGCGGATGCCGTGAACGGCTCCTCGCTTGAGCCGGTTTCCGATCTTGTCGACAACCTGATCGATCCGGAGGCAGGCGTTTTGGCTCCGGTGACCGGTATCGTCGACGGTCTCACTGAAGAAAGCGGTGCTCTGCAGCCGGTAGGCGATCTGGTCGATACCCTAGTCGGCGACAAGGGCGTCCTGCAGCCGGTCGTGGATCTGGTGAATCAGACGCTGACCGAAGGCTCCGTCGGCACCGGCAGCGTCTCCCAGTTGCAGGATACGGTCGGACAAGTGACGGGCAACGAGGGCGGCCTGGCCCCGGTCGGCGATCTGCTGGATACCTTGGTCGGACCGGAAAACGGCCTGCTGTCGCCGGTGACCGGCCTGCTCGATAGTGTGACCGGCGAGGGCGGCACCCTGCAGCCGGTGGGCGATCTCACTGGCAGTCTGCTCGGCGGCGAAGGTGTGCTCGCGCCGGTGCTGGTGACCGTGAATGGCGCGGTTGACGGCCTCGGCCTGTCGCCGGTGACCGGCATCGTCGGCGGCGTGGTCGGCGACGTGAACGATGTGGTGGGCGGTCTGACCGACAATCTGGCCGGCGGCACTCCCGGCACCGGCACCGTCAGCGATGTGCAGGGCGTAGTCGGTGGCCTGGTGAACGATACGCCGCTGGCGCCGGTTTCCGGTCTGGTGGACAACCTGGCCGACCCGCAGACGGGCGCACTGGCGCCGGTGACCGGCTTGGTCGAGGGCCTGACCGCCAGTGGCGGGGCACTTCAGCCGGTCGGCGGGCTGGTCAATGGTCTTCTCGGCGAGCAGGGCGCGCTGAGCCCGGTGGCAGGCACGGTCAACGGTCTGCTGGGAGGCGTCACTGACGGGACGGGTAGCGTGCTTGGCGGCCTGACTTCCGCTGGCGGCTCCGGTAGCGGAGCGATCACTGACGTGCAGGGAACCGTTTCGACCCTGACCCAGGGTAGCGTGCTGGCACCGGTGGATAGCGTCGTTAATGCGCTGGTCGACCCACAGCATGGTGCGTTGGCGCCGGTGACCGGCGTGGTGGAGAGCATCACTTCGCCGAGCGGCGGGTTGGCCCCGGTCGGTGGCCTGGTTAATGGCTTGGTCGGCGAGCAGGGTGCGCTTACCCCGGTGGTGCAGACCGTCAACGGCGTGCTGGGCGGCTTGACCGGCGGCCTGGGCGTGGGCTCTGGAGCACAAGACCAGAGCGGTACTTCCGGCGGCCTGCTCGGCTCCGGCGGCCTGCTCGGCAGTTCCAAGTAATCGCGAACGGTCTTCGCGGTTGAGGCGGCAGCTCCTGTGGGCTGCCGCCTTTCCCGTTTGACGGTTGCTTGTCCCAGTTCCGCTTTGCAACTGCACGGCCCAGGGCGTGCCAGTCGCGCGCGCCCGCTTCCGGAGTTTTCAGACGATGCGCCCCCTGTTCCTTCTGACCCTGTCCGCACTGGCGGCGATGCAAGCCCCTCTGGCACTGGCGGAAACGCCAGCGTTTCTCAATAACAATGACGTGGACAGTGTTCTGCCCAAGGCGAACCCTCCGGCTGACGCCTATCGGCCGCAACTGCCCGACGCCCGCCTGCCAGTACCGCAGCAGCAGCGCCTGCCAATGAGCACGCGCATCGAGTTACGCAATGTGCTGATCGAGGGCGGCAGCGTCTATCCCTTTGAGGAAATCGCCGCGCTGTTCGACCCGCTGCTCGGTAGGACGGTGGCCCTGCGCGAAGTGCTCGCCGTTACCGGCGCCATCACCAAGCGCTACCAGCAGGACGGCTATGCGCTGTCCTACGCCTTCCTGCCGGCCCAGAGCCTGCGCGACGGCCAGCTGCGCGTGGTGCTGGTCGAGGGCTACATCGGCGCCCACGAGATGCGCGGCAAGATAGGCTCGGCCCAGGGCTACATCGAGCGGCTGGCCGCCAAGCTGATCGGCGAGCGCCCGCTGCGCAAGGCGTCGTTCGAGCACTACACCACGTTGATGGCGCAGATCCCTGGTGTGAAGGTCCGCGCCAGCGTGGCGCCGCCGACCACCACCGAAGGCGCAGTGACTCTCGTAACCGAGGCGCTGCGCCGGCCGCTAGCCGTTTCTGCCAATCTCAACGACGACAACCAGGACGATTTGCAGGCGCTGCTGGGTGTGACCAGCAACTCGCAGACTCGCTGGGGCGAGCAGGTCACTGCCAGCGTTCTGGTGCCGCCGGGCGAGGACCGCGAGCGCTACATGCGCCTGGACTATAGCCAGTTCATCAACGACGAGGGCTCCCGGCTGGTGATGTTCGGCTCCGCCTACCGCAGCGATCCGAAGGACTTGGTCAGCATCGGCCAGGCCAGAACCGAGCTGGGTCGAAGAAACGACCGCGTTTCGCTGGGGCTGTCTCATCCGTTCCGCCTCTCGCCGACCGAGACGCTCACCGGAACAGCGCGTCTTTACGGGGTGAACGACGAGCACGAATATGCGCGGCTCAGCCCCTTGCCGGTCATCAAGAAGGCCGTGGAGCTGGATAGCCGCGTGCGCGTGGCGGCGCTGGAGGGCGACTGGCGAACCGCTGATAGCGGGCGGCTGCGGGTGCTCGGTGGCGGTATTTACCAAGGTATCGACGGCCTGGGGGCGCGCAGCGAAATCCGCGTGCTCGGCGAAAAGATCGGCAAGTATCACGACCTAGACTTCCAGCGGCTGCGCCTTAGCGCTCTGCAGAGCGACCAACTGGGGGGCGACTGGCAGGGGGTGGTTTCGGGGGCGCTCTACTGGTCGGACGATACACTGCCGGAAAGCGAGCAGGTCCTGTTCGGTGACCGCAACTTCGGTCGTGGCTATCCCAGCGACCAAGCGCGCGGCGATAAGGGCTGGGGCCTGGGATACGAGGTGAGCCACAGCTTCGGCCGGGGGGGCAAGTGGTTGCGTCTGGTTCAGCCCTATGCCGCGGCCGACGCCGCCCGCAGCTGGTTCAATGAGGCTGGCCACGCATCACAACTGTCGTCCTTCGCCCTCGGCGTGCGCCTGAGCGACCGGCACTTCTACAACCTGGCGCTGGAGGTGGCCAAGCCGCTGGGCGAGCGGGCGATCGACAGCGAAGGCCGCGACCCGCGGATCGGGGTGACCTTCAACTACAACCTGTAAACGCGCAGCGGGCGGTAAGGTGAGGGCCGGCGCATTCGCTGCCCCCGCTGTCATCGCAGCAGGAGCAGCAATTTGCACGATAGGCTAAAGCCCGCCCTTGACTAACCGTTTGAGCATAAGGAATCCCCGAGGCAGTCGCATAAAACGGCAGGCACCGCTCTTTCCCTCCTCCCTACGGCTCTCCGATGAATGGGAAAGGGGAGCGTAGTGTTCATGCGATTGCTCTGACGGAATACCGTCGAAGCTCGCTTTGCAAAAGGAGAAGATCCATGGACTCACCAGAAGCTAACAACGAGCAGCAAGGCATGCGTCTTCGCATCGCCTTCCTCCACTGGGCTGGCTGCCTTGGCGCATTCATCCTGCTAGTCGTTCTTGCTACATCTTTCGACTCAAGCGCTTTTAGCAACTTGGCGTTCCTTTTCTACCTTGGAGCAGGTTTTTATCTGAGTCGCGCTGTCCTCAGAAAGATCATAGAGTGGCATCCGATGTACAACACTGTTTACAACGTCAGCTCGGACAAGTTGAAGTTTTTCTTCCTCTGGCCGATTGCGTACTTATTTTTATTCATGCGCCTTGGCATAAACAAGGTTCTCTGACAGGCCGCCCTGGCGTAGATTTTCAGGTCGCCGCGGGCCGTCGAGAAGGCGCCAGGGCCGCTCCTGCGCACGGCGGGTCCTGTAGTTTAGCGGTGTCACCGGCCGTATCGCTGGCCCGCCACTTTACAGCCATATACCCCGCGCCCGCCCCGCTTCCTTGGGCATCTGCACACGCGTTTCGTCGCCGTGGATCACCGGGCTCGCATGACTCCATGCCTGGAAACAGCGGGCATGGCGGCGAGCTTTGCGGGTTCGACAAGTTTCGATGTTCTCCATGCGGGGAAGTGGTCTGCCGCTTTTTGTTATTGGTGATTAATAATTGGTGATTAGTCGTATTTATATAATAACAAGATACGGGTGCTTTGCGTGTTTGAATTGTTTGTCGGTAAGCAAGCAGGGTGTTTAATTTGTGCGCCGCACTCAAGTGGCATAACTCGAAATAAAAAGGATTTTTTATGAGCAATATATTTGGTGTCGGTTTTCGCAAGACTCTGATCGCACTGGCCGTTTGCCTTGCGGCAGGTCACAGCCACGCCGGCGCTCTGGCGGCGGATCCGGGGACTACCGTTTCGTCAGTGCAGGGTGTCGTTGACGGTTTGGTCGGCGGCGGCCTGCTGAGCCCGGTGGGTGACCTGATCGGCGGCAACGGTGCCGTCAGCGGTGTGCAGGGTACCGTCTCGACCCTGGCCCAAGACACCGTGCTGACGCCGGTCGAGGGCATCGTCGACGCTGTGGTCGATCCGCAGGGCGGCAGCCTCGCTGTGCTGACCGCTCCGGTAGAAGGAATCACCTCGCCGGCCGGTGGCCTGGTAAGCGGTCTGATCGGTGAGCAGGGGGCTCTGACTCCGGTGGTGCAGACCGTCAATGGCCTGCTGGGTGGCCTGACCGGTGGTGAAGGCGGTCTGCTGGCGCCGGTGACCGGTCTGGTGGGCGGTGTGACCGGTGGTGAAGGCGGTCTGCTGGTGCCGGTGACCGGTCTGGTGGGCGGTGTGACCGGTGGTGAAGGCGGTCTGCTAGCGCCGGTGACCGGTCTGGTGGGCGGTGTGACCGGTGGTGAAGGCGGTCTGCTGGCGCCGGTGACCGGTCTGGTGGGCGGTGTGACCGGTGGTGAAGGCGGTCTGCTGGCGCCGGTGACTGGTCTGGTGGGCGGTGTGACCGGTGGTGAAGGTGGTCTGCTGGCGCCGGTGAGCGGTCTGGTGGGCGGAGTGGCCGGCGGTGAAGGTGGTCTGCTGGCTCCGGTGAGCGGTCTGCTGGGCGGCCTGAGTAATGGCGGCGGCTCCGGTGTCATCAGCGACGTGCAGGGCACCGTTTCGACCCTGACCGAGGGCACCGTGCTGATGCCGGTGGAGGGGATTGCCAACGGCCTGCTCGATCCGAGCAGCGGCGCCCTAGCGCCGGTGACCGGTCTGGTGGAAGGGCTGACCTCGCCGGCCGGCGCGCTGGCTCCGGTCGGCGGGCTGGTCAATGGTCTGGTCGGCGAGCAGGGTGCTCTTACCCCGGTAGTACAGACTGTCAATGGCGTGCTGGGCGGCGTTGTCGGCGGCAATGGCGGCCTGCTGGCACCAGTGACCAACCTGGTGGGCGGCCTGACCGGCGGTCTGGCGGACGCGGGCAGCGGACAGGCCCAGGGTGGTCTGCTGGCTCCTGTGACGGGCCTGGTCGGTGGTCTGGGCGGAAGCGGCGGCAAGCTCTGATCTGCTAATCCCGGCCCATCGCCTGTCGCGTTGGGTCGGGATTGCCTATGGGGCTCAGTGCAGCATCCGGTGGGACGGAGCGGAGCGTGTGATTGGCGGGTTGTGTTCAGACAGCGGGCAGATGCTGGTGCAAGGCCTCGAATAGGCGCTCGTAATGGATGGGTTTGGGTAGGAAATCGACGATGCCCAGGCGCAGCAGGGTGATCACGTCGTGCATGTCGGCATGTCCCGAGGTGGCGATGACTGGCAGCCTGGCGAGCCGCGGCACTTCCCGCAACTGCTGCAGCAGGCGCAGGCCACTCTGCTCCGGTATGCGCAGGTCGGTGATCATCAGGGCAATGTCGTCGCGGCGCTGCAACAGCGCAAGGGCTTCGTCGGCCCGGGAGGCGCACAAGCAGGCATGGCCGCAGCCGCTGAGCAGCTCGTCCAGTTCGGCGAGAAAATCCGGATCATCGTCTACCAGAAGCAGTGTATGCATGATGGTAATTTCCCTGCGCAATGAAAAAACCAGAGCCGCTTAGGGCTCTGGTTTTTGGAAGATGCTTAAGGATTAACCACCGGTAGCCCCGGTGGGTATTTTTGTGGCTATAAATTCAAACATAGAGTTGAGATTGTCTCCGATATTTTCGGCCCCAGCTATAATCACCACCGCAATCAGGCCGGCAATTATGCCGTATTCGATCGCCGAAGCACCGTCCTCGCGCTTGAGGAAGTTGACCGCCTTGCAGTAGAGAGCGACCATTTTTTCGTGCATGACTAAAATCCTTTTCGAGTTGAAGGGCAATGCTTTGGGGGGGCGAAAAAAAGCCGCGCTTTTTAAGCCTCCTGCATCTGTCCTGCCTCTATCTATGAAAGATGAAGTCTGATGCAGGTTGCAGGTTCGCTGGTTTTTCGCTTCCTTGGGAAATATGAATTTCGTCGTTAATTATGGGCATGGCGGGTGAAAATTTATATATACAATGGTAGCTATATATAAATGACTATTTACGGGGTCGATGGGCTTGTATTTAATGGTTCGGTTGCGTGTGGGGGGAATTGTCTTTCTCGCATGTATTCATGTCGTCTGCAATGGGTGACAGATAAACCGGAATATCGCTGGTGGCGATGGTGCTCTTGTTTGAGTCTTAGGACGTTGCCATGCCACCGATCAAGGCTTCGGTCGCTGTTGTGGTCGGTTCCGCAGCTGACTTCGCATTGAGTCTGGCAGGGCCGGGCTGATCGGATGCGCACTGCCACGGCTATCAAGGAGAGTGCCGTAATGAATAGTCGTCTGACCCTCGGGTTCGCTGGCATCCTGCTGGTGGGTGGGCTTGCTGCCGGTTACTGGGGAGTGAGTCTCAGTGGTAGGCCGCAGGTCGTGGCGGAGGCGGCGCCCGAAGTGCCGACCGCGGCGCCGCTCGAATTGTCCGGGGCCGACGAGGTACGTCGTCAGGTTGGCAAGCGCATAGACGAAGAGCAGCGCTCGTCGGTGGTGGTCTTGGCGCGCCCCCTCAAGCCCTGGGTTCCCATCGTTGCGGAGGATCTGGCCGTAGAGCGCCTGCGCATAGCGCCGCCGGAGAGTTTTGCCGGAGTCGAGGAGCTGCTCGGACGCATGGTGTCGCGCGAGCTACCGGCCGGCAGCGTGCTGAGTTCGGCGAGCTTCGTGATTGGCGGGCCGCTGGCGCGGATGATCCGCGCGGACGAGCGGGCGATGGCCATCGCTGTCGATGAAGTGATCGGCGGCGGCGGTCATCTCGCACCCGGCGATTACGTGGACGCTCTGCTCTACCTGCGCGACAGCGAGCGCAATGCCGAGCGTACCGCCCAAGTGGTGGTGCCGGCGCTGCGCGTGCTGAGCGTCGGCTCGGCGCTGGGGCCGACCAATACCGGCGAGCCGGCGCTGCCGCAGGGCGAGGACGAGGACGAGGCGGAGGAGAAGGCCAAGCGCCGGCCGCGCAAGGAGGCCGCTCGTACCGCGGTGCTGGCCGTGCCGGCGCCGCTGCTGACCCGTTTCATGCTGGCTGCCGAGGTCGGCAGCCTGCGTCTGGCGGTACGCAGCGCAGACGAGCGCCGGCTCGCCAACTACTACGCCGGCGCGGCGCCGCTCGCCAATGTGGAGGAACTCGAGCGCCAGCTGTTCAAGTTCGAGCGGCTCGCCGTGCGCCCTGCGCACCAAGCGCGCGGCAGCCTGGCTGCGCGCCAGCAGCCGGCGGGCATCCAGGTCTATCGCGGGACCGACGTGTCCCGGCAAACCCCTTGATCGGCAAGGAAGCGGACGATGATTCCAAGAACGACTAGCAAACGAGGCAATCGGGCGACTCTGGCGCTGCTGGCGGGCAGCCTGGCGTTGGGGATGGCGTTGGGGATGGCGGAGCAGGCGTATGCCTCCTGTCGTGCGCTCGAAGCGGCTCCCGCGGTGCTGGAGGTGGCAGCGGGCATGCAACGCGAGCTGCGCCTTCCGGTCGGCATTACGCGTCTGGCGGTGGGTGATCCGGAGGTGGCCGACGTGCGTCTGACCGGCCGCAATGGTTTCCTTTTGACCGGCAAGCGTGGTGGCGCGACCAACGTCAGCGTCTGGACCGCCTGTTCGCCGGCGCCCCGGCAGAGCATGGTGTTCGTCCAGGGCGCGGCGACCATGGCGGTGGCGCGGCCGGTGCTGCCCCAGCACGCCGAGCCGGTACTGCCAAGCCAGGTGCAGACCGACATCCGTTTCGTCGAGGTCAACCGTACCAGGGTCAAGGAAATGGGGGTGCGCCTGTTCGGCACCCAGTCCAACAACTTCCTGTTCGGTTCGCCGAATACGGCTTCGGGCGCTGTGCCGGTGGGCGGTGTCAGCGGTCTGACGCCCGGCGCGACCCTGCCGCTGTCGACCAGCGGCTTTAATATCCTGTTCGGCGGCGGCAGCAGCAAGTTTCTTGGCGCCCTGAACGCGCTGGAACAGAGCGGCTTCGCCTATACCCTTGCGCGGCCGAGCCTGGTGGCGATGAGCGGTCAGAGCGCCAGCTTCCTGGCCGGCGGCGAGTTCCCGGTGCCGATACCGAGCACCGGCAGCGATTCGCTCAGCATCGAGTACAAGGAGTTCGGCGTGCGCCTGACCCTGACCCCCACTGTGGTGGACCATTCGCGGATCGCCCTGAAGGTGGCGCCCGAGGTGAGCGAGCTGGACTTCACCAACGGCGTGCAGATCCAGGGGATCAGTGTGCCGGCGCTGAACGTGCGGCGTACCGATACCACGGTGTCTCTTGCCGACGGAGAGAGTTTCGTCATCGGCGGCCTGCTCAGTACGCGCAACAGCTCGGCCGTCGACAAGCTGCCCGGCTTGGGTGACGTTCCAGTGCTCGGCGCCTTCTTTCGCTCCTCGAACATACAACGTGAGGAGCGGGAGCTGCTGATGATCGTCACGCCGCGCCTGGTCCAGCCGATCGCTGCCAATGCCGAGGTTCCCGAGCTGCCGGGTGAGAGCCTACGGCGCTACGATCCTAATGCCTTCGAGCTGCTGCTGCTCGAAGACGGTCGTTTCGACCGGCGCAACGGCCTGTCCTGGTAGGAGCGCTGACGATGGATTTCACCTATCTCGTTTCGTCGTGCAAGAGCATGGACATCGACTGGCTGCAGGAGGCCATGGCGCCGCTGGGCAAGGTACTGAAGGCCGGCGGCAGCCTGGACGAGCTGCTGAGGTTGGTCGAGGTAACCGGCGCTGGCTTGGTGTTCGTTGGTATCGACCATGAGCGTACGCCCGCCCAGTGCGCGCTGATCGAGAGCCTGCTGGAGGCGCGGCCGATGCTGACCGTGGTTGGCATCGGAGACGGTTTCGACAACCAGCTGGTGATCGCCGCGATGCGCGCCGGCGCGCGCGACTTCATTTCCTACGGCCTACGCGGCAGCGAGGTGCTCGGCTTGGTCCGGCGCCTCACCCAGCGTCTGCCGACGCTGCCGGTGCGTCGTGATCAGGGCGTGCTGAGCGTGCTCTATGGCAGCCAGCCGGATGTCGACGCGGCGCTGGTGGCTACCCATCTGGCCCTGGCCTGCGCTGGCAAGGGCGGCGACACTCTGCTGGTGGACCTCGGCCTGCCCGCGGCGGAGAGCCTCTGTCTGCTGGGGCTAGAGCCGGCTTTCGGGTTCGGCGATGCGCTGCGCAATCTGCGGCGGCTCGATGCCGGCCTGATTGACAGCGCCTTCAGCCAGCATGCCAGTGGCCTGCGCGTGCTGGCCTCTCAGGGCAACGACGAACCGCTGGCGGCCAGTAGTTCGGCCGAGCTGTATCTGCTGCTAGGGGCGCTACGTCAGCACTTCGCCCATGTGGTGGTTAACCTGTGCGGCCAGCCGGACAGCGAGGCGCTGCAGACCTTCGTCGGCAATGCCCGGCAGGTCTTCTGGTACGTGGACCAGGGCGTGTCCACCTGCCGACGTAGTCTGGCGCAGTTGGAGGCCTGGCAGAGTAGGGGGTTTAACCTGGACGGAGCGCGGCTGCTGGTGGATCGCTATCAGAGCAACGTCGCGCCGGATGCGCAGAGCCTAGCGCGCACCTTCGATATCCCTCTGGCTGCTACCCTGCCGCCGGCGGCCGAGCTGCGCCTGCGCGCGCGCAACCAAGGCAAGACTCTGTGCGAACTGGCGCCCCGCGACAAGCTGAGCCGCACGCTCGCCGGGCTGGCCGGCGAGATTGAGCGCTCCGCCACCGGGCGCTCCGAGCGGGGCTGGCTGCAACGGTTGCTGGGAAGGCTGGCATGAGCGCGGACATCCTGTTCGGTGGCCGCAGCCGTAGCATGGACGGCACCGAGCTGAAGGCGGTGCTGCACCGGCACATCATCGACGCGTTGGAGGAGGATGGCTCGAACCTGCTGGAGGGAACCCGGCAGGTGCTGACCCAGTTCGTCGGCGAACGGGTTGGTGACTATGTACGGCGCCGCCAACTGGCAGTGTCGCACTATGAGATCGACCGGCTGAGCGAGGAACTGGTGGACGAGCTGACCGGCTTCGGGCCGCTCGAAGTGCTGCTGCGCGATGCCACGGTCAGCGATATCCTGGTCAATGGCCCGCAGCGGGTGTTCGTCGAGCGCAATGGCATATTGCAACGCAGTGACCTGCGCTTCATCGACGACCGCCACTTGTTGCGGGTGATCCAGCGAATCCTGGCTCCGCTCGGTCGGCGGCTGGACGAGTCCTCGCCGATGGTCGATGCGCGCATGCCCGACGGCAGCCGGATCAACGCGGTCATCTCGCCGGTGGCGCTGGACGGGCCTTGTCTATCGGTTCGCAAGTTCCGCAAGGACATGCTGAGAAGCGCCGATCTGCTGGCTTCGCGCTCGCTGAGCACGGAGATCCTCGAGTTCTTGCAGCTCGCAGTGACGCGCCGCTGCAACATCCTTGTCAGCGGCGGCACTGGTACCGGCAAGACCACGCTGCTCAACATTCTCAGCCAGATCATCGATCCGCACGAGCGGATCGTCACCATCGAGGATACCGCAGAGCTGCAGCTCAAGCACGAGCACGTGGTGCGCCTGGAAACCCGGCCGCCGAATGCCGACGGGCACGGCGAGATCCTCTCCCGCGATCTAGTCCGCAATGCCCTGCGCATGCGTCCGGACCGAATTATCCTCGGCGAAATCCGCGGTGCCGAGGTGCTCGACGTGCTGACGGCGATGAATACCGGCCATGACGGTTCGATGAGTACTGTTCATGCCAACAGCGCGCTGGATGCACTGTTGCGCCTGGAGACTCTGGTCGGCCTGTCCGGTGTGCGGGTCGCCGAGCACACCCTGCGCCAGACGGTGTGTGCAGCCATCGACGTGGTGGTGCAACTGAGCAGGCTGGCCGACGGTCGGCGCTGTGTCAGCGAGGTGCTGGAGGTGGTCTGTCTCCGAGACAGTCAGTACGTGACCAATACGCTGTTCCGTCTGGATCGCCGGAGCGCTGGCGGGAGTTTCCTGCGCGAGGCGGTGAATCCGGCCGGAGAGAAGCTGCAGCGGGCCTTCTAGGATGCCTGGCTGAGCCTTGCGGAACTTCATGGATACGAAGAAGAGGTGGCGATGAATGCAACCGTACTGCTCGGGCTGATCAGCCTGGGTTGCCTGTTGGGCGGTTTCGGCCTCATGTGGCGGGGCTGGCGTCAGGCTGGCTCGGAGCGTGTGCTTCAGCGCCTGACGGGCAGGGCGGAGGCGACGCCGGAAAAAAAGGGCTGGCGCGTGCTGGAGCGCGAGCTGCTGCGGGCGGGCATCCAGGCTTCCAGCGGCCAGTTCGTCCTGTGGCTGGCGCTGTGGCTGGCGGCCTTGGCGTTGGCTTACCTGCTGGGCCGCTGGCCGGCGGCGCTGACCCTACTGGTGGTGCCGCCCGTGCTTCTGCGCCTGTATGTAGCCTGGCGCTATCGACAGCGGCTGGAGCGGATGATCGCGCAGCTGCCGCAGTTGCTTGACCATGTCATTCGCAGTCTGAAGTCGGGACGTCCGCTGGGCGATGCCATGCTGCTGGCGATGTGCGACTGTGCTGATCCGCTGCAGCAGAGCTTCCACCGCACGCGGCGCAACATCGAGCGCGGCGTGCCACTCGGCGTGGCGCTGGACGAGTTCGCGGAGCTCTACGAGCGTGAGGAGTTCCGCATCCTGGCGCTGGGCGTGCGGATCAACCAGCGCTATGGCGGCAACGCTGGCGAGCTGCTCGACAATCTAATCGTCATGATCCGCGACCGCGATAAGGCGGCCCGCCAGTTGCGCGCACTGACCGGGGAGACGCGTATCAGCGCCCTGGTTCTGGGGGTTCTGCCTGTATCGTTGGCGGCCTATATCTTCGTCAGCAATCCGGACTTTCTGCTCAATCTCTGGAACGATCCTTCCGGCAAGGCCGTCCTGCTGGTGGCGCTCCTATTGCAGGTGGTTGGCAGCCTATTGCTCTGGCGCATGATGAGGAGCATCCGATGAGTCCTTTCATTCTGAGCGCCGTCCTGTTGGTGGCGGCGGCGTTGCTATTGGCGGTTTCCGGTCTCGGCCAGCAGTTGGGCAGTCGTCAGGTACTGCAGCGTCTGGAGAGCGGCAAGGACGAGGAACTCTCGCACTTGCTGCACGATCTGGACCGTGCGCGGTTGACCCGGCGGGCGAGCGGCCTCGACCCGGAGGTGCGGCTGCTGCTCGACCGCCTGGGCTGGCGCCAGCCGCGCCAGCGGGCGCTGTTCATGGTGATCCAGTTCGGCTTGCCGCTGCTGCTGGCTTGTCTGGCTTTGCTTGCACACTGGCTACCGGGGGAGGCTGCGGCCAGTCCCTGGGTAACGGTGCTGTTCGGCTTGGGCATCGGTTACCTGATTCCCAAACGCGTGCTGGCCTCCGCCACGGCGCGGCGTCAGGCCCGTCTGGCAATGGAAGTGTCTACGGCAATTCCGCTGCTGCGCATCCTGTTCGAGGTGGGGATGGCCGTCGAGCAGGCGCTGCGGGTGCTGGCTGAGGAGGGGCGTGAGATCCTGCCGGAGATGTCCAGCGAGCTCCGCCAGGCGCTGCAGCGGGTCGACGCCGGTCTGGAGCTGGGTGCGGAGCTGCGTCGGATAGCGAGCTTGGTCGAGGTGGAGGAGATCACCGATTGCGTCGTCATTCTCGAGCAGTTGATCCGCCAGGGGGGCGGGGCGATGGCGTCGCTGCTGGCGCTCAAGCAGCTGATGGACGACCGGCGCATGACTAATTTGCAGGAAAGAGTTTCCAAGCTGTCGGCGAAGATGTCGGTGGTGATGGTCGCCTTTCTGTTTCCGGCGCTGCTGATCGTTCTGGCGGGGCCGGGCTTCATTGCGATTATGCAGGCCTTGGGGGAAATGGGATGAAACGTGCGGGTTGTCTGTTGCTGATGATGGCGGCATTGACGGGGTGCGCCACAGGGGGGGCGGGTTCGTCCTGGCTTGGCAAGCGGGTGAGTCCACCGCAGCCCTGCGCGCCGCTGACCAGCGACCAGGAGCTGACGCTCAATCTGTCGAAGGAGATGCTGGAGGGCGGTCGTCTGCATGCCGCTCTGGCCAATCTGGAGCGCCTGCCGGAGACGCTACCCGAAGTGCGTTTGCGCAAGGCGCGCATCCTGCGTTTGCTCGGCCACAGCGAGGCGCAGGGGCTGTATCGCAGCCTGCTGAACACCTGCCTGAGCGCCGAGGGGCGGCATGGGCTGGGGCAGCTGGCGGCGGCGGGGCAGCATTACGAGGAGGCGTTGGAACATCTGCGCGCGGCCGTCGAGCTGGCGCCAACCGAGCATGCTATGCGCAACGATCTGGGTGTGGTCTACCTGAACCTGCTGCGTATGAGGGAGGCGCGCTTCGAGCTGATGACGGCGATGGAGCTGAACGAGCAGGAGAGCCGCGCTGCCGAGAACCTGCTGAGCGTGTTGATCTACGAGGGCCAGTGGGCGCAGGCCAGCCGCCTGGTGACCCGCTACAAGCTGACGCCGACCCAGTTCCAGAAAGCTGAGCAGCGGGCCGGGCTGTTGCAGCGCAAGAAAGTGACAGAGCAGACGGTGAGCGGCGCCCCGTCCAGCGAGGTCGGTCTGCGTGCGGCTGCGCCGGTGCCTGCCCCGGTGCGGGCGAGCGCCTTGCCGACGGCGGTTTCAGTGCCGGTGCCCGCCTCGGTGCCGGCACCTGCTTCGCTAGTGGCGCCCGTTGTGGCTTCGGCTGCCGTCGCGGTGCCTGCGTCCGCCGACGTGCCGGCCGTAGAGCGGGTGCCGGCGTTGAGCCCGCAAGTCAAGCGTGGCGGGGTGCAGCGAGTCGAATCGTCCGGCTCGCGGCCGGTCGTGCCGATCACTGGAGTCGAGGATCAGGGCATTGGCGCCCGCTGAGGGGCGCGCGGTACGAGTGTACCGCTCGGCGGCATACTTCGGTTGGCCTAGACAAGGGAAGGGGAAGTCATGAAACGAGTTTTTTGTGGATGCGCGTTGTGGCTGTCGGTCTGCGTTGCGCCGACGGTATCGGCCGAGAATCGCTGGGCGGTCGTCGAGCCGCCGAAAACCCACACAGAGGCCTGGTTGCAGATGCAACGAGAGGGGCGTGTGGCCGCGCAACAAGGGCAGCAATTGACGCCGGCCGAGCGGGAGCTGGTAATGGAGCGCTGGCTGGGCAGCTTCAAGCACGAGATTCCAGAGTTCTTCGAGCAGGACGTGGCGGGGGAGATCGAGCGGTGAGCGGCGGTGGGGCGTGAGCGGCAGCCTGCCTGGACGGTGTGGAGCGGCTGCTCTTCCTTGAGCAGCGGGTGTGTCAGCCTGCGCGGTTGTTGGGCATCAGGGCCAACGCTAACAGAGTGCGATTGTGCATTTTAGTGATGCGCAGGATCTGCGAGACATAGAGCTTGACGGTGTTCTCGCTGATGCCCAGTTCACAGGAGATCTGATAGTTGGTCAGGCCCTTGACGATCAGCAGGGCGACTTGCAGTTGGCGTGGCGAGAGCTTTTCGAAGTCCGATCCGGGCGGCAGCTGTGCGATGTCCCGCAGATTGGACTTGGGCGCTTGCTGCTGGATTTTGTTGATGTCCAGGCAAAGTTCTTCGATGGAGGAGGTGAGTCTCTGCAGACGCTGCTTGATGCTGCTCAGGTCGCGGGCCTGGCGGCGCCGGTCGAGCTCCTGGCTGAGGCGCTCCGCGCCCGCCAGTACCTCTGCCAGGTCTAGGGGCTTCTGGAAGTAGTCGGAAATGCCGGTACGCAGCGCTTGGATGATGTCCTGCTTGTGGGAGTTGCCGGTGAACAGTATTGATTCGAATAGCCGCCCCTGTTCGGCCTGGTCGTGCAGGGCTTGGATCAGCTGGATGCCGTCCATGTCCGGCATATGTAGGTCGGTGAGCACTATGGATATTTCGGGATCTTTCTGGAACTGCTGAAAGGCTTCGTGGGCCGAGTAGCAGCATATGCAGGGATAACCGTTGCTGTAAAAAAATTCGCAGAGTTCTTCGGCAATCAAGGGCTCGTTGTCGACGATCAGGAGTTTGTGGTGAAGCCTTTGGTTGTCCATATACAGAGTCTCATTTCTGCGGTAATTATGATTTCATGGTGGTGAGTCGGCGTGATTATTATAATGTATTTGTTGTTTGAGTCATATCAAGATAAAGCATCCGGTTGCTGGAGTATATCTCGATAATTGAGAGTAAAAGGTTGCACGTATTTTATAGGGCAGAAGGTTTTCGTGAAATTCGCACCACACAAATGCTCCGCATGCGCGCCAAACACGCAACATATGCGAAGGATTTTATTCAAGTACTTGACGATTTAAAGTGTCAATAGCTACTAGGGTTCCGAGCAGCACGGTTTACCTCCTTGTATTGGTTGAGACGGTAGGTCTGCAGGGTGGTTGGCGGCAGAATTCTGACGCACCGCCTTGTTTTGTGTGTAATTTTTATTTGTAGATTTATTAATATAGTAAATTTTTTAATTGCTCGTCAAATGGTTGTTGTTTTGGATTTAGAAAAATTAACTATCTTTATCATATCTATCTGATTTTTAAGGGTTTTTTAGTCGCTTGCAAAAATTGTTATATTTTATTGCGACACTAGATGTAGTGTTATTTTTTTTGGCGGTGCTGCTTCGGCATCGAGGCGAAGGTCGCGAGGTGTTGGCTCGCCGAAATGAGCTGTAAGTGAGCGCAAAAAGTTTCGCGTACTTTCTGACGCAGAGCGTCCCATGTACGCCACGCCACATAATATGCGAAGACTTTTCTTCAAGTACTTACTTGCAGGTATTCATGTTCATTGCAGGGTGAGGCTGGCGACGAGGATCCCGGGCAGCAGGAAGGGGGCATACGGCCAGGCCCGTGTGGCGGAGGGCGCGAACTGATGCAGGCGATCCTGTAGCGGCTGCGGGAATTGCTCGAACAGGGGAGGCGCCAGCAGCGCCCAGAGCGCCATGCCGGCGCCGGCCCCTAGCACGCCTGCGAGGACGTGGGTCGGATCGCTGGCTAGTCCGATGACCGCCAGCAGCTTGACGTCTCCCGCGCCCATGCGCCCCAGGCAGTAGCCGGGCAGGCTGAGGGCGAGGGCGATCAGTACGGCCAGAACGGCCTGGCGCCAGGGCGCACCGGTGAGGCTGGCTTGCCACAGCAGCAGGGGCAACAGGGCCAGCAGCACCCCGACGCCGATCAGCGGGTTGGGAATGCGTCGGCTGCGCGCATCTTGCAGTGCACAAAGAGCGATCCAGGCGATCAAGGCTGCTTGCAGCATCGGCACGATCCTTGTGGGTCAATGAACACGCAGGCATGCGGATGGCCGCGGCCTGCCATGTAAGGTTGCGGATTCTAACACCTCAGGCCGTTTGCCATCGGTCGGCATGGGGATGAACAGGTGGAGATGGGATGAAGCGCTGGTTGAGACGTTCAGCAGAGGGGGCCGCCGTGGCGAAGGAGAGGGAGCAGGTGCCTGTTGCCAGGCATCAGGGATTGCACTTAGAGCTGGATCAGCAGCTCGTTGTGCTGGGCTGTGGCGGAGATCTGGCCTTGGCGTTGGCCGACGGGCCCGGTTGTGTAGGGCAGCCGCTGAGCGGGTTACTCGCCCACCCGGTCGCTTGGCAGGTGGAGGATCTGCCGGCGCTGGAGGGGCAGGTCCTGGATCTGGTGTTTCGCCGCCGCGAAGCTGGTCGTCTGTATGTCCGTGGCTGGCTGGAACGGGGAGCGTCCGGCTGGCGGCTGTCCCTACTGGATGTTGGCGGCGCTGTGGTGCGCCAGCAGCAGCTGGATTTGCGCCTGGGCGTACTGACCTTCGCTGGCCAGTGCTCGAAGCGTCTGCGTACCTCTCTGGTCGGCGAGCCGTGGCCGCTGGTCGGCGAGTTCCTCGAAGGGCTTGCATTGCGATTGTCCCTGCCGGCGGTCGGTCTGCTGCTGGCGAGAGGGGAGGGACGTGTCTGGCGGCTCGCCGAGGGGTTCACCCTGCCGGAGTGGAAAGCTCTTCTCGACGAGCGAATGCTGCAGGCGGCCGTGCTCGGCCAGACGGGTGAGGTGCCGTTGGCACTGCCGGCCAGTAGGGCGTCGCCTTCGCTCTGGCTAGTGCCCTTTCGCGAGCGCGATGGCGTGTCGGCATGGCTGGCCTGTTACACGGTAGGCCCCGCCAGGGGCATGACGCTAACCGTCGAGGACTGGCTGCAGGTGGCTGCCGCTCTGGCAGCTCCCGTGCTGGAGCGGCAGCGCGAGGTGGCTCGCGAGGAGGTAGTTGAGCGCAACCGTCTGTTGCAGGAGATGCTGGGCAGCGGTTGGTGGGAATATCACCAGCAGAGCGGACTCTGGCAGTTGGCACCGGCCCTGGCTGGGATGCTGGGCGTGGCGGGGGGCGACTTTGCGCAGTGGTTGGAACGGGTGCACCCAGCCGAGCGCGACGAGTTTCGCGTACGCTTGGCCGATGCGATGGAGCGCGAGGCCGACTTCGGCCTGTGCCTGCGTTTGCAGATTGATGCGCACTGGCGTTGGTTCCGCATGAGCTTCGCTGTGCGGGGGCGCGGCGCTCGCTGCCGGGTCACCGGCTTCGCCGTCGATATAGACGATATCAAGGCGAGCGAGGCGCAGGCCGCCGCTGCCACCAGCCGGCTGGAGAGTCTGGTGGACAGCGCGCCGGCACTGATCTACGTGCAGCGCTGCGATGCGGGAGCCCTGTGGCCGGAGTTCTACAGCGCCAGCCTGGAGTCGGTGCTCGGCTGGACCCTGGCCGAGGTGCAAGAGCAGACGTTGCTGGCGTTGGTGCACTCGGACGACCGCGACGGATACCTAGAGCGTACCCGCCGTTTGCTGCACGAAGGCAAGGTGAGTTGCCATTACCGGCTACGCGACCGTCGTGGCGGCTTTCGCTGGATGCTGGACGAGGCCAAGTTGCTGCGCGACGACTGCGGGCAGCCGCTGGAGGTGGTCGGTTTGTGCCTGGATGTTAGTGAGGCGCGCGAGGCGAACGAGCGGCTGCTGAGCAGCGAGGAGCGTTATCGGCTGTTGGTGGAGGATTCCCCTGCGATGATCTGTCGCTATCGTCCGGATCTGACGTTGAGCTTCGCCAACCGCCCGCTGCTGGAATATCTGGGCTGCACGGCGGGCGAGCTCGGCAGCGTCGATCTGGGGTGCTATCTGTCCGAGGAGCAGCGTGGTGCCTTGGTGCAGCGCCTGCAGTCGCTGTCCCCGCAGAATCCGGTCGGCACTGCGGAAATCTGTCTGCAACTGCCCGGCAACAAGCATGCCTGGTGGTTGTGGGCCGAGCGCGGGGTGTTCGACGCTGAGGGTCGGCTCATGGAGGTTCAGGCCGTCGCGCGCGACGACACCGAGCTGCACCACTCCCGGCAGCAACTTTATCAGAGCGCCAAGATGGCTACCCTGGGAGAAATGGCCACGGGTATCGCCCACGAGATAAATCAGCCGCTGAACGTCATGAGGATGGCGCTTGTGAATCTGCTCAAGCGCCTGGAGAGCGATCTGCTGACCGACGACTATCTGCGTGCCAAGCTCGAGCGGATTGAGGGGCAGGTGTTGCGCGCGGCCCGTATCGTTGAGCACATGCGTGCCTTCGGGCGTCGGTCCGATGTCGAGAGCCAGCATTTCCAGCCGGCGCGGGCCGTCGACGGGGCGTTGTCCCTGCTCGAAGACGAGCTTGAGAAGTGCGCTATTCATCTGGACGTCGTGGTCGACGAGTTGCCGGAAATCAAGGGACATGTCGATCAGTTGGAGCAGGTGCTGATCAATCTGCTGGTCAATGCCCGGGATGTCCTTGGCGAGCGGTGTGCCCGCGAGGCCGAATTCCGGCCATGTATCGAGTTACGCGCCGGGGTTGACGCGGGACGGGTGCTGATTAAAGTTGAGGACAATGCCGGCGGTATCGAGCCGAGTCTGCTGGCGCGGGTCTTCGAGCCCTTCTTCACCACCAAGCCGGTTGGCCAAGGGACCGGGTTGGGGCTGTCAGTCAGCTATGGAATCGTTCGTCAGATGGGCGGCACCCTGAGCGTACGCAATGGCAGTCGGGGTGCCTGTTTCAGTATCGAACTGCCGGTTGATCTCGCCTAGGTGTGTAGTCCCGGGATGAGGTGGTGCGGGTCAAGCTTGAAACGGTCCGGCGTTCGAGTCCAGGCATCACAGATCGTTTTGAACGGAGTACGCCAC
>LNAP01001570.1_pt1 | contig 26910 bp, 22 predicted proteins | sample 602601 | NCBI WGS metagenome assembly LNAP01 (sample SAMN02440304, study PRJNA202911) | soil metagenome | biome: Subtropical and temperate rainforests or woodlands; isolation source: soil samples (1 kg each in a 20% v/v slurry with milli Q water) were... ... | reverse complement strand
GGCGGCGGCATCGGTGGTGGCGGCTTCGGAGCTCCCGGCGGCGGGATGGGCGGCGGCGGCCGGCGCTGAGCAGAATCGAGGCGCACGATGAGCGCGCCTCGGCCTTCCTTGCTCAGGGCATCTTGACGTGGGGCTCGCGTTCCCAGACCCGCAATTTGGCGAGGCTATCGACGAACGCTTTGGCCTCTTTCGCGCTTGCGATCGAGATGCAGCCTCCATCGAAATCGTCGGAGGCAATGCCCGCTTTTTCGAACAGCGGCAGCGCCGCATCGACGTAGCCGATGAACTTGCAATGCGCGAACGCGTCGGCGAGGAAATCGCGTGCCGAGGATTCCAGCAGCAGATCATCCATCGCATCCGCAGCCGGCAGCAGCGCGACCGCGTCGTAGAGAACGGACGGTCCTCCGTCGATCATCTGATCGGCGTCGATCCAGCTGCCGTCGCTGGCTTCGGCGCCCGTCACCTTCGGCGCGACGATCTCGAAGGTCGCCCCGGCCTTGTTCAGGGCGGCCTTGAGAGCCTTAAGGAGGCCTGCGTCCGAACCGTCGGAGACGAGGATACCAAGCTTGCGCCCTTCGAAGCGCTCCGGACCGTTTTCCACGATGCTCAGGGCGGGGGAAGGATCGAGATCCTGACGCGTGGGCAGGGCTGCATCGGCAGGTTTCGGCATCTTCTGCAGGCCGAGCTTGTCTGCGACCTTGCTCGCCAGTGTCTCGTCGATGTTGAGGAGATGCGAGACCATGCGCTCCCGGATCGCCGGAATTTTCACCTTGCTGAGCTCGAACGTCAGGGCTGCGGCAATGTGTGACTGCTCTCCTGCGGTCTGACTGATGAAGAACTGACGGGCCTGGCTGTAATGGTCCGCGAAGCTTTCAGCGCGCAGACGGCGCTTGGCGCCTTGCTCCACCTCGGCGAACGGCGTGAAGCCGCGTTGCGGCGACTCTCTTGGTCCTTCGCCGAAGGAATTCGGCTGGTAATTGACGCGACCGACCGGATTGCGCATCGCCATGTGTCCGTCCTGCTGAAAATGAGCGAACGGGCATTTGGGCGCATTGATCGGGATGTGAGTGAAATTGGGGCTACCCAGACGTTTCAGCTGCGTGTCGAGGTACGAGAAATTGCGCCCCTGGAGCAGGGGATCGTTGGAGAAGTCGATGCCCGGCGGAACATTCTGGGTCATGAAGGCGACCTGTTCGGTCTCCGCAAAGAAATTATCCGGCATCCGATCGAGCACCAGCCGTCCGACCGGAACGGGCGGCAGAATTTCCTCGGGAATGATCTTGGTCGGATCGAGTACGTCGAACTCGAAGGCGTCGGCAAAGTCCTGATCGAACAGCTGAAGCTGCAGCTCCCATTCGGGGAAATTGCCGGTCTTGATCGCAGTCCAGAGATCGCGGCGGTGGAAGTCGGGATCGGCGCCGTTGATCTTGACCGCCTCGTTCCAGACGACCGATTGCAAGCCGAGTTTCGGCTTCCAGTGGAATTTGACGAAGGTGGATTCGTTCCTGGCATTGACGAGCCGGAACGTATGAACGCCGAACCCTTCCATGAAGCGAAACGAGCGTGGGATGGCGCGGTCGGACATCACCCACATGATCATGTGCATGCTTTCGGGGGTGAGGCTTATGAAGTCCCAGAAATTGTCATGCGCCGATTGGGCCTGGGGAAATGCGCAGTCCGGCTCTTCCTTCACTGCGTGGACCAGGTCGGGAAACTTGATCGCGTCCTGAATGAAGAAGACCGGGATGTTGTTGCCGACGATGTCCCAATTGCCTTCCTGCGTATAGAGCTTGACCGCAAAGCCCCGCACGTCCCGGGCGAGGTCGACCGAACCCTTGCTTCCGGCAACGGTTGAAAATCGGACAAAGGCGGGTGTCTTTTCGCCCGCGCGTTGGAACAGGTCGGCCTTGGTGTATTTCGCGAGCGATTTGTAGGTCTCGAAGAACCCATGCGCCGCGTATCCGCGCGCATGCACGACCCGCTCGGGGATGCGTTCGTGGTCGAAGTGGAAGATCTTCTCGCGAAAATGGAAGTCCTCGAGCAAGGTCGGCCCGCGGGGCCCGACCTTCAACGAGTTCTGGTCGTCGGACACCGGGCCGCCCTGGGCCGTGGTCAGGACGCTCGCTTTGCCGGCCGCGGTTTGATGAAGCTCGCCACCTTCGCCACGTTCCAGCTTTTGGTCGTGGATGGTTGCCGTCCTCGCGGATACGCGAGTCGATTTCGTCGTCTTTGCCATCGTCAGGATCTCCCGGGGCGCCCATGGAGTCCTTCAAGCCGTCTGCGGAGGTTCCGTTCCTAGTGGGAGGCGGCCTCTTCCGGCCTCACGTCTAGCCCGCGCTGAGGCGCACGCCGGCTCGCAGGAACTTCTGCGGATCGACCGCTTCGCCGTCGATGCGGGTTTCGTAGTGCAGGTGCGGACCGGTGGAGCGGCCGGTCGATCCGACGAGGCCGATGACCTGGCCAAGCTTCACGATCTCGCCGACCTTGACGTTGATCTCGGAGAGATGGCCGTAGCGGGTCGAGAGCCCATTGCCGTGATCGACCTCGACCATGCGTCCGTAGCCGCCGGACCAGCCGGCCGAGACGACCTTGCCGTTGGCGGTGACGCGCGCGGGATCGCCGGTTGCGGCGCGGAAGTCGAGACCGGTATGCATCGCGGGCCGGCCGAGGAAGGGATCGCTGCGCACGCCGAAGCCGGAGGTGAATTCGACTTCGCCAATGACGGGCTTGCGATAGGGCACCAGCGCCAGCGTGCGATTGAGACGATCCATCTCGGCGCGCGTGGTGTTGATACGATAGAGCTGCTTCTCGAACGGGCCGGCATTGGCCGTCAGCTTGACCGGGATGAACGGCCCGCCCATCGCGGAGCGAGGCACGGCGGCTTCGAGGCTGGCGAGATTGAGGCCAAGATCGCTGACGACGCCGCGCATCCGGCGCATCCGTGAATCCATGCCTTCCTCGACGGCGCTGAGCGCCGCGATCTGGCGGCGCTCGACCTGGTCAAGCGAGGTGGTCAGCCGAACCAGGACGTTGTCGAACCCCTGGTTCTTGGCGAATTGGTTGGTCGGCGGCGCGATGACGGCCGGCGCCCGCGATTCGAGTCTTGCCTCGCGATCGGGCGGCGCGACGAAGATCACGGTGTCGCTGATCGGTGACGGCTTCGGCGTGCCCTGCGTCAAGCCCTGGTTCGAATCGCCGCGCTGCGGAGTCGCGCGGGGGATCGACCCGGTCACGTCGGGCATGGCTCCAAGCGCCGTCGCCCGGGACTCCAGCGCCGTCTGGCGCTTCATGATCTGGTCGAGCTTCTGGTCGAACTGTTCCTGGTCGAGCAATTGGCGGCTGGTGGTGCGGTCGACCTTGGCGCGCAGCTCGGTGATACGGTCCTCGTAGGCGTATTGCATCTCGGCCTGGCGGGCGATCAGCCGGGTCAGGACGTCGTCGCGGAAAGCGAAATAGGTGGCGGTCGCCGCCGACCAGAGCCCGAGCAGCACGACCGTGCCGACCACGATCCAGAACACGACGGGTCCGAGCCGGACCTGCTTGCCGTGATGCACGATGGTGTAGGCGTCGTCGGTCGGGGCAAGGGGAATCGCGGCCGCCACGGCAGCCGCAGGGCGGCGGTGGAAAACGCGGCCATGGTCGTGAGGGTGATGTTGGGGGTACTGCGAGAGTTGGGCAGAACTTTTCGACATCGGCGCTCCGGCGCCGGTCGGAACGGTTCCTTGCGGCTCAATTGCCGCGGCAATCTGGGCCGGTCATGGTTAATTTTCCGGAAACGGAAGCGCTCGAATCTAACGGATGGGTTAAAGACTTCTTGCCGCTTCCAGCACCTGATCGGCATGGCCGTCGACCCGGACATTGCGCCAGACCTTGGCTACCTTGCCGTCGGCCCGGATCAGCAGCGTGGTCCGAAGAATCCCAAGGAAGCTCTTGCCGTACATGGATTTTTCGCCCCAGGCGCCATACGCTTCCAGCATCTCGTGCTTCTCATCCGAAATGAGAGGAATCGCGAGCTTGTGCTTGTCGCGGAACTTCTCCTGGGCCTTTAACGGGTCGGCCGAGATGCCGAGCACGGTGGTGCCGGCCGCCGCGAAGGCGTCGGCCAGCCGGGTAAAGTCGATCGCCTCCCTGGTGCAGCCGGGCGTGTCGGCGCGGGGATAGAAGAACAGGACGAGCTTGCGGCCGGCATAATCGGCCAGGGTGACCATGTCGCCGCCGTCGCGGGGCAGGCGAAAGGCGGGGGCCTTCTGGCCCTCTGCCAGGGTGGACTTGGGCAAAGCGGACTTAGCCTTCTCTTTGGCCTTCACGGGCACGGCCGCCGATCTGGAGGAATTTAACTGTTTCGATGCGGCCCCATGTGACCCTGATTTTGCTATGCTCCCGGTTGATTTGCGCGCCGGTGTCCGCTGTGTTTTCGCGGACTTTGCTTGAGTCGTTGCCCGCGTTGTCGGGGCCTTCTTTTTAGCTGTCGGACTGCCGGAGGGCGTTTTGGACGATTTCTTTCGGGATTTCTTGGACATACGCCTTCCTTTCGTCGCTTTCGGCGGGTCAACCAAAGCGGTATTGCAGCTCTCGTCCGCTGTGCCGGAATCGCGCCCTCGGCTGGGCGAGTCTGACGGCGCCGGAGTATGGTTACAAGGAATTCCACGCACCACCCCACTGCTCGTTGAACGCGCTCCCGGGGCGAAATGACGAACAGTAGGAATATTCGAGGTATGGCGGCATCGCCGGGGCGGGGAGCTTCGATCCCCGTCGACGGCTGCGGTCCCGGCGGCGCTCAACCCCACGATGGGCGCCTGTATCGAGAGGCAATGGCAAGGAATACGTCGCCCCAGGATTACAATCGGGATCTCGATCGGCGCGGCAGCCAGCAGGAGCCGCAGGAATGGGACGACGCCGACTGGGATCCGGATCAGGAAGCGGCGGCGCGCCGGCGGGCGCGGCGGCTGTTGTCGCGTTCCAATTCAGGCTTTCATCGTTTTGGTGACGGATTCGGCTCGTTGCGCCGCTGGCTGGGCGGAGGTCGCTGGCTGAAGCGGATGGCCATCGTGGTCGGGGCCCTGGCCGTCATCTTCGTCGGCTGTTTCGGCGCGCTGTGGTGGCGGCTTGGCGCGGGGCCGATCAATCTCGACATCGCGACGCCCTGGCTCGCTGCCGCGATCGAGGACAATATCGGCCACGGCAACACGGTCGAGGTCGGCGGCACCCAGATCGAGCGGGTCGGCCGGGTTCGCATCGCGGTGCGCATCCGCGACATCATCGTGCGCGACCGCGACCACGCCATCGTTGCCAGTGCGCCGAAGGCCGAGGTGAAGCTGTCGGGTGCGGGTCTGCTGATGGGGCACCTGCGCGCCGAAAGCCTCAATCTCGTCGACGCCGAACTCGCGATCCGGATCGCGCCTGACGGCACTGTCACCGTGTCGGCCGGCGACACCGCAAAACCGCTCGCAACCGGCGTGGCGTCCAAGAAGGATGCGGGCCTGCCTCCGACATTCCCGCGCAACGGTGTCCCGCCGCCGCCTTTCGCGACGGCACCTGCGGGCCAGGACCCATCTCAAGCCGCCCCGCAGGCCACGGCCCAGAGCGGAATTCTTCAGGGCCTCGACTGGCTCGACAGCCTGAGCATGACCGGCCTCGACGGACAGAACCTCAACGAGATCGGTCTGAAGAACGGCAATCTGATCGTCGACGATCAGCAGCGCGGCAGCAAATGGTCGTTTGAGAACATCACGCTCAGCCTGCGCCGGCCGACCCGTGGTGGTGTCACGCTCAGCTTTGGCGAGGAGGGCGCACGTCCCTGGTCGCTGCGCGCCACGATCGGTCCTGCCGAGAACGGCGTGCGCTCGGTCGACATCCGCGCCGACAAGGTCTCCACCGCCAACATCCTGCTGGCGCTGCGGGTGAAGGACCTCACCTATACGGCGGACCTGCCGATGACGGGAGAGCTCAAGGGCGAGCTCGGCCGCGACGGCGTGCCGACCTTCTTTCGCGGCAAGGTCGCAATCGGCGCGGGCAACATCATCGACACCGACACACCCGACTATCCGATGGCGATCGACTCCGCCGAGATCAACGTCGAGTGGGACGCCAATCGGCGGGTGCTGGTTGCGCCGTTCAAGATCCTGTCGGGCGCGAACCGTCTGACGCTGCTGGCCCATCTCGAGCCGCCCAACGGCACCGTCAACGACTGGCAGCTCGGTTTCAGCGGCGGCTCGATTCTGCTCGGCGGCATCGACAACGAACCGCCGCTGGTCTTCAACCGCATTGCGATCGGCTTCCGCTTCGACACCGACCACAAGCGCATGCTGCTGACGCAGGCCGATATCAGCAATGGCGAGATCGGCGTCGCCGGCACGGGGGCGATCGACTATTCGGGTGAACCGCGGTTGACGCTGGGCTTCGCGGGAACGCCGATGTCGGCCTCCGCGCTCAAGCGGATGTGGCCGACGCTCGTCGTTCCCGAATTGCGGGAGTGGGTGATCGAGCGGATCGAGCGCGGCACGCTTCAGCGCATCGAGATCGGCGTCAATTCACCGACCAGGAACCTGCCGCGCAAGGGCCCGCCGATTCCCGACGACGGCCTGTCGGTCAACATCGTCGCGAGCGGCGTCGCGGTCCGTCCCGTCGATGGCATGCCTGTCGTGCACGATGCCGATTTGAAGGCGCACGTGACCGGGCGCACCGCGACCGTGAATATCGCCCAGGGCATCGCCGATACGCCGGCGGGCCGCAAGGTCACGATCTCCGACTTCGTGTTCGAGGTGCCGGACATGGCACCCAAACCGTCTCCGTCGCGGACCAGGTTTCGCGTCGACGGCCCCGTGCCTGCGGCGGCCGAAATGCTTGCCAATGACCGGCTGAGCGACCTGTCGTCGACCGTCGTCGACCCCAACACCAGCAAGGGCACGTTCACGGCGAACATCCAGCTCGGCATGCCGGTCAAAGGCGAGCTGACCAAGGCCGACACCGTCTATTCCGTCACCGCCGATCTCAACGGCTTCTCAGCCGACAAGCTGGTGATGAACCAGAAGCTGGAAGCCAACAATCTCAAGATCGCCGCGAACAACCAGGGCTATCAGGTCAAGGGCGACGTCAAGATCAACGGCCAGGCGGCCTCGCTCGATTACCGCAAGCCGACCGAGGGCGATGCGGACGTCAAATTGCAGACCACGCTGGACGACGCCAGCCGCGCGCGCCTGGGATTCGATCTCAGTCCCGCCGTCAGCGGATCGGTGCCGATCAAGCTGTCGGGCAAGATCGCCGGCGGCCCCGACCAGACGACGAAGCTCGGCATCGAGGCCGACCTGACCTCGGTCAAGCTCGACAACATCCTGCCCGGCTGGGTCAAGCTGCCGGGCAAATCGAGCAAGGCCACGTTCAAGGTGGTGCCGACCGCGCAATCGACGCGTCTGGAGGACATCGTCATCGAAGGCGGCGGCGCCTCGATCAAGGGCTCGCTCGAGGTCGATCCGAATGGCGACCTCATGAATGCGAGCTTCCCGACCTATTCGCCGTCCGACGGCGACAAGGCGTCGCTGAAGGTCGAGCGCGGCCAGGACGGCGTCGTCAAGGGCACGATGCGCGGCGACGTGTTCGACGGCCGCGGCTTCCTGAAATCGGCGATCTCGGGCAATACCAAGGACGATGCCAAGAACAAGATGAAGAACGTCGACTTCGACATCGACGTGAAGCTCGGCGCGGTCATGGGCTTCAACGGCGAGGCGATGCGCAGCGTCGATGCCAAGATGTCGCGCCGCAACGGCGCGGTGAAGGCCTTCACGCTGAGCGGCAGGATCGGCAAAGACACGCCGGTGGCCGCCGACCTGCGTGGCGGCCGCGCCCAGGGCAACCGCGAGGTGATCTATCTCCAGACCAACGACGCCGGCGCGCTGCTGCGCTTCACCGATACCTACACCAAGGCAGTCGGCGGCCAGATGGTGGTGGCGATGGAGCCGCCGACATCCGAGCCGAACACGTCCCGCGAGGGCCTCATCAACGTGCGCGACTTCACGGTGAAGGGCGAGGCGCAGCTCGAGCGCGTCGCCGCCGGCGCGCCCAACGGGACCGGCAGCGGCGTCTCCTTCAGCGCGTTGCGCGCCGAGTTCACCCGGCAGAACGGGGCGCTGACCGTTCGCGACGGTGTGGTCAAGGGGCCGATGATAGGCGCCACCATCGAGGGCTCGATCGACTATCCCGGCAACCAGGTCTGCATGAGCGGCACCTTCGTGCCGATGTATGGCGTCAACAACATCTTCGGCCAGATTCCGTTGTTCGGTATCTTCCTCGGCGGCGGTAACAATGAGGGACTGATCGGTGTGACCTACGAGGTCGTCGGCACGCCTGCCGCGCCCGTCATGCGCGTCAACCCGATCTCGGCGATGGCGCCCGGCCTGTTCCGCAAGATCTTCGAGTTCAACACCGGCAAGCAGAACTCGCCGTTCGAGGAATTCCCGTCGCAGTCGAGCGACGGCTCGACCGGATCTGCGAGCAAGCTCTCGAGTGGCTGCAGCCTGGCGAGACGGTAGAGGCGGTACTAAAGAATCCGTCAGCCCGGGCGTGTCCCGGGCATCCACGAACTTTCTTTCTGGATGCGCTGAGAACGTGGATGGCCGGGACGAGCCCGGCCGTGACGCGTGTGGAGATATTAGCGCGGAAGCTTATGCCGCGCGCACGCCGGCCAGGAAGGTGCCGACTTCGCCGGAGAGCTGCTCGGCCTGCTTGGAGAGGTTCGAGGCGGCCGCGAGCACCATGCCGGCGGCGTTGCCGGTCTCGTTCGCCGCCGTGCTGACGCCGCCGATATTGGTGGTGACCTCCTTGGTCGCCTCCGCGGTCTGCGAGACGCTGCGGGCGATCTCCGCGGTGGCGGCGCCTTGCTCTTCGATGGCCGCGCCGATCGAGGTCGCGATGCGGCTGACCTCCTCGATGGTGGCGGTGATGCCGCCGATCGCGTCCACGGCCTCCTTGGTCGCGCCCTGAATCTGGGCGATCTTGTCGCCGATCTCACGGGTGGCTTCCGCGGTCTGGCTCGCCAGCGACTTCACCTCGGAGGCGACGACGGCAAAGCCGCGGCCGGCCTCACCGGCACGGGCAGCCTCGATCGTAGCATTGAGCGCGAGCAGATTGGTCTGTGCCGCGATGCTGGAGATCAGCTCGGCGACGTGCTCGATCTGCTGGGCACCGTCAGACAGTGCGCGGACGATGGTGTCGGTGCGGCGCGCGCTGTCCACGGCGCGGCCGGTGACTTCCGCGGATTGCGCGACTTGGCGGCTGATCTCGGTAATGGAGGAGGACAGCTCTTCGGCGGCCGCGGCGACAGTCTGGACGCGCTGGCTGGCTTCGGTGGCGGCCGAGCCGACCACGGCGGCGCGGCGGTTGGTGCCTTCAGCCGTGGACGACATCGACTTGGCGGTCGTCTCCAGCTCCCCGGAGCCCGAGGCCATCAGGCCGACGAGCTGGCCGACGGAAGCGTCGAAGCGGTCGGCAAGGGAGATCAGCGCGTCGCGCTTCTCCTGCTCGCTGCGGGTCTTGGTGGCGACCTGCTCGGCTTCGAGCATGCGGGCGGTCAGGGCGGTCTGGCGCAGCACTTCGAGCGTCTCGGCCATGCGGCCGATCTCGTCGCCGCGATCGGTCTCCTCGACCGGCTTGTCGATGGCGCCCTCGGCGATCTCCTGCATGCGGGTCTTCTGGCGGTCGAGCGCGCTCAACACGTCACGGGCAATCAGCCAGGACAGCGTGGCCATCAGCAGCATCAGGCCAAGGCCGACCGCGGCCAGCTCCAGCGTGAGCGCGCGCACGTCGGCGTCGATATCGTCGACATAGAGGCCGTAGCTGATGGTCGCGTTCCAGGGCGCGAACTTGCGCGCGAACACGGTCTTGCGGACGGCCTCGGTTTGTCCGGGGCGGGGATAAAGGTAGGACGTCACGCCGCCCTGTGCGGACAGGTCGCCTGCCTTGATGATCGCGTCGGCGATCAGGACGCCGTTGGAATCGGTCGCGCCGGTGATCTTGCCTTCGAGCTTCTGGTTGGCGCCGTTGACGATGATGGATGTGTCGGCGTTGTAGACGACCGGGTAGCCTTGGCCGGCGTTGAAGCTCATCTGGCGACCGCGAATATGGAACTGAGCCTTGGCCTCGGCCTGCGTCATCTTGCCGGCGGTGACGTCGTCTTGAACCGACTGGGCGAGGCTGTAGAGCATATCGACCGCGGTCTTCATCTGCTGGACCCGGTCCTCCATCATGCGGCTCTTGCTGAGGAAGCCCGAGACCGCGATGATGGCCGTGACGGTGAGAGCCGCAAGGCAGACCATGCTGGCAAGCTTGGTGCGGATCTTCAGGTGGCTCAGCAACTTCATCGCAGCCTCTACGAAATGGTTGTTATTGCTCGCATCGGTAGCATGAAGTTCTTACCAATCATGAACATGGCCATGCGGCGGCCTGCCGCGCGCGTGACCGTTCGCAGCCATGTGCGCAATTGTGCAGACGAACCGACATGCATCGGCGCACGCCAGCGCGGATGCTGGCGACGACCGATCTCAGACTTTGGTGGTCAGCGAGCCTGGCAGGAGCGGCAATGAGCCGATTCGCTCACCGCTTCGTCATGTCCGTGCTGCTCGCAGCGGCGCTCGTCCTGATCTGGAACGTGCTGGGCTCGCGCTAGATGACACCGGCAAGGCTGCCGATGCCATCCGTTACTTGTGGGTTAATTGCGCTCGCGTGAGCATAGTGCAATACGTTGCTGGTCGACCCGCTAGTCCTTGCCCATCGCCGCATCGGCGCTGACCGAACCGCCGCCGGCTGCCGAGAGGTAGAGGCAGGCGAAGCAGAACAGGATCGCCGCGGTGCCGCCATTGAGCAGCGGCAGGAACACCGGCGTGTCGCCCTTGAGCATGTGGCCCATGAAGTAGGCGAAGGCCATCTCACCCGAGAGAATGAATGCCGCGAGACGGGTGAACAGGCCGATCATCAGGAGCGCGCCAAGCACGAGCTCGATCGTGCCGGCCGCGTAGATCAGCGGGGGGATGTTCGCGAAGTAGGGGAGCACCGGAAACTTGAACAGCTTGGCGACGCCGTACTGAAACAGCAGCAGGCCGGTGATGAAGCGAAACAGGCTCAAGAGAACCGGTTGAAAGCGAACGAGATAGGGAAAGTTCATTGGTTTGTGCCCTCCATCCAATGGCTGCGACTTGGACCGCATTCAGTTCCACCCCGCAAGCCGCCCAAGCTCGATTCGCGCTGACATTTTTGTCATGTCGGACAAAACACCGCAGGCTGCACTTTCAGCCACCGGCGAACCGGTTTTTTGCGTGTGTTCGCGTCGCATCTGTCCGTAATTTCCCGGTGACGCAAATGCGATCAGGTTACCTCCGGGAGACCTAGCGCCGCAAAGCGGGCACGACGAGAAACGGGATCATCCCGAGCACCACGCTCGCGAGTGCGAAGACGAGCAGCGCGTTGTAGCCGTGGGTCGCGTCATGGATCAGGCCACCGCTCCAGGAGCCGAACGCCGAGCCGAGGCCGCTGCCGATCGAGATGGTGCCGAAGATGGTTCCGACGCGCTTGCCCCGAAAGATCTTCATCGCGGTTGCCGTGATCAGCGGCCCGCGCGAGCCCATCATGCTGCCGAAGCAGACGACGAATCCGGTGAGCAGGATGACGTTCGGATAATACTGCAGCAGCCAGAGCAGGAAGATGCCGATGATCGAGATCGCGTAGCTGAGCAGCACGGACGGCCGGCGCCCGATCAGCCCGTCGAGCGCGGAAACCCCGAGCATGCCGAACACCAGCACGACACCGGAAAAGCCCCAGGCGGTTGCGGCCTGGAGCGGCGCGAAGCCGGCATCGATCAGATAGGCCACGATTTGTGCCGCGATCGCATACATGCCGACAGCGGTGAAGAAGAAGGTCGAGAACAGCGCCCAGAAGGCGTGGTGTCGCATCGCGCTCACCAGCGTCCAGCCGTGGTCGACGAAATCGGGATCGATCTTCTTGGCGACATGCGGCGAGCCCGACGCGAACAACCGCCACGGCAACAGCAGCAACGGCACCAGCAGGCCGAGCGAGGCGAAGCCGAACAGCTGGTAGGTCTCGCGCCAGCCGATATGATCGATCAGGAGCTGAGAGGCCGGCAGTAGCGCCAGCACGCCGCCGCCCATCGCCGAGTACACCACCGCCATCGCGGTCGGCAGCTTTGGGCCGAACCAGCGGCCGAGCAGGATCGAGTTCGGCACATTGCCGATGAAGGCGACGCCGACGCCGACGCACAATCCGATCGAGAGCTGGAACTGCCAGAGCGATTGCGCGTGCGCCGCGATCAGAAAGGCCGAACCGAGCAGGAACAGTCCGAGCGCATAGACGATGCGTGGTCCGGAATGATCGAACAGGCGTCCGACCAGCGGCGCGGTCAGTCCGCTGATGAGCCAGGTCAGCGAGTAGATCGAGACGACCTGCGCACGGTCCCAGCCGAAGCTTTCCGAGATCGGCTTGAGGAAGACGGTGAAGCTTTCACTGAGGCCCCGGCCGAGCACAGCCAGTGTGAAGCACAGCGCGAGCACAATGAGCGCGGTGCGCACCGCGCCCTGCTGCATCGCAGCTCCGTTGTCCCTGGTCGTTTCCCTCGGCGTGTTCTGGTCCATTGCCCGTCAGGGAGCGCGCTTCGGCGCGCCCTGACAAGCATCAAAAGCTCATACGCCTATGCAGGCCGGATGAGGACGTGCTTCTTCTTGCCGAAGGACAGCTTGATCACGCCTTCCGGCGTCAGGCTGTCCGCAGACAGCGCCATCTTCTCGTCGGTGACGGGCTCGTCGTTGACGCGCAGGCCGCCGCCCTTGATCTGGCGCCGCGCCTCGCCGTTGGAGGCGACGAGGCCGGCCTTGACGAAGGCGTTGAGCACGCCGAGGCCGGCGTCGAGCTCGCCGCGCGGAACTTCCACAGTCGGCAGGCTCTCGGCGAGCGCGCCTTCCTCGAAGGTGCGTCGCGCGGTTTCGGCTGACTCGTTGGCGGCGTCCGGGCCGTGCAGCAATGCGGTCGCTTCGGTCGCGAGCACCTTCTTGGCCTCGTTGATCTCCGAGCCGCCGAGCGCTTCGAGCTTCTTGATCTCGCTCATCGGCAGCGTCGTGAACAGCTTCAGGAACCTGCCGACATCGGCGTCCTCGGTGTTGCGCCAGTACTGCCAGAAATCATAGGGCGAGAACTGGTCGGCGTTGAGCCACACCGCGCCCTGCGCGGTCTTGCCCATCTTGGCACCGGATGCCGTGGTCAGCAGCGGCGTCGTCAGCGCGAACAGCTGGTGAGTGCCCATGCGGCGGCCGAGATCGACGCCCATGATGATGTTGCCCCACTGGTCCGAGCCGCCCATCTGCAAATGGCAGCCGGTGCGCTTGGCGAGCTCGACGAAATCGTAGGCCTGGCAGACCATGTAGTTGAACTCGATGAAGCTCATCTCCTGCTCGCGCTCGAGGCGCAGCCGCACGGAGTCCATGGTCAGCATGCGGTTGACCGAGAAGTGCCGGCCAACGTCGCGCAGCATCTCGATCCAGTTCAGCTTGGTCAGCCACTCGGCGTTGTCGAGCATGATGGCGTCGCTCTTGCCGTCGCCGTAGTTCAGCACCTTGGCGAACACGCCGCGGATCGAGGCCTTGTTGGCCTCGATCTCGGCGACGGTGCGCATCGCGCGCGTCTCGTCCTTGCCGGAGGGATCGCCGACCATGGTGGTGCCGCCGCCCATCAGCGTGATCGGCTTGTTGCCGGACTGCTGCAGCCAGTGCAGCATCATCATGGTCAAATAGTTGCCGATGTGCAGCGAGCGGGCGGTGCAATCGTAGCCGACATAGGCGATCGCCTCGCCCTTGGCGGCGAGCGCGTCCAGCCCCTCGAAATCGGAGCACTGGTGGATGAATCCACGTTCCTTGAGGGTATTGAGGAAATCCGATTTAAATGCAGTCATCTGTCGGCGAACCTGATCATTCTTATTTTACGATCATTGCCGCAAGTTGCGGAACCGGCACGAACCGGGCTGCCGCAAAAATGCGCGCTGTGGCATTATAAGATGTGCTTGTTTGATACAAGCCGGGCGTCCGGGCAGGGGGCTTCGAGGCTCGCTTGAGATGATGTTGACGGCACTCGGTTTGATGAGCGGCACCTCGCTGGACGGGGTGGACGTCGCGCTGATCGAAACCGACGGAAGACAGGTGAAAGCGTTCGGACCATCCGGCTACCGGCCGTATAGTCCGGCGGAGCGCAATCTGCTGCGCCAGGCGCTGAGCGAGGCCGTGCACCTGCCGCAGCGCGACGCCCGGCCGGGCATTCTGGCTGAGGCCGAGCGCGTGGTGACGCTGGCGCATGCCGAGGCGGTCTCGGCGTTCGTGGCCCAGAACCGGATGAGGCCGGAGGACATCGACATCGTCGGCTTCCACGGCCAGACCGTGCTGCACCGGCCCGAGCGGCGGCTGACGGTGCAGATCGGCGATGCGCCGGCGCTGGCGAGAGCGATCCATATTCCCGTGATGCACGATTTCCGCGCCGCCGACGTCGAGGCCGGCGGGCAGGGCGCGCCGTTGGTGCCGGTCTACCACCGCGCACTCGCCAACTCGCTGGAGCGCGAGGGACCGATCGTCGTGGTCAATATCGGCGGCGTCTCCAACATCACCTATATCGACGGCAACGACACGCTGATCGCCTGCGACACCGGGCCCGGCAACGCGCTGCTCGACGATTTCATGTACCGCATTATGAATCAGGCGTTCGACGCGGAAGGCAAGTTCGCCGCGCTCGGCAAGGCCGACGAGGCCTGGATCGCGCGCGCGCTGGAGCTGCCGTTTTTCGCGAGCCTGCCGCCGAAATCGCTCGACCGCAACGACTTTGCCGCGTTGAAGCTCGGCGATGTGGCGCCGGCCGACGGTGCCGCGACGCTGACCGCCTTCACCGCGGCGGCAATTGCCCGCGTCATTCCGCTGCTGCCGCGGCGGCCGCGAAGCTGGATCGTCTGTGGCGGCGGCGCCCGCAACCTCACCATGCTGCGGATGCTGCGGGAGCGGGTCGGTTCAGCCGCGGTCGAGGCCGCCGAGACGCTCGGCTGGGCCTCCGACGCGATCGAGGCCCAGGCCTTCGGCTTCCTCGCCGCACGCGGCCTGAAAGGCCTGCCGCTGTCCTATCCCGCCACCACGGGCGTGCCGATGCCGATGACTGGCGGAGTGATTGCGAGGCCCTGAGCCATCACGGGTGATTAATGCAACTGCATTGATCTTGACGAGTGCATGCAATTGCATCTATCTTGGGTGCAGTTGCATTGAACCGCCGGGATCTTTGTCATGACCGCTTCCCTGAAACTGATCAGCCACAAGCTTTGTCCCTATGTGCAGCGCGCCGTGATCGCTGTGAAAGAGAAGGGCGTGCCGTTCGAGCGCGTCGACATCGATCTCGCCAACAAGCCCGACTGGTTCCTGAAACTCTCGCCGCTCGGCAAGGTGCCGGTGCTGGTGGTGACGACCGACAAGGGCGAGGTCGCGCTGTTCGAGAGCAACGTCATCTGCGAGTACATCGAGGAGACGCAAGGCGGCGCGAAACTGCATCCGGCCGATGCATTGAAGCGTGCCGAGCACCGCGCCTGGATGGAGTTCGGCTCGGCGATCCTCGGCGATCTCTGGGGGCTGGAGACGACGACCGATCCTGCGACGTTCGAGAGCAAGCGGCAGGCGCTCGTGGCGAAATTCGCGCGGGTCGAGGCCGCGCTTGGCGAGGGTCCTTATTTCGCCGGCGATCCGTTCAGCCTGGTCGACGCGGTATTCGCGCCCGTCTTCCGCTATTTCGATCTGTTCGACGAACTGACCGAACACAATATCTTCAGGGATGTGCCGAAGGTGCGGGCATGGCGAGCAGAACTGGCGAAGCGTCCGAGCGTGCGCTCAGCGGTTGACTCGAATTATCCGGAGTTGCTCCGCGCTTTCCTCGTGCGGCACGACGCGCATGTCCTCAAGCTCGCAGCCTGAGCGCACGCCGATGTCGCAATCTGTGGCCTGGGTGATGCTGGTGATCGCCGGCGCGCTGGATGTCGGCTGGGCGATCTCGATGAAGTACGCAGACGGCTACACGCGTGTCGGTTGGAGCATCATCTCGCTCGTGCTGCTCGCCGCCTTCGTCGTTCTGCTCGGACGCGCCTTGAAGGTGCTCGAAGTTGGCGTTGCCTATTCGGTGTGGACCGGTATTGGCGCTGCCGGCACCTTCATCATGGGCGTCGTGCTGTTCGGCGAGACCTTGAGCGCGATGAAGCTTGCGGGCATCGCGCTCGTCTTGATGGGGATCGTCGCGCTGAAGCTCGCTTAGCGCACGTTGGCCAGACGCATGTCGAGATAGGCGGTGATGGTTTCCATCAGCGGCTCGAGTTTGGCGTCGAAGAAGTGGTTGGCGCCGGGGATGATCTGCTGGTCGATCACGATGCCCTTCTGCGTCTTCAGCTTCTCGACCAGCGTGTTGACGTCCTTGGGCGGCACCACCGCATCCTTCTCGCCATGCACGATGAGCCCTGAGGACGGGCAGGGCGCAAGGAACGAGAAGTCATAGAGATTGGCCGGCGGCGCGATCGAGATGAAGCCTTCGACCTCGGGGCGGCGCATCAGCAGCTGCATGCCGATCCAGGCGCCGAAGGAGAAGCCGGCGACCCAACAGGCGCGCGCTTCGGGATTGATGGTCTGCGCCCAGTCGAGCGCGGCCGCCGCATCCGACAATTCGCCGGTGCCGTGGTCGAACGAGCCCTGGCTGCGGCCGACGCCGCGGAAGTTGAAGCGCAGCACCGAGAAGCCGCGATGCGCGAACGCGTAGTAGCATTGGTAGATGATCTGATGATTCATCGTGCCGTGAAACTGCGGATGCGGATGCAGGACCATCGCGATCGGCGCGTTCTTCTGCTTGGCCGGGTGATAGCGGCCTTCGAGGCGGCCAGCGGGGCCAGTGAAAATAACTTCAGGCATGGATGATCTCTTGATCCCTTGAAGGCGGTCCTCAACAACCAACCGATGGCACGGACTTCATCGGCTGCTGTGCCGACCAAGCCGCGAATGGAAGGGTGGAGCGGCGCCCTCGGATGATGCGCGAGCGGCGCGCGGTGAACTGACGCGCGCGTTCTAACATGAGGCGTGGGTCAAAAAGCAAGCATCTTGAACATCCCGCAATGGGGTCAAGGTGTTAGCGTGTCACCGGCATGTCATGGCTCGGCGCGGACCGGAATCATGGTTGCCAAGCGGCTGGCAGCAGCCCATGTCGGGGATCGAAACGGGTGAAGCAACTCTCGCCCCTGAGGTAATATATTACTTTCATGCCAAAGCGCGTTTATCTCGACTGGAATGCGACCACGCCGCTTCGCGTCGAGGCACGGGCCGCGATGCTCGCCGCTTACGATCTGATCGGCAATCCCTCCTCGGTCCATGCCGAGGGGCGCGAGGCTAGGCGGCTGGTCGAGGACGCCCGCGCCACACTTGCGGCGGCGGTGGGGGCGTTGCCGCGCAACGTCGTCTTCACCTCCGCCGGAACCGAGGCCAATGCGCTGGCGCTGTCGCCCGGCTTGCGGGGGCCGTCTGGCGGCCGTGTCGAGCGGCTGCTGGTCTCGGCGATCGAGCATGCCTCGGTGCTGGCAGGCGGCCGGTTCCCAGCGGACAAAATCGGCCAGATCAGGGTCTCAGGCTCCGGCGTGATCGACCGCGGCCATCTCAAGGCGCTGCTCGGAGACGGGCCGCCGGCACTGGTTTCGATCATGGCGGCCAACAACGAGACGGGGGCAATCCAGCCGGTCACGGAGGCCGCTCGGATCGTTCACGACGCCGGCGGCCTGCTGCATGTCGATGCGATCCAGGCGCTTGGGAAGATTCCGTTCGATATCAATGCAGTGGGGGCCGACCTTACGACTTTTTCTGCGCACAAGATCGGCGGCCCCAAGGGCGTGGGCGCGCTGGTCGTGGCGGAGGGAATTGCCGGGCTTGAACCGGTGCTGCGGGGCGGCGGGCAGGAGCAGAACCGCCGTGCGGGAACCGAGAATGTCGCGGGTATCGCCGGCTTCGGGGCGGCGGTGAAAGTCGCCCTTCAGGCTCTGCCGGAGGATGCGGAGCGGATAGCAACCCTCAGGGATCGCGTGGAAAACGGTATTCGCGCGATTGCCGGCGCGATGGTCTTCGCCGAGGACGTTCAGCGGTTGCCAAATACCGTTCTGTTTACCGCGCCTGGCCTGAAGGCCGAGACCGCCGTGATCGGCTTCGACCTCGAAGGCGTGGCGGTGTCCTCGGGCTCGGCCTGCTCCTCGGGCAAGGTGCAGCCATCCCACGTGCTGGCGGCGATGGGGTATGATGCCGCCGTGGCCCAGGGAGCGGTGCGTCTCAGTCTGGGCTGGTCCACGGAACCCGATGACATCAACTGGGCGTTAGAGGCTTGGCGAAAGCTTGGTAATACCCTACTTAGAGCCTAGGCGATGAAACACGGCTTGAACGGTTCTAAGCACGTGCTTTCTGCCAAAAGACATCGTAATACTCGTCAGAGTTTGATCCACCGCGGTCCTTGAAACCGCGAGCGGAGGATAGAATGCCAGCCGTGCAAGAGACGGTCGATCGCGTGAAGCGCATCGACGTCGATCAGTATCGTTATGGGTTTGAGACCCTGATCGAGTCCGACAAGGCCCCCAAGGGGCTGTCGGAAGAGACCGTCAAGTTCATCTCCGAGAAGAAGAACGAACCCGCCTGGATGCTCCAGTGGCGGCTCGAGGCCTATCGGCGTTGGCTGACCATGACCGAGCCGACCTGGGCCCGCGTCGACTATCCCAAAATCGACTTCCAGGACCTCTATTACTATTCGGCGCCCAAGCCGAAGAAGACGATCACCTCGCTCGACGAGATCGATCCGGAGATCCTCAAGACCTATGAGAAGCTCGGCATACCCTTGCGGGAAGTCGCCATGCTCGAAGGCGTCGAGCCCAAGCCCGGCGAGCAAGACCCCAACAGGCGCAAGATCGCGGTTGACGCCGTGTTCGATTCGGTCTCGGTTGCGACCACCTTCAAGGCCGAACTGAAGAAGGCCGGCGTGATCTTCATGCCGATCTCGGAGGCGATCCGCGAGCATCCTGAACTGGTGCAGAAATATCTGGGATCGGTGGTTCCGACCTCGGACAATTTCTACGCGACGCTGAACTCGGCGGTGTTCTCCGACGGCTCGTTCGTCTACGTGCCGCCGGGTGTGCGGTGCCCGATGGAACTGTCGACCTATTTCCGCATCAACGAGCGCAACACCGGCCAGTTCGAGCGCACGCTGATCATCGCCGACAAGGGCTCTTACGTCAGCTATCTCGAAGGCTGCACCGCGCCGCAGCGCGACGAGAACCAGCTGCACGCCGCCGTGGTCGAACTCGTCGCGCACGACGACGCCGAGATCAAATATTCGACGGTGCAGAACTGGTATCCTGGCAATTCGGAAGGCAAGGGCGGCATCTACAATTTCGTCACCAAGCGTGGCGACTGCCGCGGCAACCGCTCCAAGATCTCCTGGACCCAGGTCGAGACCGGCTCTGCGATCACCTGGAAATATCCGAGCTGCATCCTGCGCGGCGACAATTCCAGCGGCGAGTTCTATTCGATCGCGATCTCGAACGGCTATCAGCAGGTCGACAGCGGCACCAAGATGATCCATCTCGGCAAGAACACGTCGAGCCGGATCATCTCCAAGGGCATCGCCGCCGGCAAGTCGCAGAACACCTATCGCGGGCTCGTCACGGCGCATCGCAAGGCCACCGGCGCGCGCAATTTCACCGCCTGCGATTCTTTGTTGATCGGCGACAAATGCGGCGCGCACACCGTGCCGTACATCGAGGCCAAGAACTCCTCGGCGACGTTCGAGCACGAGGCCACGACCTCTAAGATCTCCGAGGACGTGCTGTTCTACTGCATCCAGCGCGGCCTTTCGCAGGAGGAAGCGGTCGGCCTCGTCGTCAACGGCTTCGTCAAGGACGTGCTGCAGCAACTGCCGATGGAATTCGCGGTGGAAGCGCAGAAGCTGATCTCGATCTCGCTCGAAGGGTCGGTCGGTTAGCTCCGACCCTCGCGGTGCGCTGCGGCGCTCCATGCATCAATTGAATAAACTGGATACCAAGATGGCTTTGCTTGAAGTGAAAGACCTGCAGGTTCGTGTCGAGGAGCGTGAGATTCTCCACGGCCTGACGCTGACCGTGAACGAGGGCGAGATCCACGCCATCATGGGGCCGAACGGCTCCGGCAAGTCGACGCTCTCCCACGTCATCGCCGGTAAGCCGGGCTATGAGGTCACCGGCGGCCAGATCCTGTTCAAGGGCGAAGACCTGCTGGAGATGAAACCGGAAGAGCGCGCGGCCAAGGGCGTGTTCCTGGCGTTCCAGTATCCGGTCGAGATTCCCGGCGTTGCCACCATGACGTTCCTGCGCACCGCACTGAACGCGCAACGCAAGGCGCGCGGGGAGAGCGAATATTCGACGCCGGACTTCCTGAAGAAGGTCCGAGAGGTCTCGAAGTCGCTGAACATCCCGCAGGACATGCTCAAGCGCGGCGTCAATGTCGGCTTCTCCGGCGGCGAGAAGAAGCGCAACGAGGTGCTGCAGATGGCGCTGTTCGAACCGAGCCTTTGCATCCTCGACGAGATGGATTCGGGCCTCGACATCGACGCGCTGCGCATCGCGGCCGACGGCGTCAACGCGCTGCACTCGCCCAAGCGCGCGATGGTCGTCATCACCCACTATCAGCGGCTCCTGAACTACATCGTGCCGGACATCGTGCACGTGATGTCGAAGGGCCGTGTCGTGAAGAGCGGCGGCAAGGAACTGGCGCTCGAGCTGGAGGCGTCCGGCTACGCCCAGTTCGAGGACGCCGCGTAAGGAATTTTGCGATGAACGTTGCTGTGGCAAAGACCGGAAACGGCCGCGCGGTGAGCGATCTCTTCGCCAGTGCCGAAGGTCGGCTGCCGGGTTCGCCTTCCGTGATCGCGGCGCGCCGCGAGGCGTTCGAGACCTATGAGCGTCTCGGCCTGCCGCACCGCCGGATCGAGGAATGGAAGTACACCGATCTGCGCGCGCTGGTCGGCGAGGTGCTGCCGCTTGCGGCCGCGCCCGATGCAGCTGCGCTGAAACTTGCCGCGGACGCCGTGAAGGCGCATGCGATCAATGGCGCCCGCAAGCTGGTTCTGGTCGACGGCGTGTTCGCGGCCGATCTCTCCGACGCCAAGGCGCTGGCTGCCGAGGCGGGCTTTGGGGCGTTGCGGGAGACGCTGGACAAGAGTTCTGATGTTCTGAAGACCGCAGCCACGGATGCCGTGATCGCGCTGAATGCCGCGTTGGCGACCGACGGCGTTGTCTTGTCGATCGCGGACGGCGCCCAGCTGTCAGCGCCGATCCAGATCATCCACGTCGCGACCGCCGCTTCCGTGTCGACCTTCACCCGTTCGCAGGTGAAGGTCGGGGACGGCGCCCGCGCCACCATCATCGAGACCTTCGTCGCGGCTGGTGCGAAAGCCTACCAGGTCAGCGACGCCGTCATTGTCACGGTCGGCGACAACGCTGACGTGGCGCATATTCGCCTGATGGACGATGCGCCTGACGCCGTGAACATCACCTCGCAATTCGTCACGGTCGGTGCGAACTCGAAGCTGAATTTCTTCAACATGACCACCGGAGCTGCCGTCAGCCGCTTGCAAGGCTTCATCACGCTGGCGGGCGAGGGCAGTGACCTCTCGGTCAATGGCGTGAACCTGTTGCAGAATACCGAGCATGGCGACACCACGCTGATCGTCGACCACGCCGTGCCGAACTGCGTCAGCCGCGAAATCTTCCGCGCCGTGCTGGATGATCGTGCCCATTCGGTGTTCCAGGGCCGCATCATCGTCCGTCCCGACGCGCAGAAGACCGACGGCAAGATGATGATCCGCGCGCTGCTGCTCTCGGACGAAGCCGAGGCCGACAACAAGCCCGAGCTGGAAATCTTCGCCGACGATGTCTCCTGCGGCCACGGTGCCACCGCCGGCGCGCTCGACGACAACCTGCTGTTCTACCTGAAGGCGCGCGGCCTGCCCGAGAAGCAGGCCCAGGCGCTGCTGATCCAGGCCTTCGTCGGTGAAGCCATCGAGCAGATCGCCGACGACGGCTTGCGCGAGCACGTGATCGGCATTGCCGAGCGCTGGCTGGAGCGGCGCCAATGAGCACACATCCGGCGGTCAGGAACGGCGCCTATGACGTCGCGCGCGTGCGCCAGGACTTCCCGGCGCTCGCCATGCAGGTCTACGGCAAGCCGCTGGTCTATCTCGACAACGCCGCGTCCGCGCAGAAGCCGAGCGCCGTGCTCGACCGCATGACGCAGGTCTATACGAGCGAATACGCCAACGTGCATCGCGGTCTGCATTACCTCGCCAACGCCGCGACGGAAGCCTATGAGGGCGGCCGCACCAAGGTCGCGCAGTTCATCAATGCGCCGCGGACCGAGGAAGTGATTTTCACCCGCAACGCGACGGAGGCGATCAATCTGGTTGCGTCGTCCTGGGGCGGGCCGAACATCAAAGAGGGCGACGAGATCGTCATCTCGATCATGGAGCACCATTCCAATATCGTGCCGTGGCATTTCCTCAGGGAACGCCAGGGCGCGGTGATCAAATGGGCGCCGGTCGACGACGAGGGCAATTTCCTGATCGACGAGTTCGAGAAGCTGCTGACCGCCAAGACCAAGCTGGTCGCGATCACGCAGATGTCGAACGCGCTCGGCACCATCGTGCCGGTCAAGGACGTCGTGAAGATAGCCCACGCCCGCGGCATTCCCGTGCTGGTCGACGGCAGCCAGGCTGCGGTGCATCTGCCCGTGGACGTCCAGGACATCGGCTGCGACTTCTACGTCTTCACCGGCCACAAGGTCTATGGCCCGACCGGCATCGGCGTGCTCTGGGCCAAGTACGACCACCTCGTCGCGATGCGCCCCTTCAACGGCGGCGGCGAGATGATCCGCGAGGTCTCGCGCGACATCGTCACCTATGGCGATCCCCCGCACAAGTTCGAGGCCGGCACGCCCGCGATCGTCGAGGCGGTCGGCCTTGGCGCGGCCATCGATTACGTCAACTCGATCGGCAAGGAGCGCATCGCCGCGCACGAGCACGATCTGGTCACCTACGCCCAGGAGAAGCTGCGCGAGATCAACTCGCTGCGGCTGATCGGCACCGCGCGGGGCAAGGGCCCGGTGATCTCGTTCGAGCTTAGGGGCGCCCACGCCCACGACGTCGCCACCGTGATCGACCGCCAGGGCATCGCGGTGCGCGCCGGCACCCATTGCGTGATGCCGCTTTTAGAGCGGTTCAACGTCACGGCCACCTGCCGGGCCTCGTTCGGCATGTATAATACGCGGGAAGAAGTCGATCATCTGGCACAGGCGCTTTTGAAAGCGCGGGATTTGTTCGCATGAGTGACACGGCCGAAATCAAAGCCAATCCGATGGAGACCCATTCGGCGCTGCCGCCGGAGGAAACCGAGCGTCTCACCACCGAGATCATCGCCGGCCTCAAGACCGTGTTCGATCCGGAAATTCCGGCCGACATCTACGAGCTCGGCCTGATCTACAAGGTCGAGATCAAGGACGACCGCTCGGTCGACGTCCAGATGACTCTGACGACGCCGAACTGTCCGGCCGCCGGCGAACTGCCGACCATGGTCGAAAACGCGGTCGCCAGCGTTCCCGGCGTCGGCGTGGTCGACGTCAAGGTCGTCTGGGAGCCGGCCTGGACCCCCGAACGCATGAGCGACGAGGCCCGCCTCGTGCTCAACATGTGGTGACGCGTAACGCCTGCTTTGAAATTCGCGCCGCAACGGACCACATCATTGACATGACCCAGATATCGTCAGGCTCGACACCAGCATCCACTCCCAAGCCGCGGCGGCCACGCCCGCAGGTGATGCGGCTGACCGACGCTGCCGCCCAGCGCATCAGCGAGCTGACCCAGCGTGCGGACTCCGAGATCGTCGGCCTGCGCGTCGGCGTGAAGAACGGCGGCTGTGCCGGCCAGTCTTACACGGTCGAATATGCCCATGATGTCCGCCCGACCGACGAGGTCGTCGAGGACAAGGGTGTCAAGATCCTGGTCGACCCCAAGGCCGTGCTGTTCCTGCTCGGCACGGAGATGGACTACAAGGCCGACAAGATGCAGGCCCAGTTCGTCTTCAACAACCCCAACCAGGTCTCCGCCTGCGGCTGCGGCGAATCGGTCGAGCTGCGACCGGCCCAGATCGACGGGTAGGCCGGGCGTCTCGCTTCGCTCGCAATGGTCAGAATGCTATGAAGGTTCACTTGCTTGCGCAGGGAAGCCTCCTATGGACCGCGAATTCCTGATCGACCTGTTCGCCGATTTCGGCCCCGTCGCCATCCGAAAGATGTTTTCCGGCTACGGCATCTCCGCCGACGGTATCAACTTCGCGCTCGCCTTGCGCGCCGGCCTGTTCTTCCGCGCCGACGAGGCGACCATCCCGGACTATGAAGCTGAAGGCTCAAAGCCGTTCCAGTATTCGACCCGTGCCAAGACCGTGACGGTCAACTCCTACTGGGAGTTGCCGGCGCGCCTGTTCGACGATTCCGAGGATCTCGTCAGATGGGCGAGGGCTGCGCTCGCCGCCGCCCAGCGCGCCAAGGTGAAGCGGCCGAAGAAGAAAGCGGCGAAAAAGGCGGCGCCGAAGAAGGCCGTTGCAGAGAAGCGTCCGGCCAAGAAAGCAGTTCGTAGGGTAGGCAAAGCGAAGCGTGCCCACCGTTCGACATAGTGATGCCGAGATGGTGGGCACGGCGCTGCGCGCCTTTGCCCACCCTACAGGCCTGAGGACTAATCCGCGGCTTTCGTCAGGCCAACCCTCATATCCTTGGCCGTGAAAACACAGAGGCCGTCAGCAAGCACGCGGCCGTCGGCAATTCCGAGCACCAGCTTGCCGCGCCGGACCATACGCATGGCGACCTCGTAGCGCACGCATGCTGTGTCCGGCGTGATCAATCCCGTGGCTTCCACCTCGCCGACGCCGATGGCGCGGCCCTTGCCCGGGGACCCCGACCAGCCGAGCCAGTAGCCGATCATCTGCCACATCGCATCGAGGCCGAGGCTTCCCGGCATGATCGGATCACCGCGAAAGTGGCAATCGAAGAACCAATGGCTTGGTGCGATGTCGAGCTCGCCCGTGACGTGGCCCTTGCCGAATTCGCCGCCGTCCACGCTGATCTCGGTGATGCGGTCCATCATCAGCATGGGCGGTGCAGGCAGTTGCGCATTGCCCGGGCCGAAATAGCCGCCTTCGCTCGATCTCAGCAGCTCGTCCCTGGTGTAGGACGGTTGCGGGGTGTGAAAGTCATGAGGGTTGGGCACGACGACGAGTCCTCTGGATGGTCGCGGTGAGACGGCGAGGAAGATGTCGTTCGTGAGGTTTGAATGTCAAGCGCGCGCCGCTTCGGCGTCACGCCACCCGGCTGCGAGTCTCGACAGCGAATTCCGGATCGGCTTCACAGATCACGCGGTTGCGGCCGTTGCGCTTGGCGGCGTAGAGGCAGGCATCCGCGCGCTCGATCAGCGCGTCGGTGTCGTCGCCCTGCTTGAGCATGGAGACGCCGACGGAGATGGTGACGCGGCCGAGGATCTCGCCGGTCGACTTCTTCTTCAATTCCTTCGCCATCACCGCGCGGCGGATGTGGTCGGCCACCGTCAGGGCCTGGCGCAGCGCGGTGCTGGGCAGCACCACCGCGAATTCCTCGCCGCCATAGCGAGCAGTGATGTCCTGGCCCTTGATGGTCTGCTTCAGCGACAGGCCGACGAGCCGCAGCACCTGGTCACCGGTGAGATGACCGTAGGAATCGTTGAACGACTTGAAGTGGTCGATGTCGAACAGCAGCAGTGAGAGCGGCTCGCCCGACGCAAGCGCGTTCTGCACGGCCATGCCGATCATGCGATCGAAATATTTGCGGTTGCCGAGCCCCGTGAGCGGATCGGTCAGGCTCTCGGCGCGGATCGCCTCGAGGCTCTGCTGGAGATTGCTGATCTCGTTCTTCGACAGCGTGAGCCGGTCTTCGAGCGCCTTGTTGGTCTCGCGCATCTCCGTGGTCGAACGCAGCAGCGTCTCGACGATCGAGGCGATCTGTTCTCGGCTCTTGGCCGACGAGAGTCTTTCGGTCGCGCCCGACAGGCTGGCATCGTAGGAGCCGGTCATCCCGAGCGCTTCGCTCAAGACCTTCATCACGTCATCGATCTCGCCGATGACGCGCGCACCCACCTTGTCGATGCGGTCGGTGGTCTTGATGTGGGAGAGATAGGTCTCGTAGATCTGCTCGAGATCGCCTTCGGTCAGCTTGCCGTGGCGCGCCAGCGTCTCGTTGATGATCTTGTTGAGCGGAGCGTTATAGCCGGTGGCGTAGACGTACCAGATCTCGTAATTGCGAGGGATCGCGGTTTGCCGAAGCGACCGAATCTGACCGAGCGCCACTTCGGCAAACGCCATCGTGCGTTCGTGTTCGTCGAGCACCTTGACCACGGAACATTCCCCACGGCGATCGGTGCGCGGCCGGTCGCTGCAATGCTTAAATTATGTTCGTAGGCTAACGGGTGTTTGTGAACGGCCAGTAAATATACGGGCTTCAATGCATCAGAAAAAGTGTCGCGGCGATCCTGCTCAACCGCGACTCCGGTGCATCGTCGTTCAGGCGCCGGCGGGGGAGCGCACCGGCCGGAGCAGAAACGCCGGAAGATGCGAATGATCGCCGGGCTCGCTGTCAGCGTCGCGCTGGCGGCGCGGCTCGGGACGCCCGATCGAGGGCACATGCGCCGTATTGGCTTGCGGGCGCGAGCTGTGACGCGGCTCGGAGGAGGCCCGGGCCTCACGCGGAGGCCTTGCTTCGCGTGCAGGCCTCGCCTCGGGGGCCGGCC
>LNAP01002301.1_pt1 | contig 26935 bp, 21 predicted proteins | sample 602601 | NCBI WGS metagenome assembly LNAP01 (sample SAMN02440304, study PRJNA202911) | soil metagenome | biome: Subtropical and temperate rainforests or woodlands; isolation source: soil samples (1 kg each in a 20% v/v slurry with milli Q water) were... ... | reverse complement strand
AAAGGCAGCCTGGAAACCCTTTCTCAACGTGAAGTACAGCAACTGAGCGAAGCCGGATCCGGCAGCACCTACACCTTATTCCGCCAGTGCGCCCTGGCCATCCTCAATACCGGCGCCCATGTTGATAACGCCAAGACCATCCTTGAAGCCTACAAAGATTTCGAAATCCGCATCCACCAGCAGGACCGCGGCGTCCGCCTGGAACTGCTGAATGCCCCCGCTGACGCCTTCGTCGACGGCGAAATGATCGCCAGCACCCGGGAAATGCTGTTCAGCGCCCTGCGTGACATCGTCTACACCGAAAACGAGCTCGACGCCCAGCGCATCGACCTGAGCACCTCCCAGGGCATCAGCGACTACGTCTTCCACCTGCTGCGCAACGCCCGCACCCTGCGCCCCGGTGTCGAGCCGAAGATCGTGGTGTGCTGGGGTGGCCACTCGATCAACACCGAAGAATACAAATACACCAAGAAAGTCGGCCATGAACTGGGCCTGCGCAGCCTCGACATCTGCACCGGTTGCGGCCCCGGCGTGATGAAAGGCCCGATGAAAGGCGCGACCATTGCCCACGCCAAGCAACGCATCCACGGTGGCCGCTACCTCGGTTTGACCGAACCCGGCATCATCGCCGCCGAAGCGCCGAACCCGATCGTCAACGAACTGGTGATCCTGCCGGACATCGAGAAACGCCTGGAAGCCTTCGTGCGCGTGGGCCACGGCATCATCATTTTCCCGGGCGGCGCCGGCACAGCCGAAGAGTTCCTGTACCTGCTCGGCATCCTCATGCACCCGGACAACGCAGGCCTGCCCTTCCCCGTGGTGCTCACCGGGCCGAAACATGCGGCGCCGTATCTGGAGCAACTCGACGCGTTTGTCGGCGCAACGCTGGGTGACGCCGCGAAACAACACTACGAAATCATCATCGACGACCCGGCCGAAGTCGCGCGCCAGATGACCCAAGGCCTCAAAGCGGTCAAACAGTTCCGCCGCGAGCGCAATGACGCGTTCCATTTCAACTGGCTGCTGAAAATCGACGAAGGCTTCCAGCGCCCGTTCGACCCGACCCACGAAAACATGGCCAACCTCAAACTCAGCCGCGACCTGCCACCCCACGAACTGGCGGCCAACCTGCGCCGCGCGTTCTCCGGCATCGTCGCCGGCAACGTCAAGGACAAAGGCATCCGCCTGATCGAAGAACACGGCCCTTACCAGATCCGTGGCGATGCGGCGGTCATGCATCCGCTTGATCAATTGCTCAAGGCCTTCGTTGCGCAGCACCGGATGAAACTGCCGGGTGGCGCGGCTTATGTTCCGTGTTATCAGGTGGTTGCATAACAAAGCTTATGTGAGCTGTAACATCGCGAGTCGGCCTTGTGAGAGCGAGGTTGCTCGCGATGAGCCGGTACATCCAACTGTGCTGTTGCCTGTACGACCGCTATCGCGAGCAGGCTCGCTCCTACAGGTTGAACGGGCAAATCCGGGGAATCTGGTCGGCCCGAAGGCCGCCGAGATCAGCCGCCCTGATTGCCACACGCCGCAAAATTGCTGTAATCCAATACCTTCTGCGTACCGCTCGAATCCAGATACGTCATCCGCGCATTCACAATCCCGCAATTTGCCCCGCCGTCTTCTACAGTGGAAATCACCTTCTTGATATCCCCATTTAAACGGCCGGAGGTATCTGCCATGTGTCGTAAAACCGGGACTACTAAGGCGTAAGGTGTCACACAGGGCAGCCGATACAGTTCAATACACCCGCCCCTGAAAAAAACCGACTTGTATGCCCCTGTATCAAAGTCATCTCCAGATACAGTGAGATACAAAGGCCGGCAGGCAGGTGCGGCGTGGCTCCCTAGAATGCGCGACGTGCGAATAACAAGAGGTTTGAGCAATGGAACACGTGAACCACATCCTGATCGTCGATGACGATCGCGAGATCCGTGAACTGGTCGGTAATTACCTGAAAAAGAACGGCCTGCGCACCACCGTGGTTGCCGATGGCCGGCAGATGCGCAGCTTTCTTGAAACCAACACCGTGGACCTGATCGTGCTCGACATCATGATGCCCGGCGATGACGGCCTGCTGCTGTGCCGCGAACTGCGCTCAGGCAAACACAAGGCCACGCCGATCCTGATGCTCACCGCCCGCAACGACGAAACCGACCGCATCCTCGGCCTGGAAATGGGCGCGGACGATTACCTGACCAAACCGTTCTCCGCCCGCGAACTGCTGGCGCGGATCAACGCCGTACTGCGCCGCACCCGGATGCTGCCGCCCAACCTGCTCATCACCGAAAGCGGCCGGTTGCTGGGCTTCGGCCGCTGGCGCCTGGACACCACCGCCCGCCACTTGCTGGACGAAGACGACACGATGGTTGCACTCAGTGGCGCCGAGTACCGCTTGCTCCGGGTATTCCTCGATCACCCGCAGCGCGTGCTCAGTCGCGACCAGTTGCTCAACCTCACCCAGGGCCGCGACGCCGACCTGTTCGACCGCTCCATCGACTTGCTGGTGAGCCGCCTGCGCCAACGGCTGATGGATGACTCCCGGGAGTCGACCTACATCAAAACCGTGCGCAGCGAAGGCTACGTGTTCTCCTATCCCGTGGAATTGCTCGGCGCCGAATCATGAAACGCTACCTGCATTGGCCACGGACGCTGTCGGTGCGCAATATGCCTTGGCGTTTACTCGCATCCAAGGTGCGCAACAGCACTTCCAGGCACACCTGAAACTCGCCGACGGCAGCCCGCTGACCATCGACGTCCGGCCATCGGTGATGCCGTTGTCCTCGTGGCTGCCGATGGTGCTGCTGGTGCAACTGACCCTTTTATTGATCCTCGCCCAGGCAGTGGACACCTAGGATCCGAACACCCACGCGGTGCATCTGGACGAAAAAGGCCCGACCGAAGTCGCCCATGCCGCCAAGGCGTTCAACGCCATGCGAAGGCGGCGGCCTGTGCGCTGAGCTCACCCTCGCGGCAAAACCCTTGTCGCAGCTTGGGGCAAGGGTTTTGTATCCGTCTGTATAAGAACCCCGAACGGATACGTATAAGCCGATTTCAGCGCGTTCAAGCACACATCACCGATACACCCGGGCGTTTAACTGTGTTCACCGGATAGCAGCAGCTACCGACCCACACACATTCAAGCGCACGGAGAATCACCCATGTTCAACTTCTCGAAAGTCTCGTCCCTGGTACTCGGTCTGGCATTGGTTGGTGGCCTCGGCCTGTCGAACCTGGCGTCGGCCAATACCGTCAGCGCTGCGTCCCACAGCCAGATCCAGCAACTGTTGGTGGAAGGTGGCTCGGACCGGTTGCAACAGAATCGCGTCGCTGAATATGGCTCTGAAAACCTGCAAAACAACCGTGTTGCTGAAGGTGGTTCCGATCGCCTGATCGAGAACCGCGTCGCCGAAGGCGGTGCTGATCGCCTGCAAGAGCTTCGTGAGCGTGTGGCTGAAGGTGGCGCGGATCGCCTGCAAGAACTGCGCGAACGTGTCGCGTCGATCAGCCCGAAGAATGCCGTACAAGGGGGTGTTGTCGTCGCGGAGAATCGCCCTGAGTTCGGTTCCAAATATCAGCGTTACTGATCAAACTCTGCAAACCGCCAGAGATCAAATGTGGAAGCGAGCCGGCCCCGGGCGGCGTGGTGGTGGCGCGCTGGTAACAGGCGCTGGATGAAATGAGACGCGACGGACGTCTCGAACGACTCAGGCAGCGTTGGCCCAGCGACACCACCCCCCGCTGACAGTGGATCAACGCGCTCGATATCAACTATGCGCAAGGGTGTTTTCTCATCGCGACGCTCCAGCACTACAGTGGCCACATCTTCTCCCCACTCTACTGGAGCAACATCATGAAAAGCATCATTGGTCTTGGTTTCGCCCTGTCGGTTCTTGGCGCTACATCCGCCATCGCCGCCCCACATGCCACCTCGCAAGTCGTTGCGGCAGCCAAAGTCAGCCAACCGGCAACATTGAACGTGAACACTGTCGGCGTTGATCACAAAGACAGTCAGGCCAGCAAACTCTACGTCGCGGAAAACCGCCCTGAGTTTGGTTCGAAGTATCAGCGCTATTGATTAACGGCTTTGGGCCGTTTGAAACAGGAAACCCCGGGTAGATCCGATCTACCCGGGGTTTCTCGTATCCGGGCAGGCGTGTAACCGAATCACTGTAGATCGTAGGCTCCAGCGGCGCAGGCGCAGCCAAAGTCTACGATCGTGTTCGCGCTTCAGGCCGCCAGTTGGCCGCTGGCAATCGCCGCCGACGCGGCCAGCATCGCCCGCAACAACACCGCACACCCTGCCGCCAGATCATCCGGCGCGGCATTTTCGATTTCGTTGTGGCTGATGCCGCCTTCGCACGGCACGAAGATCATCCCGGCCGGGCCGAGTTCAGCGAGGAAGATCGCGTCGTGCCCTGCTCCGCTGACGATGTCCATGTGCGACAGCCCCAGACCTTGCGCAGCCCCGCGTACCGCTTCGACGCAACCCTTGTCGAAGTAGAGCGGCGGGAAGTCGGCGGTGGGTGTCAGTTCGAAGGTCAGGCCGTGCTCCTCGCAGGTGGTTTCGATGACTTCACGGACTTCGGCGATCATCGAGTCCAGGCGCGCCGGTTCCAGATGACGGAAATCCAGGGTCATGCGCACTTCGCCGGGGATGACATTGCGTGAGCCGGGATAGGCTTGCAGGCATCCGACGGTGCCGCAGGCATGAGGTTGATGGCCGAGAGCGGCGCGGTTCACTGCGCCGACAATCACGGCAGCGCCGACCAAGGCGTCCTTGCGCAGGTGCATTGGCGTCGGGCCGGCGTGGGCTTCGACGCCGCGCAGTTTCAGGTCGAACCATTTCTGGCCGAGGGCGCCCATGACGATGCCGATGGTTTTGTGTTCGTCTTCGAGGATCGGGCCTTGCTCGATGTGCGCCTCGAAATAGGCACCGACGGCATGGCCGCTGACCGTGCGTGGGCCGGCGTAACCAATGGCATTCAACGCTTCGCCAACGGTGACGCCATCGGCATCGACCTTGGCCAGGGTTTCTTCGAGGGTGAATTTTTCCGCGAACACGCCGGAGCCCATCATGCACGGGGCGAAGCGCGAGCCTTCTTCGTTGGTCCAGACCACCACTTCCAGCGGCGCCTCGGTTTCAACGCCGAGGTCGTTGAGGGTGCGCAGCACCTCGACGCCGGCCAGCACACCGAAGCAGCCATCGAACTTGCCGCCCGTGGGTTGGGTGTCGATGTGGCTGCCGGTCATCACCGGGGGCAGGTTCGGGTTGCGGCCGGGGCGGCGGGCGAAGATGTTGCCGACGGCGTCGACGCTGACGGTGCATCCGGCGTCTTCACACCAGTTGACGAAAATGTCCCGGGCCTGGCGGTCGAGGTCGGTCAGGGCGAGGCGACAGACGCCACCCTTGACCGTGGCGCCGAGTTTGGCAAGCTCCATGAGCGACTGCCACAGGCGGTCGCGGTTGATGTGCTGATGGGTGGACTGCAGAACGTCTACAGCAGCGTTCATGGTGATCTCCTCAGGCAGTTCTTATGAATATTTGTTTGGTGTTTTTGAGGCCGTCTTCGCGAGCAAGCTTCGCTCCTAAAAGGAATACGCGAACCTGTAGGAGCGAGGCTTGCCCGCGAAGAGGCCAGTGCTCACGCCGCAGATTTCGCGATTGACGCGCTAGGCCGCATCGAGCACAACCCGTAATAAATCAGCCCCCCCAGCGCCGAGCCGGTAAACCAGCCATAACTGTAGAACCAGCTGAACGCATCGCTGCCCAGGGACAGCAGCGTCAACGCCACCGGCACGCCAAACGCGATAAACCCGAACCAGTTCCACGCCGGGTACACGTCATCGCGATACAGACCGGCCAAGTCCAGTTGCTGTTTCTTGATCAGGAAATAGTCCACCACCATGATCCCGGCGATCGGCCCCAACAGGCTCGAATAGCCCAGCAACCAATTGGAGTAAACCGTCTCCAGGCTCAGATCCGAAACGATCAATCCAAGCTTCTTCAACAGCTCATGGGCCATCAGCGCCAGGCCGACCAGGCCAGTGAGGATCACCGCCTTCGTGCGGTTGATGAGCTTGGGCGCGACGTTCTGGAAATCGTTGGTCGGCGACACGATGTTGGCCGCCGTGTTGGTGGACAACGTGGCAATGATGATCAGCGCCATGGCCACCGCGACCCAGACCGGGCTCTGAATGTGACCGATCAGGGTGACCGGATCGGAGACGCTGACGCCCACCAGTTTGACCGAGGCCGCCGTCATTACCACGCCCAGCGAGGCGAACAGGAACATGGTCAGGGGCAGTCCGATGATTTGCCCGACGATCTGGTCCTTCTGGCTTTTCGCATAACGACTGAAGTCCGGAATGTTCAGGGACAACGTGGCCCAGAACCCGACCATCGCGGTCAGCCCGGCGGCAAAGTAACTGACCACGCTGGCCCCTTCCGGGCGCTTGGGCGGGATCGCCATCAGCTCGGTCATCGACACGTTCGGCATGGCCCACACCAGCAGGCCTGCGCCCACCAGCACCAACAGCGGCGCCGAAAGGGTTTCCAGCCATTTGATCGAGTCCGCACCGCGAATCACCACCCACAGGTTCAAGGCCCAGAACACCATGAAGCCAATCACCTCGCCGGTGCCGCCGAGGGCTTTCCAGCCATCGAACACCGAGCCGAGAAACAGGTGAATGGCCAGTCCGCCAAACATTGTCTGAATGCCGAACCAGCCGCACGCCACCAGCGCCCGAATCAGGCAAGGAACGTTGGAGCCGAGGATGCCGAAGGACGAACGCAGCAGCACCGGAAACGGAATGCCGTACTTGGTACCGGGGAAGGCGTTCAGGGTCAGCGGGATCAATACGATGATATTGGCGAACAGAATCGCCAGCAGTGCTTCGCCGACGCTCAGACCGAAATAAGCGGTGAGTACGCCGCCGAGGGTGTAGGTCGGCACGCAAATCGCCATGCCAACCCACAGGGCGGTAATGTGCCATTTGTTCCAGGTTCGTTCACGCACCTTGGTCGGTGCCATGTCGTGGTTGTAACGGGGACTGTCGAGGACGTCGCTGCCGGCTTCGAGCTCAAACAAGCCGTCGCGCTCGGTCACTTGCGATCTGATCTGTTGCATGGCCGCTCCACTGTTCTTTGAATTATTTTTTGCTCATCAGGGGCTGTTGGCATCAATAAGCGTGCCGGGCACCCCGTTTGCGCATCGGGCAGTTCCACAAAAACTTCGCAACCAACTGATGTTTATCAGTTTTTATATACCGTCCAAATAGTCCCTCGGTTACTTGCCTGTTCACTCAGGCCGAATGCCGGGCAAGTTGTCCGAACCGTCAGGGCTCAATCTGGTGCATGGGTCTTTTTTTTCAAAGTTGCGCATCAACCATAGACCATCCTCAAGCAGCTGATTTCACATAAGAAATCTCGTTCATTTTGAGAACCTGTCAAGTGCGTCAAAATGGTTCAGGACCACACCATTTTGGTGATTTCACAATTTAATCGTTATTTATCAATATGTTAAAACAGCAATAAGCTTATAAAAAATATTCTTGCTCATTCCATAAACTCAGACTAGTTTCTATTCCTGACAGCGCTGACAGGAATACACCTGTTTGCGCCGGCTTCATATAAAACATTTAGAACCGACCTGCGAGGAACTCGGAATGTCTCTGTTGATCCGTGGCGCCACCGTTATTACCCATGATGAAAGTTATCGCGCCGACGTCTATTGCGCCGACGGCGTGATAAAAGCCATCGGCGACAATCTTGATGTTCCGGCCGGCGCCGAAGTGCTCGACGGCAGCGGCCAATACCTGATGCCCGGCGGCATCGACCCGCACACGCACATGCAACTGCCCTTCATGGGCACCGTGGCCAGTGAAGACTTTTTCAGTGGTACTGCGGCAGGCCTTGCCGGTGGCACCACGTCGATTATCGACTTCGTGATTCCCAACCCACAGCAATCCTTGATGGAGGCGTTTCATCAGTGGCGCGGCTGGGCCGAGAAGTCGGCGTCGGATTACGGTTTCCATGTCGCCATTACCTGGTGGAGCGAACAGGTGCGCGAGGAAATGGCGGAGCTGGTCAGCCAGCACGGGGTCAACAGCTTCAAGCATTTCATGGCGTACAAGAACGCGATCATGGCCGCCGACGACACCCTGGTAGCAAGTTTCGAGCGCTGCCTGGAGTTGGGCGCGGTTCCGACCGTGCACGCGGAAAACGGTGAGCTGGTCTATCACCTGCAACGCAAGTTGATGGCCCAGGGCATCACCGGTCCCGAAGCGCATCCACTGTCGCGACCTTCTCAAGTGGAAGGCGAAGCCGCGAGCAGGGCAATCCGCATTGCTGAAACCCTGGGCACGCCGCTGTACCTGGTGCATGTCTCGACCAAGGAAGCGCTGGACGAAATCACCTACGCCCGCAGCAAGGGCCAGCAGGTCTACGGCGAAGTGTTGGCCGGGCATCTGCTGCTGGACGACAGCGTCTACCAACACCCGGACTGGCAGACCGCCGCCGGTTACGTGATGAGCCCGCCCTTCCGTCCTCGCGGCCACCAGGAAGCGCTTTGGCACGGTTTGCAATCAGGCAACCTGCACACCACCGCCACCGACCACTGCTGCTTCTGTGCCGAACAAAAAGCCGCCGGGCGAGATGACTTCAGCAAAATCCCCAATGGCACTGCCGGTATCGAAGACCGCATGGCTGTGCTCTGGGATGAGGGGGTCAACACCGGCCGTTTGTCGATGCAGCACTTCGTGGCGCTGACCTCCACCAACACCGCGAAGATCTTCAACCTCTACCCGCGTAAAGGTGCGATCCGCGTGGGCGCTGATGCGGACCTGGTGCTGTGGGATCCGGAGGGCACGCGGACCATTTCGGCGAAGACTCACCACCAGCAGGTCGACTTCAACATCTTCGAAGGCAAGACCGTGCGCGGTGTGCCGAGCCATACCGTGAGCCAGGGCCGAGTGGTGTGGGCCGATGGTGATCTGCGCGCTGAGCGTGGTGCCGGGCGGTATGTCGAACGGCCGGCGTATCCGGCGGTGTTTGACTTGCTGAGCAAGCGGGCTGAGCAGAATAAGCCGACTGCCGTGAAACGCTGAAAATCGAGGCCTTCGGCCTTCGCGGGCAAGCCTCGCTCCTACAGTGGCACGCATTCCAAAAAACAGGAGCGAGGCTAGCCCGCAAAGAGGCCGGCCGCGACAACACAAAACCAATGCCCATCAGAGGCAGTACCTCAATAACCGTGAGGCCAACACCGTGATCAAGTCCCTGAACCACCTCCCGCATCCCTATGAGAATGCGGCCGCCCTCGCCGGCCACTTCACCGACCTGGCACCGCCACTCAACGACCGTCAGGCGCATCTGGAAGCTTCGCGCTGCCTGTATTGCTACGACGCGCCGTGCGTGAATGCCTGCCCGAGCGAGATCGATATCCCGTCATTCATCCGCAATATCCATCAGGACAACGTCCAGGGCGCCGCGCAGAAAATCCTCTCGGCGAACATCCTCGGCGGCAGCTGCGCACGGGTGTGCCCGACGGAAATCCTCTGCCAGCAAGCCTGCGTGCGCAACAACGACCACGAGTGCGCACCGGTATTGATCGGCCTGTTGCAACGTTACGCCGTCGACAACGCGCACTTCAGCGAACACCCCTTCCAGCGCGCCGCCACCACCGGCAAACGCATCGCTGTGGTCGGTGCCGGCCCGGCCGGGTTGTCCTGCGCTCACCGCAGTGCGATGCATGGCCACGACGTGGTGATTTTCGAAGCACGGGAAAAGGCTGGCGGCCTCAACGAATACGGGATCGCCAAGTACAAACTGGTGGATGACTATGCGCAGAAGGAGCTTGAGTTCCTGCTGCAGATTGGCGGCATCGAAATCCGTCACGGCCAGAAACTCGGCGAAAACCTGACCCTCAGCGAACTGCATCAGCAATTCGACGCGGTGTTCCTTGGCCTCGGCCTGGCCGCCAGCAAGCAACTCGGTTTGCCTCACGAAGACGCCCCCGGCCTGCTCGCTGCCACCGATTACATCCGAGAACTGCGTCAGGCCGATGACCTGAGCCAACTGCCGCTGGCCGATCATTGCATCGTCCTCGGCGCCGGCAATACGGCCATCGACATGGCCGTGCAAATGGCCCGCCTCGGCGCTCACGACGTGAATCTGGTGTACCGCCGTGGTCTCGAGGAAATGGGCGCCACCGGTCACGAGCAGGACATCGCCAAGGCCAATCAGGTGCGCTTATTGACGTGGGCGCAACCCGAAGAAGTGCTGCTCGATGACCAAGGCAACGTGCGCGGCATGCGCTTCGCCCGCACGCACCTGGTGGACGGTCGTCTGCAAACCACCGGCGAAACCTTCGAGCTGGCCGCCGACGCGATCTTCAAAGCCATCGGCCAGGCCTTCGATGCCAGCGCCCTCGCCGATCCGCTGGCACGCGAACTCAGACGCCAGGGTGATCGAATCCAGGTCGATGAACAGCTGCGTACCAGCATTCCCGGCGTGTATGCCGGTGGCGACTGCACCAGCCTCGATCAGGACCTCACCGTGCAAGCCGTGCAGCATGGCAAACGGGCGGCCGAGGCCATCAACGCTCAACTGATGCTCAACGTGGAGGCTGCGTAAATGGCCGATCTTTCGATTGTCTTCGCCGGCATCAAATCGCCGAATCCGTTCTGGCTGGCCTCCGCGCCGCCGACCGACAAGGCCTACAACGTGGTTCGTGCCTTCGAGGCTGGCTGGGGCGGCGTGGTCTGGAAAACCCTGGGTGAAGACCCGGCAGCGGTGAACGTGTCGTCGCGTTACTCCGCGCTCTTCGGTGCCAACCGTGAAGTGGTGGGCTTCAACAATATCGAGCTGATCACCGACCGCTCGCTGGAGATCAACCTGCGGGAAATCACCCAGGTCAAAAAGGACTGGCCGGACCGCGCGCTGATCGTGTCGCTGATGGTGCCCTGCGTCGAAGAGTCGTGGAAGTTCATCCTGCCGCTGGTGGAAGCCACCGGCGCCGACGGCATCGAATTGAACTTCGGTTGTCCCCACGGCATGCCGGAACGCGGCATGGGCGCGGCGGTCGGCCAGGTGCCGGAGTACGTCGAGCAGGTCACCCGTTGGTGCAAGACCTATTGCTCGCTGCCGGTGATCGTCAAGCTCACGCCGAACATCACCGACATCCGCGTCGCCGCCCGTGCGGCCCATCGCGGCGGGGCCGATGCGGTGTCGCTGATCAACACCATCAACTCGATCACCAGCGTCAATCTGGAGCGCATGGTCGCCAATCCCGCCGTGGGCAGCCAAAGCACCCACGGTGGTTATTGCGGTTCGGCAGTGAAGCCGATTGCGCTGAACATGGTCGCCGAAATCGCTCGTGATCCGCAGACTCAGGGTTTGCCGATCTCCGGCATTGGCGGCATTGGCAGCTGGCGTGATGCCGCGGAATTCATCGCCCTGGGCAGCGGCTCGGTCCAGGTGTGCACCGCGGCGATGCTGCATGGCTTCCGGATTGTCGAGGAGATGAAGGACGGTCTGTCACGCTGGATGGACAGTCAGGGTTACGCCAGCATCCCGGAGTTTTCCGGTCGCGCAGTGGGCAATACCACGGACTGGAAGTACCTGGACATCAACTATCAAGTGATTGCGAAGATTGATCAGGACGCGTGCATTGGCTGCGGACGCTGCCACATTGCTTGCGAAGATACCTCGCACCAGGCGGTGGCCAGTTTGAAGCAAGCGGACGGAACGCATAAGTATGAAGTGATTGATGATGAGTGCGTCGGCTGCAACCTGTGCCAGATCACCTGCCCGGTGGAGGATTGCATCGAGATGGTGCCGATGGAGAACGGCAAGCCGTTTCTGGATTGGAATCATGACCCACGAAATCCCTACCACGTCGCCGTTTGAGATCTGCGTCGCCTGAGCCTTCGCCTGCGTCTTCGCGGGCAAGCCTCGCTCCTACAGGTTTGTGTCGATCCACGATTAAATAATCGACGCTGGCCCTGCAGGAGCGAGGCTTGCCCGCGAAGAGGCCGTCAGCCGCACCGCAAACCTCAAGGCTCCAACCCGATCCCGCGCAAAATCACACTCGTCACCGTCTGCACCGCCCGTTCGAACTGCATGTCCGACAGTGGCTGATGGTCGTTGAGGATATTCACCTGATGATCAAAGTCCGCGTAATGCTGGGTCGACGCCCAGATCATGTACAGCAGGCTTGAAGGCTCCACCGGCAGGATGCGTTTGTCGTCCACCCACTGGCGGATTTTCGCTTCTTTCATCTTGGCCCAGTCGTACAGGCTCGCGTCCAGCGCTACGCCCAGGGTGGGGGCGCCGTGGATGATTTCATTGGCCCAGACTTTTGACCCATAAGGCCGGCTGCGCGAGTGGTTCATCTTGGCGCGGATGTAGCTGCTGAGCACCACGCGCGGATCGTCGAACATCTCGAAGCACAGCGCGTCCTGCTTCCACACTTCCAGCAAACCCAACAGCACGGCGCTGTACAGCTCGCTTTTGGTGCTGAAGTAGTAATGCAGGTTGGAGCGCGGCAGTTGCACTTCGGCGGCAATGTCGGCCATGGCGGTGCCGCCGAAGCCTTTTTCGGCGAAGACCTTTTCGGCCCCCAGCAAAATCTTCTCGACGTTACTGCGACGAATCTCGATCTTGTGATTGCCCATGAGGGCTCCCTGACAACAGCGTTGGCCAAGACTAGCATCCGCTCTAGCTCGCGGCGACAAGGGAAAAACGAAACTTCACTCGCAGGTAAACTGGCGCTCCTTTCGACCGGCCTCCGAGGCGGCGGCGGTGTCTCCTCGGCTCCTTGCCCCCGACAATCGTGAGCCGAACCGGATCCCACAGGGATTCGAGCACACCGGCGCAAGTCATCGTATAACTTCTGATTGACAATCCCTGAACGCCCCGCAAATAATCGCCCCAATGTTGTACGACGACGTATGACAAAAAATAAAAACAACAAGAAACAAGGGAGCGTCACTGTGAGCAAACTCGTCCGCAATTCCTTCGCCAGCACCCCTCGCCCGACCTTTGTATGCCGCACCACCCTGAGCCTGATCGGTTGCAGCGGCCTGGCCTTCGCCTTGCCGATGACCAGCTATGCAGAAGGTTTCGTTGATGACGCCAAAGCCACGTTGAACCTGCGTAACGCCTACATCAATCGCAATTACACCAACCCGGCCTATCCCCAGGGCAAGGCTGAGGAATGGACGCAAAACTTCATCCTCGACGCCAGGTCCGGATTCACCCCGGGCCCGGTCGGTTTCGGTGTGGATGTGCTGGGCTTGTACTCGCAAAAACTCGACGGCGGCAAAGGCACAGGCGGCACCCAGCTGCTGCCGATCCACGACGACGGCCGCCCGGCCGACAATTTCGGCCGCATGGGCGTGGCCCTCAAAGGCAAAATCTCCAAAACCGAAGTGAAGGTCGGGGAATGGATGCCGGTGCTGCCGATCCTGCGCTCCGACGACGGCCGCTCGCTGCCGCAAACCTTCCGTGGCGGCCAGGTGACGTCCACCGAGATCAGCGGCCTGACGCTCTACGGCGGCCAGTTCCGCCAGAACAGCCCGCGCAACGATGCGAGCATGGAAGACATGTCCATGAACACCAAGGCCGCATTCACCTCGGACCGCTTCAACTTCGGCGGCGGCGAATACGCGTTCAACGACAAGCGCACCCAGGTCGGCGTCTGGTACTCGGAACTCAGCGACATTTACCAGCAGCAATATTTCAACCTGAGCCACAGCCAGCCCATCGGCGACTGGACCCTGGGCGCCAACCTCGGTTACTTCATCGGCAAGGAAGACGGCAGCGCTTTCGCTGGCGACCTCGACAACAAAACCGCATTCGCCATGCTCTCGGCCAAATATGGCGGCAACACCTTCTACGTCGGCCTGCAAAAACTCAGCGGCGACGATGTCTGGATGCGGGTCAACGGCACCAGCGGCGGCACCCTGGCCAACGACAGCTACAACTCCAGCTACGACAACGCCAAGGAAAAATCCTGGCAGTTGCGTCACGACTATAACTTCGTCGCCCTCGGCGTCCCTGGCCTGACGATGATGAACCGCTACATCAGCGGCGATAACGTGCACACCGGGACGATCACCGATGGCAAGGAGTGGGGCCGCGAGTCGGAACTGGCCTACACCGTGCAAAGCGGCCCGCTGAAGAACCTCAACGTCAAATGGCGCAACGCGACCATCCGCAAGAGCTTCAGCACCAACGAATTCGATGAAAACCGCATTTTCATCAGCTACCCGATTTCGTTGCTGTAAGGCAGACATCCCTTGCGGGCTCACATCAATCCTGTGGTCAGAAGATCCTCTTATCACAGGGATGTGTGAAATGACCCTCCGTCATTTTCAACCAAAGTCGCGTTGACAAGACTCGGAAAGCCTTACGATACTTCAACAAAGTCATACGACAACCTACAACAATAATAGCGCCCCAAGGGACTCCCATGACCACCACTTCCACAGCCCCTTTCAATCGCCTGTTGCTGACCGGTGCCGCCGGTGGCCTCGGTAAAGTGCTACGCGAAAGCCTGCGCCCTTATGCCAATGTCATTCGCCTGTCGGACATCGCCGACATGCCCCCCGCCACCGATGACCGCGAAGAAGTCGTCAAATGCGACCTGGCGGACAAGCAGGCCGTCCACCAACTGGTCGAAGGGGTGGACGCGATCCTGCACTTTGGCGGCGTCTCGACGGAGCACTCGTTTGAAGAGATCCTCGGTGCCAACATCTGTGGCGTCTTCCACATCTACGAAGCCGCACGCCGCCATGGCGTGAAACGGGTGATTTTCGCCAGTTCCAACCACGTCATCGGCTTCTACAAGCAAGGCGAAATCATCGACGCCCACTGCCCTCGCCGCCCGGACAGCTATTACGGCCTGTCCAAGTCCTACGGCGAAGACATGGCCAGTTTCTATTTCGATCGCTACGGCATCGAGACCGTCAGCATCCGCATCGGCTCCTCGTTCCCGGAACCGCAGAACCGCCGAATGATGAGCACCTGGCTGAGTTTCGGCGACCTGACCCACTTGCTCGAACGCGCGCTGTACGCGCCGAACGTCGGGCACACCGTGGTGTACGGCATGTCCGACAACAAGAACGTCTGGTGGGACAACCGTTTCGCGACCGCCTTGGGCTATGCACCGCAGGACAGCTCTGAAGTGTTCCGCGAAAAAGTCGAAGCGCAGCCGATGCCTGCGGCGGACGACCCGGGCATGGTTTACCAGGGTGGCGCGTTTGTGGCGTCCGGCCCGTTCGGTGACTGAAGCCGCTGACTTCACTTGATCCCCACAACAAAAATCCAAGGGAATGAGTTGCCATGCAAGCCGAATTGATTGTTGATGCCCGTAACGCGGTAGGAGAAAGCCCGGTCTGGGTCCCCGAGGAAAACGCCCTGTACTGGGTGGATATTCCTGCCGGTGGATTGCAGCGCTGGAGCGCCGACAGCGGTCATGTCAATGCCTGGAAAGCCCCGCAGATGCTCGCCTGCATCGCCCGTCACCGCAATGGCGGTTGGGTGGCCGGGATGGAAAGCGGCTTCTTCCATTTGCAGCCGCACAACGACGGCAGCCTCGACAGCGAACTGCTGGCCCACGTCGATCACGCCCGCGTCGACATGCGCCTGAACGACGGTCGCTGTGATCGTCAGGGCCGTTTCTGGGCCGGCAGCATGGTGCTGAACATGGGCGCCAACGCCGCCGATGGCACGTTGTATCGCTACAGCGCCGGGCAACGCGGACCGCTCGAAGCGCAACTCGGCGGGTTCATTGTGCCCAACGGCCTGGGCTTCAGCCCGGACGGCCGGACGATGTACCTGTCTGATTCCCATCCCCTGGTCCAGCAGATCTGGGCCTTCGATTACGACATCGACAGCGGCACGCCGTCCAATCGGCGGTTGTTCGTCGACATGAATCAATTCCCCGGACGCCCCGACGGCGCCGCCGTTGATGCTGAAGGCGGCTACTGGATCTGCGCCAACGACGCCGGGCTGATTCACCGCTTCACCCCGGATGGCCGACTGGACCGTTCCCTCGCCGTGCCCGTGAAAAAACCCACCATGTGCGCCTTCGGTGGCAGTCGACTGGACACGCTGTTCGTGACCTCGATCCGCCCCGGTGACGACGATGACCCGCACTCACTGGCCGGCGGCGTGTTTGCGCTCAATCCCGGCGTCAAAGGCTTACCGGAACCGCTGTTCAACGATCTGCTTTAACCGCTTCTGCTACACCCTTGCGCCTTGAATACAAAAAAAATAACAAACTGGAGACACCCCCATGGACTTCAAACGCACCTTGCTCGCCGCTGCACTCCCTTTGGCCTTCACCCTCAGCAGTGCCGCTCAGGCGCTGGAAATCAAGTTCGCCGACATCCACCCCACTGGTTATCCGACCGTGGTGGCCGAGGAGCAACTGGGTAAAACTCTGGTGGCCGACAGCAACGGCGCCCTGACCTTCAAGATGTTCGCCGGCGGTGTGCTCGGCTCGGAAAAAGAAGTGGTTGAACAAGCCCAGGTCGGCGCCATTCAGATGGCGCGGGTCAGCCTCGGTATCGTCGGGCCGGTGGTGCCGGACGTGAACGTGTTCAACATGCCGTTCGTGTTCCGCGACCAGGCGCACATGCGCAAGGTCATTGACGGTGAAGTCGGCGACGAGATCCTGGCCAAAATCACCGATTCCGAGTTTGGCCTGGTTGCCCTGGCCTGGATGGATGGCGGTACTCGCAACATCTACACCAAAAAACCGGTCAACAACCCCGAGGATCTCAAAGGCATGAAGATCCGCGTAATGGGCAACCCCATGTTCATCGAAACCATCAACGCCATGGGCGGTAACGGTATCGCGATGGACACTGGCGAAATCTTCAGTGCCTTGCAGACCGGTGTGATCGATGGCGCAGAAAACAACCCGCCAACGCTGCTTGAGCACAACCACTATCAAAACGCCAAGTTCTACAGCCTGACCGGCCACCTGATCCTGCCCGAGCCTATCGTGATGTCGAAAATCACCTGGGAAAAACTCACCCCCGAGCAGCAGACGCTGGTGAAGAAAGCCGCCAAAGCCGCACAGGCGCAAGAACGCATCTTGTGGGACGCGAAGACGGCCAGCAGTGAAGAAAAACTCAAGGCCGCCGGGGTCAAGTTCATCACCGTCGACAAGAAACCTTTCTATGAGGCAACCGCCTCGATCCGCGAAAAATACGGCGCACCTTATGCCGACCTGATCAAGCGCATCGAAGCCGTTCAGTAACCCTCCTTGCCCTCATGAAAGGCCCGGCGCCATTGACGTGGGTATATGTCAGTGCGCGCCCGGTTACGGTGAAACCCGATGAAGAATCTACTGCTACGCATCAACGACAAAATTTACATGACCTGCATCTGGGTAGCCGGTCTGTCGGTCCTGACCATTTCCCTGATCATTCCCTGGGGCGTCTTTGCCCGTTACGTCCTCGGCACCGGCTCAAGCTGGCCGGAGCCCACCGCCATCTTGCTGATGATGGTCTTCACCTTCATCGGCGCCGCTGCCAGCTACCGCGCCGGCGCGCACATGGCCGTGGCCATGCTCACCGACCGCATGCCCCCCGGAGTGCGCAATGCGATGGCGATTGTCTCGCAACTGCTGATGGCGACCATCTGCCTGTTCATGACTATCTGGGGCACCAAGCTCTGCCTGTCGACCTGGAACCAGTTCATGAGCGCCATGCCGACGCTGCGCGTGGGCATCACCTACATGCCGATCCCGATTGGCGGGTTGCTGACGCTGATCTTTGTCCTGGAAAAACTCTTGCTCGGTGACCAGAGCAACCGTCGGGTCGTGCGTTTCGACCTGGTTGAAGAAAGCGAAGGGGCTGCCTGAATGGACGCGTTGATTCTGTTGGGCAGTTTTATTGCACTGATCCTGATCGGCATGCCGGTCGCTTACGCACTGGGGCTTTCCGCCCTGATCGGTGCGTGGTGGATCGACATCCCGTTCCAGGCGCTGATGATTCAGGTCGCCGGCGGCGTGAACAAATTCTCGTTGCTGGCGATTCCGTTCTTCGTACTGGCCGGCGCGATCATGGCCGAGGGCGGCATGTCCCGCAGGCTGGTGGCCTTTGCCGGTGTGCTGGTCGGGTTTGTCCGTGGCGGCTTGTCGCTGGTCAACATCATGGCGTCGACCTTCTTCGGCGCAATCTCCGGCTCTTCGGTGGCGGACACCGCCTCGGTCGGCTCGGTGCTGATTCCTGAGATGGAACGCCGCGGCTACCCGCGGGAGTTTGCCACGGCCGTCACGGTCAGCGGCTCGGTGCAAGCGCTACTGACCCCGCCCAGCCACAACTCGGTGCTCTACTCCCTGGCCGCTGGCGGCACGGTGTCGATTGCGTCGCTGTTCATGGCCGGCGTCGTCCCGGGCCTGCTGATGAGCGCGTGCCTGATGGTGCTGTGCCTGATCTTCGCGAAAAAGCGCAACTACCCCAAGGGCGAAGTCATCCCCTTGAAGCAGGCGCTGAAAATCTGCGGCGAAGCCATGTGGGGCCTGATGGCGATGGTCATCATCCTCGGCGGGATTCTCTCGGGTATTTTCACCGCCACCGAATCGGCGGCGATTGCGGTGCTGTGGTCGTTCTTCGTGACCATGTTCATCTACCGCGACTACAAGTGGAGTGAACTGCCGAAGCTGATGCACCGCACGGTGCGGACGATTTCGATCGTGATGATCCTGATCGGCTTCGCGGCGAGCTTCGGCTACATCATGACGCTGATGCAGATTCCGTCGAAGATCACCACGATGTTCCTGACCCTGTCGGACAACCGTTACGTGATTCTGATGTGCATCAACGTCATGCTGCTGTTGCTCGGCACCGTGATGGACATGGCGCCGCTGATCCTGATCCTGACGCCGATCCTGATGCCGGTGATTCTGGGCATTGGCGTTGACCCGGTGCAGTTCGGCATGATCATGCTGGTGAACCTGGGGATCGGATTGATCACGCCGCCGGTGGGCGCGGTATTGTTTGTGGGGTCGGCCGTGGGCAAAGTCAGTATCGAAAAAACCGTGAAGGCGCTGCTGCCGTTCTATGCCGTGCTGTTCCTGGTGCTGCTGGGCGTGACCTACATTCCGGCGCTGTCGCTGTGGTTGCCACATTTGGTGTTGTAAAACCTTTTCTGCAGGAGCCAGGCTTGCCGGCGAAAGCGTCCCTGAGTGCGCCTTCGCCGGCAGGCCTGGCGCCTACAAACAGCCTGTTCACCCATTACCGAAAAATCTGAATATCGCGGGTCAACATGACGCCAGAAATTCTCGAACTCAAAGACGAACTCACCCACCTCACCCTCGCCCCCGAACTCGGCGGCAGCGTTGTCAACTGGACCGTTCGCAGTACCGGGCAACCGCTGCTGCGCCACAACGACGCCCATGCGCTGAATACCGGCCTGCCGGGCAAGCTGGGCTGCTATCCCCTGGTCCCCTGGTCTAACCGCATCGCCGAAGGAGGTTTTGACTGCCCCGAAGGCTGGCTCGCCTTGACGCCCAACAGCCTCACCGATCCGTTACCGATTCACGGCAGCGCCTGGCAACAACCGTGGCAGGTGATGTCGCAGACCCATGACGAAGTCGTCCTGCAACTCAACAGCATTGCCCCCTTCGCCTATCGCGCCCGGCAGCGGTTTCATCTGAAAGAGGGCCGATTGAGTATCGATCTGCACGTCACCCACTTGGCCAAACACCCCGCGTGGCATGGGCTAGGCCTGCACCCGTACTTTCCGCGCACCGCCGGCACGCGACTACAGGCTCAAGCGGAAAAAGTCTGGTTATGCGATCAATCGAAACTGCCGACCGAACGGATGGACGTGCCCGACGAGTGGGACTTTCATCAGCTCAAAACCCTGCCGGACACGCTGGTCGACAACGGTTTCTGCGAATGGGACGGTCATTGCCTGATCCAGCAACCCGAGCTCGGTTATGAACTGGAATGCCAGGCCACCGGCAGCGATAACTACCTGCTCTACTGCCCGGTGGGCCTGGGTTTTTTCTGCATCGAACCGGTCAGCCATCCGGTCAACGCCCACCACTTGCCGGGTCGGCCGGGGCTGCGTCTGCTGGAGCAAGGTCAATCCACCGAACTGGGTTTCAGCCTGCACTATCGCCGGCTTGATCAGCCCAACATCTGACTGAGCACTGCACGCAACTTGCCGGGTTTCACCGGCTTGTTCAGCAGCGGCGCGTCGAGTCGCTGCAACGAGCGCCGACATTGGTCGGTGCGGTCGGCGGTGATGATCACCGCTGGAATCGTCCGGTTGAAATGCTCGCGCAAGTGCCGCACCACATCACAGCCCACCACCCCGTGATCGAGGTGGTAGTCCGCCAGAATCAGTTCCGGCGCCCGCCCCTGCAAGGCCGCCAGCGCTGAGTGTTCATCCGTGGCAATGACCACCTCGCAACCCCACTGCCCGAGCAACGCGCTCATGCTCTCCAGAATGCTCACTTCGTTGTCCAGCACCAGCAGGCGCCGGCCCGGCAACGGGTTACCCGTACCCGGCTGCGGCGCGGCCAGACTGATCGGTAGCGGAATCTCATGGGAAATCGGCACGTCAATGCTGAACATCGAACCGCGTCCCGGGCGCGAATGTACGCCGATTTTATAGCCGAGGATCTTGGCGATACGCTCGACAATCGCCAGTCCGAGCCCCACGCCCTTACGGTCAGCGGCGCGCCCGACGTCCAGTTGATTGAATTCGAGGAAGATCGAGTCCAGCCGGTCCGCCGCGATCCCGCGCCCGGTGTCCCACACTTCCAGGCGCAGCATGTTGCCGCGCCGTCTGGCCCCCAGCAGAATGCAGCCCTCATCGGTATATCGGCAGGCGTTGCTGAGAAAGTTGCGCAGGATGCGGGTCATCAAGCGCAAGTCGGTGTGAATGGCGTAGTCGCCCATGTGCACCCGCAGGTTCAACCCGGCGGCCTCGGCCACCGACTGGAACTCCGAGACCAGCGGCGCGAGCAATTCGTCGAGGCGGTACAACGCGACGTCCGGCTTGACGGCGGCCTGATCGAGCCGGGAAATGTCGAGCAAATCGGTGAGCAAATCTTCAGCGCCTTCCAGGGCCTGGTGCGTGCGCTCCACCAGCACCTGCTCGACATCCGGCAATTTGCGCTCGCGTAACGTCGAGATCAGCAAACGGGCGGCGTTGAGCGGTTGCAGCAAGTCATGGCTGGCGGCAGCGAGGTATTTGTCCTTGCTGCGGTTGGCGGCTTCGGCGGCGTCCCGGGCGTCGCGCAACGCTTCTGCGATCTGTTTACGCTGGGTGATCTGCTGTTGCAGGTTGCGATTGGCTTCGAGCAGTTCGTCGGTGCGCGCGGTCACCCGCTGCTCCAATTCGTCATTGAGTTGTTGCAGGCGCTGCTGGGCGATTTTGCGTTCGGTGATGTCGGCGACAAAGCCCTCTACCAGCCCTTCCTGATCGGGTTTGAGCAACAGGTTCATCAACACGTCGAGGCTGCTGCCGTCCTTGCGCCGCAATTGGGTTTCATAACCGTGCAGGCTGCCTTGGTGGCGAAGGATTTCGCCGATGTTCTCCAGCTCCCGGGCACCGCCGACAAACAGGTTGCTCGCCAGGTCCGCCAGCGAAAACAACACTTCTTGCGGGTCCTGATAGCCGAGCATTCGTGCCAGCGCCGGGTTGGCGGCGCGCATGCCTTGCAGCAGGCTGGCCTGGAAGATCCCGTGCACGGCGTTTTCGAACAGCCACTTGTAGCGGTTGCGCTCGGCTTCCAGCTCGTCCAGCCGTGCGGCGAGTTCCGGGTAATGGCTCTTGCGCGCCGAGTGGCTGCCTAATCCCAGTAGCCCGGCGAGCGCGCGTTGCTGCTCGTCAGAGGGCTTCGCCATAGACGACCTCGACATCACGCTGACTGGATTCGCGCGGGTTGGTGAGGATGCAGGGGTCGTGCATGGCGTGTTGCGACAGGAACGGAATGTCCGCGGTGCTGACCCCGTGCAACCCCAGGGTTTCATGGAAGCCGATCGCGTGTTTCAGGGCGATCAGGTGCTCGACCAGCCGTCCGCTGATCTGCCGGTGATTGAGGCCACGGCAATCGATGCCGAGGGTCTCGGCGATCACCTTGAAGCGATCCGGCGCCGAGCTGTAGTTGAACGCCACCACGTGTTCCACCAATACCGCGTTACACAAGCCGTGGGGCAAATCGAGGAAGCCGCCGAGGCTGTGGGACATCGCGTGCACCGCGCCCAGAATCGCATTGGAGAACGCCAGGCCGGCCTGCATGCTGCCCAGCATGATTTTTTCGCGCAGGGCGATGTCGCCCGGGTTGGCGATCATCTGCACCAGGTTGCCGTTGATCAACCGCATCGCTTCCAGGGCGTGCGGGTCGGTCAGTGGCCCGTGGCCGGTGGAGACGAACGCTTCGATGGCATGCACCAGCGCATCGATGCCGGTACAGGCCGACAGGAACGGGTCCATGCTCAGGGTGGTTTCCGGGTCGATCAGCGACACGTCCGGCACCACGGCCTTGCTGACGATGGAGAACTTCATGCGTTCTTGCTGGTTGGAAATGATCACGAATTGCGAGACATCGGCCGAGGTGCCGGCGGTGGTCGGAATCAGGATCAACGGCGGGCTGGGCACACGAATGGTGTCGACGCCTTCGAATTCAAGGATGTTGCGCCCGTGGGCGACGACGATGCCGATGCCTTTGCCGCAATCCATCGGGCTGCCACCGCCGACCGCAACGATCACATCGCAGTGGTTTTCCTTGTACAACTCGGCGCCGAGCATGACTTCCTCGACCCGCGGGTTGGGTGACACGTCGCTATAGAGAAAGTAATCGATGCCCTGGGCTTGCAGGCTGGCTTCGACATCGGCCACCCAACCGGCGGCAATCACACCGGGGTCGCTGACCACCAACACCTTGCGCGCACCAAAGGTTTTGGCGCAGTTGCCGACGTTATGCCGGCAACCGGCACCGAAGATGATTTCAGGCGAAACGAATTTACGCAGCTGGCTGAGACTCTGGCTCATTGGAAAGCCTGTTTTTATTGTTTTGAAGGTAGAACCACACTAACCCATCCCGACGCGAATGCAATCAGACCAATGGGTAGCAAGCAGGCCGATATTGTATTCACCGCAAATCCCCTGTGGGAGCGAGCCTGCTCGCGAAAGCGGTGGGTCAGGCAATGTAGATGTTGAATGTGCAGGCCTCTTCGCGAGCAGGCTCACGCCTACAGGGGATTTGTGTCGTCCTTGGTTTATCCGCGATAGATCAGCCGCGATGCTTTCTCGTTACGCAACGTAAGGTGCTCCATGCCCTGCCCCGGCGCGTCCGCTTCGTCGCGGGCCTTGAGGATCACCCCGTGGTGCGCCGACTTGCTGCACACCGGGTCAGCGTTTTCGGCATCACCGGTCAGCATGAACGCCTGGCAGCGACACCCACCCAAATCCTTGTGCTTCTCATCGCAGGAGCGGCACGGCTCTTTCATCCAGTCATCGCCACGAAAGCGATTGAAGCCGAAGGATTCGGTCCAGATGTGCGAGACGCTATGCTCGCGCACGTTGGGAAACTCCACCGGTAACTGGCGGGCGCTGTGACAAGGCAGTGCCGTGCCGTCCGGGGTGATGTCGAGAAACAGGTTGGCCCAGCCGTTCATGCAGGTCTTGGGGCGCTCTTCGTAGTAATCCGGGGTGACAAAGATCAGCTTGCAGGGATGCCCTTGGGCCTCGAGCCGCTCGCGGTATTCGTTGGTGATGCGCTCGGCACGCTGCAATTGCTCGCGGGTCGGCAACAGGCCGACGCGGTTGAGCTCGGCCCAGCCGTAGAACTGACAGGTGGCCAGCTCGACGAAGTCCGCTTCCAGTTCCAGGCACAGGTCGATGATCTGCGCGATCTGGTCGATGTTGTGCCGGTGGGTGACGAAATTCAGCACCATCGGGTAACCCTGGGCCTTGACTGCTCGGGCCATGGCGAGCTTCTGGGCGAAGGCCTTGCGCGAGCCGGCGAGCATGTTGTTGACCTGCTCGTCGGCGGCCTGAAAGCTGATCTGGATGTGGTCCAGCCCGGCGACCTTGAAGTCGCGGACTTTCTGCTCGGTCAGGCCGATGCCCGAGGTGATGAGGTTGGTGTAATAACCCATGTCCCGCGCCGCTTTGATCAGCTCGGCCAGGTCCTGTCGCACCAACGGTTCACCGCCAGAAAAACCCAGTTGCGCCGCGCCCATCTCCCGGGCTTCGCGGAACACCCGAATCCATTCTTCGGTACTCAATTCCTCGCCTTGCTGGGCGAAATCCAGCGGGTTGGAGCAATACGGGCATTGCAACGGGCAGCGATAGGTCAGCTCGGCCAATAACCACAAGGGCGGACCGGGTGGCTGTTCGATCAGGTTCACAGGGCGATCCCCCGGTGCCAGACATTCTGCTTGGTGACGGTGTGATACGGCGGCCGACCCAGCTCATAGGCCATGCTCATCGCGTCGAGCATGCTCCACAGCACGTCGAGCTTGAACTGCAGAATCTCCAACATGCGTTGCTGGCCGTCGACCGTGACGTAGTGCGCCAGGGTGATGCGCAAACCATGCTCGACATCGCGCCGCGCCTGGCTCAGGCGCGTGCGGAAATAGTCGTAACCGGCCGGGTCGATCCACGGGTAATGGGTGGGCCAGGCGTCGAGTCGGGACTGATGGATCTGCGGCGCGAACAGTTCGGTGAGCGAACTGCTGGCCGCTTCCTGCCAACAGGCGCGACGGGCGAAATTGACGTAGGCGTCCACCGCGAAGCGCACGCCAGGCAGCACCAATTCCTGAGAAAGGATTTGCTCACGGTCCAACCCCACCGCTTCACCCAGACGCAGCCAGGCTTCAATGCCGCCTTCGCTGCCGGGGACGCCATCGTGGTCGAGGATGCGTTGCAGCCATTCACGGCGCACGTCGCGGTCCGGGCAGTTGGCGAGGATCGCGGCATCCTTGAGCGGGATGTTCACCTGGTAGTAGAAGCGATTGGCGACCCAGCCCTGAATCTGCTCGCGGGTAGCACGGCCGGCGTACATGGCTTGGTGGAACGGGTGGTGGATGTGGTAATAGGCGCCTTTGGCGCGCAGGGCTTGCTCGAACTCGGCGGGGGACATGGGTTGGTCAGTCATTGCGGTTCTCCGGATTTCTCGGTGTTACGGCTGACACCTTCGCGGGCAAGCCTCGCTCCTACAAGGTTTCGCCGACTGCAGAAGTGGCGCACGACACAAAACTTGCAGGAGCGAGGCTCGCCCGCGAAGAGGCCATGAGCTACAGCTCAATACTCATGCCATCAAAAGCCACCTCAATCCCCCGCCGCGCCAGCAACGCGCGCTCAGCCGAGTCTTCATCGAGGATCGGATTGGTGTTGTTAATGTGGATCAGCACTTTGCGTTGACGGGTAAACCCTTCCAGCACTTCAAGCATCCCGCCAGGACCGCTTTGCGGTAGATGCCCCATTTCACTGCCCAGGCTCTGGCCGACTTCACACACGCGCATCTCGTCGTCGCGCCACAGGGTGCCGTCCAGCAGCAGGCAATCGGCGCGATGCATCCAGCTCAGCACTTCGTCGTCGATTTGCCCAAGGCCCGGGGCGTAGAACACGCTGGCGCCGCTGCGCCGGTCTTCGATAAACAAACCGATGGTGTCGCCCGGTTGCGGATGGCCGCGATTGGGCGAGTACGGCGGCGCGTTGCTCACCAGGGGAATCGCGCGAAATTGCAGGTGTTCGCAGGCTTTGATGCGGAATGGTTCACGGTCCAGCCCGACCGGTTGCCAGTGCAACCCGCCGTTCCAGTGCTCAAGCATGGTGAATAAGGGAAAACCACTGCTCAGGTCTTGATGCACGCGTTCGGTGCACCAGACCGAATGCGGGCAGCCTTCGCGCAGGCTCAACAGACCAGTGCAATGGTCGATCTGGCTGTCCAGCAGGACGACTGCGGCGATCGCCGTATCGCGCAAGCGACGGGCCGGTTGTAGCTCCGGGAAACCTTCAAGCTGCGCGCGAATGTCCGGTGACGCATTGCACAGCACCCACTCCACACCGTTGTCGCTCAGGGCAATCGACGACTGCGTGCGCCGTTGCGCCCGCAGGCTGCCATTGCGCATCCCGGCGCATTGGCGGCAGTTGCAGTTCCATTGCGGAAAACCGCCACCAGCGGCGGAACCGAGAACGCGGATGTGCATGGGAGGCTCCAGAAGGCAGGCCCGGCCAACGCGACGGCTGGCCGGGTGGACAATCAACGGTTGGCGAAATACATCGTCACTTCAAAACCAATGCGCAGATCGGTAAACGCGGGTTTATTCCACATGGGTCAATCCTCTTCTTGTGCCGGGACATTCCGGTAAAGCCATTAATGCACGGGGCGCGAGACGACCGAATGCTACTTTCGAACGAGGTGGCGGCGTGCGTTGGTAGGGGGTCTTCAGGCACCCAAAAACCAATGTGGGAGCGAGCCTGGTCGCGAAGAAGCCAGCACATTCAACATGGATGTTGACTGTCAGGCCGCCTTCGCGAGCAGGCTCGCTCCCACAGGGGATTACGGTGTGCCTAGGGGATCAGAAAAAGCCCATCGGGTTGATGTCGTAGCTCACCAGCAGGTTTTTGGTCTGCTGATAATGGTCGAGCATCATCTTGTGGTTTTCACGGCCGACACCGGACTTCTTGTAGCCACCGAACGCCGCATGCGCCGGGTACAGGTGGTAGCAGTTGGTCCAGACCCGCCCGGCCTTGATCGCCCGGCCCATGCGATAGGCGCGGTTGATGTCGCGGGTCCACAGGCCGGCGCCGAGACCGAACTCGCTGTCGTTGGCAATCGCCAGAGCTTCGGCTTCGTCCTTGAAGGTGGTGATACCCACCACCGGGCCAAAGATTTCTTCCTGGAACACGCGCATTTTGTTGTGGCCCTTGAGCAGGGTCGGC
>LNAP01001289.1_pt1 | contig 26936 bp, 26 predicted proteins | sample 602601 | NCBI WGS metagenome assembly LNAP01 (sample SAMN02440304, study PRJNA202911) | soil metagenome | biome: Subtropical and temperate rainforests or woodlands; isolation source: soil samples (1 kg each in a 20% v/v slurry with milli Q water) were... ... | reverse complement strand
AGCTCATTCACTGCGGTTAGCCGGCGAACACGAACCTGCTCTCGTTGGGTTTCTGTTGTATCGCCGTACCCCAGTGCCGGACTGACTAAGATCAATTGACGCACCCCGACCGAGTTCAAGCCTGCGCTATACGCCGCGGCAACAATCGCACCTAGCGAATGCCCCACCAGCACCACATCGCTGGCATCGATTCGCGTCAGCAAGCCATGAAGGCGTTCAGCGTAGTCGTGTGCGGCGGGCGAATCACACAAAAGCGCCGACGACGTTCCGTAGCCCGGCGCATCCCACGCAATAACCCGATGACGCGGCGTCAATCGGGTGGCAGCGTCGCCCCACGACCCGGCGCCCGAACCTATGCCATGCAAGAGAACTATAGCCGGCCCTTGCCCCGCCTCGCGGTATGCACACAGCGCCCCATTGATCTGGACCGAGCGTGCCGGAAAGACCGCATTCAGTTTATTTATGTCCATGTCTCCTGCCTTTGCCCAAAGGGTTTGTACTGATTACGGTGTTGACCAAAAAAACAATATACTCCAAAATGTTCCTTATATAAACCGTTAGTTCATATATGAAACACGATACGCGCAACCGCAAGCCAATAGCGCAACATGGTTTCAGCTCGAAAACGAAACTGTTGAATGGCACGCTTTCAATTGGGAAGCAGTTTTTAAAGAGCGCCGGCGCGTTGAACCAGTAAGGTCAGGTGCCTGCTGAACTGCTATCTGCGTATGCGTTAAATCACTCCTGGCCTGTTAAGTGAATCGAATTGACAGGCAGGGCTACACCTAAGACGAGGAAGGAATCCTAATGAGCCAAAACGAACCCGCCAAAAACACGCTGCCAGTTCCCGAACAGGAAAACCCTTTGTTCGACTCCTGGAAACGCCCCAAAGACAAGACTCTGGAAGAATGGATTAAAACGCGCATTGCACGTCGCGCCACACGCACCTACGACTGGAATGCACTTGGCTGGCAGGCTGACGTAAACCCTACTTACCGGCGCGCACAAACCCGCTATATAGGCACCGGAGCGGCAGGAGTCAGCGATGATGCGAACTCCATACCGGCCGAACACTTCACTTTTTCCACCATGATTCTTCCAGCAGGCTGCGAAGGACCGCTGCATGTCCATCACGACGTGGAAGAAGCTTTCTTTATTCTTAAAGGTCAGAACATTCGCTTGTTTATGGAATACAACGGCGAAACATGCGAGGCTGTCCTGAACGAACGTGATGTAATTTCAGTACCGCCGGGCGTCTATCGAGGCTTACGCAACGAAAGCCAGGAAGAAGCGTTAATGTGCGTAATGCTGGGCGCCAATCGTCCAGACCTGCCTGACTACCCTGCCGACCACCCCTTGACTATTGCCAAAGCAGAGCGCCAGCGTGCTGCCAAAGCGAAGCAAAAAGCCTAACTGGCCTGGCCATCGTTAACCGACAAAGGAAAATTACTTATGAATCGCAGAAAATTTCTGGCTACGGCCACCGCTGTAACAGGTACCGCCTTACTGCCCTCCTGGGCACACACCGCCTACGCCCAGTCAACTGGCACCTATACCTATCTGACTCCTTTTACCCTGTCATTGGCTTTTGCACCCATACTGTATGCCAGCGCAGCAGGCCTTTACGAGAAGCAAAACCTTAATGTAAAGGTCGAGGTCGGCAGAGGAGCCGGCCAGGTAATCCAGCTGGTAGCGGCCAAGCAGGTTCAGTCCGGCAGAACTGGCGGAGCGAACTACATGGCAATGCGAGCCATGGATAATGCCGACGTCATTGCCTTCGCAACCGTGGCGCAAACCTCGCCTTTTGTGGTTATTTCATCCAGCAAAGCCCCCTTAACGCAAGTAAAGGAACTGGAAGGCAAGACGGTCGGCATGGCATCGTTTGGCGGCTCCATGGAAGCAACGCTAAACCTGATGCTGGCCAAAGCCGGCATCGACCTGAAATCGGTACAACGCGAACGCGTTGCCGACGGCCCCGCTTCTTTTGCGATGATCGAAGCAGGTCGCCTACATGCGTTCTTTGGCAACACCAGCACAATTTCACGCTTAAAAGCCCAAAATTACCCGCTGGCGTCCATGCCCGTGGACGACGGGGTCCCCGGGCAAGTGTATGTCGCGCGGGAAGCCGATCTTAAGGAAAACCGCGACCAGCATATTGCCTTCATTCGCGGCGCCCGGCAGGCCATCACTGCCATGGCAGGCATGAACGACGCACAACTGACTGATGCCATCAAACTGATGGGCAAAAAATTCGATGTGCCCGGCATCGACAAGCTGGACATCGCACTCAATGACTTGAAGGGAAACCGCGACCTTTGGCTTGTGCACGGTGTTGAAAACGCGCTAAAAAACGATCCGAAGCAATGGGCTGAAGGCCAGCAGTTGCTGCAACAAGCGGAACTGATGCGACCAACAACCCGCGCGCTCTACACCAACGATATTTGGGAGGCTTCTCTTGTCTGAAAAAAGCGCCAGCGCTTCTTCCGCTAAACCCCCACACGATATCGTGCGCTTTGTTAATGTAACCAAGCGCTTTGAAACCGATAGCGGCGTAACTGTTGCACTAGAGGGCATTCAGCAGCAGATTGCCGCCGGAGAGTTTGTCGCCATAATCGGCCCTTCAGGCTGTGGAAAATCAACCCTTCTTCGCTTGCTTTGCGGGTTGGAAACTCCTTCTGAAGGCGCCATCGAGTGGCCGGCTCACAGCGCCGGAGGCTCGATCGATTACGGCGTCGCCTTCCAAGAGCACCGCTTGCTGCCCTGGTTGAATATTGAACAAAATGTTGCCCTTCCAAAACTCATGAAAGGCCAGGCGCGGCCTGAAGACCTGAGCCGCGCTCGCGCACTGTGTGAGATGGTAGGGCTGCAAGGCTTTGAAACCAGGCGCCCTTCTGAGTTGTCGGGCGGAATGAAGCAGCGCGCCTCGTTTGCCCGCGCATTGTTTTCCAATCCGGAGCTTTTGTTGCTGGACGAGCCATTCGGGGCCCTGGATGCATTAACCCGCGAGAAAATAATAGCGGACGCAGAACAAATCTGGATGCGGGAAAAATTCGCAGCTTTCCTGATCACACACTCGATCAGCGAGGCAGTTCACTTGGCCGATCGGGTTATTGTCATGTCCGCACGCCCGGGCCGCATTGTCGCCGAAGTTCCCATCAATCTTCCCAGACCTCGTACACAGCAGCTTGGCACGCCAGAATACGCGCGGCTGTGCGAGGAACTACGCCGCCACCTGGAGCTGTAACGTGAAACGCTTGTCCATACAATTTACGTCCGTCGTGGTTTTTTTCCTGTTATGGAAAGGCTATGTAACCACCTTCAATGTGTCGCCCCTGGTGCTTCCTCCCCCGGAAGATGTGCTGTATGCCCTGGTTAACCTCATGCAGCGCAGCGATACCTATTTCCATATTTACACAACGCTGGCTGAATGCCTTGGCGGCTTCATCATTGCCGTTATATTGGGCACGATCATCGGACAATTGCTAGGCAGAATCACCCTGCTCGATACGATTTTCAAGCCGTTTGTCATTGCCCTGCAACTAACACCCAAAGTAGCCCTCATTCCGTTATTTATTCTTTGGTTCGGCTTCGGCATCGAATCAAAAATTATTATCTCGGCTCTGATGGCATTCTTTCCGGTATTTTCCAACAGCTATCTGGGGGCAAAGTCTGTAGACAGCGGCCTGATCGAAGTCTTCGGCGTTGGGCAGGCAACCTCGTGGCAGCGCTTTAAATTATTGGTTATTCCCTCGTCCCTGCCCTACATTCTGACCGGAATGGAAATGGCCATTGTCCTGTCCATAATAGGCGCGGTCGTTTCTGAGTTCGTGGCTGGCTCGCGCGGGCTGGGCTACCTGGCTACCGTCAAGCTGCAGGATCTGGAAGTAGACACTTTATTTGCTGTCGTTATTCTGCTTGCCCTGATCGGCTTCGTACTTTACTTTGCCGTAGGCTCATTGCGCCGCTTCATGATCCCATGGCATGAATCAGCTCAACCCGCCAAACCTTAAGGCGCAACGCTCCGAAAAGTAGTCAATCAATAGTCTGCGCAGCACAAGAGTTACATGCTGCGCAGACTATTTTATATGTGATTGCTTGGATACCGGCGTAGGAAATAATTGATCTTGCAGCAAACGCGGCAACTAAGAATGTACAGGCTCACCTCAGAATACAGCGCTAACGACACATCAGTCTATGAAGGCATGTCAACACGCTTGACCCTCGTGGAGCGCGTTACCGTGCTGTGAGGCCACTCATTCTGGGTCATCAATTTCATACAGACATCATAAAGCAACGCAGACAGCACTTCGGTCGCACGGGACGGGGGCTTTTCCATGGCACGTGCAATTACTCGCTTTAAATGCAAACCTTTAATAGGCACCGCGGCCAACTTACAATCGTCCAACTCCCATTTTATGGGGGCTGCAAAATGAACGGTCCAACCTAGGCCAGCATGAACAAGCCGACGAGCTACCTCCAGCGACTCAACTTCAATCACCTCGTTCAAGCTCATATTGGCACGTGCAGCAGCCCTTTCCAACTCCAGTCGAATGCCCGACTTCGACACACCTGTCAAGATCAACGGTATACCTTCCAACTCTTTAATTCCAATCTGATGCATGTGAAGGCGCTTGTCGCTATATGGTCCGATAGCGCAAATTCTCTCGGTTAGCAAAGGAATGACTTTCAGATTAAGCGGTGGTATCGGGCTGCTAAGGATCGCTATATCGACGGTGCCGTCGATAAGTTTGGTATAGAGCGTAGGAGCGAAAGTCTCCGCAATTTTCAAACGAATATTCGGATACCTTTTCCTGACATCCAGAACCAGCGGCGTAGCCAAAAGTGCCGCCAATCCAGGTGACAAACCAACCGTCACCAATCCTTGAGGAGTTGCATGGGTAGCAACCATATCGAGCTTTAGCTGCTCCATATAGTGCAGCAAAAAGGTCGATCTTTCCAGCAATACTAACGCCTCTTTAGTTGGTGTAGCCCCCTTGGAATGACGTTCAAAAAGGGCAAACCCAAGCTCTTCTTCCAAAAGGCGGATTTGCCTGCTCAAAGCAGGTTGAGCTATATGTAAAATTCCCGCCGCTCGTCCAAAGTGCTGCTGCGCTGCCAACGTGACGAAATAACGCAATTGCCTAATGTCCAACCTTGCTCCCCTTTTCTGCAGTGGTGGTCCACCTGGTGACTACTCTCATAACAAAATGTTATCAGCCTGTGAACAAAATGATAATAGATCGCACTTAGTAGATACCGTAGACTTCATTTCTAGACTAAATACAACGTAATTCTGAAAACAACTAGGAGATAACATGAACATTACTGTCGGCGAAATGGAGCGAACAAGAATTGCTCGCTGGGGAAAGGTCAAACCCTACGACCAGTCCTTCATAGAGAGCCGCATACCCGGATTCGAAAAGAATTTATACAAGCTAATCAATAAAGGCGTTCTGGAAAATAGCGGTGTACAACCCGCAATAACGGGAGAACATCGATTCGGAGTTTCCTTGATTGAAATCCCTCCCGGCTGTGGCGCAAACCTTCATTCACACAAAACTGAAGAGGTGTTTTTCCCACTCAATGGCCGAATGATCGTCTTTTGGGGAGACCAGGGTGAGTATGAGGTAGAGCTGGAACAATGGGATTGCTTTTCGGTTCCGATTAACGTCATGCGTGGCTTTCGCAATCCAAATGACCATAACCTGGTTGTGTACTCGGTGGTGGGCGGAAACGACTCCGAGGTTGGCCGCATAACGTGGCACCCAGATGTTGTTAAAAAAGCAGAGAAATTTGGTTTGCGTTTCGGCCAAGACGGCTATCTAAGCCCAACAGAGTAAACAGGTGATCACAATGAAAGCATGGATTCTCGGACGATTATTAGCTTGCGTGTTAGCCAGCTCACTTATCACACTTATCACTATACCTACTGCATTTGCCCAATATCCAACTAAACCAATAAAGATGCTGATTGGCTACCCACCAGGCTCGGCTACTGATTTATTCGGACGATTCATTGGAGATTATCTGCAGCGAAGCATGGGGCAGCCTATTGTTATAGAAAATCGCCCAGGCGCAGCTGGAAACATAGCGGCGGAGGCCGCTGTGCGAGCACCTCATGATGGATACACACTACTAAACAGTGCATCCCAAATCGTTATTAATCCATTTGTCCAGAAGCTTTCCTTCGACCCAACCAAAGATCTGATCCCCGTTACACAAACCATTGGCGCTACTTATGTGTTGGTTACTCGCTCCGACTTCCCCGCCAATGATCTGGCCGGGCTAATAAAACACATTAAAGAAAAACCAGGAGCCTTTGACTATGGATCCTACGGTCAGGGATCAGGGCCTCACTTGACAATGGCTATGCTGCAACGCCTTGCTGGCATGAAAGCCGAACATATCGCCTACCGAGGTTCTCCACAAATGCTCACAGCAGTTATTGCTGGAGAAATCGACATGGCTTTTGACACTAGTACGTCCGTAGCAAGCCACATTGAGTCAGGTCGTCTGAAGGCTATTGCTGTTGCTGGGCCTCAGCCTCTGGATGTACTTCCCGGCATAGAGCCTATTGCAAAGACCTTCCCTGGCTTTAACACAGACGGATGGCAGGGAATTTTCGTACCAGCAGGGACGCCTCAAAACGTCGTTCTGAAACTCAATGCGGAAATTGTGAAAGCTCTTAAATCACCTGAGTTTAAAACTTTAGCGGATGCCCGCGGCGTCGCAGTGGTCGGAAGCACGCAAAAAGAATTTGAAAAGTACTTCAAAGAGGAACTAAAAAAATATGAACAAGTGGTCAAAGAAAATGATATCCGGCTTGAATAACGGTGGCTTACAATTCTATGGTTAAAGAAAGTTCATTCAAAATTGACACGCTAAACACCACGGCGACAACGGGAATACGCCAGATAAAGTTCCTGTCTACTCGACAAAACCGTCGAATTCCTGGTCTGCTGTGGCTGCCGCAATTGCCTATACGTTCAGGCTTTCCACTGGTTCTTGTCCAACACGGTGGCTCCGGCCACAAGGCCGATGACTCAACGCAGGAACTCGTTGCCGAACTAACAAGCCATGGATTTGCGGTAGCAGCCATCGATGGACCGATACATGGCGAGCGCCGTCACCACCCATTACCCAAGGCGGAAAGGCTACAAGCGTTCCTGGACTACTGGGGAACCAATCCGCACCTGGAGGATTTCGTACAGGACTGGCTCTGTGTCATTGAAAGCCTCGTCACCCATCCAGAAATCGCCCCTTGCCGTTTGGGCTGGTACGGCGTTTCAATGGGAACGGCATACGGTCTTCCAGTCGTCGCCAGAAGTCCGCATATAAAAACGGCGGTACTTGGAAAGTGGTCAGCTGACTACATCAATAGCAAGCATCTTTTAGCAGAGGCGCCAGCTGTGTCATGCAACACTCTATTTGTGCAGCACTGGGATGACGAAATCTTCGATCGCAACGGAACGCTCGCAATCTTCGATGCGATTGGGACCACGCAAAAACAACTGCATGTTTACACTGGAGGCCACTTTGGTCGCAGCGCCGTCGAGCTTGAGGCGTGTATCGCGCACTTCTCCCGATGCTTGAAGCCCTTGGCCACCCTTGAGACGACGCTTATGACCAGCGACTAGCCTTCATATAAACTGGGACCAGGCCTGGCAACGGCAAGTTGAGTACCTGATCAAGCTTTTACTATCATTAAGCTTGTCTTTGTAGGCGTAACACCCGCCGGCGTCGTGTTCGCGAATGCCAAAAGATGGGCTATGCTTCTGTTCCATGACATAAGCCGAGCGATTTCATCATTGCGGAATTTGACTGAATAAAGTCATCCTCTTCGCACCTGCCAGAAACCGCCCACTATGCCATTTTCCCCGCCTCGCCCAGCACCTCAGCTCTTCTCGGGCATTGCGGAAGAATGGTGACTTGTGATCAACCACTGTTTCCCGTCCCATTTGTAGGTGTATGTGTAGCGAGCCTTGACTTGAGCACCGGTAGTGCCAAAGGTGAATGTATACAGGCCTGCGTCAACCGCAGTATTGCAGCCAATGTCTATTGTTCTTGAATCGATCGTTCCTGTTGGCTTGTTTTCCAGGAAGTGATGGAAGTAATCCTCCTTCTCTGCTTCGGTTAATCGCAGTTTGTTCGACACGGTGGGAAGAAGGACGGAGCGCGGGGCGTAATTGGCGACAACTTTGTGTGGGTCGTCGGTTTGCAATGAGCGATTCCATCGGTCAAACAAGGCCGAGATTTCTTGCTCATTAGTGGCCTTGCAAACCTCCGTGCGTGTTGACGCGGGCTCGGGCTCTAATGAGACAGAGCTGCAGCCGACAAGAACGAAGGTTAGGGTTGCTGACAAAACAGAAAGCTTCCTCATTTGCAATCCTTTAGCGGTAATCGAAAGACGATAAGGAACGTAAACAAATACGTCTGGACAAGAAGAGAAAACCGGGTATATGAAGTTTTGTATGTAGCTTACTCCCAATCTTATATAAAGACGGCGAATAAAAGGAATGATAAAGAAAGGGCGAACTCTCCGGCTATATCAGGCGATTTGACCAGACTCTTCTGTGTCACACTTTCCGTAAGCACGCTGCCTTTCGGGCGACTTCTGATCGGCAAGCTACATCTAACTTTTAAATGCCGATAAAAAGCGCCGCCATCGTATGAACAGAATCTCCTTCGCTATTGCCAGCCCCAGACTTCATCAACCATGGATCAAGGCACGCCTTTGCCGCATTCTGCTCGCGGGGCTCATACCCTTGCTGGGCGGTTGCTCAACCCTGATGCCAAATACAACTGCGCTACTAAAACAATGGGGGCAAGGAGACTCCGACGATATCGGATTCGTAAGTCCGCAACAGGCTGGCAACCCTATCATGGCAATGGCTCGCGAACTCAAAGGACCCGTCAAGCGGATAACGATTTACACAGGATGCCCGACAGTCTGCGGGCCAGAGCACAAGAGACAAGAAATCGAACTTGACACTAAAAAGCGAGTGCTCGTCGACCGGCAAATTTCCATGGGTTCGATAGGCTCTACTAGTGAATATCTGTACGATCCAGACGCGTCCTACCCCAAGGCAGTCATCAGCAAATACAGGTCCTCTACACCCACAAAAAGCATCTTAAAAAGGGATAAACATGAAAACCTGCTTGCCTACGGGGACGTCAAGCGTGTCATCACAAAGGACCGCGGCATGCATCGAGTCCACCTTCCTCAAGCAGGAATCAGCCGCTTTTACAAGAACGGCTTGCTCATAGGAGAGTTCAACGAGAAGGCTGAGGGGCTTTCCTTTAACAGTAGTAACACGGTTCAAACGATAAAGGCTGTTTCCGAGGAAACTTACTTCTACGAATTCCATCCTAATGGAGTGATTTCGAAAAAGACGGCGATCAAAAAATATGCAGGCTCCCCCTCGAAGGTCATCGAACGCTACTCAGATGAAGACCTGCTGATTTCCACCTGGACCTCAAGCTTTCATGATGTGAACAGGGGAAGCGAAGTGCGGTATGACAACTATAAGTTCGATGAATATGGCAACTGGGTCAGCCGGGACTTCCACTGCCAAAGCAAGGGCGTGATGAAAAAGTGCAGCACTGGGCAGCGGGTGCTTGCCTATTACTGAAAGGTCGTTGCAGCGTAAGCTTACGCTGCAACGGTCTATTGTTATGGAAGGCCGGCAAAACAATCGAGCCACTGTTCACGCCATGATTAAAGCGCAATTTTAACGGCGGACCTCGGTAATACGCATATCAATCATAGGACTCTTCGTAGAAGCCTCTGCTAAAGCATTCGCTGGCATCTGGCTGGCGAAGGCACAAATGATAGGCTCCGCCATCGTTCCTTGACAAAGGCTAAGCCATTTTGCCATTGCCAAACTCATGTTTTTCTCTTTCACATGACCAAAGCCCCGAATATCATCCGGCACACTGGCTATCGCCACCGCTGTGCCAAGACCTTGTTTGTCGAGAGACCCGATTAAGGTTTGGATCACCTCGAAATACATTTCGATCAAGCCACGCTCAGTTCGTCTTTCGACAGTTCGTCCAAATGGATCAAACACGCTGCCACGAATTGCTTTGAGTCGTGCAAGAATCCGCATTGGCCCAAGAATCCAACTACCAAAGCTACGCTTTTTAAGGTTACCTGTAACGGGGTCGTGCTTGGAAATTAGAGGGGGAGCCATGTGAAAAGTTAATTTGGTATCGCCCTGAAATTGCAACTGCAATTTCTTATCAAAACGCCCGTCGGTGTACAGCCGTGCCACTTCGTACTCATCTTTATAAGCCATCAGCTTATAGGCGAAAGTGGCAACCGCACGTGTCAGCACATCAGACCCCGGGATCCCGCGGCTTTCTGCTGCTTGTACTTTCCGGACCAATTCCTCGTAACGGGCAGCATAGCGCACATTCTGATAAGCCTTCAAATCTGACATACGGTGAATGATGAGTTCTTCAAGAGGAATATCTGCGCGATTATGGAATGTCACCGCTTTCGCTGGCGTAATCGCCCTGGTTGCCGCCTCCAGATCCAGTGCCGCGTACCTTCCCCAATCCAATGCACTTAGATTTGCTTTAACAGCAGTCCCATTGATTTCAATTGCGCGCTGCACAGCTTCAAGTGAGACGGGCAGCCAACCGCGCTGCAAGGCAAAACCAAGCATGATCATATTGGCGGCGATCGCATCACCAAACATCTTTGTTGCCATACGCGTTGCTTGTAATGCGCTAACGCCATCCTCGCCGGCAGAAGCGTTTATTTGAGTTCTTAACTCTTTCTCATCGAACCGCGCACCGATTGAATCAAGTACAAACCCCGCATTGGGAGCCAGATGCGTATTAAGCACTACGCACGTTTTACCGGGTGTCATCGTTGACAGCGCAGCCTTGCTCGCCGTAACCAGCATATCGCAACCAAGCACCAGGTCAGCGTTTGCCACCGCCACCCGTGGAGAATGCAGACCTGCGGCTTCAGGGCCAATGCGTACATGCGATAACACCGCACCATTTTTCTGTGCAATTCCTGTTTGATCGAGACAGGTCGCGCCTAATCCTTCAAGACGTGCAGCCATTGCCAGTATCGCGCCAATGGTTATTACTCCCGTTCCTCCGATACCTGTAATGACGGTTTCGTGAACGCGTTGCAAAGAAGCGACTTCGGGCATGGGAAGTTTTATTGCATTATCATCGTCATGATTAACTTTGCCGCCTCCTTTTCGAGGAGCGGCGCCTTTCAAGGTTACAAAGCTAGGACAAAAGCCGTCGACGCATTTTAAATCCTTATTACAGGCCGACTGGTTTATTTGCCGCTTGCGGCCAAGCTCGGTCTCGAGCGGTTCGATAGAAATGCAATTAGATTGCACCGAGCAGTCTCCGCAGCCCTCACATACCGCTTCATTGATGAAGGCACGAACATCAGGGTCTGTCATGGTTCCACGCTTTCTGCGACGACGCTTCTCGGCAGCGCAAGTCTGATCGTACAGCAGTACTGTTACGCCCTCTGTATCACGCAGTTGAAGCTGCAGTTCTTCAAGCTGATCACGACCGTGCAAAGTGACACTCTGTGGAAATCCGCCATTCGGCGCCTTTACTTGCCGGTATTTCTGCGGCTCATCGGAAACCACTACGACCTTGGTCACGCCCTCGGCCAACAACTGGCTTACGATCTGCTGAGGCGTAAAGGAATCGGCGATTACCTGCCCTCCTGTCATGGCAACCGCATCGTTGTATAAAAGCTTGTAGGTAATATGTGCATTAGCATAAACAGCCGCTCGTACAGCTAATATTCCAGAATGATGATAGGTGCCATCACCCAGATTCGCGAAGACATGCTTCCTGCTGGAAAAGCCCATCGCACCAAGCCAACTGATGCCTTCACCACCCATTTGCGTGAAGGAGTCTGTCTCGCGGTCCATGAACAAGGTTAACCAATGGCACCCGATGCCTGCCAAAGCAATACTGCCATCTGGCAGCTTCGTGGAACTATTGTGCGGGCATCCAGAACAAAAAAACGGCGTCCTTGTCGGTCCAGGCGGTTGTGCGACAAGCTCTATTTCTTTCGCCTTCAACAGCTGAAGCCGAGCCTCGGCTATAGCTTCACTTCCCAAAGCAGGAAACACCCTGGCCAATACCTGAGCCAGCATCCCAGGAGTGGTTTCGCCATGCTCTGGAATAAGGACGGCATCATTAGAATCATGTTTACCAATAACTCGAGGACTTTCCGTGCTGCCATAAAGAATGTTTTTAACTTGACCCTCGATCAGCCCACGCTTTTCTTCCACGACCAATACCGTTTCAAGTCCGCTGGCGAACTCGCGGATCTGCGTCTCGTCAAGGGGGTAAATCATGCCCAGCTTTAAAAGCCGGATCCCCCTGCTCGCCATCTGGTCGGGATCGATACCCAGGTCATTGGCAGCCTGCATAAGATCGGACCAAGGCTTTCCGGCAGAGATAATGCCGACTGTGGCATCAGAGCTCGAGCCAAACAATTGATTAACGCCTGAGAATCGCGCGAACATCTTGGCCCGCGGCAATTTAGTTTCGTAGAGCCGCTTTTCCTGCTCTACGCGGTGATCAGGCAAACGGATATGAACGTCCGCACTACCCTCTTCCAACTCAGGCCAGGACATCGGAACCCGGTCAATCGTTACATCAACAATGGCAGAGCTTTCAGCAATATCAGTAACTGCTTTTAATCCGACCCAACATCCGCTGTACTTCGATAACTCAATGCCCATTACCCCAAAATCGAGCATTTCCTGAACATTTGCCGGGTACAGCAACGGCATGCCTACCGATACGAAATCGTAGTCGGAGCATCCCGTTACGGTACTCGATACGCCATTCGGATCGTCCCCCGCAATAGCCAGGACACCGCCATGCTGCGATGTCCCGGCATTATTGCCGTGTCGAAATACGTCGAGAGTACGATCAACGCCGGGCGATTTTCCATACCAAAGTCCGAATACGCCATCAAAATCCGACTCACCCAATAGCTTGACTTGCTGACTGCCCCACACTGCGGTCGCGGCCAGTTCTTCATTAACTCCCGCTTGAAAACGTATATCCCGTGACTCCAGATGCGACTTCGCACCCCATAATGCAACATCATAGGTGCCCACCGGCGAGCCTCGATAACCCGAAATGTAGCCACCCAGCTTCATTCCCGAGATTTTGGCTCGTTCTTGCAAAGTAATAGGCAAACGAACCAGTACCTGCATACCGCTCATGAATGCCGGTCCGGAGTTCAAAACATACTTATCCTCCAACGTTACATCAGCAAGATTTTTGTGTTCGACAAGGGTATTCATATTCATACGGCGCCTCGGATTTGCTACGGTTCTATAGCCACGCCTATCGCGTGATAGATTGATCTACTCAAGCTTCCCCAGGCGCCTGACTACTTCAGTCAGCTGAGCCTCATCCCGAGCCCAGAATCTCTTGAAATCCGGAGCATCCTGATACGCAAGAGTCCCCCCAACTTTTTGCAGGGATGTCTGAAACCCCTGATCCGCCGCAGCAGTTTGAAACGCCGAGCGTAATTTTTTCATTACATCGGCCGGAACGTTGCTGGGGGCGAAAATACCGGTCCATGCCAGATACTCGAAATTCAGACCATAGGAGGAGGTAGTAAGAATGCTGGGAAATGCCGGTAGAGAATCTTTTCCTACTACGGCGAGCATCCGGAGATTGCCAGCCTGGACATGAGCTGAAATCGAGGACATGGGCAGCATGGTGAAATCAATCTGGCCCGCCAGCATTGCAGCCATAATAGGACCTCCCCCCCGATATGGAATATGATGCAGTTTGATTTTTGCATCATGTGCGAACATTTCAATAGGGACATGTACTGTTCCGTAATTGCCGCTAGATGCGTAGGTGACCTTTTGCGGCTCGGCCTTCGCTTTGGCAATCAGATCGCCCAGCGTCTTGAATTCGCTATCCGATTTAACGACGAATACCATTGGATCAGCACTAATCCTTGCGATAGGATCTAACTGGTTAAGCAGAAAAACAGGTTTCTGATTATTAACCAAGGCCTGCTCAGGCAATGTGGAAATACTAGAAAGCGTGAACAATATCGTATAGCCATCCGCCTCGGATTTGGCAACATGTGCCGCGCCAATGGCGCCGCCCGCACCGCCACGATTTACTACTATTACAGAACTCTTCAGGGCGCGCTCAAGAGCCGGGGCAATCAATCGGCCGATACTATCGGAGAACCCACCGGAAGGAAAAGGAATTACCATCGTCACAGGCCGGCTTGGATATAGTTCCTCGGCATACAAGGATGGCGCGAACAGACCTAGTGCACCCACCAGTGCTATAAGCATTTGTCGATAAAACAATTTCATCTTCAGCATGTCACCCTCCAAATTTTTTATATGCACTAAAAGTCTCAAGCAACTGTAGCAACTGTGTTGCTCAAGACTCCAATTTTTTCGATTTCAGCGTCGAATATGTCACCATCAGACAAATATCCTTTTGCCGGGACAATCCCGTTACCACCAGTCCACTTCCCGCCTAGCGACGTATCGCAAGACCATGCCGTCCCACCGGGAGTTCCGGTTATTAATACAATCCCAGGCTTTAAAGTCATGCTCAGCGAAAAGAAATGAACGAGCTGGGCAACGCTAAATATCATATTGGACGTATTGCTCGATTGCCTTAACTCGCCATTAACACGGGTTTCAAGGGCAAGTGACTGGGGATCACCAATTTCATCGCTCGTAACGATGCACGGCCCTAAAGGTGCGCTGCAATCAAATACCTTACCCCGCCCAACTTCATACCAAACGCTGCCGTCCGCACGAAAGCGAACCTGAAGGTCCCTTGCTGTAAGGTCATTAATGATGGTGTAACCAAACACGTGGTCAAGTGCGTTCTCAAGCGGTATATTGCGTCCAGGTTTCCCGATGACTACAGCCAGCTCGGTTTCCCCATCGAGCTTTTTTGTTAGTCCTTCACTGTGCAGTATTTGTTCATTGGGGCCAATAACGCAATCGGAAGTTTTAATAAAAAACTCGGGCTCTTTACCGCTGACCTCGGTATTTGCCTTCTCTAAGTTATGGTCGTGATAATTGCTGCCACTGCAAAGGATAGTGGTAGGCGAAATCGGTGCTGCCAAACGTAACTCTTCAATTTTTAGAGTCCGGCCTCCCGGTACGCCAAGGCCTTCACGCGCCAAAGCCAAGGCATGCGCCTCGCCGCGAATAAACGCAGTTGTATCCGACAAAAATGTTGCCTCGGCAGAAGACACCTCGCGAACAGACTGCAACGTTTCAAGCGGATTAATGGTACGAGACCCGTCGCTTATTGCAAGCTTAAGCGCCTCGCCTTCGTAATATCGATATAACCTCATTACTGGGCTCCCATGGATAAATAGGATTTGATGGTGGCCCACAAGAAAAACTCCGTCAAATTGGTTCGAACACCCTTGTGTATAATCAAACCGGTTCAAACCAATCTGATAAATTCTAAAATGAACAGAATCGTGCATCACCTTAGCGACAAGCTCGCTGAACCATCAAGCGCTATTGATCAGCTAAAGAGCTACCTCAAAACTTCTGATTTGCGTGAAGGGGATCGTTTGCCCCCAGAGCGAGAATTAGCCGTGATACTAAGCGTGACCCGTGGCGCTTTAAGGCAAGCACTTGCAGTGCTGGAGGCGTCAGGGGAGGTCTGGCGCAGAGTCGGAAAAGGTACATTTATCGGAAGCAACGCATCTCGTCCTGAAGACGACTTGATGCGACAGCTGGCGCGCACCTCAAATCCGGTTGAGGTTATTGAAGCACGGCTCGTATTAGAGCCAAAACTGGCAGCTTTTGCCGCACTCCGGGGCACTGATCAAAATTTTGCGGAGATCAGCAGGTTGCTTGAAGAATGCAAGGCTGCGCAACATGACGCCCAAGCTCAGAAACTAGGAGATGAGTTTCATTACGCCATTGCCCGGGCAGCAAACAATTCCTTATTATTTGCTCTTTTTGAAACTCTTTTTCAGGTCAGAGCCAAGACGTCCTGGGGCAGATTACGCCCCGCTTTGGCCACCAAGAAGGGAATGATAAAAGTATGGCGGGATCACGAACAAATTCTTGATGCAATAAAGATGCGCGACCCTCGTGAAGCGGCCCACTTAATGCATATTCACATAGAAAACATACAAAAAAGCATCGCTTTGGGCTATGAGCCGTCGCAAGGTAAAGCAAAATACCAGGGCTGCTGACAGGACAGAAAGTTTCCTCATTTGCCATCCTTTAGCGGTGATTGAAAAAATGCGTCCTTCCGTTGTCGGCGCCTAAAAAAGAATTTTCCGCATCAATGCGTTGTGGAGCGTGACGCCACCAAGTACTGCGTTTCGCTGCTCGACCGCCTGAAAGCCATAGCGCTCAAAGAAAGGTTGTGCTGTTAGGCTGACGTTTGAGGTCATCTCCTTAAACCCAAGCACTTGAGCCTCCTGATGGATACGGCCGATAAGTAGCGATCCAATACCTTGTTTTGAGTGGCGCCCTGATACGAAGAAATGATCGATATAGCCATTCGGCTGTACATCCCCATATCCGACGATCTCGTCATATAGCTCGACGACAAATGGACGGATATCCTGCATACGTTTGGCCCAAAGCTTCTGATCCAGATCGATAGGCGCCCATGCGTTGATCTGCTCCTGCGTGTAGTCGCGCGAAGCAATTTCGTGAATCGCTGAAAAATACACCCTGAAAAGTGCAGTTTCGTCGCCGGAAGAAAAGCGTCGTATTTCATGGCGCGGAATAACTTCTGAATAAACAATAGTTCTGTCGGGCATCAAACGCTGCCAGACTTCGCAACAGCGGCTAAGGTGCGCCCCGCGAGGCATTCATTTCACTCATAATACTGGGCAACCTGGCCGCGGCATCATCAGCCAGCTGACCATACAGGCTGACCCCGTGCGCATCGATACCCACGATAGCAGGGCCCAGATTTTCTACCCGCAATTTAACCAGCCTGTAATGGGGTACAAAATCGCCCCATTCCACGGTGACGACTTCTTGTACCGCTCGCGACAACAAGGTACAAGCCCCGCCGAGAAAAGAAATATACACACACCCCGTTTCGTGCATTGCGGCTGCGCTGCGTTCATCCAAACCACCCTTGCCCCCTACGACTCTTAAGCCATGGCCTCGAATGATCGACGGCATGAAGTCGTTAAACCGACTGCTGGTCGTCGGGTTAATGTACCGGACTTCAAACCGGCCATTGACCTCTTCGTTATAACTGCCCAGGTGCATCAGGGCGCCACCGGCCAGATCTATGGGCAAGGGTTCATTACGCTGCAGATAACTTGAAAGTCGCTCGTGAGTCGCCATGCCGGCGCACAAAACAATTTCGCCGCTTAGCGACACCACATCACCCGCATTAAGCTTCTGCACATCAGCAATACTAAGCGGCAACTGAAGCTGTTTTACTTCGTTCATTTCAACCTCCTATTCGAGTCGCTCGATACGGCCATCGTTATAAATACGAGCCTTGGTGCGTCGGTTGATCCAACAGTTAAAGCTGACTGCAACCGGGGTAAACCCATGTCCTGCCGAAGACTCGATATGGACTGCCATGGCAGTCGTATCGCCCCCGGTGCCCATCGGGCCGAAACCTGTTTTATTAATGGCTTCAAACAAGCGCGCTTCCATTTTTTGGAGGATAGGATCTGAATTAAGCGAATCGCAGGGCCGCAGCGTTGCCTTTTTAGACAGCTTTGCGGCCACATCGAAGGTTCCGCCTATACCCACGCCTATTACCACCGGAGGACAGGGCTGAGACCCGGCTTTCAGCACCGTATCCAGAACGAATTTTTCAATGGTTTCATGATTAGGAAAGCTGAAGATCTCTAACGCCGCCCAGCGGCCTGATCCTAATGCCTTGGGCGAACAGGTGATGTCGATATAGTCGGCGCCATCAACCAAATCGTACGACACAATAGGCATGCCCTTGCCTTCATAGCCGCGCTCATTGGTCAGCGGATTGGTGACGTGCGTTAATAGCGGGGGGTCAATGGTCTTGACCAGGTCGGCAAACCCATCGGTAATGGCGGCCTGAAACCGGCTCGGCAAGCGCACGTCTGTGCCGACCTCAATGAAATAGACCGGTACGCCCGAATCGGAACAGACGAAATGATTATGCTCTTGGGCAGCCTTGGCGCTTTCCAGCATAATGCGCAAGGTTCTTCGCCCTATTTCATTAGTTTCCCGCTCTGCGGCCTTGGCCAGCACCGCCTGCGTTTCATCCGGCACTTTTCGCAAAGACCAGTCATATAGTTGGGCGGTAAGTTCTTTTACCGTCTCATAAGTAATTCCCATTACAATCTCCTGCCTATATGTGCCTGTGCCTTGCAAAGGCTTTTCTTCAACCTGCGGTCCAACCGGCAAAACCCGAAGTTGGCCAACGTGGCCGCTATGAAGCCAACACCTCTGACTTACGGCCGGCCAGGGCATAGATTGTTTCAATCAAAGGAACCGATAGCTTTACGGTTTGGGCCAGCTCGACCAGGGTTCCCAATATAGCCTCTACCTCGACGGGCCTGCCCGCCTCCATATCCTGAAGCATGGATGTCTTGACATGACCTAGCTTGCGCGTTTGCGCGATTCGCTCGTCAGGCTGAACATGGACTTGCAATCCTAAAGCACGACCTACCGCCAGGGTCTCTGTCATCATCCCTTCGAACAAGGCGTAAATACGCGGATCGTCGATCAATTCATCGGTATGGGAGCCCGTAAGAAAGCTGACCGGATTAAAGCAGGCATTACCCAGCAGTTTTCTCCAAACCTCACTGCGAATGTCAGAGGTAATTGCCACATCAAGGCCTGCGGACTTAAATAAAGCACCCGCTTTCTCGATGCGCCCTGCAGATTGACTATTACTGCTCGTTAAAATTTCGCCAATAACTATCTGACTGCCTGAATGATGCCTTACTACACCCGGCTGCGGGCTTGAACAAGCCGGATACACCACAGTACCCAGCAAGTTCGAATACGGAACCACCGCCTCGATCAGCCCCTCTGGATCAACGCTGGCCAATCGTGCGCTTGCGAAACGGCTGTCACCATGCGAAAACCACCAGGGAATCCCATTTAACGCGGGAAGCACAATCGTGTCCGGCCCCAATAACGGCTTGAGTAAAGGCATTACTGCAGGTAATGAATACGCCTTGACGCAAATAAAGACGTAGTCTTGAATACCAAGACTGTATGGGTCGTCCGTGGCCATCACCGAGCCAGTCAGGGTTTGCTCTTTGCCAATAAGCTTCCAGCCCTGTGCCCGTATCGCGTCCAGGGTCTTGCCTCGGGCAAGCACACTGACGTCGACGGATGTCTGTGCAAGGTGGACGCCTAAAAAGCCGCCTATGGCCCCCGCTCCGACTATGCAAACCCGTGGCCGCTCTGTAGCCATTTAACACTCCTTATAGCGTTGTAAACGTAAACCAACTACCTTATTCCATTTTTATATCAAACGTGAACTTTTTCGGTGCGGCAGCTTTATTGAAGCGGCCCGCGCTCTACACGTCACAGGACCGGCTCTTAGCATCATGATTCGGGACCTGGAAGAAACCTTGGAATTTCGTTTGTTCGACCGCACTACCCGACAGGTACGACTAACAAAGGCCGGTCAGGAATATTTTCGGTGCGCAGAACGCATTCTTATGAAGTGAAGAACGCAACTGCCGCCCTGGCGCTCATTGCAAGCGGAGTAGGCATAGGAGTGTGCTCGGGCCATCTGAAACCAATCGCCACCCTGCAAAACCTGAAGGTCATACCGCTTATCGAGCCTTCTATTACACGCGACTTTGCCATGTACTCGCTGCGATCATCCGAAAAATCCCCAATCGTCGAAACGCACAAGGCGTTGCTGCAAGAGCACTTTTCGCAATTCGGCCAGGACTGTGTCGAAGACCATTTGTGGCGCTAACGACGCTGGGTCAGGCTGTCAATGGCCATTACTTTTAACTCGTTTTTGGCCACTGACTTACCCCTATTCCAGAGTAAAGCCCACCTTTATCGATACCTGCCAGTGCATTACTTTGCCCTCAGCAACGTGGCCGCGCGTTTCGGTAACGACGAACCATTGAATATTGCGCACGGTCTCGTGTGCTTTGGTAATGGCCGTACTTACCGCATCTTCGATACTTACGCTGGAAGAGCCAGTCAGCTCAAGTTGCTTGTAAACATGATTACTCATAGCGCTGCTCCTTGAAAACGACGGATGACATGTACTTTATCTTAGGTTTTTTAACCGCCAATCACAAGCCTAATCTTAGCGTTTGGCAAAAGGCCGTGTCAGGTTTACCCAGACACGGCCTTTGTTACGTCGCCACACCAAGCTGTCGATTAACTTTGCGTCAACTCAATCCCTGTCATCAACGCACCCTCAGTAAAAGCGGACGGCGGGCACACTGAGCCCAACCGCCGCGCAATAATATCTTCAGCCCCCCGTACAATGCGAGAAACAAGCGCCTGGCAGCTTGGAATATCGTTAATCAGCGCCTGCGCCAGCCCTACTGTCCAGATGCCTGCGTTAATGTCGCCCTCTTCGTAAACGCGCCGTCCTTTCGCGCCCGAGACTACAGGCCCAATATCCTGAATGCCAAGGCCCTTTTTCTCTAGTTCAAGAACTGCTTCAGCAGTCTGATTACGTGCTACCCGGCTGCTATTACGAAGACTACGCAGAATCACGCAGGTATCGCCTTCAGACTGAGCCACAATAGCCTCTTTCACTCTATTGTGAATTGGCGCTTCTTTCGTGCACATAAATCGGGTGCCCATATTAATGCCTTCCGCGCCAAGAGCCAGCGCACCAACAAGCGATCGCTCGTCGACCATTCCACCAGAAGCGATCACCGGGATCTTTAGCCGATTAACAGCGATAGGAATCAATATAAAGTTGGGTATATCCTCTTCACCAACATGCCCCGCACATTCGAAACCATCGATACTGATAATATCCGCACCCAAGTCCTGTGCTGTCAGCGCATGCCGCACAGTAGTGCATTTGTGCAATATGGTGATGCCCGCCTCTTTGAACTTGGTAATATGCTCGCCGGGATTGCTACCGGCCGTCTCTACAATTTTCACGCCAGAGTCGATGATCGCCTGTCGATAAGCATCGTAGGGAACTGGCTTCAAAGTCGGTAGAATCGTTAAGTTCACACCAAAAGGCTTGTCTGTCATTGAGCGCACACGAGCAATCTCGTTAACCAGAGCTTCAGGCGAAGGCTGCGTAAGCGCAGTGATAATCCCGAGTCCGCCCGCATTCGACACTGCAGCGGCCAACTCAGCATAACTAACCCACTGCATACCACCCTGCACGATCGGGTGCTCGATGCCCAGCATACGGGTAATCTTCGTTTCCATAATGTTTTCCTCGGGATATTTGATATGGGAAACAATTCGATGAATCGTGTTCAATCCAAGTCGTTACCACGCATATCGGCATTACGCCGGGCGCGCGCGGCCAGATCCGACAAGATCGTTCCGATCTGGCTCGGATCGTCTATTGGGTTTGCACCAGGGCCTCGATGCCAGCCCTCCAAAGCCGCCAAAATACCGCCGCCAGCTTCAAATACTCTGCCCGTGACATCCGTGCTTTCTTCACTGGCCAGCCAGACCACGACAGGAGCAATCCATCGCGGATCACGCATTGCTATTTCTTCGGGCGTTCTCTCACGCAGGCTCTCTGTCATGCGTGTCAGGGCATGCGGCGAAATCGCATTTACCGTAACGCCGTAACGCGCCAGCTCGCGCGCAGCGATGATAGTGAAACCGGCAATCCCGGCCTTGGCCGCCCCATAGTTGGATTGACCGACATTACCAAACACGCCGGACGACGATGTTGTATTGATAATTCGCGCATTGACCGGTGCACCCGTCTTCTTACTTTGGGTTCGCCAATACACTGCCGCGTGATGCGCCGGTGCAAAGCTGCCTTTCAAATGCACCTTGATGACAGCATCCCATTCTGATTCCTCCATGTTCACTATCATGCGATCACGTAGAATTCCCGCGTTATTGACAAGAACATCCAGCCGCCCATATTGAGCCACGGCAGCATCAACCAACTGCGAAGCACCTTGCCAGTCGCTGACATCGTTGTAGTCGGCAATAGCGTCCCCACCGGCCGCACATATCTCGTCAACAACGCTCTGCGCAGCCGTTATGTCGGCGCCAAGCCCTTCACGCGTAGTGCCTATATCGTTCACCACTACTTTTGCACCATGCTTCGCGAGCATCAGCGCATATTCGCGCCCTATTCCACGACCCGCACCAGTAACAATCACCACTCGATCCTGACACACTTTCACCACTCAACCCCTTATAAATTAAATACAGGCTTACGCTTCTCGACGAAGGCAGCAACGGCCTCTTTATGATCGTTAGTTTCAACACAGCGCACATGCCGGAACACCTCGGCATCCAGCATTTTTGCAAGCGACAACTCCATTGCCTGATTCAGGTTTTCTTTCACATACCCAATGGCAACGCGTGGGCCAGCGGCCATGGCCTCGGCCATCTCGTATACGCTTGTCTCAAGCTGATCAGGATCAACCACCCGGTTGACCAAGCCAATACGCAATGCTTCGTCGGCCAGCACAACAGCCGATGTCAGATAGAGTTCACGCGCCTTGGCCATGCCAACGAGGCGAGGCAAAAAGTAATGGCCACCGAAATCCCCCGAGAGCCCCACCTTCAGGAAACCCGTCGACAGCCTTACGCTCGTGTCGACTATACGAAAGTCGCAAGCCAACGCCAGCGACAATCCAGCGCCCACGGCAGAGCCGCGCATCATCGCTATCGTGGGTTTACGCATGCCATGCAGCATCTCGCTGATTCTTGCTCGGCTACGCAACTTGGCCACACGGTCTTCGAAAGACTGCGGTTCTACCGTTGCGGCCATACGCTTTACGTCCCCGCCAGCACAAAAAGTGTCCCCTGTCCCGGTCAACACAACGACACCAATCGAACTGTCTTGCTCGGCATCCTCTAGCGACTTCAACAAACTGTCGTATAACGTCAGCGAAAGCGCATTCTTACTCATTGGCCGGTTAATCGTTAGCGTAAGTACGCCATTCGCTTTCTTAATCAACAACTCTGATTCCATTTCTTTCCTCCTGACGACTGCGCTATTTATTCCTGGATGCCGCTTCTTCTATGACGCGCCCCATTCTCAGACGCTCCAGAGCCGCCGTATCTTTTGCATAGGCGGAGTATTCCCCGGGTCCCATGTGCTGCACCACGACACCGTTAAGCTCTGCCATCTTTGTGAATTCCGGGTTATTCAGGGCTGCTTTGAAAGCCGCATCCAACTGAGCAACGATTTTGGGGTCCATACCCGCAGGCCCGACAAGACCGAACGGCGCCTTGGCAACGACATCGAAGCCGCTCTCTTTTAACGTCGGCACATCAGGAAAGTCCGTAAGACGCTTATCAGATATGGCAGCTAGCACACGAATGTCACCCCTCTTCACGAAGGACGCCAATGCACTGGAACCGGTGCCCGCGACAATATCCACTTGGCCCCCCATGAGTGCGGGAATAATCTCTGCCGCCCCCTTGTAGGGCACATGCGTGAACTTGAACCCGCCCTTTTCCGAGAACTCTTCCATTGACAAGTGAGGCGTACTATAGATTCCTGGCGTACCGTACGTCATGCCGGGATTCATGCGTGCGTGCTCGGCGAAATCCTTGACGGTCTTCCATTTCGAATCGTTGCGCACAGCCATTACATAGGTGTAATCCACAAGCGAAGAAATATAGGTAAGGTCCTTGATCGGATCAAACGACATCTTCTGGATAACCGGCTGTCGAAAAATTCCAACCGGCACAATGCTCAGGTTATACCCATCGGGGCGTGCCGTTACCATCTTCAGAGCGCCCAGTGTTCCGTTCGCGCCTGGCTTGTTTTCAATGACTACTGCCTTCCCCAAACTGGACTCGACTATTTTGGCGAGGCTGCGAGCTACGATATCTGTAACCCCTCCTGCCGTATAGGGCACCATAATATGTATAGGCTGAGCAGGAAACTCCTGTGCATGGACTGCGGTTCCGAATACCGCGGCAACAAAAAACGACAATATCCATTTGTACTTCACGATTAATATCTCCATGTAGTTTTTAGAAATAAAACGGGGAAACTCCTTACTTGCCGGCTTCCTTTTCCCTGGCAATCAATTCGCTGGCTTTGCGCTCAAGCTTTTCCAGAATTCCGTTCAACGATTTTCTTTCCGACAAGGAAAGACATTCTGTGAGCTCAGCATTGCGCTGGTTCGAAACACGATTTAATTTTTTATAAATTTTCTGACCCTCGGCGGTAAGCGATAGGCTGATCTTGCGTGTATCTATTTCATCCACCTCGCGAAGCACCATGCCACGTGCGATCAGGCCCGATGCCACACGACTTACCTGGCCTTTATCCAACCCTACTATCTTGGCCAGCTCACCCAAGGACATCGCGCCCCGAGCCCCCAGCAAAGCAATAGTTCGCCACTCCCAAAGATGCATGGCAAATTCACGCCTGTAACGCATGGCTGCACTTCGAGAAACTTGATTGGCAACTTTATGCAGGCGATACGCCAGCAACTCGGTCATCTCAACCGCAGAGTCCGAGACCACCGAGGCGTTCTTTCCAGATTGATCCATTTCACAGGCCCACAACCATTCTTAATGGTTGATATTATCAACAATACCGTTGACTTAGTCAACGGTATTTATTCAAATTTTTAGCAGCGCCCGGGTTGGGCATGTAAACACTGTAGCCAGGGGGGATGTTAGGACTCGATAACAATGGGATCGAGACCGGGACACTGCCGCCGGAAACAATACAGACATGCAAAAAAGTCATGCCTACATGCAATCCCCGCACGGATCGGGATAAAAAAATAACCTATCATTGCTCAAGGTTTATGTATACACCCAGCCTATTGCAAGCCAAGCAAATGCCATAAGTTGCTCATACAAAATGGCTTTTATGTATAACTATAACGGAGAGTTGCCTCATGAAAATTTCAGCTATTAGTTACTCCTTAGTATGTGCTGTTCTTATCGCCAACCCGACACTTTCGCAGGCGAATACAGAAGACAGCTATCCATCGCGCACAATTCGTCTAGTCGTACCGTTTTCTCCTGGTGGCGCCGCCGACAACAACATGCGTATCATCGGACACAAACTATCAGAGCGTTTAGGGCAGACCGTCATGATAGACAATAAGCCTGGCGCTGCAGGCGCCGTGGCCATTCAGGCCGCACGTCAGGCGCCAAAAGACGGATACACCATTCTTTACACCTCAGTCTCTACCGCTGTCACGTCAGCAAAACCCAATGCCCCGTATGACCTGGCCAAAGATTTTGTGCCAGTCATACAAACCAATAAAGGCCCATTGCTGTTCTACGTCCGGCCGGAGGAATCCGTTTACAACATGCAGGACTTGATCAAATACATAAAGTCCAGCCCAGGGGCGCTGAACTACGCCACGATCGGTATTGGCAGCGGGCCGCATCTGGCCATGGAGTATCTGAAACAAGTTTATGACCTGGATATCCTGCATGTGCCGTATAAAAGCTCCTCTCAAAGCTCGGGTGCAGTCATTGCAGGCCTTGTACAAGTAGGAATTGACCCCTTGTCTGCGGTCGTCCCCCTGATAAAATCCGAAAAAGTTCGTCCCATTGCCGTCACTTCCGCGGAAAAATCCGATGCGTACCCGTCCGTTCCTGGTATGAAAGAATCCGGGTTGCCAAAGTACGAGTTTATTTCCTGGGCAGGGGTTAGTGTCATGCCGGGCACGCCCGACTATGTCGTCAAAAAGCTGAACCGCGAACTAAACGAAGTATTAAAGGATCCCGATGTCATTAAATCCTACGAAATACAGGCGGGTAATACGGTAGGCGGCACCCCGCAGGACTACCAAAATTTTGTTGAGCAGGAAGTACAACGTTTGCGCAACATTATTAAAACCGGCAATCTGCAGCTGGACTAGGCATCCTTGTCCCAGCATGTAACCCGCCACGCCAACATTTTCGCCATGGAACATAATTTGGACCAATTTAACCTGCAATCGGCCTATGAAGCGTTCATGGCCTCTTTGGGCTTAAGCCATTTGGCATCGGCCAGCGACGTCCTGCTGTCAGGGCAAGACCCGGTGCTGGCCAGCCCCCACCGCATTGCATCGGCCGCATCAATCGCTGCAGCAGCCCATGGCTGCGTCATTGATTCCGTCTGGCATGCGCGCACTGGCCGCCGCCAACAGATTCGCATTCATACCGACGAAGCCGTCAACATTTTGAATTCCACCTATTTCCTGCAGCAGAATGGCTATCGGATCGGCATGGGCTCCGGTAATTATCATGAGCCATTGAATACCTTCTTTCGTACAAAAGATCATTGGTTTCGATTTGTCGGATCCCGGCCTTCGCACCGCGATATTATTCTCAACGAACTGCGTTGCGCCAACACCCGAACAGCTATTGCACAGGCAACAGCATCAATGAATGCCCTGGATCTTGAAGACCGCTGTGCCGAACTTGGCGTACCGGGCGTTATTGCACGCAGTCGCCAGGAGTGGCGTGCCCATCCGCAAGGCAAACATTTAAATACACTCCCTCCCGTTCAAATAATAAAGCTCGAAGACCAAAGCCAACCAGCCCCACTGCAGGCGGCAGCAAGGCCATTAAGCGGCATTCGAGTGCTTGACATGACGCACGTCCTGGCAGGCCCTGCCAGCACCAGAACCTTGGCGGCGCAAGGGGCCCAGGTCCTGCGCGTAACATCGCCGTCCTCTGCGCCCGACCCCCTTTATATGGCGATCGACACAGGATTCGCGAAGCGTAATGCTTTTGCCGACCTGAATCAGCCCTCTGACATGAAAGCCGTAAAAAGCTTAGTCGCAGGCAGCGATGTTTTTGTCCAGTCATACC
>LNAP01001285.1_pt1 | contig 26937 bp, 27 predicted proteins | sample 602601 | NCBI WGS metagenome assembly LNAP01 (sample SAMN02440304, study PRJNA202911) | soil metagenome | biome: Subtropical and temperate rainforests or woodlands; isolation source: soil samples (1 kg each in a 20% v/v slurry with milli Q water) were... ... | reverse complement strand
GCACGGCCGCGGCGAACGCCGTCTCGGCGCCCGGCGCGCGCGCCGAAACCGGCAGCAGCCCGGTGCAGGGCTATCTCGCCACGGTGAGCGGCACCGGCACCAAGACCGACACGCCGCTGAGCCAGACGGCGCAGTCCATCAGCGTCGTCACCGCCGAGCGCGTCAGGGACCAGGGCGTGAGCAGCATCCAGGAAACGCTGCGCTACGTGCCCGGCGTATTCGCCGAGCCGGGCGGCGTCGATTCGCGCAACGACTACTTCAAGGTTCGCGGCCAGGATCCCAACGCCTATCTCGATGGCATGCGGGTCAACAACCGCAACGAATTCAACGAGTGGCGCGTCGATCCCTACATGCTCGAGCGCATCGAGGTGTTCCGCGGCCCGGCCTCGGTGCTGTACGGCGACACGTCGACGGCGGGCCTCGTCAACCTGATCTCGAAGCGTCCGCAGGCGGAAGCCCGCAGCGAAGTCGGCGTATCGTTCGACAATTTCGGCCGCAAGCAGACCCAGATGGACACCACCGGCAAGCTGACCAAGGACGGCGAATGGCTGTATCGCTTCGTCGGCCTGTTCCGCGACAGCGGCACCCAGGTCGACTACGTGCCCGACAACCGCTTCGCGCTGTCGCCGTCGCTGACCTGGCGCCCGACCAACAATACGAGCTGGACCGTGCTCGGCACCTATCAGAAGGACCGTACCGGCACCACCAACGGCTTCCTGCCGCGCGAAGGCACGCTCAGCGCCGGCCCCAACGGCTATATTCCCCGCAACCGCTTTGCCGGCGATCCCAACACCGATATTTACCAGACCGAAACCGGCGCTTTCAGCAGCCTGTTCACCCATGAGTTCAACGACGCCGTGAAGTTCACGCAGAACCTGCGCTATGCGAAGGTCGACGGCGTCTATCGCAGCGTCTATGCGAACTCGTTTTCGACCGATCCGTTTCTGGACGCCTCCCGGCGCACGGTGAACCGCTACACCAGCAACCAGGAATCGTCGCGCGACAACTTCACGATGGACAACAACATCCAGGTCAAGGCGCTGACCGGTGCGCTTCAGCACAAGGTGCTGTTCGGTGTCGACTATCGCGACGTCAAGACGCGCGCGAGTGCGGGCTCCGGCTTCGACGCCACGCCGTTCGACCTGTATTCGCCGGTCTATACCAGCCTGCCCTTGCCGGCTCTCACCGCCGCTCCCGACACGCGACAGACCCAGACCGGCATTTATGCGCAGGACCAGATGCGGCTCGGCCCCTGGCTCGCCACGCTCGGCGTGCGGCAGGACTATGCCAGCACGCGGAGGACCGTGGCCGATGACAGCGACAGGTCGGCGACGACCGGCCGCGCCAGCCTGATGTATGAGACCGCGTTCGGCTTCAATCCCTATGTGGTCTGGGCGCAGTCGTTCAATCCGGTGTATTTCAGCGCGGCCTATGGCGGCAGCGCCTGCTACGACGGGCCCTGCCAGGACCAGCGCGGCGAGACTTACGAGGTCGGCTTCAAATACAATCCGACGGCATTCCTCGCCATCAACGGCGCGATCTACGATACGGTGGAACGGAACCGGCTCGCCGCATCACCCGACCCGTACCGCTCGAGCCAGACCGGCCAGGTCCGCATTCGCGGCGCGGAACTCGAAGTCATCGGCAAGCTCACGCCCGACTTCGACCTGATCGGCGCCTACTCCTACATCAACGCCAAGGTGGAAAGCGGCAACTATATCGGCAACAGCGTCGAGGGCGTGCCCGACCATCAGGCTTCATTGTGGGGCAAGTATCGGCTGGCGTCGCTCGGCCTGCGCGACGTCACGGTCGGTGCCGGCGTGCGCTACATCGGCCGGTCCTATGAAGAGACCAACCTCTACACCATTCCGGACTACACGCTGTTCGACATGATGATCGCCTGGGATCCCGGCCCGTTCCGGCTGCAGATCAACGCCAGCAACATCACCGACAAGACCTATGTGGCGGCGTGCTACGCCCGCGGCGATTGCTACTACGGCATCGGTCGCACGGTGCTGGGCACCGCGACGTATCGGTTCTGACGCGGGCGACGCACTCTTCCTTTTCCCTCCCCCACATCTTCGCGTGGTCGAGCGGACGATTCGTCCGCTCTGGGTGACCGGCCGCCAGGCCGGTCGGGTGGGGGTCGTGCTACATCACGACGGCGCATGTGGCCCCCACCCGTCACGTTTGTTCGCTTCGCTCTCAAACGTGCCACCCTCCCCACCTCGCGAAGCTTCGCTGGGGGAGGGAAAAGGCGCCCGGCGCCGTCGGGCTTGTCGCGGACTTCGCCGTTCTCTAAACAGCCCTGCACAACAAACGTCAGGGCGGGACATGACCACCACATCACCGCGCAAGGTTGCGCTCGTCACCGGCGCCGCGCGCGGCATCGGCCTCGCCGTGGCCAAACGCTTTCTCGGCGAGGGCTATTGCGTGGCGCTGCTGGATATCGAGCGCGACCTGCTGGCCGCGACCGTCCAGGCGCTGAATGCGCCGGATACGACACTGGCCCTTCATGCTGATGTGTCGGATGCGGGCGCGGTGGCTTCCGCCTTCGCAGCAGCGCAGGCCCGCTTTGGCCGGCTCGACGCGCTGGTCAACAATGCCGGGGTCGCGGTGTTCAAGCCGCTGCTCGACACCACCCAGGCCGAATGGGAGCGCGTGCTCGCGGTCAACCTGACTGGCCCGTTCCTGTGCACCCAGGCGGCGGCACCCTTGATGCGCGAACATGGCGGCGGCGCCATCGTCAACATCACCTCGATCTCGGCGCTGCGGGCTTCGACGCTGCGCACCGCCTACGGCACCAGCAAGGCCGGCCTCGCGCATCTGACGAAGCAGTTCGCGGTGGAACTGGCGACGCTGGGCATTCGCGTCAATGCCGTGGCGCCCGGACCGGTGGAGACCGCGATGGCCAAGGCGGTGCATACGCCGGCGATCCGCGCCGATTATCACGACGCCATCCCGCTCAACCGCTACGGCGGCGAGGACGAACTGGCCGACGCGGTGTTCTATCTGTGCAGCGACCGCGCCAGCTATATCACCGGCCAGACCCTGGCGGTGGACGGCGGTTTCGACGCCGCCGGAATCGGCCTGCCGACGCTGCGTAAAGAGGGCAGCAACGGGTAGCACCTGGAGCGCAACTCTCGTGTCCCGGACGCGATGCGCGCCCACCTCTCCCCGCCTGCGGGGAGAGGTCGGAGCCGAGCGCCAGCGAGGCTCCGGGTGAGGGGGACTCTCGAGTGAAACTGTGACTCCCCCTCACCCGCCCGGCTGCGCTGCGCTTCGCCGGTCGACCTCTCCCCGCAGGCGGGGAGAGGTGAGGATCCCTACTCCGCCAGTTGCGGCGCGGCTTGGCGGCCCCGCAACGTCGCCAGCGTCACGACCAGCGCCGCGACGGCGGTGAGCGCGATGGTCGCCACCATCGGCAGCGAGGTGCCGTCGAAGAACAGCCCGGCCACCGCGATCATGACACCGCCGGTGACCATCTGCAGCGTGCCGCCGAGGGCGCTGGCGATGCCGGCAATCGGGCCGTGGTCCTCCAGCGACAGCACCATGGTCGAGGGAATGACCAGCCCGAGGAAGGCGAAGGAGGTGAACAGCAGCGGGATCAGCACCCGCAGGCTGTCGAAACCCATCAGCGTCAGCGCCAGCAGCAGCACCGCGAAGGCCGCATAGGCCGACACCGCGGCCATCACCACGCGCACCATGCCGAAGCGGCCACCGAGGACGCCGGCCAGTTGCGAGGCGCCGATGAAGCCGATGGCATTGACCGAGAAGGCCAGGCTGTACTGCGTCGGCGACAGGCCGTAATGGCCGATATAGACGAAGGACGACGTCGCCAGGAACGCGAAGAAGCTCGCCATTCCCAGCCCGCCGATGAAGGTGAGGCCGAGGAAATGCCAATCGCGCAGCAATTCGCCGAAGCTGCCGAGTACGTTGCGGATGCTGCCATTGATGCGCTCCTCGACCGGACGGGTTTCCGGCAGCAATGACGCCACCAGCACCAGGCCGAGCAGCGCGGCCACGGTCACCGCGACGAACACTGCCCGCCAGCCGAACGGCACGATCAGCGCGCTACCGGTCAAGGGAGCGAGAATCGGCGACACCGAGAAGACCAGCATCACCAGCGCCATCAGTTTTGTCGCCTCGACGCCGGTGTGCAGGTCGCGGATGATGGCGCGCGGGATCACGCCCATGGCGGCGGCGCCCATGCCCTGGAGGATGCGGAACGCCACCAGCCAGCCGACGCCGGGCGCCAGCGCGCAGCCGACCGAGCCCAGCGTGAACAGCGCCAGGCCGGCATAGAGCGGCGGCTTGCGTCCGTACACGTCGGACAGCGGCCCGTAGGCGATCTGGCACAGGCCGAAGGCGATGAAGAACATGGTCAGCGTCATCTGCGTCGCCGCCGTGGTGGCGTGCAGGTCCGCCGCGATCGCCGGCAGCGCCGGCAGATACATGTCGATGGCGAACGGGCCGACCGCGGACAGCAGGCCGAGCACGACGGCGTTGCGGGTGAAGGAAGAGGACATCAGGTTTTCTTTGTGTTGGTTTCAGCGGGCCGCTGCCTGACCTCTCCCCGCATCCTGCGCGGGGAGAGGTCGAAGCCTGAGCGCAGCGAAGGCTTCGGGTGAGGGGCAAGGCACTGCGCCCGCCTCCGTGATGGATTTCAAGGGTCGTAACACTCTTCCGGCATCGGCGCGACCCGATGGCGTCGGAGGGCGAAGAGCATCGTGCCTCGCCCCTCACCCGCCATTCGCTGCGCGAATGGCGACCTCTCCCCGCGCAAGATGCGGAGAGAGGTGAAGAAAGAGCCGGGCGAGGTCAGAAAACCGTGCGCTCCTATTCCGGGGCCGGGCCGTTCACCATCCAGGGAATACCGAACTTGTCGAGGCACATGCCAAACCCTTTTGACCAGAACGTGGCGCCGAACGGCATCCGGATGGTTCCGCCGTCGGCCAGCGCCTTGAAGATGCGTTCGCCCTGCGCGGGATCCTCGATCTGCAGGCACACCGAGAAACCCTGCTGCTTCTCGAATTGCGCAGGCGGCGCGTCGGAGGCCATGATCACCTCGCCGTCGATGGACAATTGCGCATGCAGCACCTTCTTGGCCATCTCCGGCGGCATGTGCTCCGCCGCCGGCGAGCCCTCCACATGCATGATGACGTCGATCTTCGCACCGATCGCCTTCACATAGAAGTTGAAGGCCTCTTCGCAATTGCCGTTGTAGTGAAGATAGGGATTGACCTGCATGGCGGTCTCCTTGGTTGGGGCCGGTTCTATTTTTCGACGATCGACTTGAGGTTGGCCAGGCCGACGGCAAAGTCCTTGCCGATCATCTCGTCCATATTGAGAAACACCTGCATGATTTTCGACATCAACGGCGCCGGGCCGCGCATCGACCAGGTCACGGTGGTCATATCACCTTGCGGGTGCAGGGTGAATTCGCCGGTGTTGTGGCCCTCGAATGGCCGGAAGAAATCCAGCCTGAGCACGATCCGCGTCGGCGATGCGGCATCAGTGATCTCCATGCGGCCGGCGCCCACATTGTTGTTGCCGTCCCACCCATAGGCCGCGCCCTTGCCGCGCTCGGAACCGCTGTAGCTGCGCTTCATGGCAGGATCCTTGACCTCATAGGGCGACCACGCGGTCCAGCGATGCAGGTCCTCGATCAGCGGATAGATCCTGTCCGGCGGCGCCTTGATGGCGGCGCTGCGTGCCACCTCGAACGTGTCGGGCTTTGTCAGCGCCAGCGCCAGAACGGCGACAAGCGCGACCGCGAGAATGACGGCGATCACGGCAATGATCTTCAGCATGGCTGGCTCCAGGGCGATGCAACCTGCTTCAAGGACGAACGGGAAAACCGGATTCCGACACCGGCGCCGGGATTTTTGTGCGCCTCGTCCCCCGATCGAGTGGGGTGCTAGGCGGTCCGCCTAGCGAAGCTTCGCCTCGTGCGGGGCCGCCGGAGCCATCGCGCTGCCGCTCTTGCTGTCCCGCTTCAACCGGTCGATGTGCATGCGGATATGGGCGGCCTCGGCCGAGGTATTGGCCAGCGCGATGGCGCGGTCGAAGCTGACGCGGGCCTCGTCGTCGCGGCCGAGCTGCATCAGATAGGCGCCGCGCACGCCGAAGAAATGGAAGTAGTTCGCCAACCGCGGCGCCAGCGACTCGATCATGTCGAGTGCCGCCTGCGCGCCGCGGGTTTTGGAGACCGCCACCGAGCGGTTCAGGGTGATCACCGGCGACGGCGTGAGAATCTCCAGCGAACCGTAGAGCAGATCGATCTGCAGCCAGTCGGTATCCTCCGGCGTCGCCGCGCGGGCATGCAGCGCGGCGATCGCGGCCTGGATCTGGTACGGCCCGGTGCGACGATGGCGCATTGCCTTGTCGATCAGCGCCAGCCCCTCGGCGATCAGGCAGCGGTCCCACAGGGTGCGGTCCTGGTCGTCGAGCAGCACCAGCGCGCCATCGGCATCGAACCGCGCCGGCGCGCGGGCATGCTGCAGCAGCAGCAGGGCCGTGAGCCCCATGATCTCCGGCTCCGACTGGAACAGTTTCAACAGCAGCCGCGCCAGCCGGATCGCCTCCTCGCACAACGGCGCGCGCTCGGCGATGGCGTCGCCCGAGGCGGAATAGCCTTCGTTGAAAACCAGATAGATCATTGCCGCCACCGCGGCGAGGCGCTCCGAACGCTCCGGCGCACCCGGGGTCTCAAAGGCGACGTCGGCTTTGGCAATCGCTGCCTTGGCGCGGGTGATGCGCTGCTCCATGGCGGCTTCCGTCACCAGGAAGGCGCGGGCGATCTGCCGCACGGACAGGCCGGAGACGATGCGCAGCGCCAGCGCGATCTGCTGCGTCGCCGGAATCTGCGGATGGCAGCAGATGAACAGCAGCCGCAGGATATCGTCGCGATAATGCGCGCCGTCGAGCCGCTCCGCCAGTTCCGCCTCGGCGTCGTCGAGGTCGGAGATGACCTCGTCCTCCGGCAACGCGGTGTGGCGGCTGGTCTTCCTGATGTCGTCGATCGCGACGTTGCGACCGACCATGATCAGCCAGGCCGCGGCATCGCGCGGCGGGCCGTTCTGCGGCCAGGTCTTGAGCGCACGGAGGCAGGCATTCTGAAAGGCCTCCTCGGCGGTGTCGAGGTTGCGGAAATAACGCAGCAGCGCGCCGAGCGCCTGGGGACGCGCGGTGGTCAGCGCCGCATCGATCCAGGCGAGTTCGGTGGTCATGGCTTCGAGCCTGCAACGTCGCCCGGCGTGAACAGGCCGATCGGGCGGATCTCATAGGCGCCGCCGGGATTGGCGCGGCCGAGGTCGCGCGCCACCTCCAGCGCGCCGTCGAGATCGGGGCATTCGACCACATAGAAGCCGAGCAATTGTTCCTTGGTCTCGGCAAACGGGCCGTCGAGCACGAGAGGCGGATCGCTGTCCTTGCGCAGGGTGGTGGCGGCGGTGGTCGGCAGCAGCCGCGCCACCGGGCCGAGCCGGCCCTGCTGCGCCAGCTTCTCGTGAACGACATGCAGCTTGCTTATCACCGCGGCGTCCTCCTCGCGGGTCCACGACCCGACGACGGCTTCGTCATGATAGCAAAGGATGGCGTAGAGCATGCGGATGATCTCCTCGGATGAACGACGAACCGGGTCCGGTCATTCCGACAGGGTCGGCAAAATAAACCCGATGATCAAGCGGATCGGTTACGGCGCCTTCGCCGGTCCGCACAGCAGGTCGATGGCGCCCTTCGCGATGGTTTCGAGCTGCTTGCGCGGGATGCCGGCGCGGGCGCGCAGCGCGAGGGAATACAGCGTGGCCGAGGCGACGCTCGACAGCGCCGCGATGTCCGCCGACGCCGGCAACTCGCCCTTTGCTACCGCCGTGCGAAAACACCAGCCGAGCGCCTTGTCGAGATCGCTGAATCCCTCCAGCACCATGGCGCGGATCTCGGGATCGGCAATGGCGTCGGACGCCACCGTCATCACCGTGAAGCAGCCGCGCGGCGCATCGCCCGGCAAGTAGACATCGAGCGCGACGTCGTAGAAGCGCCGCAGCCGCTCGCGGATCGGCAGATCGGCCTTGAAGACCTCGACCGCTGCGCCGCTGTAGTCCTCGCGGTAGCGCTGGTAGCTCCTGATGTAGAGCTCGCGCTTGTCGCCGAACGCGCCGTACAGGCTCGGCCGGTTCATGCCGGTGGCAGCGCTGAGATCGTCCAGCGACGTGGCGGCGAAGCCGGTCTTGCGGAACAGCGCCAGAGCCTGGCCCAACGCCACATCGGGCTCATAGGCCCGCGGCCGGCCCCGGCGCTTGGGAGCGGCAACGGGCGCTTCGGCACCCGCTTTCTTTTTTTGTACCATATCGCAGTAAATCCTCTTGACGGGTTTTATATTATGCGAGACGGTATAAAAATCAACCCGCGCCGCGATCGCAACGCGCCGCAAGCCGCAGGAGACTCCCATGGATCTGTATTTCTCGCCGATGGCCTGTTCGATGGCTACCCGCATCGCGCTCTACGAAGCCGGCGTCGACGCCAATTATCTGGAAGTCGATCCCAGGACCAAGCAGGTACTGACCGACGGTTCGGATTTCCGCGGCATCAATCCGCTCGGCATGGTGCCGACCCTGCGCACCGATGACGGCGTGGTCCTCACCGAGAACGCCGCGATCCTGCAATATGTTGCCGACCGCTTTCCCGACAGCATCATTGCCGCGGGCTCGGGTCTCGACCGCACCCGGCTGCAGCAATGGCTGTGCTTCATCGGCACCGAACTGCACAAGGCGCTGTTCATCCCGCTGCTCGATCCCAAGGCAGCGGCGGAGACCAAGGCGTGGGCGCTGGCCAAGGGCACGTCGCGGCTGGATTATCTCGAGAACTATCTCGATGGCCGCGATTTCCTGCTCGACCGGTTCAGCGTCGCCGACGCCTATCTGGCAACTGTGATCAACTGGACCATGGCCACGCCGCAACTGGATTTTGCGAAATGGCCGGTCATCAAGGCCTATCACAAGCGGCTGCGCGAGCGCCCGAGCATCGCCCGGGCCATCGCCGAGGAATTCGAACTGTTCAAGGCCGAGCAGGCGCGGCATAAGGCTGCGGCGTAAGAGAAGCTGCGGGAGAGAACCCCGTTTCCCGGACGCGGTGCGGCATTCTTATGCCGTTCCGCAGAGCCGGGATCCCGGTTGCTTTTCACGAACCGAGGCCCCGGATCTGCGCAGCAGCGTTGGCGGCGATGCTTCGCATCGCCTGCGCTGCAGCGCGTCCGGGGAACGGGACCGCGTTCGCGACTAAAACGGATCCGTGCCCAAGCCCGGCACATCCGCCGGCCGCGGACCCGGCGCCGGCCACAGGAAGCGGCGGTCCTTCTCCGCGATCCCGACATCGTTGATGCTGGCCTCGCGGCGCGCCATCAGGCCGGCCGCATCGAACTCCCACTGCTCGTTGCCGTAGGAGCGAAACCAGTTTCCGGCATCGTCGTGCCATTCGTACTGGAAGCGCACGGCAATGCGGTTGTCGTGAAACGCCCACAGGTCCTTGATCAGGCGGTACTCGTGTTCCCTGGCCCATTTGCGGGTCAGGAAGTCGACGATCGCCGTACGGCCCTGGAAAAACTCGCCGCGGTTGCGCCAGACGCTGTCCTCGGTATAGGCCAGCGACACTTTGACCGGATCGCGCGAATTCCAGCCGTCTTCGGCCATGCGGGCTTTTTGCGCGGCGGTCTCGCGGGTGAAAGGCGGAAAGGGCGGACGCGACATGGGGATCTCCGTTGGCTTTCCGCAATTGTAGCCGGGCCTGCCCGAGAGTCGATGGCGACTTGCCTATCGCCCGATTGCCAAAGTCGATCGGCCTTCATGCCATGAACGAGCGGGTCGACTTATGTATGCCCTTCCATTGCGAGCCGGAGCGACTGCGGGATGCGTTGCGCCTTTCCGCCCGAGATAAACGCCACGCGGACATGCGCTGCGACCAAAAGATCGTCTCCGCGCCTGCATTCCTGCAGCAAGCCGATCGAAGCGCCCCTCACCTCTTGTGGAACCGTGACGACGTCAAGCAGGTCGTCCAGGATTGCCGGTTTCAGAAAATCGATTGTCATCGAGCGAACAACGAAGGCGAAGCCCGGCGCATCCTTCTGCGCTTCCTTCAGCAGCTCCTGTTGACTCGTTCCGAGCAAACGCAAGTAATTCGTTCTGCCGCGTTCCATGAAGCGCAGAAAATTCGCGTGATAGACGATCTGGCCGGCGTCCGTATCCTCGAAATAGACGCGGACCTGCATATGATGACGACCATCGCGAATTTCGCCATCGAGAGAGGCTGCCACAGGGAGATTCCTCTTGCCACACTTCAGGGAGTAATCGTCTTGCACAGGGGCACCTTCCGCAGCAAGCGCCAATTGCCCTTCGGAACGGACTGCGAACCCGGATTAATCGCTTGCGGGGCGCGCGCACATCCGACTTGGTAGCCAGCATGGACCGGCACCGATGTGAACCGGCAATGTGTCATGACGAGGAGCCAACGATGAAAGCACTCATTCCCGGTGTCTTGCTGGGCACGATGTTCGCGGCAAGCGGAGTGTTCGCCGGTCAGGCGTGCGCTCAAAGTGCAGTGGATGGAACGCTGACAAATACCTCCGGCGTGCTGGCGACGGTGTCATCGCCGACATGCCAAAGCGCGCTATCCCCCGCGCCCGGGACCCTCATGCATCGTGGCGTCTATGGCTTCGCGGCGGCATCGGCGACGACTACCTCGAACGGCTGCACAATTCGGATCGCGCGCTCGGACAATCTGAGATTCTGCAACTGGGTTCTGAACCGTCTGCGCAGTTCCTCGACGGGCGCCTGGAACCTTCCAACAATCACCCAAACCAGCAGCCCGACGGGCGTTACCTGTACGAACGCGATCTCGAATGTTCAGACGAATGGCAATTGGACCGCCACGCTCAGCATCGCTCCTTGATCAGCTCTCTGCCGCGCGCACCCGCCGCACACCCTCTGTCATTCCCAGCGAACAAGCGGCGTGAGGTGGGCAGACATGGGGCGGGGACCCATGCTCGCATCGATAAGCTCGGGCTTCGACACATCGACAAAGCCGTCCCACCCGCCCCCGAGTGCCTTGTTCAGGGCGACATAGTGGATTGCCAATGCAATCCTGCTTTGCACCAACCCGTCCTCGGCGGAGTAGAGCGAACGTTCGGCATCGAGCACGGTGAAAAAGCTGGCAGATCCGTTCCGGTAGAGCGCTCGCGAGAGCGTCGCAGCCTGCCGGTAGGAGTCGACGGATGCCGAGAGTTTTCCAAGTCGGATTCGCTCCTGCGCCATCCACCGGTGCGCCAGAACAGGCGCTGTCACTGACTGGGAACGGTCGGCCAAACTCCATTTGAAAGGAACGGCAACCGGCGGAGTCACGTAGTCGGGTCCGACGGCACAGCCGCTCACCGCAAGGGTGACAGCAATCGCGGTCAGCGCATTGCGCAGCATCGGCGGCCACGCCTCTCCCGCGGGCTTCATTCCGCCGCCTCGGTCGAGGTCGTCACGACCTTCCTTTTGCGCGGGCCGAACCGCTTCATCACGACGACGTAGAAGACAGGCACGAACAGCACCGCAAGGACAGTGGCGGAGATCATGCCGCCGAACACGCCGGTTCCGATCGCGTGCTGGGTCTCGGCACTGGCTCCGCGGGCGAGCATCAGTGGGACGACACCGAGGGCGAAGGCCAGCGACGTCATCAGGATCGGACGCAAGCGAAGCCGGGCCGCCTCGACGACGGCGTCGCCGAATTCCCGCCCCTCCGCACGCAAGCTCCTGGCGAACTCGACGATGAGGATCGCGTTCTTGGCCGAGAGGCCGATGATGGTGATCAGCCCGACCTTGAAGAACACATCGTTTTCAAGCCCGCGAATCTGTACCGCGAGGACGGCGCCGAGAATGCCGAGCGGCACGACCAGCATCACCGAGAGCGGGATCGACCAGCTTTCATACAGCGCCGCCAGGACCAGAAACACCACCAGCATCGACAGCGCGAGCAGGATCGGGGCCTGCGAGGCGGAGTCTTTCTCCTGCAACGACTGCCCGGTCCATTCGACCATGAAGCCGGCCGGGAGCTGGGCGGCGAGCCGCTCCATCTCCGCCATCGCGTCGCCGCTGGAGACACCTGGCGCGGCGTTTCCGGAAATGCGCGCGCTCGGATAGCCGTTGTAACGCACGAGCTGAAGCGGCTCCTCGCCCCACACCGGCGTCACCACCTCCGACAGCGACACCATCCCGCCGGCATTGTTGCGGACGTAGATCTTCAAGACATCGTCGATCTGCATGCGGTTCGGCGCATCCGCCTGCACGATCACCTGCTGCAACCGTCCGGCATTGGGAAAGTCGTTCACATAGGTCGACCCCATCGCCGCGGTCAGCGTGTCGCTGATCATGGTGAAAGGCAAGCCGAGGGCTTCGGCCTTCTGGCGGTCGATCTTCAACCTCACGCTCGGTCCGTTCGGCAGACCTTCGACATAGACGCCGCTGACCAGCCTGCTTTTCGCGGCGAGTTCCAGCAGTTTGGCTTGAGCCGCCATCAATGCGGGGTGGTCGCGATTGGCGCGGTCTTCGAGGCGCAGCGCGAAGCCGTTGGTGGTGCCCAGCGACTCGATCGCCGGCGGTTTCATGCTCATCACCGTACCCTCGGGCACCTTGGCCATTGCCGCGGTGGCGGCGGCGACCTCGTCGCCGACGCTCGTGTTCCGTTCGGCCCAATCCTTGAGACTCGTGAACGCCATCGCCGCGTTCGATCCGGAGCCGGAAAAGCCGAAGCCGATGATCGACGTGTTGCCCGCCACAGCCGCACGCGTCGCGACGTAGGCATCGTATTGCCTGACGATATCGAGGGTTCGTTCGGCCGTCGCATCGGCCGGCAGGGTGAAGCTCGTCATGAAGTTGCCCTGATCCTCCGCCGGGACGAAGGATGACGGCAGCCGCATGTAGCTGTAGCCGAGCACGGCGACGATCAGGGCATAAAGAACCATCATGCGACCGGTCTTGCGTACCAGCGCCGCGACCCAGCCGGCATAGCCTTCCGTCATCCGGTTGAAAGTCCGGTTGAACCAGCCGAAGAAGCCTTTCCTCTCGTGATGGCAGGTGGCGACCGGCTTGAGCAGAGTCGCGCAAAGCGCGGGCGTGAGCGTCAGCGCCAGAAACGCAGAGAACAGGATCGACACCGCCATCGACAGCGTGAACTGCCGATAGATCGCGCCGACCGAGCCGCTCGCCAGTCCCATCGGAATGAACACGGCGGACAGGACGAGGGTGATCCCGATGATCGCGCCGGTGATCTCCTTCATGGCCTTCTGGGTGGCTTCCTTGGGCGGCAGGCCCTCGGTCGCCATGATCCGTTCGACATTCTCGACCACGACGATCGCGTCATCGACGATGATGCCGATCGCCAGCACCATGCCGAACATCGTCAACACGTTGATCGAATAGCCGGCCACCCACATCACGGCGAAGGTTCCGAGCAGCGCGATCGGCGCGACGATGGCCGGGATCAACGTGTATCGGATGTTCTGCAGGAACAACAGCATCACCACAAAGACGAGCGCCATCGCCTCCATCAGCGTATGGATGACTTTCTCGATGGAGATCTTCACGAAGGGGGCGGTATCGAAGGCGACGGCATGGCTCATCCCTTCCGGCATGGCCGGCGCCAGTTCGGCCAAGCGCGCATAGACGGCGGCGGCGGCGCGCACCGCATTGGCACCTGGCGCCAGCTGGATGCCGACGGCCGTAGCCGGCTTGCCGTTTTCGCGGGTCGCAAAGCCCGTGCTCTGCGCGCCGAGTTCGACGCGGGCGACATCGCCCAGAACCAGCTTGGAGCCGTCGCTTTCGGCGCGCAGAACAATCGCCCTGAACTCCTCCGGCGTCTGCAACTGCCCGTATACTGTGAGCGGAATGCTGACCTTCTGTCCCGAGACCGTCGGCTCCGCGCCCACCCGTCCCGGTGCGATCTGGGCGTTCTGCGCCTGGATCGCACCCGTGACCTGGGCCAGCGACAGCGAATAGGACACCAGTTTCGCTGGATCGACCCATATGCGCATCGCCTTTTCAGAACCGAAGGACTGGACACGGCCGACGCCTTCCACGCGCTTCAACTCCTGCACGATGCGCCGCGTCATATAATCCCCGAGCGCGAGTTCGTCGTACGCGCCGTTGCGCGAGTTGAGCGTCACGATCATCAGAAAATCGGAGGCCGCCGATTCAACGGTGACGCCCATGCGCCGAACCGCCTCCGGCAGCCGCGCTTCAATCGCCTTCAGGCGGTTCTGCACGTCGACCTGGGCCAGGTCGGCCGCGGTGCCCGGCTTGAACGTCGCGGTGATGCTGGCGCTGCCGGACGTATCGACGGTCGATTCGAAATAGAGCAGGTTCTTGACGCTCGATAGCTCCCTTTCGATCAGGGTGACGACGCTGTCGTTGATCGTCTGCGGCGTCGCTCCCGTATACGTGGCGTAGATGCTCACGCTGGGCGGCGCAATCGTTGGAAAGCGCGACACCGGAAGCTGGGTGATGGCGATTGCGCCGACCAGTGCGATGAAAATCGCGATGACCCAGGCGAATACGGGACGATCGATGAAGAACTGAGACATGATGCTTTAGCTGTACTCAGTCAGTCGCTGGCGCGGCGGCCGCAGTGAAGGGGACGGCCTCGACGACCGCGTCATTCCTGGTGCGGTCCTGGCCCTGCATCGCCACCGTCTCGCCTGCTTTCAAACCGGACGTCACGACATAACGCCGGTCCACGATCTCGCCGAGCGCGACCGCGCGCCGCGCGGCCCGCTTGCGATCGTCGACGATCACGAGTTGCGGCGCTCCTGCGGGGTCGCGGACCACGGCCTCCTGCGGCACCAGCAACGCATTGTGTCGGACGCCGCGCGGCATTCGGGCGCGGACGTACATGCCCGGCAGCAGAATCCGATCCGGATTTTGAACCTCGACACGAACCGTGACGTTGCCCGTGCCGGGATCGACGCTGATATCGGAGAACAACGCGCGTCCCGCGACCGGATACGCCTTGCCGCTGGCGGCAAGAATTGCCACCGGCACCTTGGATGCGTCGTCGAGCTGTCCCGATCGGGCAGCCTCGCGGATCACGTCAATCTGGGTAGCCGGTTGACGCACATCGACATAGACCCGATCGATCTGCTGGACGATCGCCAGAGGTGTTGTCGAGGACACCGACGCGAGCGCACCTTCGCTCGCCAGGGCCTGCCCGGTTCGTCCCGAGATCGGAGCGCGAACCGTTGCAAACGCAAGATCGAGGTTCCTGCGCTGGAGCGTTGCCTGGGCTTCCGCCACATTCGCCTTGGCCTGCGCGAGATCCGCCGCGGTGTCGTCATAGGCCTCCCGGCTGATCGCATTGGTCGGCACCAATTGCTTCGCGCGGTCATACTTGCCTTGCGATCGGACAACGCCTGCCTCGGCCCGCTGAAGCACTGCGGCCGCACTGGCGACCTCTGCCTTGAACACATCGGAATTGATTTGAAACATCGCCTGGCCGGCCGTGACTTCAGAGCCCTGATCAAACAGACGCTTCTCGAGGATCCCGCCAACCTGCGGCCTGATCTCCGCGGTCCGGAACGCCGCAACTCGTCCCGGCAACTCATCGACAAGGACCACTGTTTCAGGTTTGACCGACAGGACCGCGACGCGCGCTGGCGATGCTTCAACTTGCGCCGTTGTCTCGTTCGATTGCGGCTGGCCGCAGCCCGCCAGACCAACCGCCGCCAGAATAGCGAGCAGAATGTTGGGAGTACGAAATTGATACGTCATTCATGGATCCACATCGGCGGCAGCGCGGATAACGCACGGCCCCGTCCGCCGCGGATTGCCGCGCGACTGTCGGCGCTGCGTGGAGATTTCGTGGAGGTTTGGTGGACGCCTCTCCCGATCATTGAAAAGGGAGCGGTTCATCGGTCATGGTCATCAAGGCGCCGCTGCGCAGGGCGTGGCGTGCGCTGGTTTCATCAGCCGGCCGCGGACTGCGCTGCCTGATGATCGACACTAAACAACCGTACAGCGCGAAATGGTCGGATGCGTGTTGTTCGACATCCATTTTGCCCGTTCGAGCAAGGAATGCAAAGCATGAGCCACGACGTTCAATCGACGATCGACAAATATCCGGCAACACTGCGGATTCTGCACTGGGTGCGAGCCGTGCTAATCATCGGCCTCATCGCCGCCGGCTGGACCATGACTACGCTGAACGACGAGGTGACGTCGAGGTACGATTTTCTCTATCCCTGGCACAAATCCTTCGGCGTGCTGGCGTTCCTCATCGTTCTGGCGCAGCTCGCCATCCGTGGACAATCGCGCTTGCCGGGACCCGCGCCGCTTCCCGCCCACGAGAAAGTACTTTCGCATGCCGTGCACGTCGCGATATATGCGTTGCTGCTGATCGTCCCATTGATGGGCTATGCGATGTCCAGCTCCTACGCCCAAAGTTCCGGGGTACCCTTCTTCGGTATTCACCTTCCTGAACTTCTGCCGAAGAATGACGATCGGTTCAGAGTGTTCCAGTTCCTGCACAAGACCCTCGCCTACAGCCTGCTGGCACTGATCGCATTGCATGTCGTGGGTGCGCTGAAGCACCGCTTTCTCGACAAGGACCGGCGCACCGACGTCCTGCCGCGCATGATGTGACGCGTGCGCACCCGCGCCGACGCCTTGCTTCAAGATACTCTGTCGATCGTCCCTGACGATCCATCACACATGTCAGCGACGCTTCGATGTCGATGCTTCGCGCGCGGCAGACTGCGCGTCTCGCTGGCGGTGTTCCGAGGTAGCTACCGCGAGCTCCGGCGAAGCGCGTGCACTGACCCGCTGCACCATGCATCCACACCCAGCCAGCGGCCGGGCGTGTGCAGACGTCGCCCGCCGGACCGATCCCAGGTGGATTGACACGGCAGTTGCCGCCCGATTATTGTCTGACAATATTGTCCGACAATAGTCAGACGTCTCCTGGTGAGAGCAACACAAATGCAGTTCCTGGTTAGCGGCTTGATTTCATTGTTTCTTCTGGCATTCACGCCGGCCGCGAACGCGCAATCGACACCACCTTCTCCTCTGCCTAAACGGGCAATAACCCTCGTCGTGCCGTTTGCTGCGGGGGGCGGCACCGACATTCTGGCCCGGCTGGTCGCGCGAAAGCTCGAAGCGTCGCTGCAGCAGACCGTCATTGTCGACAACAAGCCCGGCGCCAACGGTGTGATTGCCAGCCAGTTCGTCGAACGTGCGGCGCCGGACGGCACCACCGTGATGCTCGGAAGCAACTCCACACATGTCATCGCACCGCTGCTGTCTCCCGAAAAAGGCGCGCTGGAAGCGACGCGAAACAACTTCGCCATGGTTTCAATCCTCGCGGTCACACCGCTGGTTCTGGCGGTCAGCGAGAAGTCGCCATATGGAAATCTCGATCAGTTCATCAACACCAAACAGCCGGGCGGGCTGACCTTCGGCACGTTCGGTGCGGGATCGTCGGCGCATCTCATGGGAGCATTGCTGGCCGCCAAACAAGGAATGAAACTGCTGCATGTTCCCTACAAGGGATCGACGGCGGCCATCACCGACCTGCTGGGCGGCACGATCGACAGCGTCTTTCTGACGGCGGCGGCGATCAGCACCTATGTCGATGCCAAGCAGGTCCGCGCACTGGCCGTGACAGGCACCGAACGCGTCGGGTCGCTTCCGGAGGTGCCGACCTTCAAGGAACGAGGGATTTCAGGGTTCGAGAACGGCGGCTGGTTCGCCATGTTCGCTCCGGCAAAGACTCCGGACAACGTCGTCGCTTTCCTGAATGCCGAGCTGCATAAAATCATGGCCGAGCCGGACATTCAGGCAAGGTTTCCGGATCTGGGCCTGCAAAAGCGCGATGCCACGCTCAAGGAGGACAAGGCTCTCTGGGACGAGTCGATCTCGCACATGCAGGACGTCATCAAGCAGACCAAGATCGATTTGAACTAGAAGTAGAGGCGACCGGAATGAAAACGCATAATTTCGAAATCCGCAGGTGGGCTGTTCTCTGTGAGGAGACACTCGCCAACGAGCATCACGTCACCGACGGCGAACCGCTGATCAAATACGTCATCTCCGCCACCATCAAAAATCCGTTCGCCGGACGCTACGTCGAGGATCTGGAAACGGTTGTCGTCGCCTCTGAAGCACTCGGCGTGGAGTTCGGTCGGCGCATACTCGAGGTGACCGGCGGACGCGCGATCGAAAGCTATGGAAAAGGCTGCGTGGTCGGCACTGCCGGCGAATATGAGCATGGCAACGCGTTCCTGACCGCGATCTTCGCCACCCCCATTCGCGAAGCGCTGGGCGGCGGCGAGTCGTGGATCCCGTCGACCGGAAAGCGCGGCGGTCCCGGCACCACCATCGATCTGCCGTTGGCGCACAAGGACGAAATCTACGTGCGCTCGCACTATGACACGATCACCGCGCATTTTTCCGACGGCCCAAATCCGGATGAAGTCGTGATTGCCATCGCGCTTGCGACACGTGGGCGCCTGCGGGCGCGGTTGGGCGGGCCCGCCTCGACGCCGTCCAGGAGCGCAGCATGAATCACACGTCCCCTGACGACGCCCCCGCCCCATCCGGGGAGGACTTCTTCCTTCACCTGAGAGGGCTGCGGTTTCACTATGTCTCGTGGGGACAGGCCGGTGCGCCGGTCGTGATCTGCCTTCATGGTCTGCGAAGCTACGCGAGAACATTCGAGCCGCTTGCCCTAGCATTGGCGGACAAATTCAATGTGATCGCGCTCGATCTGCGCGGAAGGGGCCAGACGGACTGGGATCCGGACGGCAACTACTATATCGACGAGTATGTGGCCGACCTCGCACAATTCGTCGAGGCGCTTGGATTGCCGCGCTTCCATCTGCTCGGGCATTCGCTGGGCGGCATCATTGCGTATGTCTATTCGCAGCGTCATGCACAGCGATTGAAAAGCCTGGTCATCGAGGACAGCGGCCCGAATGCATCGCGGCAGAGCGCGGGCGCCGGCCGCATCAATGCCGAGTTGCGCGACACGCCCGCCACGTTCCCGGACTGGCAGTCGGCGAAAACCTTCTGGCGGTCGATCCGGCCGAACGTCACCGAGGCTGCGATCGAATCGCGGATAGCCAATTCGCTGCGCCAGACAGATGCGGGCGTCAGTTGGATTCACGATCAAGTCGGCATTGCCGACTGTCGCCTGAACCCGACGCGGCCCGAGCCCGACCTGTGGCCATGCGTGAAAGCCCTTTCGTGCCCGACCTTGCTGTTGAAGGGGGCTAATTCCGATTATCTGTCGCGTGAGACGGTTGACGAGATGGTCGCGTCGAATGCTGTGATCCAAGCTCGAGAGATTCCGGGCGCGGGCCACTATGTCCACGACGATCAGCCGGAATTGTTCATCACCACGGTCAGAGATTTTCTCGTCGGCATGGCGCGCTGACGGCGCGCTCACGATATGTGGTTCCCGGGACTGGATCGAGTTGATATTGTCGAACGATTGCCCGATGAAGATGGATAGCTCCATCGGAATCGGATCGAAAGGCGGCAGCACGGTGCCACTGCAGAAAAAATCGGTCCACGAGTACATTGTGGCGACGCTCCGGCGCGCCATCGTCGACGGCGAATACGTGCCGGGGCAACGCCTTGTTGAAGCCGACATGCAGGTTCGGCTTGGCGTCAGCCGCCCTGCCGTGCGCGAGGCCCTTCGCCAGCTCGAAGCGGAAAAACTGGTGACCAGCACTCCCTTCAAGGGAACCTCGGTCGCCGAGATCACGTGGGAAGAGGCAGAAGAGATCTATGAAGTTCGGGAACTGCTGGAGGGCCACGCCACCTTTCGTTTCGCGACCAGAGCAAAACAGAGCGATCTGAGCAGACTCAACGCCGCGGCCGCCGATTTCGACGCGGCTATGCTCGAGCCTGCGCCTCAGCAGCGACTGGTCAATGCGGCGCATGTCTTCTTCGACATCATCCTGGAAGGAAGCGGGAGCCGGGTCATCTGGGACGTTTTGCGGGGACTGTCAGCACGGATCAGCTTGCTACGCTTCAAATCCATGTCGCTTCCGGGACGGGCGCATCAAAGTTCTCAAGAGATGCACCACATCGCCGCAATGCTTGAGGCCGGCGATCCTGCTGCAGCCGAACAAGCGGCGAAAGCGCATGTGCGACAGGCACGCGCTGCGGCGCGGGCCATCTATGACATTTCCCGCAACGGGCCGCTTCAATCGGATCGCGACGGACCGGCGTCCCGAAGACGTCCTTGAAGCAGGCCAGCAGAGACTTGCGAGCCATCACGTGAGCAAGCGGGCGCGCGATCCATCCGCGAAGGCTCGGAGCCGGCCGCGCTACAAGTCGTCGAAATCCCGCCCATCCCCGTCATGCAGCATCGCGCCGTAAATGCTCTCTTCCGAACCCGGGATTTCGATCGCATCAAGGTGCTTTCGATAGAAAGCGACAGGCCCAGCGCCGCCGATGATCGCATAGGCATATTCCGCTTCCCGCATGCCGCGCAGGGTGGCGAACAGCAGCGCCTCGCCAATGCCATGGCCGCGCGCAGCCTTCGCCACTCCCGTCGGACCGAAGAATCCGCGCATCGAGCAGTCCGCACAGGCGAAGCCCAGCAACTCGTTCTTCCGCACGGCGATCCAGATCATCACCGGGGAGCGCGCGAAGGCGCGCGTGGCTTCGCTGACCCAGGGGCTGTCGAAATGATCTTCGATCCAGGGAAGCACCACGTGGGCCTCGGCCGCCATCGCGCGACGAACCGTGATCCCGTAGGAGGCGATCTTCTCCTCCGTGCGCACGTCGGGAAGATCGTAGAGGCGGACGAGGAGATCGCTCATGGATGGACTCTCGTTGGAAGGATCATGCCGGTACCACACCGCGGACAGCCAGGCGCCCACCTGTGGTCGTTGCCGTGGCAGCCTATTGCTCGGCCTATTCGTTGTCCGCCGCGGGCTCATCTTCAGGGTCGGCACGATCGTTTTCCCAATGGTCGCGCCAGCCGGGCGGATTGCCGTCGTCTTCCCAGTGATGTTCGTTCCAGCGGTCGATTTCGCCGTAGAAGCTGTAGTCACGATAGTAGTCGTGCCAGTAGTTGCCGACGTCGAACGTCACGACCGGGATTTGCGATTGCGCCGCGTAGGCGGGAACGTAAACCCGGCGTGCCTCATGAACGAACTGGATATGCGCTCCCGACACCCAGCCGCGAACCCCGGCGGCGTTCACGTCGCACCAGGTGTAGCGCGCGACACATCCGTGAATCGTCAGCGACGATCCGGCAACCACTCTCCCGACGGCCGGAAACCGGGCGCTTGGTCCCGAGCGGATATTGAGATTCACGCCGGAATATCCGTCGCGAGTTCCAGCATGCACTTCGCCAGCAAGGGCGATGAGGAGAAGCAGAGTAGTTGCACAAACAACGGGACGAGTTCTCATATTTTCTCCAACTGAATGGCATCCAGGTGACGCGCGAAGTAGTTCGGGCAGCACCACCCTCACTCGCTGCATTTGCCCTGGAATTGTTGGCGCCTCGTCGAGATTGCGTGAAGATTTCGCGGAGAAGCCTCATTGAGATCCGGTCGCGAAGACGTCACACCTTGATGCAGCGTCCTCCCATCCCGACGCTCCGGTCTATCGGGCTGCCCTTGTCCATACTTCGCTTCCGCACAGCGGTCCGGCGCATCCCCGCACTTCGAGTCGTCCCGGATCGATCAGAGTGACTGTGCTGGCATAGCTCTTGCCGTCGTCGGCGTTGTAGACCCGGCCCGACCAGGCGTTTGCTGTTGAAGGCAGCATACCGAGGAATATCTGAAGCCCGACGATGCGACGCGCCTTGAGTGCCGGATCCGGATTCTTGTCGTCCACCTGCGGTTTGCCGGTTGCGCCATCGACCGGCTGCTTCAGCCACACGATCTTGCCGCAGATCGCCGCGCCGCATGGCTTCACCAGCACCTTGGCGTCGCCGGCCTGGGTCAGCCAGGTTCCAGAAGGATCGGTTTTCGGCCTGGTGCGCTCGGATGCGCCGTCGCGTGCGAGAACGAGCGTAGCAGCCAGGACCAGCGGCAGTGCGTAAATGGCGGTACGGATAGGGTCGATGCGCATGCGGGAGATCCTCACAGAGAGTCGGGCAATCAGGCGGCTGACGTCCACCGGCCTGCCGGACAGGGCCGGTCCTCCGCCTCATCGCCGGCGACGATCCATCGACCATGGAGAATTCATGGAGATTTGGTCGAGAAGGCCCATATTGGGTCGACGGGAAGCTTCCCCCCGTGTCATGAGACCCAAATGATGCTTGGCCTTGTGTTCAGATGAACGCCCTAATCCTCATTGCCGAAGACGAACCGCAAATCTGCGAAATCCTCGACGCCTATCTGATGCGCGAGGGCTTCCGCACGGTCTGCGCCGGCGATGGTCGAACGGCACTGGACCTGCACCTTGCGCTGAAGCCGGACCTGATCCTTCTCGATGTGACGATGCCGCGTCTCGACGGCTGGGCGGTGCTGGCCGAGATCCGTCGCCGCGGCAATACCGCCGTCATCATGATCACCGCGCTCGACCAGGATATCGACCGCCTGCAAGGACTGCGCATCGGCGCAGACGACTACGTCGTCAAGCCGTTTAACCCGGTGGAGGTGGTCGCCCGCGCCAAGGCGGTATTGCGGCGGGTCGGCCAGTCGGGCGCCGTCGGCATGCTGCGAGTCGACTGCGTTGCCATCGATCTCGACAGCCACATGGTGAGAATCGAGGCGGATGGAACGGCGCAGCCATTGCCGCTCACGCTCACGGAATTCCGCCTGCTGGCTCATATGGCGCGGACGCCGACCAAGGCGTTCACGCGCAGCGAACTTGTCGACGCCTGCCTCCCCGGCAGCGATGCCCTCGAGCGGACGGTGGACAGCCATATCAGCAATCTCCGCAAGAAGCTCGTCGAGGCTGGCGCGCCGGGCATGCTCTCCGGCGTGCGCGGGATCGGATATCGATTGGCTGCGCTATGAACAGGTATCGCCTGAGCGGGCAGATCATCCTCTCGATGAGCGTGGTGGCAACCATCGCGATGCTGATCGTCTTCGTCGGTTCGTTCATTTTTTATGGAATCTATCTTACCTATTTTCCCCCGTCTCCCGGACCGCCTCCCCTTCTTCCGGAAGCGCCGGACCTCGTGCTGATCGCGTTCTTCCTTCTGATCGGATTGGCTCTTGCCATCGTCGTTGCGCTTCGGCTGGCGAAACGCATTCTGGCTCCGCTGAATTCTCTCGCGGAAAGCGCGCGCAAAATCGCCGCGGGAGACCTGTCAGCCCGCGCATCCCCCGGCGATCGGTCGCTCGGCGAAACAGCCCAGTTGGTGGACGATTTCAATGCGATGGCGCAAAGGCTTCAGGATATTGCCGAAGACATGCTCGCGTGGAATGCAACCATCGCACACGAGCTCAGAACGCCCCTCACAATCTTGAAGGGGCGCCTCCAAGGTATCGCTGACGGCGTTTTCACGGCCGACGAGGCATTGATCCGCAATCTCCTGCTGCAGGTCGACGGGCTCTCGCGGCTCGTCGAAGACCTGCGCACGGTCACACTGGCGGACGGCGGGCATCTGGATCTCAGGATCGAGAGGGTTGGACTCGCCGCAGAAATTCGCAGTGTCACTGACCTGCTGGAACCTTCTCTCGCGAAGGCCGGCTTTTCGCTCGACGTCACGCTGATCGATCTGACGGTTCGCGGCGATGGCATTCGCATTCGTCAGGCGCTACTCGCCCTTCTCGACAATGCCCAGCGTTATGCGCGGCCCGGCTCCATCGAACTCTCGACATTGAAATCGGGCGGCTCCGCCATCATCCGGGTCGAGGATGAAGGTCCCGGGTTGCTGCCGGAATTCGCCAGGCGAGCGTTCGAGCCGTTCGCGCGTAGCGAGCCGTCACGTTCCCGGCGCCTCAGAGGATCGGGACTGGGACTATCCGTCGTTCGCGCCATTGCCGAGGCACACGGCGGACGGGTCGGGTACCGCAGGTCCTCGCGCGGCGGCGCTGTTTTTGAGATCACACTTCCGCTGATGGAAGAACACGGACCCGACGTCGCGCCAGGAGGGTCGATTCAAACCTAGCGGGTGATGATTTCGTGACATCCGATGATATCAGAGCTCGGGCTCTTGTTCCGAGTGCCGTCGGCAATGGCGCCGTCTCGATGGGGGCATGTGGAAACGCACGCGTCAAATCGGGCTGCCGCAGGCAGTGCCTACAGCAGGTGAAGGTCGGCAACGCCCAAACCATGGCAACAGCAAAATCCTGTCATTGAATTCACCTGCCGCCAGCGCGGCCATCGCGCCAAAATGCGGCAGTTTGATCGAGGTCAAGTCGGGGATCGAAACGCGCGGCTACCGTACATCATCCGCAGAACCTGCTGGCGCCCTGCCCGATCCCGCTGCAAGCGACCGCTTCGCCCATCGCGCCGCATCCCACCGCGAACAAAGGCATTCCCATGACCAACAACACTCGATCCGCAGCGCGGAGCGACATCAAGGCCTATCTGGCGGGCGGCGGCATCGCCTCGCTGGCCAGCGCCGCCTATCTGATCCGCGACGGCGGCCTCAAGGGCGACAACATCAGCATCTTCGAGGAAACCGAACTGCTCGGCGGCAGCCTCGACGGCGCCGGAGATGCCGATAGGGGCTATGTGATCCGCGGCGGTCGCATGTTCACCTACGAGGCCTATACCTGCACCTTCGATCTGCTGTCCGGCGTGCCCTCGCTCGGCGATCCCGCCATCACGGTGAAGGACGAAATCTACGCCTTCAACGAGAAGCATATTCCGGACTCCAAGGCGCGGCTGGTGCGCGGCGGCCAGAAGGTCGACGTCTCCACCATGGGCTTCTCCCGTCAGGACCGGCTCGACCTGATCGAACTGATGGCGACGTCGGAGACGACCCTCGGCGCCAAGCGTATCGAGGACGTGTTCGAGCCATCGTTCTTCACCACCAATTTCTGGTACATGTGGGTCACGACCTTTGCATTCCAGCCGTGGCACAGCGCGGTGGAGTTGAAGCGCTATTTGCATCGCTTCATCCAGGAATTCCCGCGCATCCAGACCCTCGGCGGCGTGCGCCGCACGCCGTACAATCAGTACGATTCCATCGTGCTGCCGCTGACCACCTGGCTGAAGGCGCAGGGCGTGCATTTTGCGACCGGCGTGCGCGTTGCCGACCTCGACTTCAAGTACGGGCCGCGCGGCAAGGGCGTGGAGCGCCTGCATGTGGTCGAGCATGGCGTGCCGAAGCTGATCGCGGTCGGCGACGATGACCTGGTGTTCGTCACCAACGGTTCGATGACCACCGCATCGACGCTGGGCTCGATGACACGGCCGGCCGAACTTACCGCGAAGGACGGCAAGACCGACGGCTCATGGGCGCTGTGGGAGATGCTGGCGAAAAAACATCCGGAATTCGGCAAGCCTTCCGCCTTCAACGGCCGCGTCGATGAATCCAAGTGGCTGTCGTTCACCACCACCATGAAAGATCCCATCTTCTTCGACCTGATGGAAAAATTCACCGGCAACGAGGCCGGCACCGGCGGGCTCGTCACCTTCACCGACTCCAACTGGCTGATGTCGGTGGTGCTGGCAGCGCAGCCGCATTTCATCGGCCAGCCCGCGGACGTCCAGACCTTCTGGGGCTACGGCCTGTTCGTCGACCAGATCGGCAACTTCGTAAAGAAGAAGATGTCGGACTGCACCGGCGAGGAGCTGATGACCGAGCTCATCGGCCACCTACGTTTCAACGCCGACAAGGACCGGATCATCAAGGCCGCCAACTGCATTCCCTGCATGATGCCCTACATCACCAGCCAGTTCATGCCGCGCGTCAAGGGCGACCGGCCGGAGGTGACGCCGGCCGGCACCACCAACCTCGCCTTCCTCGGGCAATATTGCGAGGTCCCCGACGACGTGGTGTTCACGGTGGAATATTCGGTACGCTCGGCACAGACCGCGGTTTTTTCGCTGCTCGGCCTCGATAAGAAGGTCTCGCCGCTCTACAAGGGCGAGCATGATGCGGGGGTGCTGTACCGGGCGATGAAGACGTTGATGAGCTGAAGGAAAGGCCTCAGCCCGCGCGCGCCAATGGCGGCGCGGGCTTGGGGATGTCCTGCTTCCATTCCTTCGCCGCCTCGATCCACGACGCGATAGCCTCCTGCACATTGCGCAGGGCCTCTTCCGGCGTCGCCCCATCGGACATGCAGCCCGGAAGCTCCGGCGCTGTGGCGAGATAGCCGCCGCCGTCGCTGTCCGCCAGCCGCTCGATCCGAATGGCATATTCGAGTTTCATCGGTGACCTCCGTGGTCATCAATATAATGCACGAGTTTGCGAATGTAGACCGGCTTGATCGGCCGCCGGGCTGGAATGGTCAGAATTTCGGTCGCTGCCGGGTGCTTGGCGTGGCAGTGCGAGGTTCCCTTGCCAGCCCGAAACAACAGGCCATGGGAAAGGCAGACCTTCTCGACATCGCCAATGGTCCAGTCGCCCGCCGGATTGCGCCGCATCTGCTCCAGCAGATCCGCCGCCATCACTCGTCCTCAATGCCTTCCCCGAACAACCCGATCTGGCTCGGATCGCGGCTGGGTTCATTGAGCCCGAGATGCTTGAACGCATGCGAGGTCAAGAGCCTGCCGCGCGGGGTGCGCTGCAGGTAGCCGCACTGGATCAGGAACGGCTCGATGATGTCCTCGATGGCGTCGCGCGGCTCCGACAGCGCTGCGGCCATGGTCTCGACGCCGACCGGGCCGCCGCCATAGTTCATGGCGATGGTGGTGAGATAGCGGCGGTCCATGGCGTCGAGGCCGGCGCTGTCGACTTCCAGCGCGGAGAGCGCGTGGTCGGCGATCTTGCGGTCGATGGCCGAGGCGTCGGCAGCGGAAGCGAAATCGCGCACCCGGCGCA
>LNAP01010645.1_pt1 | contig 26941 bp, 26 predicted proteins | sample 602601 | NCBI WGS metagenome assembly LNAP01 (sample SAMN02440304, study PRJNA202911) | soil metagenome | biome: Subtropical and temperate rainforests or woodlands; isolation source: soil samples (1 kg each in a 20% v/v slurry with milli Q water) were... ... | reverse complement strand
CCGGCAGGTCTTGTTTGTGTTTGCGGCAATGTACGGTGCGGGTCATGTCGGTTCTCCAGCTTTCAATTCGTCGGCCGCGCGTTTCAGTAGTTTTTTTACCGGCGCAGCTAGCCCCAGGCGGGGCGGGGTGGCGAGGTTATACCAGAGCCAGTCGGCCTCGGCCACGCTGCTGGTGCTGCTCTCGACCTGAATAAGCCAGGGTTCGATGGCCAGTTGGAAGTGGCTGAAGGTGTGGGTGATGCCGGCTAGTTCGCGGCGGCTGCCGAGGGTCAGGCCGCGCTGGGCGGCGAAGGTGTCCAGGGCGGCGCTTTCGCTGAGTTCGGGCAGGCTCCAGAGGCCGCCCCACAAACCGCTGGAGGGGCGGCGGTAGAGCAGGATGTCGCCGTCGCGGTTGGCGAGGATGGGCATCAGGGTGTGTTTCTGTGGCAGCGTTTTGCGCGGTTTGGCGATGGGGTAGCGGATTTCCAGGCCGAGCATATGCGCTTGGCAGCCGCTTTGTAGTGGGCATAGCAGGCAGCTGGGTTTGCTGCGGGTGCAGAGGGTGGCGCCCAGGTCCATCATCGCTTGGGTGTAGTTGTTCACTCGTGTATGGGGGGTGAAGCGTTCGGCGACGTCCCAGAGCTGTTTCGCCACCTTCGGCTCGCCGGGGTAGCCCTCTTGGGCTACGTAGCGGGCCAGTACGCGTTTGACGTTACCGTCGAGGATCGGCGCACGCACGCCCATCGACAGGCTGGCAATTGCCCCCGCCGTGGAGCGGCCGATGCCGGGCAGTTCGGTGAGCTGTTCGACGCTGCGCGGGAACTCGCCGCCGTGCTTGTCCATTACGATCTGCGCGGTTTTTTGAAGGTTGCGGGCGCGGGTGTAGTAGCCCAGGCCGGTCCACAGGTGCAGCACTTCGTCTTCCGGGGCTTCGGCCAGGGCTTTGACCGTGGGTAGCGCGGCCATAAAACGGTCGAAGTAGCCGAGCACGGTGCTGACCTGGGTTTGCTGCAGCATGATTTCCGATACCCACACGCGGTACGGGCTGATGTTGTGCTGCCAGGGCAGGTCTTTGCGGCCGTGGCGGNNNNCGCTACTGAATTGCTCGGGGTTCATCGTTTAAACAGGCCCTTGAGTGCATCTTTGAGTTCCGGGCTGACTTTGTCGCCGAGCTTCTCTTCGAGTTTTTCATTGAGTTTGTCGCCGGCCAGTTTCGCTGCCACTTTGCCCATGCCGTCTTTGTCCAGGCGGCAGGCTTTGGCGCCCAGTTCCAGCGGGCCACGGCAGCGCAGCGGCCATTCGATATCGACGTAGCGTTTGTTGACCTGGCAGGCCTCGTCGGGCATGTCGCTCTTGTCGCCGTCGATGATGATGCCGACGCGGTAGTCCATGCCCAGTACGCGCAGGTCGATGTCGCCGTTACCGTTTACGCGAATGCCGGGGATACGCACTTTCAGATCAGGGTTATTGGCCACGCCGTTACGGAAGCTCAGGGTACCGTCCAGTTGTTCGAACGGGGTGTCTTTGCCGCGGGGCTCGCTACTCAAGGATTTACGGTTGAGGGTGGCGATGCCTTTGCACAGTTGTTGCTCGAGGTTGGCGTCAATCAGCGCGCCGTCGCTGAGGGCGAAACTGGCGTTGCCGTTGAGGCCTTCGATCCAGGCTTTTTCGCTGTTGCCGCTGGTGCTGATGTCGGCGTTGAGGTCGAGCAGGCCGCGTACTGGCGGTTTTTCTTGTTGGGTTTTCAGCAGTTTCTCCACCGGGATGCGGCTGATGCGTTTCTGCACTTTGAGCAGCGGTACCGCAGGGCGGACGTCGAGGCTGGCGCTAGCGTTGAAGTTGCCGTTGTAGAGCTCGCCGCGCACGGTCTCCAGGGTCAGCAGGCCGTCTTTGCCATTGGCTTTGATGCTGGCGTTTTCGATCGGCAGTTTGTCGACGGTGAGCAAACCCAGGCCGATATTTACGTCGGCATTGAGTTTGCGCAGTTGGTCGATTGGCAGCACCGGTTGCTCGCTCCAGGCCTGTTGGCTAGGCGGGGCGGGCAGGTCGCTGTTGCCGTCTTTGCCGGCGCTGGCCAGCGCGCCGCTGACTTCGTTTTGCCGGCTGGTGCGGGCCTCTTCATCCTTGGCTTTGGCCGGCAGGTAGTTGTCGAGGTTTAGCTTGTCGCCTTTGAGCTGAACGCTGAGGGCCTGTTTGGCCAGGTCGGTGACTGCCAGGCTGCCGGTAAAGGCGCTTTCGTCGACTTTCAGTTTCAGTTCGTTAAGGGTCAGGCTGTTGGCGTTGCCTTGCAGGCGGGTGACCAGCTCGACCTTGCTTAGGGCATTGAAGTCGGCGCTGGCGGGTGCCGGGTGGCCGATGCCTTCAAGGAATTCGCGCAGGTTGAATTCGGCAATCGACAAGCCGCCAGTGAGCTGCGGTTCTTTGTCCAGGTCGCGCACATTTAGCTCGCCCAAGGCGCGCATTTGGTTGGCGGAGAATTTCAGGCCGTTCCATTCGGCAATCTGCGCGCCTTGGTCGAGCAGCAGTTGGCCTTGGGCGGCGAAGGTCAGGGTTTTGCCGTTGAGGGGCTCGCCAGAAGCTTCGCCAGAAAGCTTGAGGTCTTCGAACTGGTAACGCTTGAGTGCGCGGTCGAAGCGCAGTTGGCCGGCCAGTTCGGTTTTGGCGCGGATTACCGGTTGGTTGGTGCCGAGGAAGGCGGTGAGTTTTACCGGAATATCGGCGCCTTCGCGGATGGCGCCGGTAGTCAACTCAATGCCTTCGGCGCTGAATTGCTGGCCGCTCTTGGCATCTTTGTAGTCGATGCGGGTGTTGGCCAGGGTCAGGCTGTCGATGTCCAGCTTGAGTGGCTGCGACGGCTTGCTGTCGGGCGTGCCGGCGTTGGCTGGCGGCGGGGTATTTGCTGCCTGGCCGTTCTCGGCGCCGGCAGCCGGCTTGGCTGGGCGGCCGATATCTTGCCAGTTGCCATGGCCTTGTTCGTCGCGGCTCAGGGTCAGATTGAGGCCATCAACTTTGATATCGCTCATTTGCACTTCGCGGCGCAGCAGCGGCAGCACGCGCACCGACAGGCCGATCATGCGCAGGTCGGCAAACGGCTGCGTCGGGGTGCTGGCGCTGGCCAGGGTGGCGTCGTGCAGTTCCAGGCCAAGCCAGGGGAACAGGCTCCAGCCGATATCGCCATTGAGGGTCAGCTCAAGATTGGCCTTGTCGCGGGCCAACTGGCGGATTTCGTCTTTGTAGTCGTTGGGATCGAACAGGTGGGTCAGGGCAAAGCCCAGCGCCACGAGGATCAGCAAGACTCCGAGGAAAAACAGACCCAGGATTTTGCCAAACGATTTCATGGACGATTCCTTTTATTTGAAATGGACGGCGAGAGGCGGGAAAAACCGATGCCGGAGTATAACGCCGACCAGCGGTCGGGGTGGGCTGGAGGATTGGATGGGCGCACCGGGTGGTGGTTCCACTGGTGTGCCCGGCGCTGGCGCTGCTGCGGTTACAACTTTTCCAGCGGCAGGCCGGTTTTGGCGGCTAATGCTTGGCTTTCCAGATGGCCATCAGGCGCAGCCAAATGCAGCGGTTTGCCGGCTTCGCGGGCAAGGCGTTGTGCCTCTGTCAGTAAGCGCCGAGCAACGCCACGCTGACGGGTAACGCGGCGCACGCACAGGTGCGAAAGGCACCAGTGGTTTTGGCTTTTTTCGATCAGGGCGGCGGCCAGTAGTCGGTCGTTAAAGCGGCCAGCGATAAAGCGGCGCTCGGCGAGGCTGCTGTCGATCAGTGCTTCGCGGCTGGCAAAGGGGGCGAGTAGCCAGTCGGGCGCGTCGTGGTAAATCTTCTGCAGATCAATTAAATCCTGATCTGTAGGTTCGTTTATTTCTTCTAGAAGTACTGGCATGCCTGTTCTAGAGCCTCGGGGTTGGCTTTGATGTGGGTCAAATGTGCGTTATGCAACAAATGGTACGCGCAAACCTAGTCGTCGTACCTCCGCTAGCCTATCCTTTCGCGTTGTACAGCTTTGCCTTGTTTGCCAACACTAAAAAATAAAGAGAGATCGTCTAATGAGTGACGCCCTTGCAGTAGGCAGTGGCGCAGCGAAACCTGCGTTTCTGTCAAAAGAGCGGATCATCGCCGCTCCTGGTTTTAATCGTTGGCTGGTGCCGCCTGCGGCGCTGGCCATCCACCTGTGTATCGGTATGGCCTACGGGTTCTCCGTATTCTGGCTGCCGTTGTCCAAAGCCATTGGTATTACCGCACCGGTAGCGTGCGGTGCTGACCTGGGCTTCTTTGAGCAAGTATTTGCCAGCAATTGCGACTGGCAGATCTCCATGCTCGGCTGGCTTTACACCCTGTTCTTTGTCTTTCTTGGCTGCTCGGCTGCCATCTTCGGCGGCTGGCTGGAGCATGCCGGCCCACGTAAGGCTGGCGTGGTTTCCGCCGTGTTCTGGTGCGGCGGTCTGCTGATTTCTGCGCTGGGCGTGTACACCCACCAGATCTGGCTGATGTGGCTGGGCTCTGGGGTAATCGGCGGTATCGGCCTGGGGTTGGGCTATATCTCGCCGGTTTCGACCCTGGTCAAGTGGTTCCCGGATAAGCGCGGTATGGCGACCGGTATGGCGATCATGGGTTTCGGTGGTGGCGCCATGGTGGGGGCACCGTTGGCTGCACAGCTGATGACCTACTTCGCTAGCCCGGAAAGTGTCGGTGTATGGCAAACCTTCGTGGTGATGGCCGTTATCTACTTCGTCTTTATGATGGGTGGTGCGCTGGCGTACCGCGTACCGCCAACCGGTTGGAAGCCTGAGGGCTGGACTGCGCCGGTTAAGAAAGCCAACAACGAGATGATCACCAAGGGCCACGTGCACGTCAGCAAGGCCTGGAAAACGCCGCAGTTCTGGCTGGTTTGGGCTGTGCTGTGCCTCAACGTGTCGGCCGGTATCGGCATTATCGGTATGGCGTCGCCGCTGTTGCAGGAAGTGTTTGCCGGCAAGCTGATCGGTAACCACCTGAGCTTTGGTGAGCTAAGCCCCGAGCAACTGACGCAGATCGCGATCATTGCCGCCGGCTTCACCGGTTTGCTCAGCTTGTTCAACATCGGCGGGCGTTTCTTCTGGTCGTCGTTCTCCGACGTCATCGGCCGTAAAACCACCTACTTCGTGTTCTTCGCCCTGGGCTTTATGTTGTACGCCCTGGTGCCTTGGACCGGTCACTTGGGTAGCGTGGCGCTGTTTGTGTTCAGCATCTGCTTGATCCTGTCCATGTACGGCGGTGGTTTCGCCACTGTGCCGGCCTACCTGGCCGACTTGTTCGGTACGCAAATGGTCGGTGCTATTCACGGTCGTCTGCTTACCGCCTGGGCCTTCGCCGGTATCCTCGGCCCGGTGCTGGTGAACTACATCCGCGAATACCAACTGAGCATGGGCGTGGCCAAGGCCGATGCCTACGACATCACCCTGTATATCCTCGCCGGTATGCTGGTGCTGGGCTTTATCTGCAACGCCCTGGTCAAGCCGGTGGACTCCAAGTACTTCATGACTGATGCAGAGCTCGCTGCTGAGCGCGCCATTGGCCACGACGTGATCTTGAGCGCTGCTGACCTTGAGTGGAAAGCTAACCCAGCAAGCAAGCCCCTGGTGATTGCTGCCTGGCTGGCTGTGGGTATCCCGTTGGCTTGGGGTATCTGGGTGACGCTGCTGAAAACCGTGGTGCTGTTTAGCTAACTTCAGCTAGAGAGCTACACAACAAAGCCGGCCTTAGTGCCGGCTTTGTCGTTTATCGGTCGAGGGTTTCGGGGCTAAGGCCGGGCCAGGCGCCCCGCAGCTTTTAAGCGCAGCGTACTTGAGTACGTGAGCATTAAAAGCGAGGACGCAACGCCGCCTGGCCGACGACCCGAAAGCCGGTTGTAACGGTATGGCTTCAAGGTTGGGAGGTTGTCGGCCTATAATGCCGGCCCTTTTGCACAATGATTTCGTGGAGCTGGTGATGGTCGAACGTACGGCGTCCGTCGAGCGCAACACTCTGGAAACCCAGATCAAAGCGTCGATCAATCCGGTAAAGCTCGCTTTGCCATTGGCGTGCCTTTTCTTGAGCACATGCTCGACCAGATCGCCCGCCATGGGTTGATCGACCTGGATATCGAAGCGCAAGGCGACCTGCATATCGACGACCACCACATGGTGGAAGACGTCGGTATCACCCTCGGCCAGGCCTTTGCCAAAGCCATCGGCGACAAGAAAGGCATCGTGCGGTACGGCCATTCTTATGTGCCGTTGGATGAAGCCTTGTCCCGCGTGGTGATCGATTTCTCCGGTCGCCCGGGCTTGCAAATGCATGTGCCGTATACCCGCGCCACCGTCGGCGGTTTTGATGTCGACCTGTTCCAGGAGTTCTTTCAGGGCTTTGTTAACCACGCCCTGGTCAGCCTGCACATCGACAACCTGCGCGGCTACAACACCCACCACCAGATCGAAACCGTGTTCAAGGCCTTCGGCCGCGCCCTGCGTATGGCCGTGACCCTGGATGAGCGCATGGCTGGGCAAATGCCGTCGACCAAGGGTTGCCTGTAATGCAAACGGTTGCAGTCATTGACTACGGCATGGGCAACTTGCACTCGGTGGCCAAGGCCCTTGAGCACGTGGGTGCCGGCCGAGTGCAGATCACCAGCGACGCCAATGTCATTCGCGAAGCCGACCGCGTGGTGTTCCCAGGCGTTGGCGCGATTCGCGATTGCATGGCCGAGATTCGCCGCCTGGGCTTCGACAGCCTGGTGCGTGAAGTCAGCCTAGACCGCCCGTTCCTGGGTATCTGCGTGGGCATGCAAGCCTTGCTCGACCATAGCGAAGAGAACGGCGGCGTTGACTGCATTGGCCAATTCCCAGGGCAAGTGCGCTTTTTCGGCAAAGACCTGGTGGAAGACGGCGAAGCGCTGAAAGTGCCGCATATGGGCTGGAACGAAGTGGCGCAAACCCTCGACCACCCTCTGTGGCACAGCATTCCTGACTTGGCGCGTTTCTACTTTGTGCACAGTTTCTATATCCAGGCGGGTAACGCCCGTCAGGTAGCCGGGCGCGGCCATTACGGTGTCGACTTCGCCGCCGCGCTGGCCGATGGCTCGCGCTTTGCGGTGCAGTTCCACCCGGAAAAAAGCCACACCCACGGCCTGCAGTTGCTGCAGAACTTTGCCGCTTGGGATGGGCGCTGGTAATGAGCCGCGGCAAACATAAGGCCCCAAGCCTGACCCTGGAGCCGGCGCAAGAAGCGGCGGCGGTGGCCGTGCTCAAGCGCTTTCTCGAAGACCGTTTCGAGCTGGAGCTGGGCTCCTTTGAGGCCCAGGAAGTGCTTGAGGTGTTTACCCGCGAAGTGGCACCCCTGTTTTATAACAAGGCGATTAGCGATGTGCAGGCACACCTGGCTGACAGGTTCCTGAGCATCGAAAGCGACTTGTGGGCGCTCGAAAAGAGCTAAGCCCTTTCCCCGAATTTAAAGACTTGAGCAGGTTCGACTGATGCTGATTATCCCCGCAATCGATCTTAAAGACGGCGCCTGCGTGCGCTTGCGCCAGGGTCGCATGGAAGATTCCACAGTGTTCTCCGATGACCCGGTGAGCATGGCCGCGAAATGGGTTGAGGGCGGCTGCCGTCGTCTGCATCTGGTCGACCTTAATGGCGCCTTCGAAGGCCAGCCGGTCAACGGCGACGTTGTAACTGCCATCGCCAAGCGCTACCCCAATCTGCCGATTCAAATCGGCGGCGGTATCCGCTCGCTGGAAACCATCGAGCACTACGTCAAAGCTGGCGTGAGCTACGTGATCATCGGTACCAAGGCGGTTAAACAACCTGAGTTCGTCGCTGAAGCGTGCAAAGCGTTTCCGGGCAAAGTGATTGTCGGTCTGGATGCCAAAGATGGTTTTGTTGCCACCGACGGTTGGGCTGAGGTCAGCACCGTGCAGGTGATCGACCTGGCCAAGCGCTTTGAAGCCGACGGCGTGTCCGCCATCGTTTATACCGATATCGCCAAAGACGGCATGATGCAGGGCTGCAACGTACCCTTCACCGCAGCCTTGGCCGCGGCGACCAAGATTCCGGTGATCGCTTCCGGCGGTATCCATAACCTCGGTGATATCCGCGCCCTGCTGGACGCCAAGGCTCCCGGCATTATCGGCGCCATCACCGGCCGTGCGATTTACGAAGGCACCCTGGATGTTGCTGAAGCGCAGGCCTTCTGGCTGATCCGTTAAATCCGTAAAGTCGCGTAAGTAATCGAGAGCACTGTTATGGCACTGGCAAAACGCATCATCCCTTGCCTCGACGTCGACAATGGCCGCGTGGTCAAAGGCGTCAAATTCGAAAACATCCGCGATGCCGGCGACCCGGTGGAAATCGCCCGTCGCTACGACGAGCAGGGTGCCGATGAAATTACTTTTCTCGACATCACCGCCAGCGTCGATGGCCGTGACACCACGCTGCATACCGTCGAGCGTATGGCCAGCCAGGTGTTTATTCCGCTGACCGTGGGCGGCGGCGTGCGCACCGTGCAAGACATCCGCAACCTGCTCAATGCCGGTGCTGACAAGGTGTCGATCAACACCGCCGCCGTGTTCAATCCTGAGTTTGTGGGTGAAGCGGCCTCGCGTTTTGGCTCGCAATGCATCGTGGTGGCTATCGATGCGAAAAAGGTTTCGCAGCCTGGCGAAACCCCGCGCTGGGAAATCTTCACCCATGGCGGGCGCAAACCCACCGGCCTTGATGCCGTGTTGTGGGCAAAAAAGATGGAAGACTTAGGCGCCGGGGAAATCCTGCTGACCAGCATGGATCAGGACGGCATGAAGAACGGTTTTGACCTGGGCGTTACCCGCGCCATCAGCGAAAGCGTCGGCATTCCGGTGATCGCTTCTGGCGGCGTCGGTAACCTCGAACACTTGGCTGCCGGCATTCTCGAGGGCAAGGCGTCGGCAGTGCTGGCGGCCAGTATTTTCCACTTTGGCGAGTTCACCGTGCCGGAAGCCAAAGCCTATATGGCCAGCCGCGGCATCGTGGTTCGTTAAAACTAGGGCACTCCGATTTGCTCGCTACGTTTTAAGTATCCTGAGCCAACACTCCGAGCAAGTGACTGTTCTGGCTGCTAAGTTGCATGTTGTCCTGCACGGCAAAGCTCGGGAGCAGCATAGGATTAACCCCACTGGTCCTGCTCGCTCAGCGCTGCGCCTCACATACCTTTAGAAGTAGAGAGACCCCTAATGGCTTGCGCTGGCCAGCACCTTATTGGTGCTCGCCGGCAGTGCTCGTGCCGAAGTAGACCCTGATTACAGCGTCGTGCTGCTGACCGAAAACTTCCCGCCCTACAACATGGCCATCAACGGCAAGAACTTCGCTCAAGAAGACAATATCGACGGCATTGCTGTAGATATCGTCAAAGAGATGTTCAAGCGTGCCGGCATCAAATACAGCCTGACCCTGCGTTTCCCCTGGGACCGTATCTACAAGCTGGCCCTGGAAAAACCAGGTTACGGCGTATTCGTCACCGCGCGTTTGCCCGAGCGTGAAGAGCAGTTCAAATGGGTTGGCCCGATCGGTCCGGATGACTGGATTATGCTGGCCAAGGCCGATAGCAAAATCACCCTCACCAGCCTTGAAGACGCGAAGAAACTCAAAGTCGGCGCCTACAAGGGCGACGCCATTGCCGAATACCTGACCGAGCATAATCTTGAGCCGATTACCGCGCTGCGCGATCAGGAAAATGCGCAAAAGCTGCGCGACGGCCTGATTGATGTGTGGGCCACCGGCGACCCGGCCGGCCGCTACCTGGCCAAGCAGGAAGGCGTAACCGGTCTGCAAACCGTGCTGCGTTTTAACAAGGCACAGCTGTACCTGGCTTTGAATAAAGAAACCCCCACCGAGGTGGTACAGAAGCTGCAGGGTGCATTGGACAAGATGCGAAGTGAGGGTTTCGTCGACGAAATCCTCAATAGCTATCTGTAGGATCGGTCCGGCCGGGTAGCACTACCCGGCCAACTGTTTCGAACCGCAACATAGGCAAATCAAAAAAAACAACACCGTAGAGCGAGCCATAAGCGCGCTTACGCCGACCTATATTTTCGTACCACGCCACAAGACGAACAGCGGTTTACCTGCCGCGCGCTGGGGCAATACGTTGAGCAGGTAAGTAGTGTCGTTGGGCGTCCTGGGCCTGGGTCGAAAAGATCGCAGACAGGACAGAATCATGCTGAAAGTGTTCACCCGTTCCCTGTTGTTGGGCCTGGCCTTGGCCGCCAGCACTGCTCACGCCGAGCTGCCCTATGGCTACAAGGTGGTGCTGCTGACGGAAAACTTCCCGCCCTTCAACATGGCCATCGACGACAAGAACTTTGCCCGTGACGATGGTATCGACGGCATCAGTGCCGAGATCGTGCGCGAGATGTTCAAGCGTGCCGGCATTGAATACACCCTCAGCCTGCGCTTCCCCTGGGATCGCCTGTACAAACTGACCCTCGACAAACCCAACTACGGCCTGTTCTCCACCACCTACACCGAAGAGCGCAAGCCGCTGTTCAAATGGGTCGGCCCGTTGGCGAAAACCGGTTGGGTATTGCTGGCCAAACCTGGCAGTAATCTCAAGCTCACCAATCTTAAAGACGCCAGCAAATACAACGTCGGCGCCTATAAAAACGATGCCGTCAGCCAGCACCTGGAAAGCCAGGGCATGTCTCCGCAGAACGCGCTGCGCGACCAGGAAAACGTCAGCAAGTTGATGGAAGGCAAGATCGACCTGTGGGCCACCACTGACCCGGTTGGGCGTTACTTGGCCAAACAGGAAGGCGTCACCGGGCTGACCACGGCGCTACGGTTCAACGACGCGCAGCTGTTCCTGGCGCTAAACATCGATACCCCGGATGAAGTGATCCAACGCCTGCAAAAGGCCCTGGATGCCATGCGTGCTGATGGCTTCGTCGACGACGTAACAAACAACTATCTGTAACCACGCGGTCCCGCTCTAAGCCCCCTCTCCCCTCGGGGAGAGGGCTGGGGTGAGGGGGCTGGTCCAACGCCGGACTCCGCCCCCCCAACCATCAATTGCCAGCCATCAATTGCCAGCTATCAATGCCCAGGCTGCCAAGGCTTACCCAGCGATACTGGGGCAAACAGCCGGGTTTTGATCGCATCGCGCGACAACAGCACCAACACCACGATGGTCGCCACATACGGCAGCATCGCCAGCAAGTTGGACGGCACCGATAACCCCACCCCCTGCGCCACCAAGTGAATAATGCTGGCCAAGCCAAACAGGTAAGCGCCGAGCAGCACGCGAAACACCCGCCAACTGGCAAACACCACCAACGCCAAGGCAATCCAGCCACGGCCGGCGGTCATGTTTTCCGCCCACATCGGCGTATAGGCCAGCGACAGATAACCACCGGCCAAGCCCGCCATCGCCCCGCCAAACACCACCGCCAAGGTACGCACGCGCAGCACCGGTAAACCCATGGCGCTGGCGGCGTCTGGGTTTTCGCCCACCGCCTGAATGATCAAACCGATGCGGCTTTTCAGCAGCACCCAGGCCACCAAGGCGAACACGGCAAAGGACAGATAAATCAGCGCGTCCTGGGCAAACAGCATGCGCCCGATCAGGGGAATGGAGCTGAGCAGCGGAATCGCCAGCGGCTCAAAACCGGCCAGCGGTTTACCCACCCACGCGGCGCCAATAAACGACGACAGGCCGACGCCAAAAATCGTCAGGGCCAAACCGGTGGCCACCTGGTTGGCGTTAAAGCCCAACGCTACTGCTGCGAACAACAGCGACAACAGCATTCCGGCGGCCATCGCCAGCAGCACACCGAGCCATAGGCTGCCGGTGCTAAAGGCGACGATAAAACCCACCACCGCGCCAAACAGCATCATGCCTTCCTGGCCAAGGTTGAGGACGCCGCTTTTCTCACAAATCAGCTCGCCCAACGCCACCAACAACAACGGCGTACCGGTGCGGGCCATGGCGAAGAGAATGTTGCTTAAGAGGTCGAGATCCATCGGGTGTTGCTCCGTAGAAATTTGTAGGAACCGAGAAAATGCCTGCCCTCTCCCCCAGCCCCTCTCCCGCAAGCGGGCGAGGGGAGCTAAACCGTGTGCGGTCTGGCGCCCTCACCCCTCGGGGAGAGGGCTGGGGTGAGGGGGCATCAGGCCAGCGCCTCTTTCACGCCCAAGCGCCGCTGCCAGACCGCCTTCAGCCGCGGCCGGTACAAAATCAACACATCACAGGCCAGCAGGAAAAACAGCATCATCCCCTGGAACAATTGGGTAATCGCCTGGGGCAAGTTCAGGCTCAGTTGCGCGCTTTCCCCACCGATATACAGCAGCGCCATCAGCAAGCTGGCGAAGACAATGCCCAGCGGATTAAGCCGGCCAAGAAAGGCCACGGTAATCGCCGCGTAGCCGTAGCCCGGCGATACCTGCGGCACCAATTGGCCAATCGGCCCGGCCACTTCCGCCACGCCCGCCAGCCCCGCCAGCGCGCCGCTCACCAGCAAGGCAAACCACACCAGGCTTTTTTCCCGGAAGCCGACAAAGCCTGCCGCGCGGCGGTCCAGCCCGAGCACTTTGATTTGAAAACCCAGAAAGCTTTTCTGCAGCAGCACCCAGATCGCCACAATCGCCAGCAGGGCGAAATACACCCCGGCATGCAGGCGGCCGTCTTCACTGAGCAGCGGCAACCGGGCCATATCGCCAAACATCGCCGACTGCGGAAAGTTGTAGCCTTCCGGGTCTTTCAACGGGCCATGGACGAAGTACAGGAGCAGGTTCAGGGCGATGTAGTTGAGCATGATGCTGGTGAGGATCTCGTTGGCGTTGAACTGCGTGCGCAGCCACGCCGTCAGCCCGCCCCAGGCCGCGCCGGCCAAGGTGCCGGCAGCCAACACCCAAACCAGCGCCCAGCGGCTTTCCCAATCGATGATATTCACCGCCACGGCACTGCCAGCCAACGCGCCCAACAACAGCTGGCCTTCGGCGCCGATATTCCAGATGCGCGCTTGGTAGGCCACGGCCAAGCCAAGTGCGCAGAGCAGAATCGGCAGGGTTTTGACCAACAACTCGGAGACGCCGTACCAATCGCTGATCGGTGCAATCAACAAGGTATGCAGGGTTTTCACCGGGCTCAGGCCCAGGGCTAAAAACAGCAGCGAGCCGCACACCAGCGTCAGCACGGCGGCCAACAACGGTGACAGCCAGAGCATGGCGCGCGATTGCTGGCCGCGCGGTTCCAGGGATAACAGCATGGGGTGCTCCGTCAGCTCAGGGTGGCAGCGCTGTTGGCGCTGGAACCGGGAGAAAGGGTAGGCGCCTGCGGCGCAAATTGACCGGCCATCCAGCGGCCGACATCCGCTGGAGTAGTGCTGGCGGTAGGGGCCAAAGGCGAGAGCGTGCCGCCGGACAAAGCGCCGAGGCGGTCGCTGATTTGGAACAGTTCGTCGAGGTCTTCGCTGATTACCAGAATCGCCGCGCCGGCATCGCGCAGGGCGATCAGGGCACGGTGAATCGCCGCTGCCGCGCCAACGTCTACGCCCCACGTTGGGTGCGCCGCCACCAGCAGTTTTGGCTGCTGAAGGATTTCCCGACCGAGAATAAATTTCTGCAAATTACCGCCGGACAGGCTGCGCGCGGGCGCTTCGGCGCTCGGGGTTTTTACCGCAAAGCGTTGAATAATTTCCTCGGCAAAGGCCAGCACCTTGGCGCGCTGGATCAAGCCCTTACTGAGCAAGCCTTGCTGAAAGCCGGTGAGCAGGGCGTTGTCGCTGAGCGACATATCCGGCACCGCGCCATGGCCCAAACGTTCGGCCGGCACAAAGGCCAACCCGCGCTGACGGCGAGCGTCGGGGTAGAGATTGGCGATTGGCTGATCGTCCAGGCTGATGCGCTCACGCTCACCACGGGCCAAGCGCACTTCACCGCTCAGCAAGGCGAGCAATTCATCCTGACCATTGCCGGCGACCCCGGCGATGCCGACGATTTCGCCGCTACGCACTTCCAACCGCAGGTGGCTAAGCGAGGTGCCGAAGGGGTCGATGTTATGCCAGCTGAGATCGTCTACCCGCAGGCGCACCAAACCGCCGCTGACTTTCGGGTAACTGCTTTCCAAGCCTTCGGCATCGCCGACCATCAACTTGGCCAGTTCCAGATCCGAGCACTCGGCCGGCACGCAATGGCCAGATACACGCCCACCGCGCAACACCGTTGCGCTCTGGCAGAGGGCGCGTACTTCGCCGAGTTTGTGGCTGATAAACAAAATGCTGCAGCCCTCGGCGGCCAGGCGGCGCAGCGTGGCGAACAGTTCGTCGGCCTCCTGCGGCGTCAGTACTGAGGTGGGCTCATCAAGGATCAGCAGTTTGATGTCCTGCATCAGGCACCGCACGATTTCCACGCGCTGGCGTTCACCAATCGACAGGCTATGCACCAGGCGCTGCGGCTCCAAGGCCATGCCGTAACGCTGCGACACCTCGCGAATACGTGGCTCCAATTGCTTGGGCGTGCCGGCTTCCTTGCCCATGGCCAAGGCAATGTTCTCGGCCACGGTCAGGGTTTCAAACAGCGAGAAATGCTGGAACACCATGCCGATGCCCAGGGAGCGGGCCATGGCCGGGTCGCGCATTTTCAACGCTTCGCCCTGCCAAATAATGCTGCCGCTGTCAGGCTGGGTGACGCCGTAGATGATCTTCATCAGCGTACTTTTGCCCGCACCGTTTTCGCCCAGCAATGCATGGATTTCGCCGGCTTCAATGCTTAAGTCGATACGGTCGTTGGCAAGCGTGCCGGGGTAGCGCTTGGTGATGCCTTGCAACTGCAAGCGCGGAATAGGAGGTGAACTGGACATGGTCACTGACTCAAGAAAAGACAACTGTGGCTGGCATAAGCAAAAACTTGGCCAGCCGGTCAGAAACCAGAGTTAGAGCGGGTGGGTATTTTTTGATTGGGGTTGAGGGCACCAGGGTGGTGCGCAGGCCGTTAGCGAGAAAGGGCAGGCCGAACGCTGCGGCACCTGGGTTCCCGCCTGGGCGGGGACGACGGAGTTCCTATTGCAAACCACCGTCATTCCCGCGTAGGCGGGAATCCAGAGTAGGTCAGGCGTACGGGATCGACCAACAGACCTCACATGCGTTTTACAGGCGCTGCAAAACGCTGCGGCCACGGCTGATATCGCCCAGGGTTTTTTGCAAGTCGGGCAGGCGTGCTTCAGGAATCGCTAACTGCAATGTGGCGCCATCGGCGTCGTATTGCTCGCCTTCCAATACCGCCTCCAGCTCGCCCAGGCGCGCTTTTAAAATCGGCAGTTCGGCAAACAAACAATGGCAGGAGCACTGCACACGGCTGACCAACTCCACCCGCTCGCCCGCCTGCAAACACTTGCTGGCGCCACCGCCATACGCGCGAGCCAGCCCACCAGTGCCGAGCTGAATACCGCCATACCAGCGGATAACCAGCACCACCACTTGGTCGCAATCCTGCCCTTCAATGGCGGCCAGTATCGGCCGTCCCGCCGTGCCGCTCGGTTCACCGTCGTCACTAAAGCGGTATTGCTGCCCTACCTTCCACGCCCAGCAGTTGTGGGTGGCGGCCAGGTCGCTGTGGCGCTCGATAAACGCCTGAGCCTCGGCCGCGCTGTTAATCGGCGCGGCCAAGGTAAGGAAGCGGCTTTTTTTGATGTCCTCGCGGTACTCGCAAGGTTGGGCCAGGCTAAACGGCATTAGGCGCTTGGCGGCGTGAGCCCGCAGCCTTTGAGGATGATGTGGATAAGGGTGTCGGTGGCCACGGCGAAGTCTTCTTTGGCCAGCTTTTTACGCCCGGTGAGGCGGCATACCTGCTGGTTGAAATCGGCGTAATGCTGGGTGCTGCTCCACAGGAGAATGATCAGGTGGACCGGGTCGACCGGGTCAATCTTTCCGGCAGCTATCCACGCTTCAAATACTGCCGCGCGGCCCTGGAACCAGGTCAGGTAGTCCTGGTTGAAGTACTCCGACAGGCACTCGCCGCCACCAATCACTTCCATGGCGAAGATCTTTGAGGCCAATGGTTGGCGGCGCGAGAACTCCATCTTGGCGCGGATATAAGCAGCCAAGGCCTCGGCCGGATCGTCCTCGGCGGTCAGGTTGTTAAACGTGCTGTCCCACAGTTCCAGGATGTTGCTCAGCACCGCCAGATACAGCCCCAACTTGTTGCTGAAGTAGTAGTGCAGGTTGGCTTTGGGCAGGCCAACGGTCTGGGCGATGGTGTTCATGCTCGTGCCTTTGAAACCGTGGCGAGCGAACTCTTCTTCGGCGGCGGCCAGAATCGCTTCTTCGTTTTTCTGGCGGATATTGCCGGTGTTTTTCGCGGTGTGCGCGGGGACTTCGAAGTTCATAACTACAACCGAACCGTTGAGTGTGGGGAGCCTGTGCACTGATAACCCAGGCGGCTGCCCGCTTACAAGCGCATGACGCAGAAAAAGCGGCGGATGTCGTACTAAGAGTGGGTGTTGCACCGTCGTTGTGCGCGCCAGTGAGGGTTGTGCGCGTTTTTGTAGCCGAGTCTTGGGTGTGTGGGCCGGCCAACAACTGTCCTGTTGGTCAACAAAGGCTGCTGGCATCGGCCTTTCGCTGAGGTTGGCACAGCCTCTGCAAAGACCAGTTCTGAGTAGAAGCGGTTAGCGTCGAGGTTTGCTTTTTCGACGTAGGACATTGCTCTTGCGGCCACCCGGTCGCACACCCGGTATTGGGTGCTTGTCTCTGGCAGTTGCCTGGACGAGAGAGAGGTCAGCCATGCACCGTTTTTGCCGTCTAGTCATGTCTTTCCAGCCAGCACATTTTGCCTGGTTGCTCGCTCGTCGCTGCGCCTGCCAATCGCCTAGCACCCCATCCGGTTTCCCTTCAGAGAGACCTTCGCCATGAAAGCACGCGTTGTTTTGGGTTCCATCGCTTCTATCCTGTTGAGCCTGAGTGCACAGGCCAACGACAAAATCGTTCTGCTTACTTCCTGGTACGCCCAGGCCGAGCAGGGCGGTTTCTACCAGGCTCAGGCCACAGGCATTTACGCCGCCAACGGCCTGGACGTGGAAATCCGCATGGGCGGGCCTCAGGTCAATGGCATGCAGCTGCTGCTCAACAAGCAGGCCGACGTGATCATCAACTACGACCTGCAAGTGCTCGCCAGCGTGCAGCAAGGTTTGCCGGTGGTGGCCATCGGCGCGCCGTTTCAGGGTGACCCGCAGGGCATGCTGACCCACGCCGACGTCACTGCGCTGGAAGGGTTGAAAGACAAAAAAATCCTCGTCTCCACCTCCGGGCAAACCACGTGGTGGCCCTGGTTGAAAGGCAAATACGGTTTCAGCGATGCCCAGGCCCGCCCGTACACCTTCAACCTGCAACCGTTCTTCGCCGACCCCAACACCGCGCAACAGGGCTACCCGACCTCGGAGCTGTTTCAGGCGCAAAAGGCCGGCGAAAAAGCCAATTTCTTTCTCTTCGCTGATGCCGGCTACCCGCCCTACGGCTCCACCCTGGTTACCCGCCAGGACGTGATCGCCACGCGCCCCGAAGTGCTGCAGCGGTTTGTCGCCGCCAGCATGCAGGGCTGGAAAAGCTACCTGGCTGACCCGGCACCGGCCAACGAGCTGATCAAAAAAGACAACCCGAGCATGAACGATGAACTGCTCGCCTGGGGCGTGGCCAAGCTCAAGGAATATCACCTGGTGGAAGGCGGCGACGCAGCCACCCACGGCATCGGCACCATGAGCGACGCGCGCTGGCAGGCGACCCGCGATTTTATGGTGCAGGCCAAGTTACTCAGCGCCGACACCGACTGGAAAAAGGCTTACGACACACGCTTTGTCCGTGACCTGAAGGTGCTGCCGGCTGCCAGCGACGTCGCCGCCCAGTAACAACACTCAAGCGCCGCCAGCCAAGAGCGGTGCGAAAAGATCCGATGAGGAAACCGCCATGCTTGTTACCCAACAACCTGTACTACGCCGCTTTTGGTATGCCCTGATGCCGGTGAGTTTTATCGCCGACGGCCCCAAACCGTTCACCTTGCTTGGCGAGCGCATCGTACTGTTCATGGGCAAAGAAGGCCCGGTGGCTCTGGCCGACCGCTGCTGCCACCGCACGGCGCAATTGTCCAAAGGCTGGGTCGATGATGGCGTGATCGTCTGCGGCTACCACGGCTGGCGCTATGACGGCAGTGGCGCCTGCGTGTGCATTCCGCAGCAAGCCGACAACGCTCCAATTCCTGCCGGCGCGCGTACCGATGCCTACCACTGCCAGGAAAAATACGGCTACGTGTGGGTCTGCCTTGGCGAGCCGCTGCAACCGATTCCGCACTTTGATGAAGAAGGTCAGCCGCAGTACCGGCGTATTTTCCAGTTCTACGAAGAGTGGCAAACCAGCCCGCTGCGCTTTATGGAGAACTCTTTCGATAACTCGCACTTCAGCTTTGTGCACAAGGCCAACTTCGGCATGCTCAGCCAGCCGAAACCGTCGAAGTATTTGCTCGAACAAAACGAGTGGGGTTTTGAAGCCGAAACCATTGTGCCGATCAATAACCCAGCCGCCGGCCACCGCGTAACCGGCTCCAGCGCACCGACCACCACCCGCCACCTGTTCAACCGTTGGCACCTGCCGTTTGTGCGGCGCTTTGGCTGCACTTATCCCGATAGCGGCCTGCACCACATCATCTACAACTGCGCCACGCCCATCGACGACAAGCGTATTCAGCTGGTGCAGTGGCTGTATCGCAACGACAGCGAAGAGGCCTGCAGCACCGAAGAACTGATCGCCTGGGACGCGCCGATTACCCTGGAAGACAAAGAAATTCTCGAAGCCACCGACTACGACGCCTGCGTCGATACGCGGCGGCGCGTGGAGTTTCACATGGAGTCGGACAAGCCCGGTTTGATCATGCGCAAGATGCTTTTCGACCTGCTGCAAAAGCACGGTGAGGAAGAACAATTCCGTCCTGCCGGTGTGCCGCTATGAACGCCGCCTTTAACCTGCCGGTGAGCGATGAGCCGCCCGTGCTGTTGGCCAACCAGGTGGAGAAAACCTACGGCAACGGCACCCATGCGCTGCAGAAGATGAAACTGGAAATAGGCCGGGGTGAATTTGTCTCGCTGCTCGGTCCTTCCGGTTGCGGCAAGAGCACGCTGTTGAAAATGTTTGCCGGCCTGGAACAGCCTTCGGCGGGCCATGTGCGTTGGTGGGGCAAAGGCGAAATCAGCCAGGCCGCTGCCGAGCAAAAACTGGCCATGGTGTTTCAAGAGGCGACGCTTATGCCCTGGGCTAAGGTCGCCGACAACGTGCGCCTGCCATTGGACCTGGCGCGGATTAAGCGCGAAGAAAGTGAACCTCGAGTTCAGGCGGCGCTGGAGCTGGTGGGGCTGGGCAAATTCGGCGGCGTGTACCCGCGCGAGCTGTCCGGCGGTATGCAAATGCGCGCCTCGATTGCCCGCGCGTTGGCAACCGAACCCAATCTGCTGCTGATGGATGAACCCTTTGGCGCGCTCGATGAATTCACCCGCAACCGCTTGGACAGCGACTTGCGCCAGCTCTGGGCGCGACGCGATCTGACCGTGGTGTTTGTCACCCACAGTATTTACGAGGCGGTGTTTCTCTCATCCCGCGTGGTGGTGATGGGCGCGCGGCCTGGGCGGGTGATTGCTGATGTGAAGATTGAGGGGCCGCAGGAGCGCGATGAGGCGTTTCGCATGTCGGCAGGGTTTATTGAACAGTGCGCCAGGTTGTCGGCGTTGTTGGTGGAAGCGAATGGGGAGGGCGGGCATTGAACCGGAGTGCACCCTGGCCCTCTCCCCCGGCCCCTCTCCCGCAAGCGGGCGAGGGGAGACCAGCCGAATCGCGATTAGATTCCCCTCGCCCGTTTACGGGAGAGGGGCTAGGGGAGAGGGCGCTTTTGCTCTACCCGATCCCACACACAGGACACGACCTATGACCCGACAACCCTGGCTAACCAATCCAAAAGTGCAAAACATCCTCGCCCCGCTGTTGGTCGGTGCGTTTCTGCTCGGCCTCTGGCAACTGCTTTGCGTGGCCCTCAAGGTGCCGATCTACCTGATCCCCAGCCCGGCTGATATCGGCCGCACGCTGATCAGCGATGGCCCGATGTTGCTCGGCGCCTTGTGGGTGACGCTGAAAATCACCTTCCTGTCCTTTGCCCTGGCAGTGGTGCTTGGCGTACTCGCCGCGTTTCTGTTTGTACAAAGCCGCATCATCGAATACGCGATTCTGTTGCAGGTGACTCCGGTGGTGGCCATCGCGCCGCTGATTATTATCTGGTGCAGCAACGCCACCCTGGCGCTGGTGATTTGCGCCACGTTGGTGGCGATCTTTCCGGTGATTTCCAACACCGTGCTGGGGCTACGTAGCGTTAATCCGGGCTTGCTCAATCTGTTCCGCCTTAATCGCGCGAGCCGTTGGCAAACCCTGGTGCGCCTGCGCATTCCCAGTGCTTTGCCGTACTTCTTCGGTGGCCTGCGAATTGCCAGCGGCCTGGCGTTGATTGGGGCAGTGGTGGCGGAGTTTGTTGCCGGCACAGGCGGTACTGGTGCGGGCTTGGCCTATCAGATTTTGCAGGCTGGTTTTCAGCTGAATATCCCGCGCTTGTTTGCCGCCTTGGTATTGATTGCCCTGACGGGTGTGCTGCTGTTTAGCCTGATGGCGGCGTTGGCGCGTTATAGCCTCGGCCATTGGCACGAGAGTGAGCAAGGCTGAATAAACCATGGTGCGCACAGCACACCCTACGTGAAGCAGCTCGCCCATTTGCGGCGAACGAACCGTAGGGTGTGCTCCGCGCACCAAGCGATGTTAGGAGAGACAAAAAATGACCACCAACACCACCTGGCTGATCCGCAACGCCAGCGCCATCCTCACCGGCCGCCGTGGCGTGGAGGCCCGCCATACCGGCCCGGATATACGCATTGTCGACGGCCGCATCAGCGCCATCGGCCAGTTCGAACCACAGCCCGGCGAGGCGCAAATCGATGCCCGCGATTGCGTGGTTTATCCGGCCTGGATCAACACCCATCACCACCTGTTTCAATCGCTGCTCAAGGGCGAGCCCGAAGGCCTCAACCAAACCCTCACGCCATGGCTGGCGGCGACCCCTTACCGTTTTCGCGGCGCCTTCGATGAACACAGCTTTCGCCTCGCCGCGCGCATCGGTCTGTTGGAGTTAGTGCGCTCTGGCTGCGCCACCGTGGCTGACCACCATTACCTGTATTACCCCGGCATGCCCTTCGACAGCGCGGCGATTTTGTTTGAGGAAGCAGACGCCTTAGGCCTGCGCTTTGTTCTCTGTCGCGGTGGCGCGACCCAGACTCGGCAACTGGAAGCCGAGCTGCCGCAAGCCATGCGCCCGGAAAAACTCGATGACTACTTGGCCGACGTCGAGCGCCTGACCGCGCTGTACCACGACCCGGCCGCCGACGCCCGTCGGCGCATCGTCATGGCGCCCACTACGACCTTGCATTCCACCTCGCCAGCGGAGTTGCGCGAGACCGCCAGGGCGGCGCGCAAACTCGGTATTCGTATGCACAGTCATCTGTCTGAGACGGTGGATTATCTGGATGCGGCGAAGGCCAAATTTGGCATGACTCCGGTGCAGTTTTGCGCCGAGCAGGAATGGCTGGGTTCCGATGTGTGGTTTGCTCACCTGGTAAAACTGCTGCCGGAAGAAATCCAACTGCTGGGCCAAACGGGCACCGGCATTGCCCACTGCCCACAAAGCAATGGTCGCCTTGGCAGCGGCATCGCCAACCTGCCGGCGCTGGAAGCGGCGGGGGTGCCGATCTCCATTGGCGTTGATGGCGCCGCCTCCAACGAAGCCGCCGATATGCTCTCTGAAACCCACGCCGCCTGGCTGCTGCAGCGGGCGCGCAAAGGTGAGTTGGCTACGCCGAAATACGCCGGCGGTCAGTTTGAAGGCGGTGCCGATGCCGCCAGTATTGAAGATGTGGTGCGCTGGGGTACGGCCGGTGGTGCCCAGGTTTTAGGCTTGGACGATGTGGGCACGCTGGAGGTGGGCAAGGCTGCCGATATCGCCATCTACCGCCTCGACGATCCGCGTTATTTTGGCCTGCACGATATGGCCATCGGTCCGGTGGCCAGCGGCGGCCGGGCCAGTTTGAAGGCGTTGTTGGTGGGGGGCCGCCGTGTAGTCGCGGACGACCACGTGCCGGGCTTGGACTTGCTGGAACTGAGCCGCCAAGCCAGCGCCGCCGTGCTCGATCTGCAACGCAGTGCCGGGGTGCGGCGATGACTTGGGTCGAAATGAAAACCCGAGGCTTGCGGGAGGAGGCCGAAGGCATTCTGGCGCTGGAACTGTGTATGGCCGATGCCAGTGCGCTGCCATTTACCTGGGAGCCTGGCGCCCATGTTGATGTGCAAATGGGCAGCGGCGTGGTGCGCCAGTATTCGCTGACCAATCTGGCTGATGAAGGCTGTTTGCGCCTGGCGATCAAACACGCTGAAAACTCGCGTGGTGGATCGCGCTGGTTACATCAACAACTGCGAGTGGGTGATCGGTTGCGCGTCAGCGCGCCGCGTAATTTGTTTCCACTGCAACCGGGTGCTGGGCCGGTGCTGCTGGTGGCCGCCGGGATTGGCGTGACCCCGCTGCTGGCCATGTACCGCCAGTGCCGCGCGCAACAGCGGCCGGTGCAGCTTTTGTACTTCTCCCGCAGCGCTGCCCATAGCGCGTTCATTGAACAGTTTCAGGGCGATCCGGCGGTAAGCGTGGTGACCGGTTTAGCCGCGGCAGACGTGGGCGCTTATCTCGATCAGCACCTGCCTGCGTGGGAGACCGACAGCCAGCTTTACACCTGCGGGCCGGATGGGTTTATGGCCAGCGTGCAGCAACTGGCGGGGGAGCGGGGTTGGCCTTTGCAGGCGTTATTTCAAGAACACTTTCAGGCGCCACTTGCGGCTACAGATAGCGCTGTAGAAACCGAGCTGGTGCTGGCCCGCAGTGGTAAAAGCGTCACGGTGCAAATCGGGGAAACGCTGGTGGCTGCTGCCGAGCGAGTGGGCGTCACCATTCCTACCTCATGCGGTATGGGCATGTGTGGCGCTTGCATGACGGCGGTGGTGAGCGGCGAGATTAAACACCGCGATCAGTACCTGTCGGATGCTGAGCGGGCCAGCGGCAAATGGATTATGCCGTGTGTGTCGGGGTGTACTGGGGGGCGGTTGGAGCTGGATGCGTAGTCAGCCTGGCGATTCTGGATTCCCGCCTGCGCGGGAATGACGGAGCCCCCCAACCATCCCCGTCGTCGCCGCGAAGGCGGGGACCCAGAATATTGTGCCGGACCTAATTTGTTGGCCGATTCTGAGCTCCGCCTGTACGGCAGCAACGAAGACTTCGCAGTTACTCCGTAATGTTCTCGCCGGCCCTGCTGGCTGCAACCTTCTGGCTCTTCTCTTCCGGCAACACCAGGTTCAACAACCCACCGCTGGTAATCGCCGAATCAAACAGGTTTTGCACCAGCTTGGGCATCAAGTGCAGCAGGGTCGGCTGCGCGGCAATACCCAGGCCGACGCCCAGCGAAGCCGCGATGATCAGCATGCTGCGTCGGTCCAGCGGTGACTGCGCGAGGATGCGCACACCCGCAGCCGCCACGCTGCCAAACATCACCAACGTGGCGCCACCCAGTACCGGCTTTGGAATCTGTTGCAGCACGGCACCCAGCAGCGGAAACAGGCCGAGGGCAAACAGCACCACGCCGATGTACAGACCCACGTAACGGCTGGCCACGCCGGTCATTTGAATCACGCCGTTGTTCTGCGCAAAGGTGGTGTTGGGGAAGGCGCTAAACGTAGCAGCGATCATGCAGCTGACACCGTCGCCTAATACCCCGCCTTTTAGCCGCGCCAGGTAGCGCGGACCTTCGATAGGCTCGCGGGACAGCATGCTATTGGCAGTCAGGTCGCCGACGGTTTCGATGGTGCTGATCACATAAATCAGTGCCACGGGAATAAACGCCGTCCAGTCAAACGCAAAGCCGAATTTGAACGGAATCGGCAGGCTTACCAGCGGCAAGTCCGGCAGCGCTTGCGGTACCAGTTTGCCGGTAAACCAGGCGGCGATACTGCCCACGGCCAAGCCGATGATGATTGCCGAAAGGCGCACCCACGGCCGGCTGGAGCGGTTCAGCAAAATAATGGTCAGCAGCACCAGGGCGCCAAGGCCGAGGTTGCCCGGGGCGCCGAAGTCCGGCGCGTTAAAGCCACCGCCCAGATCAGTGACGCCCACTTTGATCAAGCTCACGCCGATCAAGGTAATCACGATGCCGGTCACCAGCGGCGTGATTACCCGGCGCAGTTGGCCGAGCATGCGGCTAAGCACGATCTGCACAAACGCGCCGAAAAAACACACGCCAAAGATCATCGCCAGGACGTCTTCCGGGCTGCCACCACGGGCTTTCACCAGAAAGCCGGCCGAGAGCACCGCACCCAGAAAAGCAAAGCTGGTGCCTTGCAAACAGATCATGCCGGCGCCAATGCCAAACGGGCGACGCGCCTGAATAAACGTACCCACGCCCGACACCATCAGCGCCATGCTGATCAGGTAAGGCAGGTGCTCGCCCAGGCCCAACACCGAGCCGATCACCAGCGGCGGAGTAATAATGCCGACGAAGCTGGCAAGCACATGCTGCAAGGCGGCGAAGAACGCCAGCACGGGAGCGGGGCGGTCTTCCAGGCCGTAGATCAGGTCGGTGTTGCTGTCGGATTCAGGCTGCATGTCACGGTCTCAGCAAAATGTGTTGTTAGCCTCGGGCGGGTGGTCGAGCCGGCCGCGGCTACAGAATTCTAGGTCGCTAAAAAACGCCCGCCTTCTCCATTCAGAGGGGCGGGCTAATAAGGAGGTAGTCGTGAAGCGATAAAGCGCGGTTGCTTAGAAGTGCACTTTGGCGATCAGGTTGATCGCGCTTTGGTCGGTGCCCTGCAGGATGGTGTCGCCCAAAAAGCTGTTGTCGTCGATGGCGTATTTGTTCTTCCAGTAGTCGTATTCCACACCCACGTAGAAGTGTTTAACCGCGCTCCAGCCCATGGCTTTGCCCAGGTCGTATTTGACCTGTGGGTTGAAGTGGAAGTTGGCGTGCAGGTCGTTGGTGCGGCTGCTGGTGGCGTCTTTGTTGTTCCACACCCAGTCCAGGTAACCGTCGATAAGAATGTCGGAGTTGCCCACAGGAATGGTGTAGGACCACACCGGGGTTACTTGCCACTGGCCGGACGGGTTGTTGGTGATGCCGTCGGGTTTGCGGTAGTAGAAGTTCAGCTGGAAGTAGTCAAAGCCTGGCAGGTTGAAGTCGAACGCTGGGCCGAGCAGGTAGTTCTGCCCACCGTTTTCGCCACGCTCATAAGTGCCGGCCAGCAGCACGTCTTTGAGGGGGCCGAATTCAATTTTCTGATCGAAGATTTTGCTGAACGACAGACGCGGGGTCACTTCACCGTAGTAGGTGTTTTTGCCGGCGTTGGAATCTTCGCTGCCGTTGTAGTTGATTTGGTCGAAGAAAATAAACAGGTCGCCAAAGGTCCAGCCGCTCGCGTGTTCGAACGAGAAGGTTTGCTGGATAGCCGGGTTGATTTTGAAGTCACGGCCATACAGGTAGGTGACGCTGTTGTCTTGCCACAGCAATGGGCCATCGGCCTGAGCGGCGGGGCTGCCAGCAAGCAGCAAGGATGCGATGTTGCGGTTCATGTGTGCTCCCAGGAAGGCGTCTATCTGTTTTAGTTTTTTCCTGGCCGCTTGGTCAGGTCCACCCGTCTTTGCAAGTTTCTGTCCAAGTGATCAGCTTTGCCGAAAAAACTTTCGCGCGATTGTGCGCAATCCGCCAAAGCCTTGTCTCGGCGGGTGCATACATTCGTCGTTGGGTGTGTGGCGGGCAAGGCTTGGGGCTGACCGTGCGGTCGCATTAGGCGTGCTTTGCATCGTCGTGGAGCCTTGCTTGCACCAGAGCAGGGCGAACGCTGTCGGCTTAGTTGGTGGCGGCCAAGGCTTCGAGAAAGCTCTCCAGCACCAAGTGTGGACGGCGGCCTTTGCGCGTGACGGTGGAAAGGCTGAGGTCGTAGAAGCGGCTGGCTGGTTTCAGCGCGCGCAGGCGTCCTTGCTGTACCCAGAAGCTGGCGTAGTGGTCGGGCAGGTAGCCGATATAGCGACCGGTCAAGATTAGAAAGGCCATGCCTTCGCGATCCGAGGCGCTGGCGGTGGATTTCAGTACTTGGTACTGAGCCTGGATATCGGGCGGTAGGCGGAACGTTGGGGCAATGGCGTCCTGCACATTCAGGCGTTCGTCACTGAGCTGATCGTCGGCGGCATAAAACAGCGGGTGGCCGACGGCGCAGTAGAGCAGTGAGCGTTCGTCATACAGCGGCTGATATTCCAGACCGGACAAGGTCGTCGCTTGTGGTACCACGCCGACGTGCAAGCGACCGTCGAGCACGCCTTGCTCCACTTCGCTGGGTGGCGTCATCCGGATTTGGATATGCACATCCGGCCCGCGCTCTTTGAGCTGCGACAAGGCATTGGTGATGCGCATATGCGGCAGGGTGACCAGGTTATCGGTCAGGCCGATATTAAGCTCGCCGCGCAAATGCTGGTGCAGGCCGTTGACCTCGGTGCGAAAGCTTTCCAGCGCACTTAAGAGTTGCAACGACGATTGATACACCTCGCGCCCTTCCTCGGTCAGGGCAAAGCCGGCGCGTCCGCGTTGGCACAGGCGCAAACCCAGGCGCTGCTCCAGATCGCTCATCTGCTGGCTGATGGCCGAACGGCCAATGCCCAGCACACTTTCCGCTGCCGAGAAGCCGCCGCACTCTACAACGCTTCTGAAGATGCGCAGCAGGCGAATATCAAAGTCACTGACTTGCGCGAGAGGGTCGGGGCGGCGTGTGCTCATAGTTTAGTGAAAGCCAATCTGAAAATTAGAAGAATCGGGTTTTTCAGAC
>LNAP01001288.1_pt1 | contig 26948 bp, 31 predicted proteins | sample 602601 | NCBI WGS metagenome assembly LNAP01 (sample SAMN02440304, study PRJNA202911) | soil metagenome | biome: Subtropical and temperate rainforests or woodlands; isolation source: soil samples (1 kg each in a 20% v/v slurry with milli Q water) were... ... | reverse complement strand
AGAGGCCTGTGCGACTATCCATTGCTCTCGATACTCATCTGCCGCCAGAAGCAACTGGCCCTGATTATCCTTGGTTGGTGTCTGAACAAATTCATCAACCACGTTCATGAATGATCTTGAGTGTGACTCCTTCATAGCGACCCCTACAAGTGAGTATAAAATAGGTATTAAACTCATTCTACTCACAAAATACATTCATGAGCCATCAGTCGGACAATCACTCACGTCAACTCGCCGCAGTGAGATATCGGAAGCTAAATTGTTATGCATTACGTCTGGCGGCAAAGCCGCAAGCTGGAAGACGAGAAGTTCAGGGCGCTACGATTGCCCGGAAAACCCTAGCGTGCGATTTTTTCCAAATTCTGCGGCCCCCCTACAGCTGCCGATTGGTCGGCAACTATGGGCTCTGCATCTGATGGGCTTTAGTGAAAGCTTCCACGGGCTCACTTGGACCACACTTTATCTGTTGCTTTGCGTACCAGTCGTTGCGGCCTTGTATGCATGGGGCTCGGTTTGGGATTGATGTTTAAACGCCGGTCGTAACGGAAACAAAATGCCCCTACCCGGAAAAACTTTTCCGCCAGATAGGGACCCGGGCTAGCGGTAGCTCTGCAGGATGCAAAGCAAAGCCCCCTCTAAAAATATCTTTCAGCCAACCAGGGCAAGGTTTTTATGCATTGTCTACCTAACTTTGCCCGGGTTGTCGCCTTGTCAGCGGTGCTGCTCCACCGGCAAGCTGTACAAAACCGGCCAACTAAAAGAGCCGGGAACGGAGCAAATGCAATGACTGACGATTGGATTTTTCTCAAAGCTGCCGGTTGGCTGGTGTTGGGCTACTTGCTGCTGCGCGGCTGGCAGTGGCGTAATGCGCGCAAGCAAGCGGTGGACCCGTGGAGCCAGTCCGAACACCGCTAAGCGCGTCGGCCAGGGACGGCCAGCGCTCACCGTGGCTCACGCCGGATCATCACGTCTCCCCTTCTAAAAACTCGCTGCCACGGCATTGATCTCGTCGGCCAGGCTCACTGGCCTGGCCTGCTCATACAGCGTCATAACCTCTTTCTGGGCCTGCATTACCTGGTCGAATTTGCGCTGCAGTTCGGCCTCGCGGCGTTTTTTCCAAAAATATCCAACATGTCTAGTACCTTTAAAAAGTTGGCGAGACTGATCGGCCAAGTCGACAGTCAAAAGTCGATAACCCCCTAATACATATATGCGTTAGTGACTAAAAAATGTGATCTAGGGCGTCTAGGGTAGTTAAGATTTCAGAGTAGGTATGCTAGCGCAATTGATGCCCGGCTCCAGTGTACCCGATGTCCCACCCCACAAATGAGTGAGATTTGTGCGAACTTGCCATCTACCATTGTTCAATACGAGATCAAACTCCAGACCTTGGCTGTTTGTCCAGGGCTGAGGGGTCGCACTGCCATCCGGGTTAACAGCGAGGTAGCGTGCAGACTCTCCCAAGGTCACAGCAAACTTCCCGCTCCACTCTTTACCATTGAGTCGGTCGCTTTCGTCAACGCTGTGGGCGTACATCATCTTGACCTCTTGGAGAGGCTTGCTGAACTCCTCATAGGCGCGATCATTGGCCTTGGCGTAGGATTTGCCATTACAGGTCGCGACGTACTGATTAACCGTAGCTTCGGCGTGCGCCATCGCATCTTTGTAGCAGGGATCGGTATTGCGGTCGTACGCGGCTAAGGTGCTTTGTGCGAAAAGCACGGCGGACAATCCTGCTACATTAAAATAGAGCGCCTTCATTCCATTCTTCATTGCTTCTTTCCTGACTGCCATGTGGGGGCGACGAGCTGCATCAACCAGCTATGTGCACGGGCATTTTGCCATCAAGCTACGAAAATTCAAAAAAGCGTGACAGTCAAACCGGGGCTAAATAGTCAGCACCCGGATTGCGAAACGACGTCTTTGGTTAAATCACTGACACAAAAAAGCCCGCCATTCATTGGGCTCTGGTTCAAGCATGCTTAGCGGATGACAGATGGATTAGCCGGTTTTCAGCATGCTGCTGTAAAAGTCCAATCCGCTATCCTGGGCAATTTTTGCGGGGCCTCTCATCACTGACAAATCGTCAATCCCGACATCCATACCGATATCTGCTACGCAGAATTTGGCAGCCGAAACGTATACCGCCGCATTCTTCGAATTTTTATTAGTTACGGAGATTTCGGCTTGAGGCTACCAGAACGTAGGCTGCCAAGACTTTAGGGAGGCCATGAGTAATTGAGCTCTCGGGTAAGAGCGGCAACCAATCGCCGCATATCTGCGTGATTAGTTTTTTGATTTGGGAATGAGGTACACGTTCGCCTACGGCAGCCGCGACACTAACCATGCCGAGGAGAATTTGGGTCTTGATTTCATCCGTTTTCGATTTTGGTTTACCGAAAATTCTAAAAATATTGAACATGTCCGAGCATCCCATCATCGGCAAACCGCGAGTATGCCCCTAACTGGCAAAAAGCCATATACCAAGTTTCGTCCACCAGGGCCGACTGCGAAACGAGGGTATTCGTTAAATGGCCCTCCGTGCGCAGGACGGCTCAGGGCGATGCAAATGGCATTGGTTTTTTCAGGTAAAATCGACACTTACTCCAACATCAACGTCTGACTCTAACAACGCCCGAGGGATTGGCTTGCCAAAATACCAAGTAGATTCCATCCAGGTTTGGGATGACTTCGAGCATGCCGGAAAGCCTTACCCCCTCGGACATTTGTCATGTCACGAAGTGGTGTTCAAGGGGGAGAAGATTTCGCCCAAATTCGTGGTGACCTACGGATTGCACTGCTTCACCGATGACGACAGCGAGTACAACATTCTTTACGAGTACCCCGATGGGCGACACCAGCGCAAGGTGTGCCTGGAGCGCTATGAGGCGTCGAAAAAGCTCAAGGGCATCCTCGAAAAGCTTGACCAGGGCGCGATCATCTATCAAACCAAGGATGAGCGCTTCTTCACCTTTGAGATGCTCAATAGCGCGACCGGAGAGCTAGAACCCTACAAGATCTGCATTGCGTTTTTCCATGAACACCGGCTGCTGAGAATGCATGTCACCAGTGCGTTTTTTGCCCGCAAGGGTGAAGGAATCGATGCCCCTGTCAGCAAAAAGGGCTTCACCATTTTTAAGGTGGCAGCGGAAACGCGGATGAAGCCTAAAGGCCAATGCCCAAAAGAAGTCCGGAACCGGCACAAGAAGACGTAAGGGGAGGGAAATCGGGGGGCCAGAAACGGCGAATCCCACTCGGGGTGGGATTCTCAGCTACCGTGATTGCGCGCATTTACGGTAGGGCAGGTCGCTGTTGCCTGGCCATGGGCCATCTGATTTCTCAGAAGCGGGGTGCGATCCGAAGATCCCTGTAACCACCCTATGGTTACGACTAAGTCGCGAAACAATTATTGCGCAATAGTGCACGCAATACAAGGCGAACCATAGTGGCGTCAAAGCGAACCGTAGCTACGTCAAAGCGAAACCGATGTGAAGCGTGAAGCGAACCGCAACGTGAATGATTATCCGGATAACCATTACCCCGTGCTTGCCAAGGGCAGCGCCCGAACTGATCTCCCTCCCAAGGAGCCCACACGATGAACACCGAAGGAGCGCTGAAAAAACTCAGCGCTGACCAGACGTCGACCTGGTACTGGCTGTTGCGGGCCATGGACGTCGCCGAAACCCCGGCCCTAGTTGGCGCAAGGCCGGGCCAGCGCCGAAGGGTTGCTGCTCGGCCTCGCCCAGGCCCAGGTGATCGATCAGGCCGATTGCGCCGCGCCGGCCTGAGCTGACGCCAAGATTATCAGCGGATTAGTAGTTAATGCGAAAAATTCTCAATCGGGTCTGTTCAGTGCGCATAACGGCGTTTATGTAAAACAGGCCCCCCACTTTGCCGAAGTGCGGGGGCCTTTTTTGCTGGCCGTGTTTCCCACTTCGTCCTAGACTGGGCGCCCAGACCCCCACCGTCTGGTTTTTCTCGAAAAGAAATACCCATGGACTACGCCTATGGAGGTCCGGCCACCGTCACGGTCATAGCCTCCTACCAGGGCCTCCCTCCCAACTGCCGGTACTGCTGAGCAACACCGGCCCCGGTCGCGCAAGCATCGCGTACGGCCACTATTTGCAAGGTCCTAAAGACGCTAATGCGCTGCGCGTGATGCTGCCTGACGGATATTGATGCTGCACGGTCCGATCATCAACGGTCGCAATGAGCCCGCCGGCGGCTGGTTGGAGTTCGATGTGAAGGAACATGACCTGGGCCTGACCCAGCCGGCCAATCTGAATGGCTGGAAATGGGTATGAGCGCGCGCAACGATTTAATCGAATCATTGGGCCTGCCGGGCCGCGATCCGCGGCCAGGCTGGGCAGTTGCTGCGCTCGATCAGCAGCGCCTCCACATTGGAAGACGCGCTGCGCGCCGCGGGCTTTGATAGCCAAGGCTGAGGGTGAGCTATGACACCTCGGGATCATGTTGGAGCCATCAGGTTGTAATGCCAATAAATATGGAAAGCGCTCCAAGCAAACCCGAAGGTAAGTATCCGATCGTTAAGGCGATAGCAAGAAACAGGGATGATTCACAAGGCTTCCTCCGTCCATCAGCAGTTCCTGGTTCAAAGCAACCCGCTGGTCACCAAAATAAAACCTCTTGGCGGTTTTATTTTGGAAGATCGTTAGGCAGGTCGTGGAGCTTTAGGCGCTGCAGGTGGTGCATCTTTAAAATGGATTCCGTATTCAGACTGGCGTTCGCGAATCAGCTGCGAGTGGCGTTTAACCCCTACCGTTTCATCGATGCTTGCGCCTGCCTCTGCGAATGAATTGAACTGTCCGTGTGCCTTGCGCTCACCGTCTACAGGGTTACCGGGAATACCAGTGCTGTATGGGATGTGAGTTGAGGTTTTGACCTCAAACACGTCGAATCTATCACCTGGCCCCTCAGTGTTGTGCATAACATCGAGGCGGTGCCCGTGCACCAATCGTCCCATTTCACCACGCTCATTGAGCTGCGCGGCTTCAGATGTATGGTTGTATTCACGGGATGCGAAAATCCGTGAACCGCTAATCACTCGCTCGCGAAGACGTTCATCGCCTTCTGCAGGGGCTGCCGGCAACGATTCAACCTGGAATGCACGATTATGCCCAGGATCCCGGAAAGGAGCTGGGGCATCAGGTCCTTGGTGTTGTGCCAACTGGGCAACGAGCTTTCTGGTTTGAACTAGGTTATCTACATCCTTTGGCTGGGCATCGATGAGGCTGACCAGCTCCTTGTATTCACTTCCCGTCAGCCTATGGCGTTTTTGGTCTGCGATGTCCTTCAGGACCGCCTGCCAGTCTTGGACGTTCAATGCACTCATCGGTGGCTCCTTTCAAATTTCTTAATCGTTCTGGGGGGTAACGCCTTCACGATTCGGATTTGATCTGCAGCCTTTGCGGGCACGAATTTCCTGATCGCTTGGCCTTTGGGTGTTGTTGAACCTGAACGAACCGTCGTCGTATTGCTCCAGGTAGCCCCAACTGCAGTCGTTTTCACTTTGCCCAGGCTTCGGTGGTAACTCTCACCAGGGCTCGCGGTTCACTAATTGCTTCATAAGCACCTCCGGTGGGTACGGCGGCCATCACAAATCGACGGTCGTTAGTACTTTGGAAGACTGACGATCGCGCAGCTCGATGACACCGTGCACAACCTCCCCAGCAGCTGTCATGCCGGACGATTTTGGTATGTACAGGAACAGCGTCCCCCGCATATCGAGCGTGCCCTGCGCCCTCGCCTGCTCGATCTCCCGGGCTTTGTTTTGGTCTGCGACTTTTATGCTGCAGGGGAACTGGGATGGCTGGATCTGCAGGTTCATTCCCACGGTATTCCGCACGGGGTTAGCCCAGCAGTACTGGCCATAGCTGGTGATCGGAAATGTAGAACTGGCGAAGTCGTAGGGACCCAGCATGACGTTTTGCATTCCCATACCTTCAGATACCGATGAGCCTTTAATCGGGAGAGAGTAGTAATCGTTTTTGGCGTACCCGTTCAGCTGCGCCTGTATCGCCGGCCATTTAGCCTTTTCGATATCCTGTCTTTTGAAAGCATCCGAGGTGGCTTGATATTCCGGGGATAACCAGCTCAGTTTCTGCTCGGTTGTCGTGCTGCTCGCAGACTTGGCCAGCACCAGGTACGTGAGCGCCTGCCCACCTGGAAGCGTATTGAGGTCGACGTATTCGTACAATTCCACTGAGGTGTCAGCTGAGCTAGGAGCCTGTTCTGCACGTGGGCGGTTAGACTGCGGCGTACCGCTGACTTTAGGGCTGTTGAGCAATGAAGACGGCCCCGAGGAATCAGCAGGCGATGCGTGCTCGGTGTTTGGTTTGTCGCATCCGACCATGAGACAGCAAGCTGCGAGAGATAGCGCAGTCAGTTTAAACTTCATGGAAAGCTCCATTCCTTTGAGTAGATCGGTCGTACGGTTCACCCGAACAACGTATGCATATCGGACTTCCAAGCCCCTAGACGATTGATTCTCACACCAATCTCCCTCAGATCTGGAAGGCGGGTAACAAGTCTGAGCAGCGGATGAGGGCTCTTGTCGGGACTAAGCTCCCAGCTATCGATCTGGTCGAAATCCACCATCACCCCACCGGTGGTCATATCGAAGTACAAGGCCTTCTTTGCCACCGGGTCGAAACCTACATACCGGTTGTAGGTCACGGAGAAAGCTTCGTAGCGAGGTTTGAAACCTTCACGTTTGTAACGCTCTACACGTCGCTCCAAGCGGCGCCGCAACATGCCTGGTGCTGCAGCGAACAAAAAGTACCCGATCCCAACGTAGAGCAATCCAGCAACAATCAACATCCCAGCAACGTCGGGGTCGCGTCGGTAGTCGAAGCAGGCGATCAAGGCGACAGGAATGACGGGTACCAGTCCCATCAGGTAAAACGGTCGAAGAACCCACCATGCAATATTCATAATGATCCCCATGTTTTCGTATCATTAGTACGATACGGAATCTATAACTTTATTCTACCATGACCTATTGACAGGTCAAAGCCCTATTGATAACGGGGCCAAGAGGCCCCGTTAGTCATTCTTAAGATCTTATACCGTCACCACCTCTTGTCCCTTTGTTCTGCCCACCAGCAGGCCCAGGGCGCGGCGCGAGATGTTCAAGCTTACTGCCGAACACATTCATGGCATTTTTCATCTTCTCATTATCATCACGACCCATGGTTGCGGATGCGTGGCCACCTACCCAGTTGATGACCTGGTCCGGGACAATCATGATCAGGTTGAAGCAGCTATGTACAAGGTTCAAGCACATCGAGCAGTAGATAGTCAGGAAGAAAATGATCGAGAACAGCCCCGTGGTCGAGTCGAATTGAGCATTTGCCAACGCCACACCGAACAACTGATTTAGCAGCGTGCCGCCTGCGATCAGAGCTGCGCCACCGAGAAAGAAGCCCAGAACCATCAGGATCGGCCGCACCATCACATTGAGCAGAAAGATGTAACCGTGGGTTGTCTTTTGCCCCATACCATCGCCTTCACCGTTCAGGTGAGTGATAGCCCAAAGAGGTGCCGCGATAACGGCCTCGCCAACCACAACTAGCCAATTAACCGCAGCGCCAAACCAGATGATGAAGGGCACCATCGGCAGGTAGGTAGAGAGAGTCCCGCCCAGAATGAACAATGCGATGATGAGCATAATGATGAATGGGCCAACAGCACCAAGCACCCCTGAAAGCGCATCACCAACAGAGCTTACTGCGTTCGCAACCTTCGAAAAGGCACCGGCGATACTCCAACCATCCTTGACCTTTTCAAGCGTTTTAGCAGCTACATATCCACCCAAGGCCGTCTCGGCCGCCACCATCGTGTAATCGCCGAGATTTTTCATTTTGATCAGCGGATTCACTTGGCCCATGCCTTCGCCGCCGGCATTGACGTCGACCAGGTAATTGACAATCCGTTGGCCAGGTGCGGAAAAGATACTGCCAATGATGCTCCCCGCATCGGCACCACCAGCCCCTTTGGAATAGTCACCGCTGGATTGAGTGCCCAAGGTACTGGTGAAGGTTGAGGTCTCCTGCTGAGCCTTGTACGCCGTCATTGCAGAGGCGTAGACGTTTACGATGGCTGGATCCCCACCAGAGGACATGCCGAACACTGACGCTTTTGCAGCCATAGCATCGGAGAGCTTAGTGTTTGCTTGTGCGAACGTTTGGTACCAGGCCCCCAGCGTCCACCATCCCGCCTCTTTGATGCTTGAATTCATCTTGCTGGCCAGCTCACCAATGTTGCCCTGTTTGGTTGCTGCCACGCTGTTGACAGAGTTCTCGTATGCCTGTGATGCAGACTGAATGGCCATCTCAATGTCAGGAAGGGAAGCAATATCCCCTGATTGACGTTGGATCACAGCATTTACGAAATTTTGAGCGGTAGTGCTTAGGGTTGCCTGCATAGCCTGAAGGGCAGAGAGGTGGGCCTGGCGAATATCTGATACATCAATGGTGCCGCCGAACCAGTCAGTGGAAGCCGACTGAGGTTCCAGATCGCCTTGGATATCAGCACCACCACAGACGAAGCTGGAGTTTTTGAGAATAAAGCCGCTTTGAGTCGCTGATTGCTGCACGTATCCGTTTTGGGTCACCAAGGCTCCGCTCGCTTGAGCTTGAGCAATGCCAGCATTGATACCGTGAAGGCAAAGATTTGCCTCGAAAACGCTGTGCGCAAGACCAACTGTCGAAGGCATGACGGGTTGAACGACCATCGACGTTCCGTCGGTGAATGCACTCATCGCGCTATCGACGCCGAGGTTTGCGATACCGATCCCCATGACAGAGGCACCCCAGAGCATAAGCAACTGGGATAACGACCAACCGCTGGCAGTTGGTACCAATGAGACCAACCCCCAAACAAGGCGTACAGGCCCCCAGATGGTCGTTTGCTGTTTGTCGAATACTGAACCGTCATGAGCCGTACGGGTCAGCTTGCGGAAGACGATATAGCAAGCCCAGATCGCCCCAACCACCAACAGTGCGCCATTAAAGACCTGGAAAATGCTTGCAAGGATGGTATCGCCGCTGGTGTCACCCCCGGCTAATGGGTTATTGACGACATTCCCGTAGATCGCCACCAGCGCTTCGCGGGACTTATCACCTGTCCTTTTCGCCGCGGCCGATATCTCGCTGATGGTTGTTCCATCTGCTGCCCAAGTTGGCAGAGACACAACCCACACAACCAGGAACCAAAAGCTCTTACTCACAATTGCTTTCATAGCCGTGCTCCTTTGGATTTGCCGTATTGAGGGCTCAGCGTTTTCAGCAACCAGTTTGGATTTTCTTTCAGGAAATCATTGAACCCACCTTTTTCACTCACGGAAAGACGACGGGTTTCTAATTGCCACAAGCGAAACTGAGCGCTCAATGCGAGCGCGAACAAAAGAGGAGTCGCAGCCGCAATCGACAAGAAACTTTGGATAATTGTTTTCGTGGAACCATCGATGCTCCCGGTCACGATTCCGATTAACCCCAGCAACCAAAAGATCGACCCTGCAAGCAGCGCAGCACGCTTCCTGCGTAAGAAATAGAGGTGCAACTGCTCTACAGACATCGCACCTGGTTTGCGGTTGGCCATTGCTTCTTCGAACGTCAACGGTTCACTTTCAGCAGACTCTTCACCATCGCCACGCAACAACGCTTGCTTAGCTTCAGCAGACATTTCTTTGATGGTTGCCCAATTTTCCTTTGTCTTGGCAGCTTCCTGCTTTGCAAGGCGAACGGTTTGCCTCATGGACCAGAACGGGAGGAGGATGCGAAGCGCTACAGAAGCAGCTTGCTTTGACTTGGATGGCTGTTGTTCCGTCATCAATTGCTGCCTCCCATATGGCCAGATACAGCCCGGTATTTTTGGCTCAGGATCGGCTCAAATTCCGAGCGTGCACCGCTAGCGAGATTTAATCCGTTAATCACGTTCCCACGCTGGACGTCGTTGCGCAGCTCCAGCAGCAGCCAATTTGTCTGAGACTGCACACGGATCTGTTCGCGAAGCAGGTTGTCACCTTCCATGTTCTGCAGATCTGCTTGGTATTCGGTATTGGCATACCGACGTCCGACTTCAAACGATTCAAATTCCCGGGCCGACATCGTGCCGGTTGCTTTTGCTTGAGTAGACGCGGTTTTGGCGTAGTACGCCTGGGCCGAGGAAGACTTGAGCGTGTCTACAAGCAGATCTTTGGTCGCAGGATTTGGTTGGCTATCAGCGACCAACTGGTCCTGCGGATCAGTAGCAGCCGAGAGGATCGAGTTGTACTGATTCATGAGTCCAATGTACTGCGAGCCAGCTTCGCTTTCAGCTTCGCCTTTGCGAAGCTGGCTGCCGATCGATCGCCGAGCAGAGTTCTGGGTATACATCAGCGCCGCGTCAGTCTGCTCTTGGGAGAAAGTGAGATCAGCACTCTTGCCATTAGGACCGGCGCCGATCATCACGGAATCGAGGCGTTTGTCGGCACCTGGCATTGTGGTCGACACACTCGGGCACGCACTGGACCCACCATATGCAGCGTAGTCATCCGTGTCGCAGTAGTCAGCGTGGATGCTCGCTGAACGCATGGAATCGATCTCGCTGGGCGCTGCCGGCGACGTCAATGCTTGTGCAATTTTGCGATTCTCGGTTTTGCCACCACCACCAGACCGCATAGTTGTTTTGATAGCCGCTACACCTGCTTTGACATCGATAGCGCCACCGGAGGCCGATTCGCTGCAAATTGCATTGGAGACGTAGTAACGCTGACGTGCGTCCTCATAGCGACGGTTCTTTTCTTGAGTCGCTGCAAACTCCCTATCAACCCGGGCTGCAGTTTCGACGGTATTAGCGACTTTGCTGCTGCCCTGAGTCACAGCGGTACCAACTTGGTACAGCATTGTGTTTACAGACGTTGCCATGGCTCCGACAGCCGCCGTGGTTGCGTTAACGGCCATTGTGATGCTGAGGTTTGCGGTTTCCACCGCACCGACCACACATCCGTCGCAAATCGCGTAGGCTGGCTTGGAGGCGAACATTCCTACCGTCAGCATTGCAAGTGCAAGAGGGGAAAACTTGAGTACGCTCATCAGATATGTGCTCCTGCTTTGCGGCTTGCTCGGTACTCGGCAGTCATCTCATCAGCGAGGTTCAAGACAACCGATTTCGCTTGTTCTGCGCCGGCTTGCAGCTCCAGCTGCTCAATGTAGGTTTTCGCGGTACCGAGGGGGAACCTGGTGGCAAGTACCTTGCGTGCCGCCATCGAGCCAAGTCGGCTGTACAACGCGGTTCGTAACGAAACGTCCTGCTGGGTTGTAGAAAAAGCCCATAGCTCCAGAGCACCGGTGGTGTTCGTTAGGATCTGCGTGATGGTGCCCTGGTTGGTTTTGAAAATGGCGAGCATGTTTGCGCCCTCTTCGGTCGGCCCGACACATTTTCGATGAAGCTCGCTGATGGTCTGGTCGGAGACCTGGAAGGATTCACGAAGCACTTTTTCATCACTCCGGTTCCCACCGCGGAGCACGTAAACCGATGTCGATGCATCCAAGAGGGGTTGTGGGAAGTCACCCATAAATTGGGAAATTGCAATGATGCGGATACCCCATTTACGACCTTCGCGACCATCTTTAATGACGGTTTGAACTGGAGCTTCAAGTCCAGAAGTGTTATGCCACTCGTCATAAGCGATAATCTTTTGTTGTGAGGCCACATCGTCTGCGCGCTTGATGTGATATTCCGCATATAACTCTGGAACGACCTTCACCAGCTCCTCCTTTCGGAGAAAGTAGTTTTTTGCGGCCAGCTGTCTTGCAAAGAGATACATGCAGGACGTTTTAATGGCTCCCTCAGCAGTTTTAGAGCCGATGACGTCGTTAAGATCGATTGAGATAACACGGGTTGTTGCATCCAGGTCGTACCTGGTTCGCCCCGAGAATAGGGCAAAGCTCGTAGTAGCAACCACAAAACAACGTGACATGTAATTGAGCAAAGGCTCATTACTTTTCGTTTGGATGGTCCCAAACATTTGTCGAATGCTCTCGTTGTTCAGCATCGCGTTAAAGTCAGCCAGCACCGGCGACGCTTGCCGCTGAGCAATGGTCGCTTCCTGAACATAACCCGCAGCGAACAACATATCTGTCACTTCGTACCAAGACGCAGTGGACCACCATTTCTCGTCATGTTCCGCTAGTATCCCGGTCTCCAAAAGGATCTTGTCAACGAGCGGAACGACCTCGGGTTCGTATTGATTGGCCCCGTTCCCAGCTCTGTCGTCGTATACCAGGGTAAGGAGGCGCTCATTGACACGCGAAACCTCGGCAGGTGCGCGGCCGATATCAGTATCGGTGCACAGCAGGTTAAGGAAATCGACGAGAAACTCCCGCTCGCGTGTTGTTGGTTGGCGCGCGCCGAGCTGGGTATCGAAGGGGTTAACCGCGTACTCAACACTGTTTTGCAGCTTAAGATACACAGCTTCGTTTTTCCGATGATCAGGTAGCGAGTCTCTAATGACTTGGATAAGTCCGGAAGAGGACGGACCAACGTCGACGATAGTCATCAGAGGAAGTTGGATCGCTCCTGGCCGATGGATCGCAGCGTTGTTCATAGTGTTAACCGTTACGGACTTACCGGAACCAGGAATACCTGAGAACAGCTCGATCCAGGTATCTTGGATGCTGCTACCTAAACCTACAGGATAGATCTTGCCTTCAGGCGTTCTGAGAATCCATGAACCGGTTTCTGCCCAAGGTGTCGCAGGACGTTGCAGGGGGAGCATAGCCAAAGCATCCTGCAGTGGGGGCAGCAAACGATTCGCAGTATTCTTAGTGGTGAATGCCGGAATTGTTGATGCAAGCCCGGCCATTGGGTCGCCGTGGTTCTGGCTAACTTGGCATGTACCCCAAGACTGGAGAGACTTCTCCATCGAGGACATACGCTGCTTCACAGTGTCTTTGTCCTCAGCCCATGTGGAAGCGGCCACTTTCATTGAAAGAATTGCCTCTTCCTTTTGTAGTGTCTCAAGATCAGCAAAGGATTCACGTATCGAGCGGTTGCTTGGCAATAACCCTACGAAACCTGCAACCATCCGGCGCATCCGTACTTCATTGAGCCCACTGGGATTCAGGTCAAATCGAATGCGCCATGGCACCACCCGATCTACTGCGCTAAAAAGTTCTTTAAATGGCAGAGGATCCTGCGGACCAAGTTCCATACCGAAGGACCCATGCCAGAGTCTATCGGTACGAATAAAGTTGCCATCCGGCTCAACATTGTTGCTGCAAATCTGATAACTCAAGCGCGGAGGCACCAGATCTGAATAGTCGTCAGTACGCTCTGGTCCGCTCGGAATATGACGATCACCAGGTAGGGATGGGCGGAATTTCTGAGAAGTACCTTCGCGGTTAATCATAATTCTGACGCGCTTAACAGCTTCATGCGCAGTCAAGGGTTTCATCATGATCCCTTTTTGCCCATCGACTCCGCAGTTTGCAAAATCATCCTGTATGCGCTTGATCATTGTGTCATGACGATATTTTAAAGCGGAAAGTGCAAACGCCGGATTTTGGCCAAATTGAGTCCGAGGAACATCATGTTTAGCTAGATTTTTAGTAAGCGCGTTCATCTCGCGCTTTTGTTCCTCTGAACTCATAGCGCTCAAGTGGGTGTACACGACGAGGATGTTCTGTTCCCAAGAGCACAGTGGATAGTTTCGCATGACGCGATCTAAAATAATGTCCTCGGTATCAAGCCCAATCCGACGTGCAGTATTAAGCAATGGCTCCGCAAGTCGCATCAACTCATCTTTGGCGCGCTCAGGATCGCGTTCAAAAGAAAAGGTAAGCGAATGCCCGTAACGTTTCATGTAACCGGTCATGCGGACGCGCAACGAGTCGATCATTGCGGAAAATTCATCCTCTGAGAGCATCTGAAAAGTGCCCTGGAGGTCAAAAACGGTCAGCAGTGAGTATCCATTGTTGACCAACGTGTACGGGTCCTTCAAATCTGGAGAACGCCGAATGTCTTCATCGGTAACACCTACCGCGGTCATCAGTTCGCAGTAGCTTGTCATGTCTTTATTAATGAGATGGCGTGCCAGGTACTCAATTGCACCTTCAACAGCATCTACGCATTTCTCCAGAACTCCCATACCCTTCCCCTTCAGCTCGGCGCATTCATAATTTCGTGATACAAGTTAGGCCAGGATGCTGTAGGTGAAGATTTATAAGCATCATGAGCCCATTTTTGAGCGCTTGTGCTGTAGGTCCCTGGGTTAAAAATTACCGCAAGATCTCTAAACACAACACCGTGAACATCTGCACCGAATCCCTCCATTTTTACTAATGCGGTTGCAAATACACTAGGCTCGAAAGTTCCCCACGCAGCTTCGGTGTACTGCCTATGTGAAGCGAGCCAGTTCAATAATTTTTTTGCATCGGCTTTAGTTTCATTATCACCAGTTTCCAAGGCGACTAAAATGCACCGTTGTAGATTATTTACATCTTGAGCAACTAGCCCTGGAAGATATCCAATGAATGCGTTTCCCTCACCCAACTCCCCGAGATGCTGCCAGCCATGACACAGAGCATCTACGGCGCGTAGATTTTCCTTACGTACGTCCTGATGGTTGTGGTTGAGGTTGTGGATTTCCAAACTTTGTGAAGGAAACCCACAAAGGTAACAGCGATGTTTGCTCTCGCGTATCACCTCAGCATGCAATTCGATGCTCAACAACTTTTTACCAGGCTCCATCGAGCCCGGCTCTTTGTCACCCCAAACTTGAGCTTTGGTAGACAAGGTCATGCCGGGAAGCGCTGAGCGCTCGAAGTTTCGACCGAGCGATGCATCGGGGACTACCATGTCTGTCTGATTATCAACGCTGCTCATCAAACCTCCAAGGCAGCCTTGTGAGGCTGCCTGTTCTTGCTGTTAATTAAGGTACAACGCCCTGCTGCCCAGCATCGATACCTACTGTTTCACCTGCAGTAGTCATCATGAAACCAGTTGCGCCGAGCGCCGCGCCGCCCAGTAACGGGCCCCATATTTGGGTGCCGGTGATGCGACTGTTTTCGCCTTGTTGAGTTTTTTTCCACATGTTCATGCCACCCCAGCCCGCGCCACCAAACCCCATTACGGCGAAAAGTTTGCCGAAGCTGTCTTTTAAGGAGTCGCCCTGGTCAGCTGCCTTCGTACCCATATCGGCAAAGCCATCTGCGTGCGCTTGCGCGACAAACATGGTTGTCATTGTCAGGCCAGCGCTTGCCATCATGATGCGACGCTGAACCGGATGACGGCTGTATTCATCGGTCTTGGTGATCAGATGTACGTGAGCTTTACGCACAGCATCACCGACTACTTCAAAAGGATTTATTTTCATGAGAACGCTCCGTTGTTGGCTACCAATAAAGTTTGAATGTTTCTTGAAACGCATCGATCATTTTGTCGACGTGAACTAAGCCAGCACCTGCAATTAAGTGAGTCAAAGCTCGCCAGATCAAATCGTCTGCACCGTTGGAAGATTCACCATCGATGCTAGCTTTTTTCAAAAGCAATAAACCCTTAAAGCAAAAGAACCCACCAGCAAGACTTGCAAGAGTTAGTACCGCATTCACAGCTTCTTTGAACTTACCGAACTGCTCTGCACCGCTCCAAGAGATAGCGCCGTAATTGGATTGGCCTTCTGAGAAAGTCGTCCAGACGGTACCAATCGTCCCTGAGAGGTTAAAAAGGAGTGCACCAATGATAAGGACCATCATGGTGCCGCCAGCAGAAATTGGACGCCGCCCTGGTTGAATACTGGCGAGCTGCATCCTGCGAAGCACTGTGCCTGCGTAGAGGATGCCTATTAAGGCGCCTAAACTCCACAGTAGTGCCCACATCACACCGGTCAGAGAGTTTGCTGCCGCAATGATCATGCTCGCGAGATCCATTACTTACTCCTTAGCGGATCACGCCGAGGTTTGTATCAACCCGGCGGGTTACTGGATCAATGCGAAGAACGCGGATTCCATCAAAAGCGTCACCCACTTGGACAACGAAAGTTTTCTGGTCGTGCTGCAGCCAGGCCTGATCAGTATATACGGTGTTTATGCTGTATCCAGCGAGAGCCTTGGAAGTGGAACTAGCCACGGCGGCAGGTTGTTTGCGTGCGACCTGGATTCTTTCTTTAGCCTTGGGCGCAGCATCTTGAGGCCGTGACTCCAGCACAGCAATTTTCGCTTGAAGTTCACGGACCTGACCTTGGAGCTCAGATGTGATTTTGGCAAAAGTCTCCATTTGGCCTTGAACCTGGATTAAATCCAGTTGTTGGCTGACAGTTGCCGGAGGGCTCTGGGGCTCTTCAACCGGTTTCGCCGGGCGTGAACGCTCATACGCTTCGTACGTAGGTTGGGCTTTTTGGGCTGTGAACTGTTGTCCTTGAGGGATCGAAGCACTTGAATGCAGAAATTTCGGCGCGAAGATCCAGATCGCAGCTACTACAGAGACAACGGCAATGAAGTGCCACGGCTTCACCTTTTCTACGTAAGAACTCATCTTGCTTTTAGGCGAAGCTTCTTGTGTCGGTTTCGGAGCTGCGTCCGGTTGAACTACGCCTGCTTTCCGGGCTGGGGAAGCAAATACATCAATGTCGCCCGCTGTCTGTGTTGTCATGTTGGCATCCTTTCAGCGCAGACTCAGTAACGAGTCGAATTCATAATGTTGGGTTGGCCAAGTCCTGGTGTGTAACCCGGATAACTGCCGCTCATACCCTCTTCGTCCCCGCTTCCTGTTGCGCTAGGCGACAAGCGATATTGGGGCTTAGGCTGTCCAGCAGGCTGGCTCAAGGTGTTCAATTCATCTTTTTGGTTTGCCTGAATAGCATTTTTATCCAATGCATCACTGGCCATGACGGGACCGATAAATTGAATACCAATTGTTGTGCCTAATGCTCTGACTACTTGCTTCTGCGGCATATTAGCGGCGTCATTTGCAAGAACTTTGCCGGCCTGCTGTCCTATGCCACCCACAAATGTTCCAGCAACTGCTGCACCGTCCGGTGTTTCTGGATAGGTTTGAATCACTGCGCCTTCGCTGGTGATAATATTCTGAGCGCTCCCCTGCTGGTAGAGCTGGCCAGTCTTGCCTATCGCAACTGCAAGTGCAGGGAGGATGATTCGTTGGAAGTAACGGTTATTCACTTCGCCCGAAAGTGCGGTTCTCATGCTGTCGGGATCCACAGCCTTAGCATTAATTTTGTAGGAGTGGCCCTCCCATTCCATGTAACTGAACGTCATATCAACAGTTTCATTAATGCGTTTGTAACCCATCGCAAAACAAACGGCTCCAGCAAATGGCCCAGCCGCGATCTCTGCACGAACCATTGAATTTTCGTCGGTATCAATCTCAGTTTTGAGAATGGAAGGTGCAAGCGTGAACCCAGGAATGATCACCACGTCCGGCGCTTTCGCTGTTAGTGTGCCATTTCCTGGTTGATTAGACGCTCCTGAGACTCCCGCAACCGCCAAGGATGCTGGCATGATCGATTGCTTATAGGCTTCATCTTCACTCACTTTTCCTGACGAGTGCGGCTTTTCAACCCATGCTGCCATTAACCCCTTTACTTGTTCGGAAACCTGTTTATCGTATTCTTTATTACGCGTTACTACCTGTTGTTGTTGCTGTGGCTGCTGGTAATAGTAGGTTACTTGTTGCGGCTGCTGCTTTGGAGTCGAACTAATTGTTTCGGGCTTAACTGACTGTGCAGACATCACCGACATGTAGGACCCACCGCTAGACTCAGCTTGCTGCGCGTTTGTCTCATTATATCGGTTAAGGACCTGACGATATTGTTCACTTTCTTCCGTTTTGGTCCCCTTCGCGTTTGTAGTGATACCGCGAATGGAAGAGTTGGTTGCATTGTGGTTTTGGAACCAAGTGTAAGCAAGATAGCCGCCACCGATGACCACTGCCCCTATGATGGCAACAATAACTTTGGTTTGGCGGCCAATATCAGCTTGAGTACTCATATGGACCTCAGTTGATGTCAAGTTGAAGGGTAACTGACTGGCCCATTTGAGACAGTGTTACGAACGGAGTTGCTGGAAGCCGATAGACCTTGGTTCCATCTCCTGAGGCTAAGCTTTGATCGAATGCCGTTTGAATGTCTTGCTGCGTGCGCACGAAGATGTCGCCATTGTACTGCCACACTTTTGTGTGCGTAGGAACATCCCCATGCGCAACTACAGCTCTTGCATCCTTGGGCGGAATGCCATCAAGAAAGGCTTGAAGGGTGTCGTCGTAAAGAGCAATTTTCCCCGGCCCCATCAGCGGTGCTTTGGCGTTGGGACCACGGCCAGGGATCCGCATGTCCAAGCGGGCATCAACGATTCGTGATTTTTCGCCGTTTCCATCAGGTTCCCCAGTAACGAGTTTTACTACAACGGGTGTCGTTGACCCTTGCAGAAAAAGCGCGAGGTTTCCTGATTCGTAGGAGGAGGTAGTTGACACCACGACTACGTGCGACCCTTTCATCCATTCGGCAGTAAAAATGTCATCTTTGGAAATCCTTGGGGTGATTGCCAATGGCCAAGGCGCGCCGGTTGAGTCAAGGATTACCAAGTTAGAAATCTCACCTGGCATCACTCGTAGTACTGGGAGTGATGCGCCTGGACTGAGGTCTACGGAGACACTCGTAATTCTCGGGATAGCTCTAACGGGTTGATAGGCTTTCGCTTTTCTCGTTTCCTCAAGGCTCCCCCGCATCTCTCGAATTTGCCCAGGAGCAAAAGGAGCCACGACTTTCATGGCTTCATCAAAATCGGTAGATCCAGCTGGTGCCTCCAATGGAGGCAGAGGTGCGACTCCATTTTGCTGCGGTTGGTTTACAACGTTGTTATGGGGTTGACCGCCTACGGCGTAATTCCCGGCGCCGTAGTTCGTTTGCGGAAACGCATTTTGCATCTGAGGATTTACACTGGCATTGGCTTGGCCTGGCGGTACTGGAAAATTTCCAGGAACGCCCGGGCCTTTCACTTGAACCCACTGACCAGGCGCAGGCGGTGCAGGTTGCTGCTGTTGCATTTGTTGTTGGGCTGGTTGTTGCTGCAACGTCTGCTGCTCAGCGCCGGGGATCATGTCACCGCTTTGTGGTGCTTGCACTTCTTGCGCGGACGCTGTGTTGATTGCCAAGACAAGCATCGGCATTACAAGCTGAAATGGTTTCATATGGTTCCTCCCTTAACGGGGCTTGATGACGATGTTGTCGAGGGCGACGCCCACTAGGGAATCCAGGGTGGGAATTCGAGTAACTGTCACAACAGCGATAAAGTTCTGTGCTGGTTGTTCGGTCACCTGTCCTGACAGCTTTATCTCAAGTGGAAGCTCCACCTTGCGTACCCAAACGCCGTCTACAAGCCGATCGCTAACGATCACGCCTGTACCTGCTGTAACAGTCATGTTCATGCGCTTGGTCTTGATCGAGTCCAGGTATCCCCTAAATTCAAGCTCTTGCAAAAATTGCTTAAAGCCATCGCGAGTCCAATCTTCGCGTGCGTCCTCCAGTTGGCCGCGGTACTGCTGAAAATTGATTGTCAGTGAACGGTTGATGGCATCCCGGGCGAACTGGATAACATCGGCTGGCTTCAGATAAGGTTCTGAAAGGGGTACCAACTGAATCACTCGCGTCCCATCAGCCGCAAAATATTGACGGTCTGGGTGAACCGCAAACCAACCAAGCATCCCGTTGAGGGCTACTGACGCTACAAGTCCCCAGGTCAAAACCATGTTTGATTTCGCAAGGGAGCCTGAAAGATTGCTGAGATGCTTGCGATCTTTCTGGTGACGGATCATTGGATCAACCGCATCAACGTTCTGGTGCAGTGTCTTCGCTAACCCAAGCAGCTCTTGCTCATATTCTGTACGGCCCAAATCGCTGCCGCTACCAACCGCTGCTTCGCGTTGAACATCCGATGTTGGCTCTCGCAATTCGGTCATTAAGTCCCCTCCGTTTTCCGTATTCTAACCATGATGCGGAATCGGTCAATAGCTAATGTTCATTGTTGAGTGCCCTAAACCACGGGTCGCACACGGAATCATCTTCCTAAGGAAGGCACGATACGGAATTGCCATTGATGGCACATTGCCGGCACTTGGTCGGTTTTGGTCATTCGTATATCACCGACGTTTCTTAGGCTATGTCGTATATCACCGACGTTTTGCGCCTCTGTGAGGTGCCTAAAACCCCCTAAAAATGGGGTTTGTAAGGGGGGAGTCGGTATATCGGAGGCTTGATGGCTGGTGAATTCTCTAGGAGGGGGGATTTGGGCCTGAATCGTATATCGCCGACAATTTTATTTTGCCTGTGGATACCCTCGTATATCGCCGACACTTCTATTCGTATATCGCCGACGCTTTTGTCGTATATCGGCGACGCCCATTTCGTATATCGCCGACACACGGTTATGCCCAGACGCAATATCCACGCGGCCTGTAGCACTCATGAGCTATGCATAACACGCGCACGTTGCTTTACAGATTTAACAAAAAAAAAGATTTTATAACTAGCTGGAAAATGCTGGAGGCCACGTCGCACGCGGGTTTCAGAGGGTTGACGTGAGCTTTTGCAAGATCTAGCCTTCGCCGGAATCTAGATCCACTGAAGTGTTTTTAAAGGGTGTCGAGGAGTGAAATTTACCCCCCTCCCCTCTCTTCCGTGGATGCCTTTGGCTTCTAGAAAACAATGCAAAACTCTCTGAGGAGATCGGCCAACCAAGGCTGAAGAACAAGAGTACGAAAAAATCCCTGGCAAACGCCGGGCAAAAAAAAAGAGCCATCACGTCTCATCCTGGCAGATAGTCGACGTGAGGGCTCACCGATTAGGTAGCTCGATTATGGACACCTGCGCCTTTGCGTGCAAGGTACACCGCGGATTTTATCGCGCTGATTTTACCTTGCGTTTTAGTACGGATTTTCTGCTGTGAATCAGGCAAAACCTGGAGCACTTCAGACGCCTGTCGACCCTCGCTTTTTTGTCGCTGATACGGCCCTCAATAGAGTCTTTGAGGAGGCTTCGTATCTGGCCAGGTGCAGTGACAACAAAACAGCTATGCGAGTACGTCCGCGCGAGCACGCAATCCGGTATCCGTACTTACAGGTCAACCGGTTAGATCGAGTGTCGTGGCTTATTTTCGACCTGGATCACGCAAACTCTCTCATCTGGGACGATGCCGGCCTTCCCCCGCCCAATCTGATTGTCCGCAACCGTCATTCCGGCTCGTGCCATCTCTACTACGCAATTATTCCTGTATGCACGTCGAATAGCGCCCGGGACAAACCGATCCGTTACATGAAAGCGATCTACAAAGCTTTCGTTGACCGGCTTAAGGCAGATCCCGAGTATCACGGTGGGCCAGTCGCCAAGACTCCAGGCCATCCGTGGTGGCACACCAGGGAACTACATAGCAATGTCTACGAGCTAGCCGACCTAGCTGAGTGTGTTGAACTTGAGCCCGTAACCCCGTGGGGTAAGGGTCCAGATCTGGACGCTGTATCCCATTCACGTCACTGCATGCTGTTCGAGAACCTGCGGTTTTTCGCGTACAGCATCGTCAACAATGAGCGTGAACATGGCAGCTACGACCATTTCATACAGCGCCTTACCGCCCATGCTCATAACAGTAATCAGTTCGGTGGACGAGGCGCATTCCGTGACGATTTACCTCTGTCCTCGATCCGCTCAACCGTTCGATCTGTAGCTCGATGGACGTGGAACCGCTACACAGGCAACAGCCGGTGCCATCGGGGCGTTATGGAGCTGGACAAGTCTACTCCTCTCGAAGAACGTCAAAGACTCGCTGCAAGGCGTACCCATGAAGTACGGCAGAAAGCGACTGAATCCAAGATTCGAGCAGCCTGCCGCGAACTTCACCATCAAGCTAAGCCTTTAGCTATTGCCGCTCTGGCAGCCCTCTCAGGCCTGAGCAGACAGACAGTAGCCGCCTACCGGCACGTCATTAACGAGACACGCGCAAACGTCGTAGTCGCTTTGCAGCCGCGCTCAAAACAGTCGTCCGATTCGACATCTTCTCCCGTTGTAAAGGGGAACCAGGTCATCAAGCCCCTGGGTGTTAAATATGGTGCCAATCAGATACCTGCTGGTGGGGTTTCGACCCCGAAGGGGGAGATACCATCCACCCTGCTCGTTTTTGATGATGTCTTGATTGATCCAGGTGATAGCCCATAGGCGCAGATGGGGAGTGTTACGACACACCGTTTTTAACCCTTGCGCTGCGCGCTTGCTTAACCCCTCGTTTGCGTATGTACGTACGTACATACGCAGTGCTATGCTGTGTTCTTAGGGTTTCGTAACGAGCCTACCTGGCGGCTACCAGGTCAATGTTCTAGGAGCACGTGCACATGAATCAATTACAAATAGGTTTGTTCTTCGACGAATCCAGCGTTGATGTCGCGATCAGTGATTTTGGTTGCTGGAATTTCCCTTGCTTTAACCTCGCTGAATACCAGCAGATGGTCACGCAGGCACGGGGAAACCTGGTGAAGGTCTCAGCCGACCTTCTACCGTTTTTTTTGCAAGGAGTGGAAGCGAGCGAACAGTCGCTTTCCCAAGCCAGAGCTGATGATGTACGGCCTTCTCAGTGGCGCGCAGTGGCTCATTTCAATGACCACACTTGGCTCGAATTGAATCGTGTGGCCACAAATGGCGTGGGCTCAGGTGCCGAGTGCAAGGTTCGTTCTGCTCCGCGTTCCAAGGTGATCGGAATCTACGTTGAAAATGTTGGCTCAATTATCGTGCACGGGTGGTTAAGCACTGGCGATGCTCGTTACTGGGCGGAGTTTCTTCCTTGGCGCTCCTGTTTTTTCCGTCCAAGCTTTCGCGATAACGTTGCCGTCATTTCAGAGGCTTATAGCCGGTGGGAAAATGCGGTTTCCTGCATGCAGTTTTCTTCTGCCGGCGACAAAGTACCATCGGTACCAACAGTGAAGGTCAAAGGCCGTGAGTATATTGTGACCAGCGCGCTTTACAGCCGTGAATATCGTGAAGGTGAAGCATGGGCTTTCGTTCGGCTTTGCGATTGGGCTGCACCGAGCTTCACCTATGACCAAAGCATCAAAGAAATGGAAGCAGGCCGTAAGGAACGTGGTGATCAGCGTGGTACGTTGGCTAAAATCCGCGGTGAGCTTTGTGTTTTGTCCGAGATGGTGATTTTGGCTGATCACAGTCCTTTGTAGGCTCAGAAAAGACGAAGCCCAGACGGCGGCTACCGATCTGGGCTTCTACCAGGTTGAACTCGTCTAGGAGCGTCTGGATTTTTTCATGATAGCGATTCCTCCGCGACTCCTCAACAAGGCTCGTCCGCAAGATTCAGTACTCAGTTCCCATGTAAGCTGCAGCGATTTAGAGAAGAAGAATTCAGATATGAGCGAAGAAGGCGAGCAAAAATCCAAACGAGGCCGTAAGCCGAACCTTGTCCCTTATGTTCAGACGGATATGTTCCAGGCCAATATGGTTGAGTGGCCGGTTAAGGACGACCTGGCCAGCATGGAATTCCCGCTATTCACTCTCTCTACTAATCCGGATACAGCCATCCGTGAATACCATCAGCCTGGTACCAACAAGCACGTACGGATCATCCCACCTGTGATTGGTGCTGCCACGGTTTTCGATAAGGATCTGTTGTTATTCATAGGTTCACAAATTATCGAAGGTCGTAAGGCTGGTTTGCCCATCTCAAACACCGTCAAATTCGATTCCTACGATTTTCTTCTTGGTACAGACAGAGAGCCGGGCGGGAACGCTTATGCGAACATCCTGGACATGCTTCGGAGGCTTAAAGGCACGCAGATCGAGACAAATATCGTTACGGGGGGTGAAGAGCAAACCAAAGGTTTCGGCTGGATTCATGACTACACGATCACTAAGAAAACCGGTAATGGGAAAGGCGTTCTTGAATGTATCGTGCAGATCTCAGACTGGATGTACAACGCTCTCCTCCACTACGAGGTTTTGACCATTGATCGGCGTTATTTTGCGCTAAGAATGCCCCTTGAGCGTCGTCTGTATGAGCTTGCTCGTAAGCACGTTGGGAACAAGGCTATCTGGAAAGCAGACATCGTACTCATGCAGCAAAAATGCGGATCTACTCAAGATTTACGTCACTTCAGGGCTGACGTACGCAAGATAATCAAGCGTGACTCCTTACCAGATTACCGAATGGCACTGGATAAGAGCTGTAAGCCCCATAAAATCGTCTATTACACCAGAAACACTAAGCTCCTATCTGATGAGTTGGTTGCTACTGGCAAAGGCGCTTGGTTTGAAAGTCTTGAGCGTTTCGTACCGGATTGATCGTATATCGCCGACATTTTAGGGCTGCTAACGCAGCCTTTTTTGTTGCTTCTATTTACGTACGTACGTACGTACGTATAATTAGGCTGTAGCCCAATCGAGCTACCTCTGGCGGCTACCAGGGAATGATTGAAGTCTAGGAGGGGAGCCCGCAGAATTCGGAAAAAATCGTACGCTAACAGTTCAAGCGTCCCGGCCACGCCTGACTGTAGCTTGTTGACTGGTCAATCTGTCTCGCGGGTAAAGCGATAGAACAAGTTCGGCTCGCTGACCACGTACAAATACCCTTCATCGTCGATGGTTACGCCTTCGGCTTGGGGTATGCCTTTCAGCAAACCAGCAAACCCCCTCGCCAAGGAGCGGAAACTCACCACCTTGCCCTCATCGGTGATTTCAATCAGCAGTTTCGACTCGTCGCTGAGCAATATCAGGTGGCCACTCTGTTGATCGAAGACGACCGAAGACAAGTCAGTGGCAAATACCTTGTCCTTTACCAAGTTGGACAGGTCGCGCACGTGCAGGGAAAAACCTCCTGCCAGGCTGGCACGAAGGCCGCCCACTTCCAGCAATTGGCGAGGGTCACGCTCCTTGGTCACAAACAAGCGATCACCTTTCAGGTCGTAGGCGAGCCCTTCAAGGCCTTTGTTGTCCGCCTTGCCAAGTGCCAAGGTCAGAGCTGGATACTGGTCTCGGCTCAATGAGCGACCGGGAGAAAGCTTACTGCCTTCGGCGAGGGGGACATCCACGATAACAAGGCTCTGCCGGCGCTCCTCGGCGATTACCAGTTGGCCGTTGCCGGCATAGGACACCGCCTCCACATCGTGGAAACCGTCCAGGCTATAGCGCCTTTCCACGTCACCGTCACGACTGAGGGCCAATAGTTCGTTTGGGCCGTTGGTAACCGCCCATAGCAGGTTCAGGTCAGGGTCGAAGGTCAGGCCCGAAAGGTTGTTGTCCACACCGGGAACCGGCTTAGCATCGAGCTCAACCCGATAGTCAGGCAGCCACACAGAGCGCTCCTGCCAATCGTCGGTGTGCCAGTGGGTCTTGATCCAGAAGTACAACCGATCATCAAGGTGATGGGTGCGGACTTGGAATACGGTAAGCAATACAAAGCACAGCAGTGCCCACATCCAGGCACTTGTTTTCTGTGTTCGGCCCAACCAGTTTTTAGCCATCAAATACATTAGAAGCCTCGTTAATTGGGACTGACGTCACGAGCTGTCATGGTTTCAATCCGACTCGGCGCGGCTCGCACAGGTGATGCACAACGGCGTGGCCGGATCGAATTCCAGGCGGCCCGAGGCGATCAACTCGCCGCATTGGTTACACCAGCCATACTCGCCCTCGTGCCAACGCTTGAGGGCCAGCTGGAGGCGGACGCGTTCATGCTGCGCCCGACTACGGATGGCATCGTTCATCGCTTGCTGCTGGAGTGCGTCCATCCTCGACAGACGCCCTACCTTGCTTTGATCCAGCTCCACCGATTGCGAGCGAGACTCAGCGTCTTCCAGCAACCGATCCAGCTCGGCAGCCCGCTGTTCCAGTAGGGTCTTGAAATGGGCAAGATCGAGGGCGTCGTCCATGGCCGTTAGCGCAGCAGCAACAGTGGGCCAGTGGTGGTGCGCAGCATGCTGGTCGTGGTGCTGCCGACCAGAAACTGACGGATGCGCGAATGACCGTAGGCCCCCATCACCAGCAGGTCGATGCCGTGCTCTTTCTGATAGGCGTGCAGGGTAGGCTCTATCTCGCCGTTGCGGGTCTCGGCACGAACACTGAATCCGGCATTGATCAGCACTTTCTGCGCCCAGTCCAGCTGTGCGGACGCTTCATCGCTTACGGGGCCAACCATGACCAGGTGGATCGGCAACCCCTTCAGCAGCGGGCTGGCTGCCAGCATCTCCACACCCTTGCGGGTAGTAGCGCCGCCATCGAATGCCAGCATCGCGCTCTTGGGCTTTTGGAAGTTGGCCGGGGTGACGAGGATCGGCCGGTGCATGATACGAATCACGCTCTCCAGTTGGCTTCCGACATGCTGACTCAGGCCGCCGCTAGACTCGCCTTGGCGACCGATAATCAGCAAGCGCGTTTCACTTTGCAGCTCTTGCAAGCTCTCCAGCAAATCGCCATGCCGCTGCTTGGACTCCGGTGCGACCACACCATCCTTAATGGCCCGATCTTTCGCGGCCGCAAGCATGATCCGCCCTTGTTCAAGGGCCAACTTACCGCGCTGTTCATCCAGGGAAGCAAGCTCATCGAGTAGATGCTCGCGGCTGCCGAGGCCGATATTGCCACTCAGATCGGCATCAACCGGGTACTGGCGCTGATCCAGCACATGCAGGAAGGTTAATGGGGCTTCTAGGCTCAGACTGGCCCAGGCCGCGTAGTCGCACACGGCTGGAGCCGAGGCGGAACCGTCGATACAGGCAATTACGTGGGTCATTGTTGTTCTCCTTCTCAGTGGCCCATGAGTTGATCAATGGCGTCAGGTTTATCGTGAACACCAAAGCGATCCACGATAGTGGCGCTGGCCTCGTTGAGGCCCAGCACTTCGACTTCAGTGCCTTCACGGCGGAACTTAATGACTACCTTGTCCAGGGCT
>LNAP01001287.1_pt1 | contig 26949 bp, 26 predicted proteins | sample 602601 | NCBI WGS metagenome assembly LNAP01 (sample SAMN02440304, study PRJNA202911) | soil metagenome | biome: Subtropical and temperate rainforests or woodlands; isolation source: soil samples (1 kg each in a 20% v/v slurry with milli Q water) were... ... | reverse complement strand
CGTGCTGGTGGCCGACGCCGCCGATCCGCAGGCGCTGAACGCCGCCGCCCTGGCGCTGTTCGAGCAGGCGCTGAACGAGCTGAAGAGCGGCCGCGGCCGCGAAGGCGCCGCCCTGGCCGCGCTGCTCGAGGAGCGCCTGGTCGCGATGCTTGCCGAGGTCGACAACCTGCGCGAGCTGGTGCCGCAGATGCTCGCCACCCAGCGGCAGAAGATCCTCGACCGCTGCGCCGAACTGCAGGTCGAACTGGACCCGCAGCGCCTGGAGCAGGAACTGGTGATGCTGGCGCAGAAGAGTGACGTGGCCGAGGAGCTGGATCGTCTGAGCACCCATGTGCGCGAGGTGCGCCGCGTGCTCAAGGCCGGCGGCGCCGCCGGTCGGCGGCTGGACTTCCTGATGCAGGAACTCAACCGCGAGGCCAACACCCTCGGCTCCAAGGCCTTCGACCCGCGCAGCACGCAGGCTGCGGTCAACCTCAAGGTGTTGATCGAGCAGATGCGCGAACAAGTGCAGAACATCGAGTAATCCCGCAGTGACAGGAACCCAAATGAGCGCCACGTCCGGCACCCTCTACATCGTTTCGGCGCCCTCCGGTGCCGGCAAGACCAGCCTGGTCAAGGCGCTGCTCGACAGCAACGAACAGATCCGCGTCTCGGTGTCGCACACCACCCGCGCCATGCGCCCGGGCGAGGTGGACGGCGTGAACTACCACTTCGTCGCCCGCGAGGACTTTCTCGGCATGCTCGAGCAGGACGCCTTCCTCGAGCACGCCGAGGTGTTCGGCAATCTCTACGGCACCTCGCAGCGCTGGGTCGAGCAGACCCTCGCCGGCGGCCTCGACCTGATCCTCGAGATCGACTGGCAGGGCGCCCAGCAGGTGCGCCGGCTGATGCCGCACGCGCAGTCGATCTTCATCCTGCCGCCGTCGCAGGAGGCGCTGCGCCAGCGTCTGAACAACCGCGGCCAGGACAGCGAGGCGATCATCGAGCAGCGCATGCGCGAGGCGGTCAGCGAAATGAGCCACTTCGTCGAGTATGACTATGTGGTAATCAACGACCAGTTCAGCCATGCTCTGGAAGACCTCAAGGCGATCTTCCGCGCCCGCCAGCTGCACCAGTGCGCCCAGCAGCAGCGCCATGCCGGGTTGCTCGAACGCCTGTTGCGCTGAAGCGCCAACGCATTCGGCACTTCCCTAACCATTGGCGATTTTTTAGACTATCCAATCCGCCCGGCACTCCCGGGCCCAGCCGTTGCGATAAAGAGGAACACCATGGCCCGCGTCACCGTCGAAGACTGCCTGGACAACGTCGATAACCGTTTTGAACTGGTCATGCTCTCCAGCAAGCGCGCCCGCCAGCTGGCGACCGGCGGCAAGGAGCCGAAAGTAGCCTGGGACAACGACAAGCCGACCGTGGTGGCCCTGCGTGAAATCGCCGAAGGCCTGGTCAACTATGAAGTAGTCGCGCAGGAAGACATCGTCGAGGAAACTCCGCTGTTTGCTGCCTTCGAGGAAAACAACAGCGAGGAGATCTGAATTGCCAGGTCGACGTCGCGCGCCTGAAGTACCGGCACAGTCCGGTCTGGAGTGACCCCTTGCCCAGCATAGACGCCCTCGCCGACAGGCTTTACAGCTACCTCACGACGGACCAGGTCAACCTGGTCCGCCGCGCCTACTACTACGCCGAGCAGGCCCATGACGGCCAGCGCCGGCGCAGCGGCGAACCCTACGTCACCCATCCGCTGGCCGTGGCCAGCATCCTCGCCGACATGCACATGGACCATCAGAGCCTGATGGCCGCCATGCTGCACGACGTCATCGAGGACACCGGCATCCCCAAGGACGCCCTCAGCGCGCAATTCGGCGAGACCGTCGCCGAACTGGTCGACGGGGTCAGCAAGCTGACCCAGATGGACTTCCAGACCAAGGCCGAGGCGCAGGCGGAAAACTTCCAGAAGATGGCCATGGCCATGGCCCGCGACATCCGCGTGATCCTGGTCAAGCTGGCCGACCGCCTGCACAACATGCGCACCCTCGAGGTGCTGGCCGGCGAGAAGCGCCGGCGCATCGCCAAGGAAACCCTGGAGATCTACGCGCCGATCGCCAACCGCCTGGGCATGCACAACGTGTTCGCGGAGTTCGAGGACCTCGGCTTCAAGGCTATGCACCCGATGCGCGCCGAACGCATCCGCCAGGCAGTGAAAAAGGCGCGCGGCAACCGCCGCGAGATCGTCGGCAAGATCCAGGAATCGCTGACCAACTGCCTGACCCAGGAAGGCCTGGAAGGGGTGGTCACCGGGCGCGAGAAGCACCTCTACAGCATCTACCAGAAGATGCGTGGCAAGCGCCGGGCGTTCAACGAGATCATGGACGTCTACGCCTTCCGCATCACCGTCGACAAGGTCGACACCTGCTACCGGGTGCTCGGCGCGGTGCACAGCCTGTACAAGCCGTTCCCCGGCCGCTTCAAGGACTACATCGCGATCCCCAAGGCCAACGGCTACCAGTCGCTGCACACCACCCTGTTCGGCATGCACGGCGTGCCCATCGAGATCCAGATCCGCACCCGCGAGATGGAAGAGATGGCCAAGCACGGCATCGCCGCGCACTGGCTGTACAAGTCCAACGAGGAGGAAAGCCCGCGCGGCAGCCACGCCCGTGCCCGCCAGTGGGTCAAGGGCATCCTCGAACTACAGCAACGCGCAGGCAACTCCCTCGAGTTCATCGAGAACGTGAAGATCGACCTGTTTCCCGACGAGGTCTACGTGTTCACCCCCAAGGGCCGCATCATGGAACTGCCCAAGGGTTCCACGGCGGTCGACTTCGCCTATGCGGTGCACACCGACGTCGGCAACAGCTGCATCGCCTGCCGCATCAACCGCCGCCTGGCGCCGTTGTCCGAGCAGCTGCAGAGCGGTGCGACGGTGGAGATCGTCACCGCCCCGGGCGCGCGGCCGAATCCGGCCTGGCTCAACTTCGTGGTCACCGGCAAGGCGCGCACCCACATCCGCCATTCGCTCAAGCAGCAGCGCCGCTCGGAGTCGGTCAGCCTCGGCGAGCGTCTGCTCAACAAGGCGCTGGCCGGCTTCGACAGCCACCTCGAGCGGATCGCCGCCGAGCGCCTCGCCGCGGTGCTCGCCGAATACCAGCAGGACAGCCTCGACGACCTGCTCGAGGACATCGGCCTCGGCAACCGCATGGCCTACGTGGTGGCGCGCCGCCTGCTGGCCGAAGGCGGCAGCGAGCAGATGCCCAGCCACGAAGGCCCGCTGGCGATCCGCGGCACCGAGGGCCTGGTGATCAGCTACGCCAAGTGCTGCACACCGATCCCCGGCGACCCCATCGTCGGCCACCTGTCGGCCGGCAAGGGCATGGTCATCCACCTCGATGGCTGCCACAACATCAGCGAATTCCGCCACAACCCGGACAAGTGCATCCCGCTGTCCTGGGCCAAGGACGTCAGCGGCGAGTTCAACGTCGAGCTGCGCGTCGAGCTGGAGCACCAGCGCGGCCTGATCGCCCTGCTGGCCACCGCGGTGGCCAGCGCCGACGGCAACATCGAGAAGATCAGCATGGACGAGCGCGACGGCCGCATCAGCGTGGTCCAGCTGGTGGTCAGCGTGCACGACCGCGTGCACCTGGCGCGGGTCATCAAGCGCCTGCGCACGATCAAAGAGGTCACCCGCATCACCCGCCTGCGCGCCTGAGCCGCGCCGGCCAGCCTCACCGGCAGCGCGCCCGCCGCACCCCGGCGCCTGCCTTCGCCACCCTCTGCAAGGAGCTCCCATGAGCAAGAGCGTCATCAGCACCGACCAGGCCCCGGCGGCCATCGGCACCTACTCCCAGGCCATCAAGGCCGGCAACACCGTCTACCTGTCCGGGCAGATCCCGCTGGTGCCGGCCACCATGCAGATGGTCGAAGGCGGCTTCGAGGCCGAGGCCGTGCAGGTGTTCGAGAACCTCAAGGCCGTCGCCGCGGCCGCCGGTGGCTCGCTGGCCGATACCGCCAAGTTGAACATCTTCCTCACCGATCTCGGCAACTTCGCCACCGTCAACGAGGTGATGAGCCGCTACTTCCAGCCGCCCTACCCGGCGCGCGCCGCCATCGGCGTGGCCGCCCTGCCGCGCGGTGCCCAGGTGGAGATGGACGCCATTCTCGTCCTCGCCTGATCCCCACGGTGCGCCGGACCCGCGCCGGCGCACCGCGACATCCCCCCGTTTTTCCCGGAAAGGACGCCCCCATGCGCCATGCCCTGCCCTTTCTGCTGTGCACCGCCCTGCTCGGCGGCTGCGCCAGCGGACCGGACGATATCGCCGGCACCTGGATCAACCAGCCGGCCATCGAGGCCGCCGCCGACAGCGGCAAGCTGCGCGAGGCCATGCTCGCCTACGGCCCGACCCTGGAATGGCGCTTCGCGCCACAGCGGCACACCGCCTGGTCGAGCAACGGCGCCGAATTCGGCGAGGGCCACCTGGCACCGGAAGGCGACGCGCACTGGCGGGTGACCTTCCACGGCGACTATCAGCAAGGTTTCGCCGTCGACGGCGACGAGCTGGTTCAGCAGCCCAGCGCCAGCGCGCCCGAGCAACGCTTCAGCCTCGCCGAAACGGCCGCCGACGGCCTGCCCGGCCAGGCCTTCGAACAGGCGCTGTACGCCGCCCTGCTCGGCGGCGACTGGGAAATCCGCGAAGGCGCCGGCCAGCAGGGCCGGGTGCGCTTCCACCCCGACGGCCGGGTCGAGGGCCTGCCCGGTGTCGAACGCTACGCCCTGTGCCTGGCCGGCGACTGCGCCGAACGCAGCGAGGAGCAGGAGATCATCTGGCTACAGAACGCCGAGCAGGGGCGCGAATGGCTGTTCCAGCTGGCCGACGACGAGCTGAGCATCTACACGGCGGACAACCAGGCCCTGCACAGCGACGAGCCGCAGTACCGCCCCGGCCGAAGGGCCTGGCTGCTGGAACGCGATTAGTGGCCTGTTTGGTTAGTTCTGTCAGTCAGTTTCGGCGGCCATGGCCCCGATACCGCGTTAACCAACTGACCGCACAGGCCACTCGCCCTTAGCCCTGCCGCTCACCGAGGGCATTCGGCCACCGACTCCAGCAGCGCCGCGTAGCCCTCGCGATAGCTCGGATAGTGCGGCACCCAGCCCAGCGCACGGGCCCGGGCGTTGCTGCAGCGCTTGCTGCCGGCGCGGCGGACCGTCGACTCGGCCGCCCAGTGGCTGACGCCCAGTTGCCCGCGCAACCAGGCAATCACTTCATGCAACGGCGCCGGCTCGTCGTCGACGCCGAGATACACCGCCTCCAGCTCCACCCCGCGGGCATCGGCCTGCAACAGGCAGGCCAGCAGGCCGGCCGCATCGTCGGCGTGGATGCGATTGCCATACAGCGGCGGCTCGCTGCTCACCCGGTAGCCGGCACGCACCTGGCTGAGCAGCCAGCGCCGGCCCGGCCCGTAGATGCCGGCCAGCCGCACCACGCTGGCGGGAATGCCGCAGGCCAGCGCCACCCCCTCGGCCTCCAGCAGCACCTGCCCGGAGTAGCCCGGCGGCTGGCAGGACGCCCCCTCGTCGACCCACTCGCCATCCTGCTGGCCGTAGACCCCGGTACTGGAGACGAACAGCAGGCGTCGCGGCCGCTGGCCACGCTGGCGCAGCCAGCCCAGCACATGGCGCAGACCGTCGACGTAGATGGCGCGATAGGCGCTCTCGTCGGAGCTGGTCGGGGTGGCGCAATAGACCAGATAGTCCGGCGCGGTCGCCGGCCACTGCGCCGGACACTCGACCTCGCCCAGGTCGGCCGCCAGCGGCAGCACGCCCTCCGGCAGGGCAGCGACATCGCGACGCAGGCCGTAAACCTGCCAACCGGCCTGACCCAGCTGCAGCGCAAGGCGACTGCCGACATCGCCGCAACCGGCGATCACCACGGAAGGGGGAACGGACATCACAGGACTCCGGATGAAAAAAACCAGCATACCCCGTCGATTGTGAAAGGCATTAGCCGGGATCAATGCCGGGGCGCGTTGCGAAAACTTTCACGAATCGTTTACAAACAAGAATAGTTTGCAATAATCTCGGCCGTGCTTCTCTCGCGCCGACCTTGGCGGCGCCCGATATCCGTTTGCCCTCTACAGGTCCGGCCCGCATGCATCCTCTCGTCTCCCGCGCCCAGCCCATCCGCCTGCCCGCCATCGCCGCGCTGCTTGCCAGCCTGCTGCTGGCGCCGGTCGCCTTCGCCGAACAACCGGTCCAGGCCGCCAGCCCGGCCCACGACCTGTCGCCCTGGGGCATGTACCAGAACGCCGACGTGGTGGTGCAGGGGGTGATGCTCGGCCTGCTGCTGGCCTCGGTGATCACCTGGACCATCGGCCTGGCCAAGGGTCTCGAGCTGCTCGGCGCGCGCCGTCGCCTGCGCGGCGAACTGGCCGACTTCAAGGGCCTGCGCAGCCTCGACCAGGCCGCCGAGCTGGCCCACGCCAAGCACAGCTTCAGCGCCGTGCTGATCGAGGATGCCAGGGACGAACTGCGCCTGTCGGCCAACATCGCGGAACGCGAAGGCATCAAGGAGCGCGTCAGCTTCCGCCTCGAACGCCTGGTCGCCGCCAGCGGACGCAAGATGAGCGTGGGCACCGGCGTGCTCGCCACCATCGGCTCCACCTCGCCCTTCGTCGGCCTGTTCGGCACCGTGTGGGGCATCATGAACAGCTTCATCGGCATCGCCGAGTCGCAGACCACCAACCTCGCGGTGGTCGCCCCCGGCATCGCCGAGGCCCTGCTGGCCACCGCCCTCGGCCTGGTCGCGGCGATCCCGGCGGTGGTGATCTACAACGTGTTCGCCCGCTCCATCGCCGGCTACAAGGCGCAGGTCGCCGACATCTCCGCCCAGGTGCTGCTGCTGGTCAGCCGCGACCTCGACCGCCAGCCGCCGGCCGCCGCCCCGCGCAGCGGCGCCGCGTCCATGGCCAAGGTGGGCTGAGGCATGGGCATGCACATCAACGAGGGCAGTGACGACCTGCAGGAAGCCCACGAGATCAACGTCACGCCGTTCATCGACGTGATGCTGGTGCTGCTGATCATCTTCATGGTCGCGGCGCCGCTGGCCACCGTGGACATCAAGGTCGACCTCCCGGCCTCGACGGCCAAACCGGCGCCACGCCCCGAGAAACCGGTGTTTCTCAGCGTCAAGGCCGACCAACGCCTGTACCTCGGCGACGACGAAGTGAAGGCCGAAGCCCTCGGCGCCACCCTCGACGCCAAGACCCAGGGCAAAAAAGACACGACGATCTTCTTCCAGGCCGACAAAGGCGTGGATTACGGCGACCTGATGAGCGTGATGGATGCCCTGCGGGCCGCCGGATACCTGAAGGTCGGCCTGGTCGGACTTGAGACGGCTACCAAGAAATGATCACGACGCGCCAAAAACTGACGCGTTACAGCGGTAGCCTGGCCATCGTACTGGGGGTCCATGCGGTCGCGATCCTGCTCGCGCTCAACTGGAGCTCCCCCATGCCGGTCGAGCTGCCACCCCAGGCGATGATGGTCGAGCTGGCGCCGCTTCCGGCACCGCCTCCTCCCGCACCGCCCAAGGTCGTGACGCCACCGCAGCCGCCGGCTCCGGTCGAAGAGTTGCCGCTGCCCAAACTCGCGGAAGCGCCGAAGCCGACGATTTCCGTGCCCAAGCCGGTCAAACCCAAGCCCAAGCCACAACCGCCCAAGCCTGTGGAGAAAAAGCCGGAACCGCCGAAGGAAAAGCCCAGCGAAGAGAAGCCTAGCGACGCTCCGCCGACGCCCACCGCGGCACCGTCCTCGGCACCTGCTCCGGGTCCGTCGCCGGCCCAGATCGCCGCCAAGGAAAGCTGGCAAGGCACGCTGCTGGCGCACCTGGCCAAGTACAAGAAGTACCCGCCGGGCGCTCAGGCACGCGGCAAGGAAGGCCTGAACCGGCTGCGCTTCGTGGTCGATGCTCAAGGCAACGTGCTGTCCTATGAGCTGGTGGGACGCTCGGGCAACGCCGATCTGGACCGGGCCACCCTGGAAATGATCCGCCGCGCCCAGCCGCTGCCCAAGCCACCGGCGGACATGCTCAACAACGGCTCGATCGAGATCGTCGCGCCCTTCGTTTACTCCCTGGAGAAACGTCGCCGCTGAGCATGACGCACAGGCAATCCCCCAGCAAAAAGGCACCCCAAGGTGCCTTTTTGCTTTTCGGGCATGAGCAACATGGATTGCCCAGTGTCACAGCGAGCATTGAGTCTGATAACGTGCGTCTATCGATTGCAGCCGGTATGCTTGGCCCGCAACCTCATGGACGTCCGCTATGACTCTTACTGAATTACGCTACATCGTTACCCTCGCCCAAGAGCAGCACTTCGGCCACGCGGCCGAGCGTTGCCATGTCAGCCAGCCGACCCTGTCGGTGGGCGTGAAGAAGCTTGAAGACGAACTCGGTGTGCTGATTTTCGAGCGCAGCAAGAGTGCGGTACGTCTGACGCCGGTCGGCGAAGGCATTGTCGCCCAGGCGCAAAAGGTCCTCGAACAGGCCCAGGGCATTCGCGAGCTGGCCCAGGCCGGCAAGAACCAGCTGACCGCCCCGCTGAAAGTCGGCGCGATCTACACCGTCGGCCCCTACCTGTTCCCACACCTGATCCCGCAACTGCACCGGGTCGCCCCGCAGATGCCGTTGTACATCGAAGAGAACTTCACCCACGTACTGCGCGACAAGCTGCGCAACGGCGAACTGGACGCGATCATCATCGCCCTGCCGTTCAACGAAGCCGACGTGCTGACCCTGCCGCTGTACGACGAACCCTTCTACGTGCTGATGCCAAGCACCCACCCCTGGACCCAGAAAGAGAGCATCGACGCCAACCTGCTCAACGACAAGAGCCTGTTGCTGCTGGGCGAAGGCCACTGTTTCCGCGACCAGGTACTCGAGGCTTGCCCGACCCTGGCCAAAGGCAACGACGGCGCCAAGCACACCACGGTGGAATCCAGCTCCCTGGAAACCATTCGCCATATGGTCGCTTCCGGCCTTGGCGTCTCGATCCTGCCGCTCTCGGCGGTGGACAGCCATCACTACGCCCCCGGCGTGATCGAAGTACGGCCGCTGAGCGCGCCCGTGCCGTTCCGCACCGTGGCGATCGCCTGGCGCGCCAGCTTCCCGCGGCCGAAAGCCATCGAGATCCTCGCCGACTCGATCCGCCTGTGTTCGGTGGCCAAGCCGCCTGCCGCGAGTTAAACCGTCGCGATGACTGAGCTGTCGAAAGTGCCGGTCACGGCACTCAAGGGCGTCGGCGAAGCCATGGCCGAAAAGCTGGCCAAGGTCGGCCTGGAAAACCTGCAGGACGTGCTGTTCCACCTGCCCCTGCGTTATCAGGACCGTACCCGCGTGGTGCCGATCGGCGCGCTGCGCCCCGGGCAGGACGCGGTGATCGAAGGCACCGTCAGCGGCGCCGACGTGGTCATGGGCAAGCGCCGCAGCCTGCTGGTGCGCCTGCAGGACGGCACCGGCGGACTCAGCCTGCGCTTCTACCATTTCAGCAACGCGCAGAAGGAAGGCCTCAAGCGCGGCACCCGCGTGCGCTGTTATGGCGAAGCCCGTCCCGGCGCCTCGGGGCTGGAAATCTACCACCCGGAATACCGCGCCATCAGCGGCGATGAACCGCCGCCCGTGGACCAGACCCTGACCCCCATCTACCCGCTCACCGAAGGCCTGACCCAGCAACGCCTGCGCATGCTGTGCCAGCAGAGCCTGGCCCTGCTCGGCCCGCGCAGCCTGCCGGACTGGCTGCCGCAAGAGCTGGCGCGGGATTACCAGCTGGCGCCGCTGGACGATGCGATTCGCTACCTGCACCACCCGCCAGCCGACGCCGATGTCGACGAGCTGGCCCTGGGTCACCATTGGGCACAGCATCGCCTGGCGTTCGAGGAACTGCTGACCCATCAGCTGTCCCAGCAGCGCCTGCGCGAAAGCCTGCGCTCGCAACTCGCCCCGGCGCTGCCCAAGGCTACCCGGCTGCCGGCGCAGTACCTGAAGAACCTCGGCTTTCCGCCCACCGGCGCGCAGCAGCGGGTCGGCAACGAGATCGCCTACGACCTCAGCCAGCCCGAACCGATGCTGCGGTTGATCCAGGGCGACGTGGGCGCCGGCAAGACCGTGGTCGCCGCCCTCGCCGCCCTGCAGGCGCTGGAGGCTGGCTACCAGGTGGCGCTGATGGCGCCGACCGAGATCCTCGCCGAGCAGCACTTCATCACCTTCAAGCGCTGGCTTGAGCCGCTGGGGCTGGAAGTCGCCTGGCTGGCCGGCAAGCTCAAGGGCAAGAACCGCACGGCGGCCCTGGAACAGATTGCCGCCGGGGCGCCGATGGTGGTCGGCACCCACGCGCTGTTCCAGGACGAAGTGCAGTTCAAGAACCTGGCGCTGGTGATCATCGACGAACAACACCGCTTCGGCGTGCAGCAGCGCCTGGCCCTGCGCCAGAAAGGCGTGGGTGGGCGCCTGTGCCCGCACCAACTGATCATGACCGCCACGCCGATCCCGCGGACCCTGGCCATGAGCGCCTACGCCGACCTGGACACCTCGATCCTCGACGAACTGCCCCCAGGCCGCACGCCGGTGAACACCGTGCTGGTGACCGACTCGCGCCGCGTCGAGGTCATCGAGCGGGTGCGCGCCGCCTGCGCCGAAGGGCGCCAGGCCTATTGGGTGTGCACGCTGATCGAGGAATCCGAAGAGCTGACCTGCCAGGCCGCGGAAACCACTTACGAAGACCTGAGCAGCGCCCTGGGCGAACTGCGGGTCGGCCTGATCCACGGGCGCATGAAGCCGGCGGAAAAGGCCGAGGTCATGGGCCAGTTCAAGGCCGGAGAGTTGCAGCTGCTGGTAGCCACCACCGTGATCGAAGTCGGCGTCGATGTGCCCAACGCCAGCCTGATGATCATCGAGAACCCCGAGCGCCTGGGCCTGGCCCAGCTGCACCAGCTGCGCGGTCGCGTTGGTCGGGGCAGCGCCGCCAGCCATTGCGTCATGCTCTACCATCCTCCTCTGTCGCAGATCGGCCGCCAGCGCCTGGGCATCATGCGCGAAACCAACGACGGTTTTGTCATCGCCGAAAAGGACCTGGAACTGCGCGGCCCCGGCGAGATGCTCGGCACCCGCCAGACCGGCCTGCTGCAATTCAAGGTCGCCGACCTGATGCGCGATGCCGACCTGCTGCCGGCCGTGCGCGATGCCGCCCAGGCCTTGCTGGAGCGCTGGCCGCATCACGTCAGCCCGCTGCTGGAACGCTGGCTGCGCCACGGGCAGCAATACGGCCAAGTGTGAGCAGCGTCTCAGTTAAGGGGCGAATGCCCCGATCAAGCTGGTTATACTCCTGAAATTGTTTGAAAACGGATACAGACCATGACAGAAGTTGCCCTCGCCACCGCAGCCCCGCACGCTCCGTCTGTAATCCGGCTGCTGCTCGGCAAACTGAACATCGGCTTCACGGAAGTCCTCGACCACCCGAACCTGCCAGCCGCGCGCAAGGTACAGGCCGTCCTGCTGGACGACGCCGTCGGCGCGCTGATGGTGCTGTTCCCGCAGAGCCAGCTGCTGGACCTCAATCGCCTCGCCGAACTGACCGGCCGCCGCCTGACCGCTGTCTCCACGGAACGCCTGGAGCGCATGCTCGGCAAACACAACCTGAGCCTGCTGCCCGGCCTGCCGGCGCTCACCAGCTCGCCCTGCCTGTACGAAGAAAGCCTGCTGCGCGAGCCGCACCTGCTGATCAACTCCGGCGAACCGGGCCTGCTGCTGGAAATCACCAGCGACGCCTTCAAGAGCATGCTGAGCAAGGCCAGCGCCGGCAACTTCGGCGAAGCCCTGAGCAGCATCCGCCCGAACCTCGACCGCCCGGACGACGACCGCGAGGAAATCACCCAGGCGATGCAGGCCTTCACCGCCCGGCGCATCCAGCAACGCCTGGAAGCGACCATCGAGATTCCGCCGCTCGCCGAAACCGCGCAGAAGATCATCAAGCTGCGGGTCGACCCCAACGCCACCATCGACGACATCACCGGCGTGGTGGAAACCGACCCGGCCCTGGCCGCGCAAGTGGTGAGCTGGGCGGCTTCGCCCTATTACGCTTCGCCGGGCAAGATCCGCTCGGTGGAAGACGCCATCGTCCGCGTGCTGGGCTTCGACCTGGTGATCAACCTGGCGCTGGGCCTGGCCCTGGGCAAGACCCTGAGCCTGCCCAAGGACCACCCGCAACACAGCACGCCGTACTGGCAGCAGTCGATCTACACCGCCGCCGTCATCGAAGGCCTGACCCGCGCCATGCCGCGCGCCCAGCGCCCGGAAGCCGGCCTGACCTACCTCGCCGGCCTGCTGCACAACTTCGGCTACCTGCTGCTGGCCCACGTATTCCCGCCGCACTTCTCGCTGATCTGCCGGCACCTGGAGGTCAACCCGCACCTGTGCCACAGCTACGTCGAACAGCACCTGCTGGGCATCAGCCGCGAGCAGATCGGCGCCTGGCTGATGCGCTACTGGGATATGCCGGACGAGCTGTCCACCGCCCTGCGCTTCCAGCACGACCCGAGCTATGACGGCGCCTACGCCGAATACCCGAACCTGGTGTGCCTGGCCGTACGCCTGCTGCGCAGCCGCGGCATCGGCTCCGGCCCCGTCGAAGACATCCCTGACGCCCTGCTCGAACGCCTCGGCCTGTCCCGCGACAAAGCCGAAGACGTGGTCAGCAAAGTCCTGGAAGCCGAAGTGCTGCTGCGCGAACTGGCCTCGCAGTTCAGCCAGCACTAACCCCCAGAAAAAAGCCCCGCTCCCGTAGGAGCGAGGCTTGCCCGCGATGAATCCACCTCGGTCTACCTGACCGGCCTCACGCCTTCGGCTTGGCCTTCTTCGGCTTCAGGTACTTGGTCAGCCCCTGGAACCAGATCACCAGCGCCGGGTTGCCCTTGATCTGGATCGACTTGTCCTGGATCCCGGTCATAAAGGCCAATTGCTTGTTCTTCGCCTGCATCGTGGCAAAACCATAGGCTGCATCCTTGAAGGCAATGGCGAACGCCGGCTCGGGATACACACCAGACTTACTGGTAATCCGCTGGTCCTTCACCCGGAAATGCCGCGCCACCTTGCCATCCAGCGTCTGCAGCTGGAATACCAGTTCCTTGTCACCCAACTGCTGCTGGAACGCAGGATTGGTCCGGCTGGCCTTGCCCATCAACAGCCCCATCATCCACAGCAGAAAACGAAATTTCATGCGCAAAGCCCCAAAGAAAAAATGAACGGCTGGCGCAGTGTAGCGGCTCCGGAGGGGAACGCCACAGTTATGCAGCGTTAGAGAAAGATGAATGTCTTTTTAGCGAAAATGACCACCAAGTCACACAATCTGTAGCCGCTGCCGAAGGCTGCGACCGAGTGCGCAGCACTCGCCAGCGGACCACAGAACCAACACTATCGCTGCTCCAGGCACTTGCTGTACGCCCGCGCAAAACGCTGGTCATAACTCAGCACCACCGGCTCCTCGGGATCCACCGAGAGATCCAGCAACGACCCGTCCTTCACCCCATACTTCACCCACCCCAGCGTCCCTGTCCCCTGCGTATCGAAAAACACCTTGGCCTGGACCGTCTCGCCGTCATCCTCGTCGATCAGTAGATTGGCCTTCTCTTTGGCGACCTCCCGAAAGGGAAAGGTACTGCTCCTGACCAGTTCAGTGAGGTAACCGTAACAACCCTCTCCCGTCTCCTGGCCTTGCGCTGAACAGGTCATGATCGGCAGCAGCGCGCCGAGCAACACCCCAGCGCCGAGCCGTCCCATGTGCCTTACAGAGCGTTCAAAGGCATTCAATGAAGGGTACCGAATGAGAAACCGCATAAACTTTCTACCTTCAACAAGAGAACCCGCGACCAGTAAATTTCCAACTTACTTACCAGACGGTTTGGTGACACATGATTTTGGCACATTGCCTTCATAATACGTGCTACTCAGAACCTTCTTCAGGCTATTCAATTTCAGATTTAAAAATTCATCGCCACAGGCTGGGGCCAACTCTTTAAAGGATCCATCGGCTGGTTGATAAATAAAAACCCTATGTATCGTATAGGTGCCCATTCCATCATCGACATACCAAACAGAAAAATCTTTGAGTCCGTCAAAATTGAAGTCATTTATTTCGATATTGAGTGCTTTCTCAGTCTCGAATGAAATCGTTTCGGTTATCGATCGACTCTTGCCCTTCGAGGTCACAGTTAGGCTTGTTCCATCCTGGACAAGAGTTACATTGACTTCTTTATCTGGGCTAAACGTCGTTGGCTGAGCGAGTACCAACGCACTCCAAAGTAGCAAGGCCGTCGCGATAAAATAATTTTTAATTCTCACTTCTCTCTTCCATCAGGAAAGTTGCAAGCTACTTTCATTCCACGCTCAAGGCCTTTCATACTCGACCCTCTGTACAAAAGCACTCTCATCTACCAGATCCCGTTTACTGACACCGAATTTTTCTATCAGCTCATCGCGAGAACCGAGTGATCCAAAGGAACGAAAGGAATTGCTATAGACATAGTTAACCAACTTACCGTCCATAGAGTAGTAACCATGCCATTCCGGGCACGCACCACAACCGCCGTAACCGCCGATGGAAACCAAACTTCCTTTACTGCCTTTAATACACGCCATTGAAACCACTACGTTCGATAGCATTTTTGTGGTCTTTCCAGTTGTAGTGAGCTGAGATACCTTCTTAATTTCCCGACGTTTTTCTTGCCCATTAATTTTGAGCATCTGATCCGTACATACTGGGAGGCCAGAATGCTCTTGCGATTGTTCTACTGCATCATTCTGACAGATAGATACCAGCTCGATTTTCGCACCATCACAATTTAAAACATCGGTCCTGGTATAAGAAGCTGCGTCAGAAGAAGCAGCCGCTACTGGCAAGCAAAAAAACAGGGTAGAAGAGGCAACATATTTTCTAAGCACAGGCATCACCATTAACTAAATAAAATCAACAAAGCCCCATCTTGCTAATCATCTATAGATTCAAGAATCTCTTTCAGCCTTGATATGTCAGACTCATAAAAACTATTGCATTGAGAAACGACCACTACCTCACCCCTTATCTCTTTCTCAAGAGTAATACATACCAGCCCGGGTCCTTCTTCCTCCTCTGAGCCGCCATATACAACACTCTTCATATCTAGCAACCTCCAACCTTTTTGCGCAATTTTCAACTCCGCAGACTTAGGAACATTGGAGAAATCGATAACTTTTTCAGGATAAGGAAGTTCGATCAAGCGATTGTAAGGCGAGGTGGCTTCTATACTTATGCCTACTCTTCTTATCAAGTCTTCTCGATCCCCCCCACTCATAATGAACGTCGGAAGTTTTTCAAGATCCGTGGCATAGGGAGAAATATGCGTTGAAACTAACTTTACGATGTTCACACCGCTTTCTTTCTGGCAACTAGCAGACTCCAAACTTATAATCTGAATATTGATTTGACACTGCTGACCCTCAGCAATCGCACTTCTTACAAACAAAACAAAAAACAAAAAAGCCAACACCACAGATGAACATTTATTGTATTTCATTTGGCACTCCCCAAACAAACCTAAATACCTGCTATCTTTCCACGATGATAGGGCGGAGAGAAGCAGTTTTCAGTGCACTGACGCCGCCAAGCAAAATGCATAACGGCTGTAGGAAAACACCAAACATTGAGATAATTATTATTTCACTAAGGTTCCCAGCAACCAATCATTAAAGCTATTGGTATATCGAAAGTTTATTTCTCAACCACTTTAACCAATCTCAGTGCATTGTTACTAAACTCATAGAAGCGCTGCCTGTTTTTGGAGGGTAGACTTTCCCCTTTCAAGCCAACTTCAGGATCGGCTGCAACACCTATGACAATAAGTAGCCGACTGTTGGGCTTATGCACTGCCGCGAAGGGAGCCTTACCATCGCCCCCCAAAATATAATAAGCATTAGGAAATGAGGCCACCACCTCCCCAGTTTTAACATCTAGTATTTCTCCACATATGGCGCCACCACCGCAACCATTTGTGTAAACAACATAGTGACCAGCAAAATCAACAGGCTGCTTGATCGCTTCTTTTCTGTCCTCGACCCAATTATCACCAGGCTCATCTTGGGTTACGACTCCATGATGCTCACCTCGAAATATTTCCGTGACCTTATAGTCCTCAAAGCGAAGTTCCGCTGAATGAGCAAAACTGGAAATAAAAAACACACCCAACCAAAACCATCGACGACACGAAATGTCACTTACCATTTTGCTTTGACTCCCTTCCTGCGCCAATCAAGTCCAATATCAAATTCCGCATCGAATGCCATGCATCTTTAAAACTTCTACTTCCCCTTGATACGAGAACTTAAACTCTACATCTCTGTCGTCAGACTCTTGATACTCTGAGAAATTATATTTCTTGAGCACCTTGTATGACATCTTCAGCTCTCCATCTCTAGAGCTGTAACTTCCAGCATTTTCGTCTCTGTCCTTGCCGGACAACTCAATGATGCTTCCATTTTTCTTGAGATAAATAAAATCTTCTATTTCCACGGCGGTCAGCGGCGAGTTTTCGTTTCCGCCGGAAAGGCTGTATTGGCACCTGTAACTTTCACCAGAGTGTTCTTCATTAAACTTTTCCAATGCCTCTTCATAAGTGATAACGTCAAACCCTTTGCTTATATTATTTTTCTCCGCATATGCAGCCCCACTCAGAAAAAGCGAACATGCCAACGCGCGCGCTATGAAGGTTTTAAAAAAAATAGTATGAAAATTCATGTCAGTTCCTAACAATTCATTCTGAGAACACAAAAAAGTCTTCGGCTTCACCTTCTCCGACGGGTGCATTCCCCTACGCCTCATCCATCAAACTCCCCAGCCGTCGGCATCCAGCTTAATAAAGCTGCCACCGGCCTTGAGGGTCAGTTCGCTACCGGCTTGGCCCCAGCCTTAAGGTGGATTTCCTGGCCGACCTTGGTCGGTTGGGCGATACCGAGTCTGATGTGTTTGAACATGTCTTGCTCCTTGGTCGGTTGTCATCCGTTACGCCGGTGGAGCAATGAAGGGAGGGATAAAAGCATCCCGTAACGCTATCAAGTGGAACGCAAAACGGCTGTAAGAAAACACCAGAATTCGAGGCGAGAATTCCTATTTGAACCACCGCTCATGGAGAGCTGCTTGAAATCAACTAGATAAAGCAACCGACCGAAAAAGGCAGGTTGTCACAAGGCGCAATGCCTATGTCGTTGCAGCGAAGCAAGCCGCCCGTTATCCTTCCGCCGTCGCTGCAAAATCAGCGACCGGGCTTGGTAACCCGACGAGTAAACGGCGCGTAAGCGCCCTCCATAACGAATGCTGGCGCTTTTTTGCGCCTGCATTTTCGTTATGGCAGCTGTGCGCGGGAGACCTTCGGGTCTGCCGGGCTCGTTTACCCTGGTTTACCAACCTGCGTACAGCTGCCACCCATTCGCTTGGTAACGAAGTGGCGGCTATAACCCAGTAAACGGAGTTACTGCCATGTGCATTACCTATCACGCCCAAATCCCCCACCTGCAAGCTGTAGGAGGTGCGCAATGACCACCTCTATCAAAACAATCGGCATCGTCACCTTCGCCGACTGCGGCGAAAAAGAGCAAAGCCTGTTCCGGGTTAATCCGGATATTCCCGTTCAGGAAGCCCTAGAGCACGCTTCCAATCTGTTCTACTACGCCAAGAAACTCATGCTCGATGCGGCGATGGAAAAACAGGGAGAGCGCTATGCTTGGCCGGCTTATTATCTGTGCGAAATGGGTAAAGCCGTAGTGGATGATGTTTCAAGCTCCATTCCGTCAAGTCGGTAAAAATAGTACCCACAGAAATTTAACATATAGAAGGCAAGCCATTAAAAAATGGCTTGCCTAGTACAACCTCAGAGATCTATTCATCGCCATCCCCACTTCACCTGAGCCAACTGAACTAGTTGAAAAATCAAACTAAAACTTCAAGAGAATACGTTAAACCCACGAACAAACTTATTCCCTTCATATATCATCCTTCACTCATGCCAGAACACTCATCAATATCAGCAGCGACCTTTTGCCCTCCATAATTTATTACGCAAAGCGGTTTTTTAAATCTTCCCGACATTTTCTTACAAGCCTTACTATCTTTTCTCTGATAAATACATTGCGTATCGGAAATTATCAGCTCTCTACTTGGTGACAAAATAGTGATTTTTTCACTACTGAGTTTGTAAACGCTTTCAAATATAGACCCACCGGACTGAACGATATTTTGATAAGTCCCATCCTCCAGCTCCGTAGCACTAGCTGGGATATCACCAATATAATTTGCCTCTTTACCTCCAGACGGAACAAAATAAATCATATTTTGAGCATTAAGACCAAGATCGTCACTACCTGGTGAGGAAATCACCAAAAATCCTTTCGCTCCATCTGCATACTCTCTATATGTGTACTCTGAACCGCACCCTCTTGCTGAGTTCTTTATGAAGAAGATTTCTCTATTAGAGGAGAGCGCAATCCCACTCTCCTCCCCGCTCTCGCTCTTACAATCCAATTGGCTTTCTGTGGAACCACAAAAAGCCGGACCGCAACAGAAAAATGCGAATATAGAGAGCAACCGTCTCATTAAATCAACCTCAAAAATACTATAAAATTTTAACCCTTAACTCTTCCCCTTCTAAAAATGGGGCTTTTCTGCCAACCCTAAAATGTAACCACAAAGCACAAGCTCCACAAAAAATACCCACCAATACTAATTCAGGCGATCTACAACTCGCTTAGGGATTTTACTTGCCCCACCTTTTTTCAGCATTGCTTCCCGATAGGCAGCATAGTACGGCTTCGCCTCATCATGCTTACCCAGCGCCCAAAGAGAGTCAGCAACATTAAGCTTCAATGGCACTCGATCAGGAGCCAAGCTCAATAACCGATTGTAAATCTGCATCGCCAACAAATGCTCACCGCCCTGTGCAAAATAGAATCCTATGTCGTTATATTCAGAGATACTTTTTTCTGGCGGATAGCACGCCATATAAGAAGACACCCCCATAAAAAACGAATCTCTTAATGAATCCGAGCGAGACTCATTTGAAGACACACTAGCTACTTCAGACAGTAAATATTGCGGAGACATGCCTCCTTTAGGAAAATCGAAAGTCTCTCCTGTCGTAATTTTCCACTTCTGCCCTTGCCACACCCCATCACATTGAAGTGCTGAACCTACATTCTTGACACAGCCAGTTTCCAGCGATACTGCATCACAGTATGCCTGCGAAGAAATTATTTTATTGCCTTCTTCGTCGGTTACCTCTCCGGCATTTGTTCGTTGAACCATCACATATTTTTTGTCGGGGGAAACCATATCTATGTCTGTGTTGGCTACGATGCCTTCTTCTGAAGGTGCCATCTTGCCAGGAACAATATATATATTGAATGCACCTGCAGCACCTTTATACTCTATATCGCTCCAACCTCCGTATTTTTTATTAAAGTTTATAAACTGCAGCACACTATCGTTACCCCCATTAATTTCCAACGGCTCCGTATTTGCATGACTAAAGCCCGCGAACATTAAAGCCAGCAATATAATCATCTGACACTTATTAAACATTCAATGCTACTCTTATCTTGTTATATCCATTCGCTGGCTCCGTCATTTCAGGACGGCTAGGCCCATAAATTTCGGCAGTTTTCCGTTCATCGTCTGATAGCCGATGGGCTGGGCGAGCTTGGGGAACACGGTCTAATCGTCAGTAGGTAACCTCGCGGGCTATGCTGGAACTGACAAGCGCCGCCCTGGACGCCACGCTCTTCAAGGCTCAGGGTTTTCATGCCTTTACTCACGCGCAAAACGCTCCATATATTTAGATAGTTACGTTACTTAAATGAGGTGAGCGACGGGTGTAGGAGAAATCCGAGAATTCGGCAAGGAGTCTCGCTTTTTAGCAACGGCCAAATTACAAATCTGGCCCGATGCGGCGATGGAGAAACGCAGAGAGTACCATGCTTGGTCTGTTTTTGACTGTGCGAAATGGGTAGAACACTATTAGATGACTTGATGCATGTGATTGCATATATCAAAATTCGCCAAGGAAATAATTAACCAAGATATGCATGATAACTCGATTGCAACCCTATATGCCAATCATTAAATAAACCACGGGTATTTCAACTGAAACCCAGATTTATAGCCATTCATAAAGATTAAAAACCTGACCAAATTTTACAAAATAGCTTTATGAAAATTATTCCACTTCAGTCGCAGTGACATTCCCGAACAAGATATTTCAGAATAATGTTTCGCTTGAAGTTTTATCGAAGAAAACAAAGACGCAAGTAATTTGTATGGGCGGATTAGAAAATAAATCCGCCCCTTATCGTTCAGTTTATTCGTCGATAAAGGCACTTCATCACTATCAGAACAACTTGTTTACGGAGTCACGATCATATCTGATAAATTTTTTCTCTAGGTCATCAGATGAAATATCTAGATAGGCAGGAGAAGTTAAATCACCAAACTTATAAACGGAAAACACTAAACTTGAGCCAAACGAGTATTTTTTAGCTCCTTTCTTGAGTACTGCTTCAGGCACTGATGTACTCAAATCTTTCTGAGTTTTATAAATACGAAAGAACTCCGCGCCGCCAACTTCCGATTCTTTTACCTCCAGTGATATCGGAGGCATTTTCAAAAGCTGTGCTATAACAATGTTAGCAGTAGAGTTTTTCCACTGATCTGAGAACTCATAAACTGCATCCTCATAGTCTTCTGCCAGAGGGCGATCTAGACCACACACGGCCTTGTTAATCAAAATGCCGTTTTGTTCACTCCGAATATTTACATATATACAATCTATTACAATTTCACTATCGTGCCTGCTCAACGTGAAATATGCTTCAAAAGGCGAACGCGATGCTAAGTTCTCATAATGCAGCGCTTTGCCACCATCAAAATCTATGAGTTCTCTAGTGATCTCTCCCTCACTACCAACGACACCCTCAATCGTTTTGCTGCCACCCGACCAGGTTACACTTAGAGCTTTATTCTCCGACTCTGCAATATAAACATCACCTTGACTTGCAAACGCAAAGTTAGTTAGCACGACAGTCACAATAGCGATGGCAACCTGAAATTTAAACTTCATATTTATTTTGTCTCCGGCGCAGTGGAAGTGGCTTTTAATATCGCTTCGAACTTGACAGCATAACTCGCAATTAGAGCCTTTTGGTCAGACCCATTGATGACTTTGCGGGCACCTTCATAATCCTTAGTTGTATTATTAATGTAATCACCAAGCTTCTTACCAGTGAATATACCTTCTTTCATACCCCAAATCATAATGGGTACTGAATTTTCAAAACCAGCGGCTTCGTCGGGGCTACCAACAAAATCAATGCCAAAGTAGTCTTTTGCCTTCTGGTAGTTCTTCTTCCAAGTCAAATGGACAAGGCCGCGGCCACGATACTTGAAACCGTCACCCTGTACTGTATTACCATTTTCGATTGCAGTCTGTCTGCGCACTGCTGTATTCGCAAGAACGGGATCGTATTTGTCAAAGTATGAAATCTCACCATATTCTGGAGCGGCACTAAAGTACTCAGGGATCGTAAATTGATATGCTTCGTGACGAGCAGTCGCAAACATATACGACCACTCATATACAGTATAAACCTGCTTGGTTTTATCTATATATTTATTTATATTCTCAACAATCTTCCGGAGATTCGACTTAGAAGCAGGAGAGAACGCAGGCGCCCCAGCTTGAAATGAGGAGTGTTGCTCAGCATACATAGCTACAAATCGTTCAACATCTATAAGATCCGGACGACTCATGAAGTTACTCAGCATTTCAATCGGATGAAAATGCCAAACCATCCCATCACCAGGCACCTCCGCTTTACCAGAGAGTTCACTCCAAAACACCAACTTATCTATTCGCGCCCTTTCATGCTTAAGCACCTTAGGTGAATTTTCCAGTATTTGCGCTAAACGACTCCACTTTGGAGCGTCGGATTTTTCCTTCCACTCAGTCGGGTGATAGGCGATCAGCTTTGACCAATGGTCTCTCATCTCGACATTTTTCAATGCCTCAGGAAAGTCATCCGGCGTGACTTCCCCATCGTGATTCCCAAGCCTATCCAGATCGCTGTACAAGTCTTTGAAAAAAGTAGCCATGTCATCGGGATCAAGAAAGCCATCCGCATTAGCACTCGACTCCTTCACAATGCGGAAGCCAAGCTTTTCCCAGTCGTGCGGAGTGAGAATCTGCGCATCTGTCTTTTTGATTAGGCCTGTTTTACTTTGTCCATCCTCATTTACCGTTGGCTCATACCATTCAGCAGTATCCTTGAATATAGGGGCCTTGTTGAGTTCAACGGTATGTTCCTTCAAGAGCTGGACAGTTCCCGTCTGAGGTGCTTTTTTAGTCAGAACTGTACCCGCAGGCAAATGCAAAAACTGCTTCCCGATATTCAGCCTAGCAACGTTCTGGAGGAAGTCTTCTACTTTTGCATCGCCCGTAAAAACTTCAATATGGACCTGATGCTTACGAGTGACATCTCCACTCTCACCTGTAACGTTCTCCATCAACCCCAAGTACCCGATTGGATCCCCTGCCTTGATTCTGGTACTCGTGAGGGTGACTTTGTCAGAATCTATGTCGGTGGGCGTTACCATCTCCCACCGCATAGTAGGTTCCGGCAGTTCATTTTCAACGCAGGCCCAAAACGTTGGAGGAACAGTGCCGTTCCCCCTCAAGCTGCCGCTTATGAGCGTGCATTCAGCCATACGCCGAAGCCCCCCTGCGACTTTGAGATTCACTACCTTTGCACTATCGAACTCAACAACACTAGTGGCTGTCAGCGCCATTGCCCCGCTAGGAGCACCGGCATCTTGCCCGTCAGTGGGAGATGCGGGGGCGCCAAAAAGAGGTAAACCTCGCGGTCCAACCGTAGCCTTCACTTTACCCTGCCAATAATTCGGCCTATTTCGTTGTGGGGGTAATACCTCGGACCAACTTGCACCCCCCGAGGCGCGGGGATACACCTCGCCATTTTTCTTATAGGCGAACCAAACCTCTTGACCTACGGAGCGACCAACCACACTACCCTTGAGGATTTTGCCTTTGGCATAAACCTCGTCAGTCCCCTTTTTGTCGAGAATCTCAAACTCAGTACCCGCAGCAATTGCTCCATAGGTCTGGCAACCCGGCTCCCCCTTGGCATCGCTGCGTGCAGTGAAGCCTCCAGCGATCATCCTGATTTTTTGATTAGGTATTTCTTCAGGCGACAATGGGTACCTTTCAAACGGTAGTAAATGCATGTAAAGACTGAAGAAAGTCAGCGTATTTTGTTTATCTTTGTTCGCGCCTTCTTCCGGATTTGGCGGTGACTTATATTCGTGACGTACCAAGCAGAACGAATTGGTGTACTTCAGAGACTTGGCCTCATTCCCCTCACCAAAAGTAGACTGCAAATAGTCACGGCTCAGCCGATAAGCAACCACCTCGCCATCAGCCACACAACGTATTGGATCGTTCAAGACACATTGTGGAGCACTTTTATCGGTGATATGGACTCCACCGTGCCAGAATCGATTGTTACCCAGTAGATAATGACCCGAGGTTTCCTTTTCCAACACCTCATAAATATCTTCAACATTCGTGAACTGATGACCGTCAGCCTTCCTGATAGGGTACTGAAAACTCATGAGTGGTTCTGGGCCTGCCACCTGTACAGCAGCCGGGGCTGATGCGCCCCCACCTCTGAACTCTTCCTTGGGCCTCAAAAACTTCGTCGCTACAGGCCAGTAATAACTGGGCGGTTTTGGACCGAACTTTGTCGATGCCGGCCCGGAGCTCGTCTGAGCACCAAAGAATCGCCCGCTATTTGTAACAGGATTGAACTCTTCAACAATACCTGTATGAAACAGTGGATTACCGCCTTGATGTGAAGTTGCATTAATCCAAAGTACGATATCCCCGCGCCTGGCATCTTGTGGCAATACCGTAGTGTAGTAGGTTGAATTTTGCATCACCCGAGTTTCTTCATACGGGATGTTGTAGCCTGCTCCCGTCAGCAACAAGTTCACCATATGTGAACAGTCGATCTGCTTCTTTCCGTTGACTACTGTCTGGCCGTTGCCACCCATCTTGTATACGTAGTCGCCGCCAGTGTAGTTGCTAGATAAATCAAGTGGTTCTGTCATTCTGCATCCTGCAAATTAATAGCAATAACTAGCTTGAATGGCATCAGCGTTTTGCATTTTCAGACGTTTCAGGTTCCTCATAGCGGTTTCGTTGCCCGCGTCGGCAGCAAGTCGATAGCAAGCCAGTGCCCTCGACATGTCCTTAGTCACTAGCCCACCCTCTTCAAAGGAGTAACCCAGATAATTCATTGCATCGACCGATCCCATTGATGCGGCACGAATGAGCTGTTCCTCGGCTTGCTCAGGGTGCTGGCATGGGCCCTCTGACGTTGTGCTATTGCCGTAACAATAGAAAGTGGACAAGCCCGCAGCTCCATCTGCAAGAGTGGTGGCCGCAGCTTTGAAAAGAGTTTCGAGCTTTTCTGTTTCCAACTGAGAAGCCATGCCTGAAAGGCTTAAACTGGCGGCATTCAAACTGGCTTGAGGATCACCCGAAGCCGCTGCACATAGATAGTTTTCCAACGAGGCCTCAAAAAGTTCACCGGTCAGCCTGTACTGTTCCAGCCCCCCCAGCCTTCCGTAAACTTCCGCACGCTGGAAACAGAAATTCTCGGCAGAACTCTTGGTCGGGCTACTCGCTACAACAAGATCTTTCTGATTGATCGACCAATCCTCAACACCATCAAGTATCCAACACGCCTTGCGGGAGAAGTTGAAAATTTTGATATTACTGTTACCTCTACGTTTATCCACAACGCGAATATGACTGTCATCGATCTCTTCGACGTCAATCCCTTCAGTCTTCTCAGTCACCACAGGCGCCATCAGCGGAAATGCCAGATCGGTGTTTTTGACCTCTGTTATTTGGGGTTTAAAGTCGCTACGTTCCGCCGTTGGCTTTAATACCAACGACGTCACCGTCGTCGCAGTTAGACGATGTTGCGTTTCAGTACTCGCAGAAAAAACCGGGAGGAATTGAGCGAAATCCTCGGACGGGCATTCATCCGCATAAACACTGCTATGAAGCAGGCTCATCACAGACGCGGTAAAAACTGCCGTGATAAGGCTGGTTCTTTTTTTCAAAACACCATTCATGTCAATCACTCAGAAAACACAAAAAAAGCCTTCGGCTTAACCTTCTCCGGCGGCGTATTCACTAACGCCTCATCCATCAAACTCCCCGCCTTATCCTTATCCGCCGCCCCCGGCAACCCCGGCGGCTTGATCCCAATCCCCGTCCCACTCCCCGGAGAGCCCCCCGCATTGATCTTCACCACCGGCCCCACCACCGTGACGCCGCCGGCATCGAGTTTGATAAAACTCCCCCCGGCCTTGATCGTCAGTTCGCTGCCCGCTTCGATGACCATCTTGGCGCCGGCCTTGAGGTGGATTTCCTGGCCGGCTTTGGTCAGTTGGGCGGTGCCGAGTTTGATGTGCTGGTTTTCGCCCACGGTCAGGTGGTCGTCGACGCGGGTTTCGGTCTTGCGGTCGGCGTGGGTGATGCGGTGTTCTTCGGCCTTGAGTTCGGTGTAGGTGTTCTTCTCCACGGTGTCGTGGCGTTCGTGGCCGATGCGGATTTTCTGGTCGTGCTCGATGTTTTCATCCCAGTCGCGCTGGGCGTGGATGAAGATCTGTTCGGCGCCTTTTTTGTCTTCGATGCGCAGTTCGTTGTAGCCGGCGCCGCCCGGTGAGCTCATGGACTTGAACACGGTACGGGTCTTGTTCGCCGGCAAGGCGTAAGGCACCGGATGTTCCTTGTGGTACAGGCAGCCGGTGATCAGCGGCTGGTCGGGGTCGCCCTCGAGGAAGGTCACCAACACTTCCATGCCGATGCGCGGGATGACGATGGCGCCGTAGCGATCGCCGGCCCAGCTGGAGGACACACGCAGCCAGCAGCTAGTCTTGTCGTCGGCCTTGCCTTCGCGGTCCCAGTGGAACTGCACCTTCACGCGGCCGTACTGGTCGCAGTGGATTTCTTCGCCCTTGGGGCCGGTGACCACCGCGGTCTGGCTGCCGAGGACGCGCGGTTTCGGGTGGTTCAGGGCCGGGCGGTAGAACACCTGCCAGGGCGTGGCGAGAAAGCGGTTGCGGTAGCCCTGGTGGAAGTCGTCCTTGTTGTCGGTGGTGTCGCTGGTCACCGACTCTTCCAGCACCTGCGGCTGCTTGCCTTCGTGGACGATATGGGTCAGCAGCCAGAGGTCGTTCCACTCGCTGCGCGGGTGCTCGGACAGTTCCAGGAAATGGCCGCTGACCAGCCGTGTCTGGTCGCCCCAGCCTTCGGCCTGCTGGTAGTCGGCGCGGTGGCGTTCGAGGGCACGCTGGCTGAGGAACTTACCGCGCGCACGGTCGGTGAAGCGGCCCGGGTAGTCGTAGTCTTCCAGGTCCGGTTCTTCGCTTTCAGCCTCGGGTTTATAGGCCGCTTCCAGTTGCAGGCGCGGCTTCTCGAAGTCGTAGTCGCGGCGGGTGGTGCGGCGGGTGCGGGTTTCCAGGCGCAGGTTGAAACCCTTGATCACCGGCTCATCGGCGACCATGCCGCTGCCCTGGATATAGGCGGTGGGCTGGCCAAGTTTGGGGAACACCGTCTGGTCGTCACCGAATACCAGCAGATGACCTTGCGGGCTGTGCTGGAAGTGGTAATGCAGGCCTTCCTCTTCGCACAGGCGCTGGATGAAGTGCAGGTCGGTTTCGTCGTACTGCACGCAGTAGTCGCGGTCCGGGCACGGGGTGCCGAGCTGGAACTGGTAGGCGTTGCCCTGGATGCCGTGCTCTTCG
>LNAP01005359.1_pt1 | contig 27009 bp, 28 predicted proteins | sample 602601 | NCBI WGS metagenome assembly LNAP01 (sample SAMN02440304, study PRJNA202911) | soil metagenome | biome: Subtropical and temperate rainforests or woodlands; isolation source: soil samples (1 kg each in a 20% v/v slurry with milli Q water) were... ... | reverse complement strand
CAATGTGGGAGCGGGCTTGCTCGCGATAGCAGTGGGTCAGCCGACTGACTCGGTGACTGACACTCCACTATCGCGAGCAAGCCCGCTCCCACATTGTCGATTCGGTTTCTTCAGCCCGGTCCGGGTTCAAGCCGTCGCGCGATGCAAGCTGGCGAGGAAGCCCGCAGCCCCCACGAACAACCCGGCAAACGTGCGGTTCATGCGTTTTTGCTGCTTGGGCGTGCGCAACAGGCGCAAGACTTTCGACGCCAGGCCGGTATAGCCCGCCATCACGATCATATCGACGCTGATCATCGTCGCGCCGAGGATCAGGTATTGGATCAGCAGCGGCGCCTGCGGGTTCACGAACTGCGGCAGCACCGCGAGCATGAACACCAACGCCTTGGGGTTGCTGGCGTTGACCAGAAAGCCACGGAACATCATTGCCATCGGCTTGCCGATCGGCCGTACTGCGGCGTCATCGGTCATGTCCATGGGCAGCGCGCGCCATTGCTTGACGGCCAGGTACACCAGGTACGCCACGCCAAACCATTTGATCGCATAGAACGCGGTGGACGACGCCGCCAGAATGGCTCCCAACCCGCCGGCGACCACGGCGATCTGCATCGCCAGGCCGATTTGCAGGCCGATGGCGTTCCAGTAGCCGCGCAGGAAACCGTATTGCAGGCCACTGGACATCGAGGCGATGGCGCCTGCGCCAGGAGAAAGGGAAATGATCCAACTAGCGAGGAAAAAAGCCAGCCATGTGTCGAGTGCCATTGCACACCTCAGCAGCGAGTTTGCGGTTGTGCCTTAAGCTAACGCTGCCGACCGAAGGCTGGCTATAGTTTTTTGCAAGATGTGAACGCTAGCGCTCGCCCGGGAGGACAGCACTGTCGCGCCAGCGGCGCACCGAGCGTTGGAAGAACAGGCTATTGGGCACCTGCACCGTCACGCCGCCGGTCCCCGCCTCTTCCACTTCGATCAGCGTGGTGTAAAGCAGGTTGATCGCCACTACCCGGCCTTTGACGCCGGGCTTGTCGACGGTGTCCACCAGCTCGACCACATCACCGAGGCGGAACGGCCCGACGGTGAAGATCAGGATCGCGCACAACAGGTTGGACAACACCGACCACATGGCGAAAAACGCCACCGCCGCCACCGCGACAAACCCCGACAGCGCGGTCCACAACACCGTGGCGGACACGCCCAGGCGCTCCAGCACGAAGATCAGCGCACTGCCCATGATCAGCCAGCGCAAGCCGCCGCGCAGCGGCATCAACAGCTGCGGCGGGAAGGGGTAGTGCTCGCCGAGGCGGGTCAGGCCTTTGGCGACAAACCGCTGGGTCAGGTAGCCGGCCAGCAGGATCAGCAGGATTTGCACGCCGATCCACACGGGCGCGACCCATTGCGCCGGCAGCGGCAGTTGCAGCGCGTCCATCAGGACAGCGCCTCCAGCTCCGCTTGCAGGCTTTCGAGCAGTTCGAGGGCTTCCATCCAGCTTTCCTCCAACTGCCCTTCACGGACCTTGAGCTTGGCCTGCTCGGCCAGCAGATCGCGCAGTTCATCCTTGCGCGCGGCTTCGTACACGGCACTGTCGCCCAGGCTGGTTTCGATCTTGGCCAGGCGCTCGTGGACCTTGCCCAACTCGGCTTCCAGCTTGTCGGCTTCGCGCTTGTGCGGCGCCAACTGCTGACGCAGGGCGGCGGCGGCCTGGCGCTGGGCCTTCTTGTCGGTTTTGTCCGGGTTGACCGGGGTGTTGCTGGTCGGCGCGTTGCGCAGGCGGTATTCCGTCAGCCAGCGCGCGTAGTCGTCGAGGTCACCGTCGAACTCTTCGACTTTGCCGTCGGCCACCAGCAGGAAGTTGTCGGTGGTGCTCTTGAGCAAGTGGCGATCGTGAGACACCACCAGTACCGCACCGCTGAACTCCTGCAAGGCCATGGTCAGCGCCAGGCGCATTTCCAGGTCGAGGTGGTTGGTCGGTTCGTCGAGCAGCAACAGGTTCGGCCGGTCCCAGGCGATCAACGCCAGGGCCAGGCGGGCTTTTTCGCCGCCGGAGAAATTCAGCACCGGCTCATCGATGCGCGCGCCACGGAAGTCGAAGCCGCCGAGGAAGTCGCGCAGGGGCTGCTCGCGTTCGGTCGGCGCCAGGCGCTGCAGGTGCAGCAACGGGCTGGCCTTGGCGTCCAGGGAGTCCAACTGATGCTGGGCGAAGTAGCCGACCACCAGGTTCTCGCCACGGGTCAGGCGCCCGGCCAGGGGTTGCAGCTCGCCCGACAGGTTCTTGATCAGCGTCGACTTGCCCGCGCCGTTCGGCCCGAGCAGGCCAATGCGCGCGCCCGGCGTGAGTTGCAGCTTGACCTTCTCGAGGATGGTTTTCTCGCCATAGCCCAGGCGGGCATCGGACAGGTCGAGCAACGGGCTGGAGATCTTCACCGACTCGCGGAACACGAAATCGAAAGGCGAATCGACGTGGGCCGCCGACAGTTCTTCCATGCGCTCCAGCGCCTTGATCCGGCTCTGGGCCTGGCGGGCCTTGGTGGCCTGGGCCTTGAACCGGGCGATGTAGCTTTCCATGTGCGCGCGCTGCGCCTGCTGCTTCTCGAACGCCTGCTGTTGCTGGGCCAGGCGTTCGGCGCGGGCGCGTTCGAACGCGGTGTAGCCACCACGGTAGAGGGTGATTTTCTTCTGTTCGACGTGGGCGATGTTGTCGACCACGGCGTCGAGGAAATCCCGGTCGTGGGAAATCAGCAGCAAGGTGCCCTGGTAGCTCTTGAGGAAATCCTCCAGCCACAGGATCGCATCGAGGTCCAAGTGGTTGGTCGGTTCGTCGAGCAGCAACAGGTCCGAGGGGCACATCAGTGCCTGGGCCAGGTTCAGGCGCATGCGCCAGCCGCCGGAGAAGTCGGCGACCGGGCGGTCCATCTGTTCGTTGGTAAAGCCAAGGCCGGCGAGCATCTTGCGCGCACGGGCGTCGGCGGTGTAGCCGTCGGCGCTGTCCAGTTCCGCGTGCAGGCGGGCTTGAGCGGCGCCGTCCTGGGCTTTCTCGGCCGCGGCCAGGTCGTGTTGCACCTGGCGCAGACGCAGGTCGCCATCGAGCACGTAGTCGATCGCGATGCGGTCCAGGGTGTCGATCTCCTGGCGCATATGGGCGATGCGCCAGTCGGCCGGCAGCAAGCAGTCCCCGGAATCCGGGGTCAGCTCACCCAGCAACAGGGCGAACAACGTGGATTTGCCGGCGCCGTTGGCACCGATCAGGCCGGCTTTGTGACCGGCGTGCAGGGTCAGCTCGGAGAAGACGTTGCGGGCCACGCTGTAATGTTAGGCTTTGAAGTCGGATCATAATGGCGGCGGAGTCTACCAGCTTCGTTGGCCGCTGGCTTGGGTGTGAATATGTGCGCTGACCTATGGAGCTTTGCCCTCTCGACTTACGCCCGCCCGGGCGTCGAGGCTGCGTGCCTGCGTGTGCAGGAACAAGGCGCGGATGTGTGCCTGTTGCTCTGCGGGGCGTGGCTGGAACAGCGGGGCGTGGCGCTGACGCGTGAACGCGCGCTGGCGCTGAGGCATATCGCCGAGCCCTGGCAATCGCAGGTGGTTGAACCGTTGCGACAGGTACGCCGGCAATGGCGGGCCGTGGCGCAGCAGGATGCGCCCTTGGCGGCGTTACGGGAGCGGGTCAAAGCCCTGGAGCTGGACGCGGAACGCGAGTTGCTGGCGCGCCTGGAAGCGCTGGCAACGACATGGCTGACAGGCGAGGCGATGGGTCAACGATGGTTGGAAGGCCTGGCGGCTGAGGGAGCCGCCAACCTTGACCACGACGCGCTGCAGCAGCTGCGCGTCGCAGTCACCGGCACTTAGGAAGCGCTGGTTGGAGTGCTGTTGCTTGGCGCGACCGACGCAGGGGTGCTGGTCGATGCGCTTGGCGCTGCAGGGGTAGCAACCGATGCTGCCGGGGTGGCTGGCTTGGCCGGTGCTGGTTTTGCAGCAGCAGCTTTAGCCACTGGCTTGGCCGCTGGTTTCGCGGCAGCCGCTTTAACCACTGGCTTGGCGGCTGGTTTCGCAGCAGCCGCTTTAACCACTGGCTTGGCGGCTGGTTTGGCAGCAGCGGCTTTAACCACTGGCTTGGCAGCTGGTTTTGCAGCAGCCGTTTTGGCAGCTGGCTTGGCAGCCGGTTTTGCAGCAGCGGCTTTAGCAACTGGTTTGGCGGCTGGTTTGGCAGCAGCGGCTTTAGCCACTGGCTTGGCGGCTGGTTTGGCAGCGGCCGTTTTGGCAGCTGGCTTGGCAGCCGGTTTTACAGCAGCGGCTTTAGCGGCTGGCTTGGCGGCTGGTTTGGCAGCAACGGCTTTAGCCACTGGCTTGGCGGCTGGTTTGGCAGCAGCCGTTTTGGCAGCTGGCTTGGCGGCCGGTTTGGCAGCAGCGGTCTTGGCAACTGGCTTGGCAGCTGGTTTTGCAGCAACAGTCTTGGCAGCTGGCTTGGCGGCGGCCTTAGCCGGCGCTTTGGCGGCAACGGCTTTTGCCGGTGTACGAGCGCCCAGCACTTTCGATACAGCTTCCTTCACACGACCAACGCCCTGGGCCAGTTTCAGGCTTTCTTGAGCATCTTTTTTGAGTTGGGAAATGTAGGTGCGGGTTTCGGCTTGGCGATCCTTGAGGGCGTCCAGCATGTCCTCAAGTTCTTTGACTGCGTCTTTGGCTTTGGCTTGAGCCTTGGCTTTGCCGGCAGTGGCGGCGTCTTGCAATTTGGTGCGGGACTTATGCAGTTTTTCTTGCGCTTTACCGCGTTGTTTTTCCAACTTGGCGAGCAGTTTTTCTGCATCAGCCAAGGCTTGGGAACACGCGCTTTCCAAATGCTCGAGCAGACTGCCCGAGAGTTGTTGGAGTAAGTGCAACGGGGTATTTACAGGCTTTTGTTTGGCCGACATGGTTTACCTCCTGGCTGACGTGGGTGCGGCTCATACTAGCCCTCTGCTCTTACCGCCGCTAGGGCATGTTGACAGTATCGTTTGCCTTGCGTTGCACCGTGCGAAAAATCTTATCGATATAACGAAAAACCACGCCACTTTTTACCCTCTCACACTGGCATAATCCGTCGCACTTTCGGCTGGAGAAGACCCATGTCGCGTTACCTTTTTCTTGCGCTTGGCTTGGCGATTTCCGTGGCCAATGCAAACGAGCCGGCGCCCTCCAAAACCACTGCCCCGGACGCGCACGACCTCGCGTACAGCCTGGGCGCCAGCCTCGGTGAGCGGCTGCGCCAGGAAGTCCCCGACCTGCAGATCCAGGCCTTGATCGAGGGTCTCAAGCAAGCCTATCAAGGTAAACCGCTGGCACTGGATAGCGCGCGCATCGAACAACTCCTGGCGCAGCATGAAGCGCAGGACGAAGCCGATGCTCAGGTACCGCAAAGTGAAAAAGCACTGACGGCCGAACAGCAGTTTTTGACCCAGGAAAAAGCCGCGAGCGGCGTGCGCGAATTGGCCGATGGCGTTCTGCTCACGGAACTCACGCCCGGCAGCGGCAACAAGCCGTTGGCCAGTGATGAGGTTCAGGTGAAATACGTGGGGCGATTGCCCGATGGGACGGTGTTCGATCAAAGCACCCAGGCGCAATGGTTTCGTCTGGACAGTGTGATCAGCGGCTGGAGCAGTGCGCTGCAACAGATGCCGGTGGGCGCGAAGTGGCGCCTGGTGATTCCATCGGCACAGGCCTATGGCGCCGACGGTGCTGGCACGTTGATCCCGCCTTACACGCCTCTGGTATTCGAGATCGAATTGCTCGGCACCCGGCATTGATCCAATAAAAAACGGCGCGTCATACGCACCGTTTTTTTATCTCATCAGCAAAGGTCAGGCCTGGGCGACAGCCACATCCCGGTGAGCATTGTGCAGCACTTCGATCAGGCAATCCTCCAACTCGAAACGCTCATGGAGCAGGCCGCCCAGCTCTTTGAATTTCTCGGCAACACACTTGCCGGCATCACACAGGTCATTGAACGCCAGCAGCTTCTCGGTGATCACATCGATGCGTGGGTAGAGGGTCTCGGCCAATTCAAGACCACGCTGATCGTCGAAGGCTTCCGCCTCCTTGGTCAACTGTTCGTAGACGCCGAAATGACCGGCAGACACGTAGTCCACCAAGACACCGCAAAACGCCTGCAGCGGCTTGCGATTCATCGCTAATGCTTCGGGCTTCTCGCCGAGAGCATCAAACGCCCGAACCAGTTCGTGGCGTGCCTTCAACCAGCTGTCGATCAGCTTGTGCACCCCACCCCAGCGTTCCTGAGCATTCTGACAACTTTCCAGCATGATGATCTCTCTTCCCTATAGGGGGCGCTGCCACTCTGTGCCCGCGCAGTACTTCAAGGATAAAGCGGCAGCCGGACAAAGCCGCATCTGACAACGGTTTCAATAACGCATGCGGGCCAGATTATGCCCGCATGACTATGGCTTCAAGGTACGCAGGAGAGAAAGTTCATACAAGTGTTTAATCCCGTCCTACAACTTGCGACCACTTTTCAGCGTGTCGACAGGCGCAAGCGTTGGCTGAATATCAGCCGTGAAAACTGCATGAAACCCAGGATCAACATCGCCACGAAAAACAACAGACTCCACTCCGGGAGGCTCAAATCGAACAGGGTCCAGGTGATTTCCACGCAGTCGACGGTACCGTTGAAGATCGAGCGCAGCGCCTGCGAGAACGACAGGTTTTCGAGCATGTATTGCAAACTGGGCCAACAATCGCCGGCCTGATCAGACGCAGTGTTCTGCAGCAACACCTGGCGCACCGCGGTAATTGCGCCTAGCGCGGCACAGCCCATGCTCACCAACCCGTACCCATAGATGCCGTAGCGCTTGGGGTTATGAACAGCCGCGACCAGGTTGATCAACGTAAAGGTGGCGAGGAATAGCCGCTGAACCTGGCACAGAAAGCAGGGCCGCAGCAGCGCGCCATATTCCAGGTAGAAAGACGCACCCAACGTCAGCGCACCGGCCATGAACGCCAGGAAAAACAAGGAGCGTGAGGGGGCCAAAGACATTGTTTATCCGTACCGCGAGAGATAGGCCGTTACGGTAGAGGAAAGGCCTGACCCCTTTCAATACGCGTTAGAGCAGACGATTCCGTTAAAACGTAGGGACATCCCGCCAGAGCTTGGAGGACATAACCTGACGCAACGTAGGAATGTATTACGAACCCAGTTAAACCGAGTCTTTACACAGAACCCAAGGGTTGGCTGTCGGATGCATCCGAGCCAACCCTCGTACCTGTTCCTACTTCAACCCCGCACCGGCGCGGGCAACGGTGAGGCGAGCAAACGGTTGTCCAGCAGGCCCAGGCCTTCCTGGAACAGCTGGTTGCTGCGCTCGGTGTCACCCAACTGGGCCAGCAGGCGTGCCAGTTCGGCACACGCCTCGGGGTTACGCTGCACCTGCAGGCTGCTTTCCAGATAGTCCCGCGCCTTGCCCCACAGACTGTTTTGCAGGCACAGGCGCCCGAGGGTCAACAGCAAGCTGGCATCACCGGGATGATCCTTGAGCCAGCCTTCGGCAAACTTCAACTGACGGGCCGGGTCACTGCCGCGCAACAGGCCATACAGGCGGATCAGGTGGCTGTCATACGCACGCTTGAGCGCGCCGCGCAGCACCTCTTCGGCCTTGGCATCGGCGCCCAGCTGGCGCAGTTGCTCGGCGTAGGCCAGCACCAACGGCGGCTCCTGGCGCTGGGCGGACGTCAGTTGCTGCCAGGCGCGCTCAAGCGCCTGCAACCCCGCTTCGCCCTGCTCTTCACGCTGGGCGGCCAGGCTCAGGTTTTCACCCCAGGCGCGGCGCTCCAGCTCGGCCAATTCGCCGGCCGGCAATACTTTGTCCTTGCGCAGCTCAGGCAACAGACGAATCACCGACGACCAATCGCCCCGCTGCTGATGCAAGCGTTGCAACTGGCGCAGCACCTGGGCGTTATGCGGATGACGCTCGTGCATGGCCTGCAAGGTGGTCAGCGCGCCGTCGGTGTCGCCACGGTCCGTCTGCAATTGCGCATGGCTCAAGGCAATCGCCAGTTCGGCCTGGGGCTGTCGCTCGAGGGCGCGCTCCAGCAGGCCGTCGCACTCTTCATATCGCCCTTGCTCGTTTGCCGCACGGGCCGCGCCAAGGTAATACAGCAGCGGCTGGCGTTCGGCTTCGGCGGCACGATGCAGGTGACGTTCGGCACTGGCCCAGCGGCCTTCGGCGAGGTCCATCTGGCCGTGCTCGATCGCGATCTGCACGCGACGGCTGCGGTTACGCCGCGACCATGGGTTGACCACGCCGCCCGAGGTGCTCAACAGGCTCAACAGCACACGAATCAGGTAGATCGCCAGGCCGATGACAAATACCGCCACCAGGGTAGCCCACAGGCTCGACTCGTAATGCAGCAGATGGGGATAGGTAATCAACACGTAGCCGGTGTGTTTCGAAATGCCCACGGCCAGCGCCAGGGCGACCGCAATCGCCAGCACCAGGATCACATAGAAACGCTTCATCGGCTCTACTCCTGGCTCGCCGGCGTGCCGGCCGAAGCTTTGGCTTCTTCGGCAGGCAAGTGACGACGTTCAAGGTATGCCTGCACGGCGGCCAGGCTGGCGGCCAGGTCCGGAGTCACGACCGAGACGGCCTTGGGCTCAAGCTCGGCGATACGCGCGAGCATCGCTTTGCTCTGCGGGTTGTCCTGGTTGAAGTTGTCCTGCAACACGCTGCGCGCTTCACCCAGCGAACGGCTGTACACCGCCGCCTCGCCATTGAGCGCAGCCCATTGCGCCTGTTCGAGGGCCAGGCTCAGGGCCAGGCGCACTTGGTTCAGGCCTTGGCCGGCGAGCAGTGGGCGAATGTTGTCATCGGGGTTGAAGTCGATGCGGAAGTAACGCGAGAGCTGCTCCCACCATTGGCTCAAGCGGTTTTCCGTATCGGTGGTCGGACGCCCATGGGATGTCGGTTCCTGAAGCTGGTACTCCGGCGCAATCGCCGCCAGTTGCACGACTTGATCGCGCAAGGCCGCCAATTGCAGGTAGAGCCCGGTACGGTCCGGTTGTTCGGTACTGCGCAACGCGGCAAGGCTCTTGGCCAATTGCTCGCGCGCGGCGTAGGAACCCGGATCGCTCTGCTCGCGAAGAATCTCGTCGGCGCCCTGGACCAGCGACTGCGCGCTGTTGATGTCCTGCAGGGCAGACAAGCGCAGGCTCGCCAGACGAATCAAGTGTTCGGCTTCTGCCAGGCGCCAGTCCTTGCGGCTGGCCCCGAGCACGGTTTCCAGGCGCTGGCCCAAACGCTGCTGGTCGCCCTGCAACTGGGCCAGCAAGCGGCGGCGCTCCTCCAGCTCGTCCGCACCCGGCAGTTGCGCCAGGCGTGCAGCCAACTGTTGCTGGCTTTGCTTGAGGGTCTGGGACTGGTCGTCGAGGCTCTTTACCTGGCTCAGCTGTTGCTGGTTGCTGGCTTGCAGGGTGCGGACCTGCCAGATCCCCCACCCGCCGGCGGCAACGCCCGCAGCACCCAGCAGCAAGGCGACGATTGCCAGGCCATTGCCACGGCGCGGCGCGGTGACCGGTGTCTGGCCCGGCGCATCGAGCGCGGGCTGAGCTTCATCTTTAGGCAAGGCTGTTTCGCTCACGTATCCATCCTTTGCGTATCAGAGAGTGGGAACGGAATGGCTCCGTAACGCCACTAACAAAGCCGCGGCACTCGCGCCGCGACAATCCACAACTTTTTCTGCGCCAGCCGCCCGCGCCATCTCATAGACGCGCGGGCTGGGCACGAACAACGGCAGCCGGGCCACCTGTGGCCAATCCGAACCGGCCAGGGCCTGCAGGTGCAAAAAACCCTGCCCACTGCTGACCACCAGGCCGTTCAAGCGTTCCAACTGGATGCGCTGCATCAGTACACCCGGGTCGTAGGCCGGAAGGAAACGGCGATACAACTCCAGATAGTCGACACTAGCACCTTGCTCGCGCAAACGCTCCGCCAGCAGCTCTCGCCCGCCCTCGCCGCGCAGGATCAGCACCCGCGCATCGGTGCGCGCAATGGCCTCGCGCAAGGCGGGCAAGGCCAGCAAGGCCTCGCTGTCGTCGCCGCTGGGCGGATAATGAACGTCCAGGCCGTGATCGGCCAGTACCTGGGCGGTGGCGGCACCCACGCTGAACCACGGCAACCGCGGCCAGTGTCGCTCCAGGCGTTGCACGCCAAGGCGCGCCGCCGGTTTGCTGACCACAATTACCGCGCAATAGCGACCCAGGTCAGCCCAGACCGCCTGCTGCTCAGGCGTGACCGGCAAGGCTTCGATCTCCAGCAACGGCAGGCTGCTGCTGAAAATCCCGACATCCGACAACGACGCCGCCAACAGCGCAGACTCCTCGGCAGGCCGCGTCAGCAGCACACGCCAATCGGTCACTGCGGGCCGGCCTCGCCGTAGACTTTTTGCAGGATGGCACCGGCGCCCTGGTCCAGCAGCTCTTCGGCAACCTGGATCCCCAGCGCCGTCGCATCACGCTGCGGCCCGCGCACTTGCGCGGTGATCAAGTTGCCGCCTTCCGGGTCGCCCACCAGGCCACGCAGCCACAGGTTTTCGCCTTCGAGCACGGCGTAGCAGGCGATCGGCACCTGGCAGCCACCATTGAGGTGTTTGTTCAGGGCGCGCTCGGCGGTGACACGGACGTCGGTGTCGTGGTGGTCGAGCGGTTTGAGCAAGGCGTGGATTTCACTGTCGGCGGTGCGACATTCGATGCCCACTGCGCCCTGCCCGCCGGCGGGCAAGCTGTCTTCGACGCTGATGACCGAGGTGATGCGGTCCTCGAAGCCGAGCCGGATCAAACCGGCCGCCGCGAGGATGATCGCGTCATATTCACCGGCATCGAGCTTGGCCAGACGCGTGTTGACGTTGCCGCGCAGGAAGCGGATCTGCAGATCCGGGCGACGCGTCAGCAACTGGGCCTGACGACGCAGGCTGGAAGTGCCGACGATGCTGCCCAACGGCAGCTCATCCAGGGACGCGTAGGTATTGGACACAAAGGCATCGCGCGGGTCTTCGCGCTCGCAGATGCAAAACAGGCCCAGGCCTTCGGGGAAGTCCATGGGCACGTCTTTCATCGAATGCACGGCGATGTCGGCTTCGTTTTCCAGCAGCGCGGTTTCCAGTTCCTTGACGAACAGACCCTTGCCGCCGATCTTCGACAGCGGCGAGTCGAGCAGCTTGTCGCCGCGACTGACCATGGGCACCAGGGATACCTGGAGCCCAGGGTGGGCCTGCTCGAGACGTGCTTTGACGTATTCGGCCTGCCACAAGGCCAGGGCGCTTTTACGGGTGGCGATGCGGATTTCGCGAGAGGACATGGATCAATCCGTACTGAATAGATACGGCAGATAATAACAGCTCAGGCAAATTCGCTTTGATTTGAATCAGCAAGTGCGGGGCCTCCCTGGCCACAGCGCACCGGGATCACGACTATAGACCGCGCTGCAGCCCGTGGACTAAAGCTGCTGCATCATCTTGCGCACGCCGGCGACATGGCGGCGGCTGACGATCAAAGCATCGCCGTTAAGCCCTTTCAGGAACAACTGAAAGTGCCCCAGGGGCGTGCGTTGCAGGCGCTCGATGCGCTCGCGGGCCACCAGCGCGTTGCGGTGGATACGCACGAAACGGTCGCCGAATTCATCCTCAAGGGCCTTGAGCGGCTCATCGAGCAGCACTTCGCCAGACTCGTGACGCAGGGTCACGTACTTGTGATCGGCGATGAAGTACACCACCTGGCTCAGCGGGATCAGCTCGATACCCTTACGGGTGCGCGCGCTGATATGGCTGCGCGGCCCGTTACCGCTCTGGGCGGCGGGCTGGGTCAGGGCGGCGAGCTGGACGCGATTGGGGCGCTCGGCTTTTTTCAACGCCTTGAGCAACACCTCGGCAGTCACCGGCTTGGCCAGGAAGCTGACACCGCTGGCTTCCAGGGTTTCGGCAGGGAATTCTTCCTCGGCGGCACACAACACCACGGCCGGCGGCGATTCGCGCTCGCTCAGGCGGGCGGCGACTTGCAGGCCATCCAGGCCCGGCATGCGGATGTCGAGCAGCACCACATCCGGCTTGAGGCTGTCGATCAACGTCAACGCCTCCTCACCCGTGCTGGCGCTCGGTTCAAGGACTGTATAACCCTCGAGTTCGCTGAGCAGACGCGGGCTTGGGGTTCGTCATCAACGATCAGGACATTCATATTGCGCTGGATTCCTGCGTGAGTCTCGCACAAGGATAGCGTAGACAGGTGCGGTGACTTGCGTCACAGCGATCCACGCTAAGACTAGCGCGAGCGGCAAAAAGTGCCCTGAGAGTGGCACTCATATTTATCCGGACCTGTTCAATAGCGCCCAAAACCTGCCGCCCTTGGGCATCGTCGTAGGGTTTGCTGATACACAATCCGAATACCCCCCTTGTTTAATGGTAGTCAGGGTTATGACCGCATCACCTGACTTTGGTGCATTCACACACTATCAGTCCAACTGTAGACGCTCGCCGAGACGACATTGCTCATTCGTCAAATATCGTTTCAATAAGCACCTCTGCCCAGTCTCTTCCCGGACGCGGTCGGCGGCAAGGCACTTAGCCATGCTTGGCACAAATAAAATGCCGACCACCCGCAGCACCGCCTCCACGGGCAACCCTGTTATTATCGTCGGCACACCTCCACGCCTCTTTTAAGCAGATCACGAGCGAATCCATGAGCACCGACAAGACCAACCAGTCCTGGGGCGGCCGCTTCAGTGAACCCGTCGACGCCTTCGTCGCCCGCTTCACCGCCTCCGTCACCTTCGACCAGCGCCTGTACCGCCACGACATCATGGGCTCGATCGCCCACGCCACGATGCTGGCCAAGGTCGGCGTGCTGACCGACGCCGAGCGCGACAGCATCATCGACGGCCTGACCACCATCCGCGGTGAGATCGAAGCCGGCACGTTCGACTGGCGCGTCGACCTGGAAGACGTGCACATGAACATCGAAGCCCGCCTCACCGATCGCATCGGCGTGACCGGCAAGAAACTGCACACCGGGCGCAGCCGTAACGACCAGGTGGCCACCGATATCCGCCTGTGGCTGCGTGACGAAATCGACCTGATCCTGGCCGAAATCACCCGCCTGCAAAAAGGTTTGCTGGAACAGGCCGAGCGTGAATCGGACACCATCATGCCCGGCTTCACCCACCTGCAGACCGCACAGCCGGTAACCTTCGGCCACCACCTGCTGGCCTGGTTCGAAATGCTCAGCCGCGACTACGAGCGCCTGGTGGACTGCCGCAAGCGCGCCAACCGCATGCCGTTGGGCAGCGCCGCGCTGGCGGGCACCACCTACCCGATCGACCGCGAGTACACCGCACAACTGCTGGGTTTTGACGCCGTGGGCGGCAACTCCCTGGACGGCGTGTCGGACCGCGACTTCGCCATCGAATTCTGCGCCGCCGCCAGTATCGCGATGATGCACCTGTCGCGCTTCTCCGAAGAACTGGTGCTGTGGACCAGCGCGCAATTCCAGTTCATCGACCTGCCCGACCGCTTCTGCACCGGCAGCTCGATCATGCCGCAAAAGAAAAACCCCGACGTGCCGGAGCTGGTACGTGGCAAGAGCGGCCGCGTATTCGGGCCTGCTGACCCTGATGAAAGGCCAGCCCCTGGCCTACAACAAGGACAACCAGGAAGACAAGGAACCGCTGTTCGACGCCGCCGACACCCTGCGCGATTCGCTGCGTGCCTTTGCCGACATGATCCCGGCGATCAAGCCCAAGCACGCGATCATGCGTGAAGCGGCGCTACGTGGGTTCTCCACCGCGACCGACCTGGCGGACTACCTTGTGCGCCGTGGCCTGCCGTTCCGCGACTGCCACGAAATCGTCGGCCATGCCGTGAAGTACGGCGTGGAAAGCGGCAAGGACCTGGCGGAAATGAGCCTGGAAGAACTGCGCCAGTTCAGCGACCAGATCGAGCAGGACGTGTTTGCCGTGCTGACCCTGGAAGGTTCGGTGAATGCGCGCAACCACGTGGGCGGTACCGCGCCGGCCCAGGTCAAGGCCGCCGTCGTGCGCGGTCAGGTCCTGCTCGCCAGCCGCTAGGTCGAAAATGTGGGAGGGGGCTTGCTCCCTCCCACATTGATCACTTCTTCGCCGCCACCATCGCCATGAACGCCGGCATCGCCGCTTCCCTGTCCGCCGCCACCTTGAGGGCGTTAGGCATGGCGTGCAAACGCTCCAGCAATGCCTTGGCCGTCGGCAATTCAGCCAACAGGTCCAGGCCGAACAGCTTCTCGGCCACGCCGCAGGCGAGGTTCAGGCTGTACATGAAATACAGATCGGCAATCGTAAAGCTCTCCCCCGCAACGTAAGGCGCGAACTTGCCGTGCCGACCTAACGTCCCCACCCCCAGCAGCAACTCGGCCCGGGCTTTGTCCTTGATCGCCTCCGGCACCGGCATGCCGAAATACGCTTCGGCGAAACACGCACGGGCGGGCAGCTCGATGTACAGCTCGATTTCCCTGCACAATGTCAGCACCTGAGCGCGCTGAAACGGTTCGGCCGGCAGCAGTGCGGGGCCTTCCTGGGTTTGCTCGATGTATTCGAGGATCACGCTGGTTTCGTTGATAAAGCCCTGTTTGACACCCAGCACCGGCACCTTGCCCCGCGGGCTGATCGCCAGGGCGGCGGGTGTTTGCCCGGCAAAAAAAGGCACCTCTTCGAATGCCAGGCCTTTCTCCAAGAGCGCCAGCTTGACCATGTTGTAGTAATTGCTGACCGAAAATCCGTAGAGCTTGAGCATCGCAAAGCCTCCAGGCCATGTGCGGGGTTGGCTGCATGAGTTATAGATCCGCCCGACCAACCTGGCTAGCAGCATCACCTGCCTGAATGGGGGTAGACTGGCGCCCTTTTCTTGAGGAGCCTGCCATGAGCGAGCCGACCGATATCGACAACGACGAAGAAGCGTTCACCGAAAGCACGCTGACCCAGGCCATCGAAAACCAGATCGAAAGCGACAATCCGCCCGCCGCCAAGGCCACGTTCAACAAGCTGACGCTGGTGGGTTACGAGCGCGAAGAGATTTTGAACATGATGGCCCATGTGCTGGCTGTGGAAATCGACAAGATGCTCGACGAAGACCGCGCCTTCGATACCCAATGGTATGAATCCGCCTTGCGCGCACTGCCCGAGCTGCCGCCTGAAAACGCCTGAAGCGAGCGCCCGTGTGGCCGGGAAGCCTGCTTCCTCGCCACAACACTGCGCCATATCAACAGCCGCGAGTTTCCCACTGGACAGCCCGCCAAAGTACGTTCACCTTAGGGCCTGCTAGCCTCTAACAAATTCTTAGAAAGTCTGGAGTCCCTATGTCGTATACCCCTGAGTTGGTTGCCGAACTGGAAATCCTTGCACTCTTCAACCTGGACAGCTCCCAGGAAGGTCTGAAAGTCCATCAGACTGCCGCACCGACTGCTATCGCCGCCGCCAAACGCCTGTTCGAGAAAAAACTGATCGACCAACCGGACGGCGGTTACCTGACCAGCCTTGGCCGGGACGCTGCAGAACAAGCCCAAACCCTGCTGACCATCCTGACCACCGCCGCAACCAAAGAAGCTGCCTGATTCCGGATACTGCCCATGGAGTCCGCCGCGGCGGATTCCGAGGGCATTGCCGTGAACCGGATAAAATTCTGACGCCAAAAACCGTTTCCCCTCTAAACCTCCTACGCTTCTGAATGTAAACTCCTACACGGCCGCCCATGTCGGGCCTTGCGCGCCGCCGAGTTCGACATGACCCGCACCCATGAGATCCGCCCCGACCTGGACGAAGGCATCGACCGCAAGGTGCTGGCCCAACTGCGCGCGCGGTTCATGGCGCTTAACGCAGGGCGCATGGCCCGGGCTGTCGAAGGGCTGACGCCACGCCAGCAAAGCGTATTGACCCTGCTGCCGCTGTTTTTCCACGTCAATCACCCGCTGTTGCCCGGTTACGTGTCGGGCAGCACCCCGGCCGGGCTGTCGAATTTCGAACCCGACGCGCAGGCCCTGAACGAAGCCCAACGCCTGACCCGTTCGTTCTCCTACAAACCGCGCCACGGCAACCCGCCGCAGCCGATCCATGGCCTGTTCCTGATGGGCAGCCTCGGCACACTGGCCCAAGCCGACCAGAGCGACATGGACGTGTGGGTATGCCACGCCCCCGACCTGAGCGACAACGAACTGGTCGAGCTGCGCAAGAAATGCCAGTTACTGGAAGCCTGGGCCCAGAGCATGGGCGCCGAGGCGCACTTCTTCCTGATCGAGCCGAGCCGGTTTGTCTTGGGCGAACGCGACACGCAACTGAGCTCCGACGACTGCGGCACCACCCAGCATTATCTGTTGCTGGATGAGTTCTATCGCACCGCCATCTGGCTCGCCGGCCGCACACCGATCTGGTGGCTGGTGCCGGTGTATGAAGAAGTGCGCTACGCCGAGTTCACCCACACGCTGATTTCCAAACGCTTTATCCGCGCCGATGAAACCCTCGACCTCGGCCACCTGGCGCGCATCCCTCCCGGCGAGTTCATTGGCGCCGGGCTGTGGCAATTGTTCAAGGGCATCGAATCGCCCTACAAGTCGCTGCTCAAGCTGCTGCTGACCGAGGTCTACGCCAGCGAGCACCCGAACGTGCAGTGCCTGAGCCTGCGCTTCAAACGGGCGGTGTTCGCCAACCGGATGGACCTGGACGAGCTGGACCCTTACGTCGTGGTCTACCGGCGCATCGAGGAATACCTCAACGCGCGCAACGAGCCGGAACGCCTGGAACTGGTACGGCGCGCGCTGTACTTGAAGGTCAACCGCAAGCTCAGCGCCGGCCAGCGCACCGTCGGCTGGCAGCGCCTGTTGCTGGAACGCCTGGCCCATGAATGGGGTTGGGACCAGCGCCAACTGGCGCTGCTCGACAGCCGCAGCCAATGGAAAGTACGCCAGGTGGCCTCCGAGCGCCGCGCCCTGGTCAATGAGCTGAACTACAGCTATCGCTTCCTGACCCAGTTCGCCCGCACCGAACAGACCGTCAGCCTGATCAACAAGCGCGACCTCAATGTGCTTGGCCGTCGCTTGTACGCGGCGTTTGAACGCAAGGCCGGCAAGGTCGAATTCATCAACCCCGGCATCGCCCCGGACCTGGCCGAAGACACCCTGACCCTGGTGCAATCGGCCAACCGCAAGGAACCGGGCCAGCATCATTGGGGCCTGTACAACGGCAACCTCACCGCCCTGGAATCGGAGCACTTCGCGCCGATCAAGCGCAGCCGCGACCTGCTGGAAATGCTCACCTGGTGCCACCGCAACGGCGTGATCGACAGCAGCACGCGCCTGGCGCTGCACCCAGGCGTCAGCGACATGACCGAATTCGAACTGTTCAACCTGCTGGGCAGCCTGCAACAGACCATCGCCCTGCCCCTGGCCAGCGTCGATGAAGAGCGCCTGCTGCGCTCGGCGGTGCCGGAAGAAGTGCTGTTGCTGATCAACGTCGGCGTCGACCCGCTCAAGCACCATCGCGACCTGAACATCCTGATGACCACCGAGCGCACCGACTCCCTGAGTTACGCCGGCGTGCGCGAAAACCTGGTGCTGACCCTCGACCAGGTCACGCTCAACAGCTGGAACGAGGTGATGGTCAGCCGCTACGACGGTCCCCATGCCCTGCTCGACTGCCTGCGCGACTACCTCAACCAGTTGCCGTCGGACCACCTGCCACGCCTGCGGGTGCGCTGCTTCTGCCACAACCGCGCACAGTTCATTGCCCAGCGCGTGGAAGACATCTTCGACACCGCGCAGAACCTGCTGCTGGGACAGGGCAACCATCGCTACTTGCTGCAGGTGCAGCAGCACTATCACGTGATGGAGCTGATGCCCGGCCAGGCCACCCACGTCTCACTGGCGACCCAGGACGCGCTGATCGCCTACCTCAGCGAAGAACTGGCCAGCTACAGCCCGTTGCACCTGGACGCCATGGCCCTGGAAGACCACGACCTGGCGCTGCTGCTGCCGATGGGCATGGCCGAATGCGTGCAGGTGTTTTACCGGGTCAACGAAGGCTTCGCCGAGCTGTATGTGCTGGATGAGTTCAACGCGCTCTGGCAGCAACGCTTGCCGTTCCATGATGAACAGAGCCTGCTGGCGCCGTTGCAGCGTTTTCTGCAGTCGATCATCTATCGCCGGGACGCGCTGTCGCCCCTGGACCCGCAAGAACCGCTGGGCGCGGTGCAAACCTTGTATTACCAACTGTTGCCGTCGGGCAGCAATCGCGCACGCGGTATCGAGCCCCGGCCGGCCCCGCAAAACCCGGCCAACAAGCCGTTTTATGACGTGCAGGCGATTATCGGCAAGGCGGCGCCGGGCCAGGTGGGGATCACCCTGTACTGCAATCAGCGGGAGTTTTCCGAACTGGAGTTTGGCGACCAGCTGTTTGCAGTGGTCGCCCGGGAGATCGTCGGGCAGCGCCGCGAAACCGAGCGCTACCGCTGCTATATCACTGATCTGGATCTCTCGGGCCTGCTCGGCGACGTACAAAGCCCGAGCAATCTGTACCTGCGTTACAAGGCCGAGCTGGAACAGGCGCTCAATGACGCGCTGAAGCAGATTTAAAGCGAAAAGGCGCCGCCGTCTTTGGGCTGGCCTTCAACACTGAGCAGTTCGAGCTTGAGGGTCTTGCCGCCGGGTGCTGGCCAGTCGATGTGCTGGCCCACTTTCAGGCCGAGCAACGCGCTGCCCACCGGCGCCAGGATCGAAATCTTGCCCGCGTCGGCATTCGCATCCTTGGGGTAAACCAGGGTCAGGTGATAGTCCTTGCCGCTGCCTTGCTCGCGGCAATGCACGCTGGAGTTCATGGTCACGACGCTTGCAGGCACTTCATCGTGGCCAACCACTTCTTCGGCGCGGTCGAGTTCGTGCTGCAGGGCTTCTACACCTGGCGAATTCTCGCCGACACGGTCGATCAGTTGCTCAAGACGCTGCACGTCGAGACGGGTAAGAATGATGGAAGGTGCGGTCATGATTCAGGCAGACTCCTTTTTTCTGCACAAAAAAGCAAAACCCCGCCAGGAAAAGGCGGGGTTCTCACGGACCTCGATGAGTTGAGGTGTACCCGGACACTACCACAGCACCGCAAATAAACAAGACGGGCTCAAGGCCCGACTTTGCGCCGCTCGGCCTGGGCCACGATCACGCGTCGCCGCTGATCATCGGCGGAGCGCCATTCACGGATGTCTTCCACATGGCGAAAGCAGCCAAGGCAGACTTTTGCCTCGTCCAGCCGACACAAACTGATACAAGGTGATGGCACCGCCGGGCTGACATTACTGAACAACGGCTTGGGCGGACGCACGATTGCAGGCTGGCTCACAATCAATTCTCGTCGGGGTTCAGCTCATCGAAGCCGAGCTCGACGCCGGCTTGTTCCTGAACCAGCCGCGCGAGCATTTCGCTGAGCAGCTCATCGCTGGTATCGCACTGCCAATTGCGGTCTTCTTCGTTGTAATCGAAGTGAAAACCACCGGAACGTGCCGCCAGCCACAGTTGGCGCAGCGGTTCCTGGCGACTGAAGATCAGTTGAGTGCCGTTCTCGAACTTGACGGTCAGCACCCCGGCCGAGCTTTCCAGGTCCACATCCAGGCCGCTGTCGTCGAAAATATCTTCCAGCGCGTTCTGGGTCGAATCCACCAGGTCGTGAAAACGGGCTTCGGTCAAACTCATTGCGGCAACCTCAAAAGTGTCTGGTTTTGCTCAAGCGCCGCACGATACGGACGCGCTCCGCCGATTGCAAAGGATACCGAGTTCATTACCAATGGCGGTAAGAAATATCCCCGACTAGCGTAGCCAGCTTCGCAGTTATGTCGGCAAACCCCCGCCGGACGGGTATTCCGGCGCATAGGCAAGCTGGCGGGTGGTCGGTATACTCGGGCGCAATTAATGCATATTCAAGGATTTCGCCATGAAGCGCCTGATCTCTTCCCTTGCTGCGCTCGTCGCGGTCGCTTGCCTCGTTAGTGCCTGTGGTCAAAAAGGCCCGCTGTATCTGCCCGATGACAGCAAAGACCCGAATGAACAGGCGCAATCGTCGCAAAAGCCTGCCAAAGCGCATAAGCACGACACTTACTAAGGGAACCCCATGGACGCTTTTAACTACCGGAACGGCGAGCTGTTCGCGGAAGGCGTGGCGCTGTCCGCAATTGCCGAGCGCTTTGGCACCCCGACCTATGTGTACTCGCGCGCGCATATCGAAGCCCAATATCGCTCTTTCACCGACCCGTTGAACGGCGTGCCGCACCTGGTGTGCTACGCGGTCAAGGCCAACTCCAACCTGGGCGTGCTCAATGTCCTGGCGCGTCTGGGCGCCGGTTTCGACATCGTCTCCCGCGGCGAGCTGGAACGTGTCCTGGCGGCTGGCGGCCAGGCTGACAAGATCGTCTTCTCCGGCGTCGGCAAGAGCCGCGAAGACATGCGCCGTGCCCTGGAAGTCGGCGTGCATTGCTTCAACGTCGAATCCACCGACGAGCTGGAGCGCCTGCAAGTGGTCGCCGCCGAGATGGGCGTTCGCGCGCCGATTTCCCTGCGCGTCAACCCGGACGTCGACGCTGGCACCCACCCGTACATTTCCACCGGCCTGAAAGAGAACAAGTTCGGCATCGCCATCGCCGATGCCGAGGACGTGTACATCCGCGCCGCCCAATTGCCGAACCTGGAAGTGCTGGGTGTCGACTGCCATATCGGCTCGCAACTGACCACCCTGCCGCCGTTCCTGGATGCCCTCGACCGTCTGCTGGCGCTGACCGACCGCCTCGGCGAGTGCGGCATCTACCTGCAGCACATCGACCTCGGTGGCGGCGTGGGCGTGCAGTACCGCGATGAAGAGCCGCCGCTGATCGGCGACTACATCAAGGCCGTGCGCGAACGCCTGGAAGGCCGCGACCTGACGCTGATGTTCGAGCCGGGCCGCTACATCGTCGCCAATGCCGGCGTGCTGCTGACCCAGGTCGAGTACCTCAAGCACACCGAATACAAGGATTTCGCCATCGTCGATGCGGCGATGAACGACCTGATCCGCCCGGCGCTGTACCAGGCCTGGATGAATGTCACCGCCGTAACGCCTCGCGACAGCGCAGCGCGCGCCTATGACGTCGTCGGCCCGATCTGCGAAACCGGCGACTTCCTGGCCAAGGATCGTCAGTTGGCCCTGGAAGAAGGCGACCTGCTGGCCATTCATTCGGCCGGTGCCTACGGGTTTGTCATGAGTTCCAACTACAACACCCGCGGGCGTGCCGCCGAGGTGCTGGTGGACGGTGATCAAGCGTTTGAAGTGCGTCGCCGCGAGACGGTAGCCGAGTTGTATGCTGGCGAAAGCCTGCTGCCGGAGTAAGCCATGCTGCTGCGTTTTACCAAGATGCACGGGCTGGGCAATGACTTCATGGTCCTTGACCTGGTCAGCCAGCACGCGCACATCCTGCCCAAGCACGCCAAACAGTGGGGCGACCGTCATACCGGCATCGGCTTCGACCAGTTGCTGATCGTTGAGGCGCCGAGCAACCCGGAGGTGGATTTCCGTTACCGGATCTTCAACTCCGACGGTTCCGAAGTGGAACAGTGCGGCAACGGTGCGCGCTGCTTCGCCCGCTTTGTGCTGGACAAGCGCCTGACCGCCAAGCGGCAGATTCGTGTCGAGACCAAGAGCGGCGTGATCGAGCTGGATGTCCGCAGCGACGGCCAGATCAGCGTCAACATGGGCGCGCCACGCCTGGTGCCGGCGGATATTCCGTTCCAGGCCACCGAGCAGGCCACCCACTACACCGTCGATGTCGACGGCCAGGCTGTCGAACTGGCGGCGGTGTCCATGGGCAACCCCCATGCGGTGCTGCGGGTCGACGACATCAATAATGCGCCGGTGCATGAGCTGGGGCCGAAGATCGAACATCACCCGCGCTTTCCGGCACGGGTCAATGTGGGCTTCCTGCAGGTGATCGACCGCTCCCGCGCGCAATTGCGCGTATGGGAACGCGGCGCCGGCGAAACCCAGGCCTGCGGCACCGGTGCTTGCGCCGCTGCCGTGGCCGCGATCAGCCAGGGGTGGATGGATTCGCCGCTGCTGATCGACCTGCCCGGCGGACGTTTGTCCATCGAATGGGCAGGCCCCGGCCACCCGGTGATGATGACCGGGCCGGCCACGCGCGTATACGAAGGACAGGTCCGTCTATGAGTGAGCCAAGCAAATGACCGATAAGCCTCAAGTACCCGCACAAGCATCCCCGAGCGAAAGTCTGGAGGCCGCTGCCGTCGCGGCGTACCTTGAGGCTAACCCGGACTTCTTCGTCGAACACGAAGAACTGCTGCCGGCCCTGCGCATCCCCCACCAACGTGGCGATACCGTGTCGCTGGTGGAGCGGCAGATGAAGATCCTGCGCGAGCGCAACATCGAAATGCGCCATCGGCTCTCGCACTTGATGGACGTCGCCCGCGATAACGACCGCCTGTTCGACAAGACCCGTCGCCTGATTCTGACGCTGATGGACGCCACCAGCCTGGAAGAAACGGTGATCGCCGTGGAAGACAGCCTGCGCCAGGACTTCCAGGTGCCCTTCGTCAGCCTGATCCTGTTCAGCGACAACCCGATGCCGGTCGGGCGCTGGGTCAGCGGCGGCGAAGCGCAAACGGCGATCGGCGGCCTGCTTTCCGAAGGCAAGACCATCAGCGGCACCTTGCGCGAGCATGAACTGGACTTTTTGTTTGGCGCCGAGCAGCGCAAGCAGATCGGTTCGACCGCCGTGGTCGCCCTCAGCCATCAAGGCCTGCATGGGGTACTGGCCATCGCCAGCCGTGATCCTGCGCACTACAAAAGTTCGGTAGGCACGTTGTTCCTGACCTACATCGCCGAAGTGCTGGGCCGCGTATTACCGCGCTTCACCACCGCCCTGCGCGCGGTGCGCTGACCATGGAACGGCAACTGGACGCTTACTGCGCACACCTGCGCAGCGAGCGCCAGGTGTCGCCCCACACCCTGGAAGCCTACCGACGGGACTTGAACAAGGTCCTGGCCTACTGCGAAAAGCAGCAGATCCCCAGCTGGAAGGCCTTGGACATCCAGGGCCTGCGCAGCCTGATCGCGCGCCTGCACCAGCAGGGCCAATCCTCGCGCAGCCTGGCGCGCCTGCTGTCGGCGGTGCGCGGCCTGTATCACTACCTCAACCGCGAAGGCCTGTGCGACCACGACCCGGCCAATGGGCTGGCCCCGCCCAAGGGCGAGCGGCGGCTGCCCAAGACCCTCGACACCGACCGCGCCCTGCAATTGCTCGATGGCGCCGTCGAGGACGACTTCCTGGCCCATCGCGACCAGGCGATCCTGGAGCTGTTCTATTCTTCGGGCCTGCGCCTGTCGGAACTGACCGGGCTGAACCTCGATCAGCTCGACCTCGCCGACGGCCTGGTGCAAGTGCTCGGCAAAGGCAGCAAGACCCGCGTGCTGCCGGTGGGCAGGAAGGCCCGGGAAGCGCTGCAACTGTGGCTGCCCCTGCGCGCACTGACCAACCCGGCGGACGACGCCGTATTCGTCAGCCAGCAGGGCCGACGCCTGGGGCCGCGGGCGATTCAACTGCGGGTCAAGGCGGCCGGCGAGCGCGAGCTGGGGCAGAACCTGCATCCGCACATGCTGCGGCACTCGTTTGCCAGCCATTTGCTGGAGTCGTCCCAAGACCTGCGCGCGGTGCAGGAACTGCTCGGCCACTCTGATATCAAGACGACACAGATCTACACCCACCTGGACTTCCAACACCTGGCAACGGTGTACGACAGCGCCCATCCACGGGCCAAACGCATCAAGGGCGGCGACTCATGAGTATCAAGCTGATCACCTTCGACCTCGACGACACCCTCTGGGACAACGTCCCCGTCATCATCAGCGCCGAAGCGTCGATGCGCGAATGGCTGGCCACCCATGCCGCCAAGGTCGGCGAACTGCCCCTGGAACATTTCGCCAGCCTTCGCCAGCAGGTGCTGGAACGCCATCCCGAACTCAAGCACCGCATCAGCATGCTGCGCCACCGCGTACTGATGCACGCGTTTGAAGAGGCCGGTTATCCACAACCTGAAGCGACGGAAATGGCCGATGTGTGCTTTGAAGCGTTCATTCATGCGCGCCACCAGCTCACCGTATTCCCCGAAGCCGAGCCGATGCTGCAAGCGCTGCGCAAACACTTCCTGCTGGGCGTGATCACCAACGGTAACGCTGACGTACAGCGCGTCGGGTTGGCGGACTACTTCCACTTCGCGCTGCGCGCCGAAGACATCGGCATCGCCAAGCCGGATGCGCGGTTGTTTCAGGAAGCGCTGCAACGGGGCGGGGTGGATGCCAGCGCGGCGGTGCATATCGGCGATCATCCCGGTGACGACATCGCCGGAGCGCAACAGGCGGGGCTGCGTGCCGTGTGGTTCAACCCGACAGGCAAGGTCTGGGAAGGGGATAAACTCCCGGATGCGCAGATTCGCAGCCTGACGGAACTGCCTCCGCTGCTCAAAAGCTGGCAGTAAGTGGGAGGGGGCTTGCCTCCCCTATATTGGCAGGCGGTGAGCCGTAGGAATTTGTTTCAGGCATGAAAAAGCCCGCAGCGACGGCGGGCTTTTCCAGCAAGCCAGAAGCAGACCTCAGATAGGTCGGCTGCCGTACTTGTTATCCGGCTTCTTGGGTGGATCTGCCACCACGTTGGCCTCGACTTCCTGCACTTTGCCGCCTTTAGCGAGGAATTCCTCCATCGCACGGGCCAGCGCGTCGCGCTCTTTGTTCTTGGCTTCAACACTTGGCAGCTCATCGACCGAAACAGCGGCCTTGGCTTTGCCTTTGGCAGCCGGAACAGGAACGTCATCGCCACCGTCGTCGTCAGCAACGTCTTCCGCTGCCGCCTCAAGACCTTCTTCGGTGTCGTTCCAGTTCGTCGTTTTCCAGATCATCGTCGCTCATGTTCTACCTCATGACTTGCGAAAAGCAGATTAGTTATAGCCCAGCTTCACCATCTGTCGAAGGTCGCCGGAAAAAAATCAACATCCACCGGATAACCAGTGGCTTATGCCCCATCACCGTGCAAAGTGGCGAGGACTTTACGAGCACCGCCATGATCACGGTGCTCGCCCAGATAAACACCTTGCCAGGTCCCCATCGCCAAGCGGCCGGCCTTGACCGGCAAACTCAGCTGGCAACCCAGGAGACTGGCCTTGAAGTGCGCCGGCAGATCGTCCGGGCCTTCGTCGTTGTGTTCGAACCCGGCTCGGCCTTGCGGCACCAGCGAGTTGAAAAAACGCTCGAAGTCACGACGAACCGCCGGATCGGCATTCTCGTTGATGGTCAACGAGGCCGAGGTATGCTGCAACCACAGATGCAACAGGCCCACGCGACACGCCTTCAATTCAGGCAAACCGGCAAGCAACTCGTCGGTTACCAGGTGAAAGCCCCGGGGCTTGGCCCGCAGGGTAATCAGGGTCTGTTGCCACATACAGTTCTCCGCCCATCGGCGCGCATTCTAGCGCGCTCAGGGAAAAAACAAAGTGCCGAATACGCCTACATGCCTGTAAGACATTCGCACCCGGAAAAGTGCCGTGTGAGCGCCATCATCCACGCGACGCAAAAACCCGGCATCCCGCGTCATGAGTGACAAACACCAGACAAAAAAATGCCCGGCAAGCCGGGCATGTTTTTTTCGCCTACTTACAAGTTGTAGCCGCGTTCGTTGTGTTGTGCCAGGTCGAGGCCGACAGCCTCTTCTTCGCCCATGACCATATCCAGCACCTTGAGGATGATGAAGGTCACGATGGCGGTGTAGATCACAGTGAAGCCGACGCCTTTGCACTGAATCCAGACTTGGGCTGCCACGTCAGTCACGGTGCCGAAGCCGCCCAGGGCTGGGGCTGCGAAAACGCCCGTGAGGATCGCACCGACGATGCCACCGATACCGTGTACGCCGAACGCGTCCAGGGAGTCGTCGTAGCCCAGCTTGCGCTTGAGGCTGGTGGCGCAGAAGAAGCAGATCACACCGGCAACCAGGCCGATCACCAGAGCGCCCATCGGGCCCACGGTGCCTGCCGCAGGCGTGACGGCGACCAGGCCAGCCACCACACCCGAGGCGATGCCCAGGGCACTTGGCTTACCGTGGGTGATCCACTCGGCGAACATCCAGCCCAGCGCCGCAGCAGCTGTAGCGATCTGGGTCACCAGCATCGCCATACCGGCAGTGCCGTTGGCCGCAGCAGCGGAGCCGGCGTTGAAGCCGAACCAACCGACCCACAGCATGGCCGCACCGACCAAGGTGTAACCCAGGTTGTGAGGGGCCATCGGGGTAGTCGGGTAGCCTTTACGCTTGCCAAGCACGATGCACGCCACCAGACCAGCCACACCCGCGTTGATATGCACCACGGTGCCACCAGCGAAGTCCAGCACGCCCCAGTCCCACAGCAGGCCACCATTGCCGCTCCAGACCATGTGTGCGATCGGCGCGTAAACCAGGGTGAACCAGATAGCCATGAAGATCAGCATCGCGGAGAACTTCATGCGCTCGGCGAACGCACCGACGATCAGCGCCGGGGTGATAATGGCGAAGGTCATCTGGAAGGTGACGAACACCGCTTCCGGAAACAGCGCCGCAGGCCCGGTGATGCTGGCCGGGGTTACGCCCGCCAGGAACGCCTTGCCCATGCCGCCAAAGAAGGAGTTGAAGTTTACAACGCCCTGCTCCATGCCGGTCGTGTCAAACGCGATGCTGTAACCGTAGATGACCCACAGAATGCTGATCAGGCCAGTGATGGCAAAACACTGCATCATCACCGACAGAATGTTTTTCGAGCGAACCATACCGCCGTAGAACAGCGCCAGGCCGGGAATGGTCATGAATAGCACCAGCGCGGTGGATGTCAGCATCCACGCGGTGTCGCCGGAATTGAGGACTGGAGCAGCCACTTCGTCTGCCGCCATGGCCAGGCTTGGCATTACGATGGACAACAGGGCTCCGAGC
>LNAP01001998.1_pt1 | contig 27012 bp, 22 predicted proteins | sample 602601 | NCBI WGS metagenome assembly LNAP01 (sample SAMN02440304, study PRJNA202911) | soil metagenome | biome: Subtropical and temperate rainforests or woodlands; isolation source: soil samples (1 kg each in a 20% v/v slurry with milli Q water) were... ... | reverse complement strand
CATCGGCGGCCTGCTGGTGAGCCAGTTGCTCACGCTCTACACCACGCCCGTGATCTACCTCGCGCTCGACCGCATCAACCGCCGCCTCGAGCGCGCGCTGCCGCCGGCCGAGCCTGGAGGTCCGCCGGTCGCGGGCGCGACCGAGGGGATGCAGTGATGGCATCGATCTCGGAACCCTTCATCCGCCGCCCGGTCGCGACCACGCTGCTGTCGATCGGGTTGTTCCTGCTGGGTGTCGTGGCCTACGATTTCCTTCCCGTCGCCTCGGTCCCGAACGTCGATTTTCCCGCCATCTTCGTCTCGGCCAGCCGGCCGGGCGCCGATCCGTCCGTGATGGCGGCGACCGTGGCTTCTCCGTTGGAGCGGCGGCTGGGCGAGATCTCGGGCATCAACCAGATCACCTCGACCTCGTCGCTGGGCACGACCAACATCCAGCTCCAGTTCGACATCGGCCGCAACATCGACAAGGCCGCGCGCGACGTGCAGGCGGCGATCAACGCATCGCTGGTCGACCTGCCAAGCGACCTGCCGGCGCTGCCGCGCTTCCGCAAGGCCAACACCGCCGGCGCGCCCGTCTTCGTATTGGCGCTGACCTCGAAGACCCTTGCGGCGAGCGCGATCTACGATGTCGCCGACACCGTGCTGGCCCAGCGCATCTCCCAGGTCCCCGGCGTCGGCAACGTGACGATCAGCGGCGCGGACCAGCCGGCGGTGCGGATCCAGCTCAATCCTGTGGCGCTGTCGAACGCCGGCATCGCCACCGACGACGTCCGGACTGCCATCATCAACGCCAATCCGCTCGGCCCCGTCGGCATCTTCAACGGCGAGCGCCAGAGTGAGACGCTGTCGCTGAACAAGCAGATGCGCACGGCCAAGGAATTCCGGGACATCATCATCAAGAGCGCGAACGGCAGTTTCTTGCGGCTGTCCGACGTCGCCGAGATCGAGGATGGCGTCCGCAATGCCCGTTCGATCGCGTGGTTCAACAAGCAGCCGGCAGTGCTGATCCAGATCACCAAGCAGGGCGACGCCAACGTCATCGATACCGTCGACCGGGTGAAGGCGCTGATCCCCGAGCTGAAGCAGTGGATTCCGGCCGGCGTGGACGTCTCCACCCTGGTCGACCGCACCAGCACGATCCGCGCCAGCGTGATGGACATGCAATGGACGCTGCTGGCGACTGCCATCCTGGTGATGGTCGTGGTGTTCGTATTCCTGCGCCGTCTGACGCCGACGATCGCGGCGGGCATCTCGGTGCCGCTGGCGCTGGCCGGCACCTGCGCCGGCATGTGGGTCGCAGGCTTCTCGATCGACAATCTGTCGCTGATGGCGCTGGCGATCTCGGTCGGTTTCGTGGTCGACGACGCCATCGTCATGATCGAGAACATGTACCGCAATCTCGAGCACGGCATGCGGCCGTTCCAGGCGGCGATCGAGGGCGCCAGGCAGATTGGCTTCACCGTGGTCTCGATCAGCCTGTCGCTGATCGCGGCGTTCACGCCGTTGATCTTCATGGACGGCATTGTCGGCCGTCTGCTGCGCGAGTTTTCGCTGACGCTGACCTTCGCGATCGTGGTGTCAACGCTGGTGTCGCTGACGGTCACGCCGACGATCTGCGCCCATTACATCCGGCAAACCACGTCCGGCACCGAGACGCTGTTCGATCGCATCATCGAGGGCTCGCTGTCGCGAATCGTCGCATTCTATGCCCGCACCCTGCGTACCGTACTGGAATTCCCGCTGCTGACGCTGCTGGTGTTCTTCGCCACGATCGGGCTGACGGTGATGCTCTACATCAAGGTGCCCAAGGGCTATTTTCCGACCGACGATTCCGGCTTCGTCATCGGCGCGACGCGCGCCTCCGCGGACATCTCGTTCCAGTCTATGCTCAGCCTTCAGCAGCGGCTCGCCGACATCGTCATGCAGGATCCGGCGGTGGCCGGCATCGGCTCGACGGTCGGCGGCGGAGGCGGGCCCGGCGGCGCGACCTCGAACCGCGGCACTATGTTCATCAGCCTGAAGCCGCCGGAGGAGCGCGATCACGTTTCGACGCAGGTCGTGATCGATCGCCTGCGGCGCGCACTGTTCCCGGTGCCCGGTATCCGCCTTTTCATGTTTGCCGCCCAAGATGTGCGCGCCGGCGGACGGCAGAGCGATTCCGACTACCAGTACACGCTGTCCAGCACCGACCTTGGCCTGCTCCAGAAGTGGGCTCCGATCGTGGCCAAGCGCATGGAGAGCGTCGAGGGCATCACCGACGTCTCCAGCGATCGAGATCCCGGCGGACTTCAGCTGACCTTGTCCATCGACCGCCAGAAGGCCTCGGCGCTCGGTGTCCGCGTCCAGGACATCGACAATGCGCTGAACAATGCGTTCTCGCAGCGTCAGATCTCGATCATCTACACCCAGCGCAACCAGTACATGACCGTGCTGGAGATCGACCCGAAATTCCAGGTCGATCCCTCCAATCTCGACCGCATCTATGTCGCCGGGGCGGGCGACGTGCAGGTGCCGCTGTCGGCCGTTGTGCGTGTGACGCGCGGGCTTGCCGCGCTCGCGGTCTATCATTCGCAGTCGTTCCCCTCGACCACGGTGTCGTTCAACCTGCTGCCGGACGTGCCGCTCCAGGCCGCGACCCAGAACGTGCAGCGCGCGGTGGAGGAGTTGCACATGCCCGAGGGCATCCGCGGCAGTTTTGACGGCAATGCCGGCGATTTCGCCAAGACCAGCGGCCGCCAGCCGCTGCTGATCCTCGGCGCGCTGGTGGCGATGTATATCGTGCTCGGCGTGCTCTATGAGAGCCTTGCCCATCCGCTCACGATCATCTCGACGCTGCCCTCGGCCGGCCTCGGCGCGCTGCTGGCCTTGCAGATCACCAACACGCCGCTGACGGTGATCGCCTTCGTCGGCATCATCCTGTTGATCGGCATCGTCAAGAAGAACGGCATCATGATGGTCGACTTCGCGCTCGATGCCGAGCGCCAGCGCGGCCTGTCCTCGGCGGAGGCGATCTTCGAGGCCTGCCAGGCGCGCTTCCGCCCGATCCTGATGACGACCATGGCGGCGCTTTTCGCCGGCATTCCGCCGGCCCCGGCACGGAGCTGCGCCGTCCGCTCGGCATCACCATCATCGGCGGCCTGTTCGTCTCGCAGATCCTGACGCTCTACACCACGCCCGTGATCTATCTCCTGATCGACCGGCTGCGCCGCCGCTCCGAGCCCCGGCCGCTCGCCGCGCCGGCGGAATAGGCGGGGCGTGTCACCACCCGCATCAGGATGATATTGTTGTAATATCCGTTTTCACGCATCTGTTAGATATTCTCATTTCTGTCAACAAAGTTCGTTACTGAACGGCCACGCGCATGGCCATCGAACCGGCCTCGCGAGGGGGCTGCGCCTTTGCATTTCGGACGAGTCCGTCCCGACAACGCGCGACCTGATTGCGGGATACTCGGATTGCGGGCCGGCGACAGCCGGCTGGCTCATGTCGTTATTGGGTGGTGAGGCTGATGACTGATGCGGTCGGAACACATTTCTTCCCGGAGATTGCCGCGGGTGGATTCTCCCGGGTCGATGGCACCGTTCAGTTCTGGCTCAGAGTCAGTGCGCTGATCGGTCCCGAGTCTATCGTGCTGGACTTTGGCGCCGGACGAGGTGCCAAGCAGAGCGAGGATTCCGTCGCCTATCGGCGCAGCCTGTTGTCGTTGAAAGGACGGGTGCGCGAGGTGATCGGCGTCGACGTCGATCCGGTGGTCATGACCAATGAGGCGCTCGACCGGGCGTTCCTGATTGGACCGGACGGCAGGCTTCCGATCCCCGATCGATCAATCGACGTGATCGTGTCGGATTTCGTGTTCGAACACATCCAGGACGCTGCCAGCGCAGCGCGGGAGCTCGACCGCGTCCTCAAGCCCGGCGGCTGGATCTGCGCGCGCACGCCTAACCGCTACGGATACATCGCCATCGGCAACCAGCTGATCCCCGATGCGCTGCATACTCGCGTCATCCGGTCAGCCCAGGTCGAGCGGGAGGGCAAGGACGTCTTTCCGGCCGTCTATCGTCTAAATACCGCCAGCGCTTTCAAGCGGCATTTTCCAGCGTCCCGTTACGATGTTTACGTCATTCCGTGGGACGCGGAGCCGGCCTACTATTTCGGATCGAAGCTCCTCTACTCGTTATTCCTTGCGATTCAGCACTTCACGCCGGCTTCATTCAAGACGGTCTTGATGGCGTTCATGCGCAAGCGCCCGGTGCCTTGATCTCGACGGGGCTGGACCGACGCGAGGGTGTCGCAGTTTGCCGGCGGATTGTGCCTTGCCGGTTGTTGAACTGCCGCTTCAAGCGTATAGCGGCGACCATGTCGAACACCACCGCCGCCGCGCCGGCCGAGCCGATCCCCGAATGCCCGCACTGCCAGAAGCCGATGCCGCTGTGCATCTGCGACAGCGTCACCCCGGTCGAGAACCGCCTCGAGCTCCTGATCCTCCAGCATCCGCAGGAGCAGGACAGGGCGCTCGGCACCGCGCGGCTGCTGGCCCGGCATTTCGCCAAGGCCACGGTGCGGGTCGGCTTGTCCTGGCCGAGCCTGTCCAAGGCGCTGGGGCGGCCGATCGAGAACGCTTCGCACTGGGCCGTGCTCTATCTCGGCTCGGCGCGCGCCGCCGACCTCGAGGCTGAAGGCGAGATCGTCGCGCTCAACCGCAAGGGCGAGGTCGCGGACAACCAGCGTGCGCTTCTCGGCAAGCTGGAAGGCGTGGTGCTGCTCGACGGCACCTGGAGCCAGGCCAAGGCGCTGTGGTGGCGCAATCCCTGGATGCTCAAATGCCAGCGCGTCATCCTCAACCCGGCGCATCCCTCGCGCTACGGGCGCCTGCGCAAGGAGCCTCGGAAGGACGGACTCTCCACCATCGAGGCCGCCGCGACGATCCTGGCCAGTCTCGAGAAGCGCCCAGACATCGCGCAGACGCTGAACGCCAGTTTTGAACGGATGCTGGCGCGCTACCGCGAAGTCCAGGCCGAGATGCCGGAACTGGCGCCGAAACCGCCGGTGAAGGACCGCCGGCGCGGGGTCCGGCGAGGCAAGCGAGCCTGACTTCGGTCCACATCAGCCCTACGGTTGATTGCCCCGCCCGGGGCGGGCCGATAGAGAGCGTCGGCCAGACCAGCCGCGATCTGCTATCCTGTCGCGGTATCGGAATGCCGGAAGCGGAATGGGCAGTCGAATTCACTTCGCAACGAAGGAAATCCTGGCACAGGCGACGCGGCCCGATCGGTGGGGCACGCTCGCGCTGATGGACATCTCGCTGCGCTACCGGCGCACCGTGATCGGCCCGCTCTGGATCACGCTGACATTGGCCGCGACGATCGCCAGTGTCGGCACGGTCTATGCGACGCTGTTCAAGCAGGACATTGCCGGCTTCCTGCCGCTGTTCGCGGTTGGCCTGATCGTCTGGACCCTGATCGCAACCACGCTCCAGGAGGGCTCCAGCATTTTCGTAACCTCCGGTCACCTGATCAAGGCGGTGCCGGCGCCCCTGATCGTGCACGTCCTGCAGATGATCGCGCGCAACGTCCTCATCTTCGCCCATCATCTGGTGATCGTGATCCTGCTCTATATCGTCATGCCATGGCCGCTGCACTGGGACATGCTGCTCGCGGTGCCCGGCTTTGCGATCCTGGTCGTCGTTCTCCTCGGCGGCTCGGTCGCGCTCGGCATGCTCTGCGCGCGCTTCCGCGACATCGGGTCGGCCATCGTCAGCGGCCTGCAATTCATCTTCTTCCTGACGCCGATCATCTGGACCGAGGACGCCGTGCGCGGCACCGCGTTTCACTGGCTGATCCGCGCCAATCCGTTCGCGACCCTGCTCGATCTCGTGCGCAGGCCGCTGCTGTCGCAGCCGACCGATGCGGAGCAATGGCTGCTTGGGTTGGTCTATGCGGCCATCGTGGCCGTCATCGGCCTCGACTGCTACGCGCGATATCGCCATCGCGTGGCGTATTGGTTGTGAGGCACCCATGAGCCCTGCCGCCCATATCGTCCTGCGCAACGTCTCGGTGACGTTTCCGATGCTGTCGTTTCGCGACCGTTCGCTGCGCAGCCGGTTCGTCGGCACGGTCACGCTGCGGCGGAAGGCGGCGGTCCCGCACATCGTCTCCGCACTGAACGACGTCAGCCTCGACATCCGCGCGGGCGACCGCCTCGCCATCATCGGCGGCAATGGCGCCGGCAAGACCACCTTGCTGCGGGTTCTCGCCGGCATCTATCATCCGACCACGGGCAGCGCGGACGTGTTCGGCCGCTGCCTCTCGCTGTTCGATCTGTCGGCCGGCATCGACGAAGAGGCGACCGGCTACGAGAACATCATGCGGCGCGGACTCGTGATCGGCGCGCGGCGCGCCGAGATCGATGCGCGACGCGCGCTGATCGCGGAGTTCACCGAGCTCGGCGATCGGCTCGACCTGCCGCTGCGCACCTATTCCAGCGGCATGATGCTGCGCCTGATCTTTGCCGTTGCGACCGCGGTCGAGGGCGAGATCGTGCTGCTCGACGAATGGATCGGCGTCGGCGACCAGCAGTTCCGCAAGAAGGCGAGGGAGCGGCTCGACCAGATCGTTGCGCGCGCCGGCATCCTGGTGCTGGCCTCGCACGACGTCGATCTGATCAGGAGTACCTGTAATCGCGCGGTCCTGCTGCAGCAGGGGCGAATCGTCGCCGCCGGCACCACAGACGAGATCCTGAACCAATATCTCGAGAACGCAGGAAAGTAATCGTCGCGACGCGTTCGACTGCAAGGCGTCAATCGTCGCCGCCTGCTTTGTCGCCTCAAGCATCACGATTGTTGTATGCAATCGCTCCTGAGCTGCCGCTAGGGCGGGCAGTGTGACTTTTCAACACTAGCGAAATGAACTGGAATCCGTAAATGTACGGACACACGAGATTGAAACATCTCGGTATTTCTTTATCGATCATTCCGTCGGGGTTTCCATGAAAGTTCAGTTCGCCGCTGCCGCCGCCGTTCTTTTGGCCTCCACCTCGCTGGGTTACGCAGCCGATATGGCTGTAAAGGCACCCTATGCCGCGCCGGCAGCCGTCTGGAACTGGACGGGATTTTATGTCGGCGGCCACGTCGGCGCCGGTTGGGGTACGACGGAGTCAACGCTGACCGCCATCAATCCCGGCGGCGCGATCCCGGGCGGGTTTGCCATCGCCCAGAACAGCCGGAGCGGTTTCCTCGGTGGCGGCCAGGCCGGCTACAATTTCCAGTCCGGCTGGGCTGTCTTTGGTGTCCAGGGCGACATTGCCGGGATGGACGTGAAGGGCACGACGCCCTGTCTGGGTGGCGTTGCTTCGTGCACGGCGAAGAGCGATTGGTTGGCTACTGTGACCGGTCGGTTCGGCGGCATCGTCGGCGATCGCACCCTCGTCTATGTGAAGGGTGGCGCGGCCTGGATGCACACGGACCACTCCTTGAACATCCCCGGCGGTTTTGGTGGACCATTCGGCGTGGGTGCTGTGAGCTCGAGCAGCACGACGTTGGGTTGGGTGCTGGGCCTGGGCGCCGAATACGCGTTTGATCACAACTGGAGCGCGTTCATCGAGTACGACTACATCGACTTCCAGAAGAAGAACATCGCATTCGACTTCTCGGGTCTGGTCGGCGCCCCCGCGTCGGCAAGCGTCGATATCAAGAACAAGCTCTCGATCGCGAAGGTCGGCTTGAACTACAAGTTCGGCGGCCCGGTCATCGCAAGATACTGATCGGCTCTCAGTCGCGTGAACGGAAAAGCCCCGCTCGGCGGGGCTTTTTTGTTGGGCCATGAAGCGGTTAAACGCGGCTGCGCAAGTCGGACGAAGGCGGTTGCCTAAGCCCTTGATCCCCTATATTGCTCCCGCTTAAGGGGCCACGTGGCGGAGTGGTTACGCGCCGGTCTGCAAAACCGTTTACTCGGGTTCGAGTCCCGACGTGGCCTCCATCGCAATACTCTGATCTCTCAGCACAATTTGCTCTCGGCGCAGGTCCCGCCGCAGCTGGTACACCGGGTTTGCCCGGGGCTCGGCGGAAACACTCGATTCAGTCCCGGTGGCATAGACTTCGCATCGGCGAAGTGATGCATCACGAACCCCTGGAGCTGGAGAGCACGTGGGCGACATCGTACGATTTATCCCGAAATCAGAGCTGGAGCGGGCTCGCCTCATTCGCGAGGCCCGTGCGATCTATGACAGCATCTTTCCGCCGGCCGAGCCTGACCGGACGCCGCAGGACGGCGAGGAGCGCGTCAAGACCTGATCGCGCCAGTGCCTGCGAAGGGCATGGCATAAGTTGAACCGCCCGCGAGGCGGGCGCATTCGTTCACGGTGAAGCGGCCTCAGCAGGCCGCGTACCAGCCGTCCGGAAACGGCAGCAGGGGCCAGGCGCCCTCGTTGTCATTGGCGGCTTTGGGCGTCGCGACGAAGCTCCACGAGCGGGGCACGAACTCCTCCTCCGGCGCGAACGCCAGATCGTCACGGACCAAATCTTCGTAGACCATGGCGTCCTGAACGGCATCCAGCAGCAAATTGAATTCGGCTTCGCTCATCACACCCTCCGGAACGCGGATGGCGCAATGTCGCAAAGCCGGCTTGTTTCCCGATTGAGCCGATCGTTTGCATTTTAACGATCTGGCGATCAGGTCCCGCTTGGTTAGCGATCTCTAAAGATTCCCAGGAAATCCCGGATGGAACCCTAGTCAGGCGGGGCCGGCGGCCCGTGTGAATGAGATCACATTCTCGGCGGTTTATTTCTCTTAACCCTTCGTACACCGGCCAATGGAGGCCGGGACCGGCAGGGCGGACGGGAGAGCAGTCATGAAGGCAAGGTTCTTGCGGTTTGCGGGTGTGAAGAGCCGGGCGCACCGCGCCTCGACGGTCGGGCTGTTCCTGACGCTGTTTGCCTCCGCCGCTCATGCCCAGGGCACAGCCGAGCAGCGCCGGGCCTGCACGCCCGACGTCTACCGGCTCTGCGCCGGCGAAATCCCCAACGTCCGCGCCATCACCGCCTGCCTGCGACGTAACCGCTCAAGCTTGAGCGAGGCTTGCCGCGGCGTGTTCGACCAGGCCGGCGGCTGACATGGCCGGTCTGTGAGTTTGTGCGCAGCAAGTGGCTCGCGCGGCTCGCGAATCCGGCATAGTCGGCCTGTGGATATGCTGCGGACAGGCTGTGGAAGACGAGTATCTGTTTCGAATGCCAGGCGCAGATCTGTCCTTGGGTCGTCATATCTCCGTTAAATAGTGCCACCAAATGGTTCGCTCATCGTGCGGATCATTGTGCCGCGTTGAACTATTTGGTTCCCCCGAATTCGGAATCGCTTACCGCGGCGTCCCTCATGCCCGAACAGTTTTTGGGCAGCCGCCTGCCCAAATGACGGGCTCCCTCCGTCCAATTTTTTGTACGCCCGCGGACAAGCTTTCCGGTCCGCTCTCCACCTAGGCTCGCCGCCGAGATCTGGAACATGGCCATTGCCATGACAATCGAAGGAGCTGGAGATGGAGAGACGGGTATTTCCGCAGGCGCAGCGGAGGATGTCGCGCGCGTTGCCATGGCGCAAGGTCGCACTCGGCGCCACCATCGCTGTCGGCCTCACAGCCGCAGCACCGCTGAGCGCGCAGGCTGCCGCGCCCGCCGCCTGCGCCGCGCTGCAGAGCAAATACCCGGACTGGAAGGGCAAGACCCTGGTCAATGCCATCAACCCGCATACGCCGGGCTATGAGGCGATCGATCCCAAGGATCCCAGCAAGTATGTCGGCTTCGACATCGATCTCGGCGAGCAGATCGGCGAGTGCCTGGGCTTCAAGCTGACCTACAAGGCCGTGACTTTCGCGGCGCTGTTGACCACGTTGCAGAGCGGCCAGGCCGACATCGTGATCTCCGACATCTACGCCACCGAAGAACGCGCCAAGGCCGGCGACTTCATCACCTATTCCAAGGTGTTCGACGGCGTGCTGGTGGCGAAGGGAAATCCGAAGAAAATCACCGGCATCAACACCTCGCTGTGCGGCACGGCCGCGGCGGAAAATACCGGCTATGTCGAAGTGCCGCTGATCCAGGCGCTGGCCCCGGAATGCAAGAAGGAAGGCAAGGCCGAGCCGACCATCCAGCTTTACGACAACAACGCCAACTGCATCCAGGCGATCCTGGCCGGTCGCGCCGACACCTACATCAATGACGTCAATACCGTCGACAACGCCGTCAAGGCCTATCCGGACAAGCTCGAGAAGGCCGTCGCCGTCACCATCCCCTACCAGGTCGGCATTGCCGTGCCGAAGGACAAGCCCAAGTTCCGCGAGGCGGTGCACGCCGCCATGATGGAAATCTACAAGTCGGGCAACCAGCTGGCCTTGCTGAAGAAGTGGAATCTCGATCCGGAGAACCTGATGGAGCCCGGCCTGTTGATCGTCAAGTAAAGGGCGGCTGGTCGAAGGAGCCGTAGGGTGGGCAAAGGCGCTATTGCGCGTGCCCACCGCCTTCGCTGAACGCCGACGGTGGGCACGCTTCGCTCTGCCCACCCTACGATCGACTGCTCATCCAAGGACTGCCGGACGCCATGGAGCTGTTCCTTCACTATCTCAGCATGCCTTACATGATGCAGGGCATCCAGGTGACTCTCCAGGTCACCGCCCTGGGTCTGGCTGGCGGGCTGGTGCTCGGCGTGATCCTCGCGGGGATGCAGCTCAGCAGCTTCAGGCTGCTGGCATCCTTCGCCAGGGTCTACGCCGTGATCTTCCGCGGCACGCCGCTGATTCTGCAGATGGTGTTCGCGTATAACGCGTTGCCGCAGATCGGCATCAAGCTTCCCGCCATTCTCGCCGCCGGTCTGGCGCTGGCCTGCAATGAGGCGCCGTTTATTGCCGAGATGCTGCGCGCCGGCGTGCTCGGTGTGGACCGCGGCCAAGTGACGGCCGGACAGGCACTGGGCATGACGCCCGGCATCCTGATGCGCCGGATCATCGCGCCACAGGCGATCCGCTCCATGATCCCCGGCTTGGGCAACGAGGCCGTCAGCGCGCTGAAGAATTCGTCGCTCGCTTCGGTGATCGCCGTGCAGGAGCTAACCCTGCGTTCAACGCAACTGGCGTCCTCGACCTTCGATTTCTTCTCGATCTTTTTCGCCTCCGGTCTGATCTATCTGCTGCTGACGGCGGCGATCGCCGTGATCCAGCTTCTTCTGGAGTGGAAGTTCGATCTCGATCGCATGAAAAAGCCAACGGAACTGATGCAGCTCCTGCCGTGGTATCGCGCGCCGCTGGTGCCGGCGGCTGCGGCAACCGCCGCGCCGGCAGATGAAGCTACTGAACCTGCCCCGATGACCGTGATGGACGCCAGGCCGACGCGCGTCGATCGCACCTCGCGTTCGGCCACGCTGGCCGGCAATGACGTGCTGGTCGAGGTCACCGATCTCTACAAGGCCTATACCGCGCCGGTGCTGGCCGGCGTCAGCCTGACGGTGCGGACCGGCGAGGTCGTGGCTTTGCTGGGCCCCAGCGGATCGGGCAAGAGCACCCTGCTGCGCTGTATCAACCATCTCGAAGGCTGGGACGCCGGCATTGTGAGAATTGGCGGCCGCCGCATGGGGTTCAGCGGCGACGGCAAGGCGCTGTCGCCGCGCGCCATTGCCGAAGAGCGCGCCAGCGTCGGCGTCGGCATGGTGTTCCAGCAGTTCAACCTGTTCAGCCATCTCACCGCGCTGGAGAACGTCGCCGGCCCGTTGCGCTGGGTTCATGGCATGTCGCGGCCGGACGCCGAGCGCCGCGCCCGCGAACTGCTCGAACGCGTCGGCCTCAGCCATCGCGCCGATGCATTGCCGCGGCATCTGTCCGGCGGACAGCAACAGCGCGTCGCCATCGCGCGGGCCCTGGCCCCGAACCCGAAGGTGCTGCTGCTCGACGAACCGACCTCGGCCCTCGATCCGGAACTGGTCAACGAGGTGCTGGAAGTGATTCGCCGGCTCGCGGTCGAGGACGGGCTGACCATGATCATTTCCACCCATCAACTGCGCTTCGCCGACGAAGTGGCAGACCGCGTGGTGTTTCTCAGCGGCGGCTCGATCATCGAGGAAGGGCCGGCGCACGAGATGCTGACCCGTCCGCGCAATCCGATCACCCAGCGTTTCCTCCGCGTGATGGAGGCGGACAAGCCGCCCGCGGCACTGCCATGACGGCGGTCGCCTCATCGCGCCTGAACACGCCAACGCCAGTCGAGGCCTTCGCATGAAACATCATCTGCTTCCCGTATCGCCCGCCAATGTCCACTGGGGGTATTTCAGCAAGGTGGTTGCACCCGCCCTCACGCTGAAGTCGGGCGACCGCGCCACCATCGAGACGCTGACCCATCACGCCAATGACGACTACGAGCGGATGATCGCCGACGATCCCGGCGCCGAAAGCGTGTTCAAGTGGACCCGGGAGCACAAGGCCATCGTCCGCCGCGGCGCCGGCCCGACCGAAGGTCCGTTCATCCGCGGCTCCGGCGAAGGCGTCGGCGTGCACCTGCTGACCGGCCCCGTCGTCATCGAAGGCGCGGAGCCCGGCGACGTGCTGGAAGTGCGCATCCTCGACGTGCGGCCGCGGCCCGCCTGCAAGGCTTGCCATGCCGGCAAATGCTTCGGCTCCAACGCCTCGGCCAATTGGGGGTTTCACTATCACGACCTGATCGAGGAGCCGAAGCCGCGCGAGGTCATCACCATCTTCGAACTCGACACCGCCGGCGAGCCGTTCGCCAAGGCGGTCTACAACTATATCTGGACGCCGCAGACCGATCCCGACGGCATCGTGCATTCGACCATCGACTATCCCGGCGTGCGCGTCGATCACTCGACGATCACCAAGCGCGACAACATCCTGCAGAATGTCCGCGTCCCCGCGCGGCTGCATTTCGGCACCATGGGCCTCGCGCCGTCGGAGTCCGATTTCGTCAGTTCGATTCCGCCGAGCTATACCGGCGGCAACATCGACGATTGGCGCGTCGGCAAGGGCGCCAAGATGTTCTATCCCGTCGCAGTGCCCGGCGCGTTCTTCTCGGTGGGCGACCCTCACGCCGCCCAGGGCGACAGCGAACTCGGCGGCACCGCCATCGAGACCTCGTTGACCGGCGACTTCGAATTCATCCTGCACAAGCAGGCCGACCTCGGCGGCACCGTTCTGGAAGGACTGACGCATCCGATGCTGGAGACCGACAACGCGTGGTCGGTCTATGGCTTCACCTATCCCAACTACCTCGCCGAACTGGGGCCGGATGCGCAGATCGAGATCGCCAACCATTCCAGCCTCGACCGCGCCATGCGCGATGCCTTCCGAAAACTGCGTCGCTTCCTGATGACGGTGCACCATCTGAGCGAGGACGAAGCGATCTCGCTGCTGTCGGTGGGCGCCGACTTCGGCGTGACACAGGTGGTCGATGCCAATTGGGGCGTGCACGGCACGATCCGCAAGAACATCTTCCGTTGCGACTGATTTCAGCGAGGTGCTATTTTTCGGAATGGAAACTTGTCCCGGACGTAGTGCAATGCGCCGCCCTTGCGGCGTAGTGCACTGCAAAGCCGGGACCGTCGCGAATACCGTCGTTTGGCACGGTCCCGGCTCTGCGGAGCGGCATGAAGAATGCCGCACCGCGTCCGGGACAAGGGTGCTTTGGCACGGCAGTTGCTTGGATTGGTCCGATTGGGGTCGATCCATGAGCTTTCGCCCGTTCACCAGCGAATCCTATTCAGAAGGCGACCGTCCGGAGGCCTGGCGCGACGTGTTGCGCGCTGTCGGCCTTCAGCCCTCGGCAAGCACCACGGTTCCCAGTGGATACGCCACGGCGTCGCGACGACGCAGCGACGGCGTGGCGCTGGCGAAATTGTCCGCGGGATCGCAGGCCGTGTCGCCGCTGCAGGACCTCGCCGACGACATGCCTATCGTGTTGCTGCCGTCCGAGGACGGCGTCACGCTGCGGACCCCGGCCGGACACCAGATCATTTCCGCCGGACAATTGCTGTTGTTGCCGCGCAATGGCGACTGGAGCGTCGCGTTCCCGCGCGACATGCGAGCGATCATCCTCTCGGTAACATCCGAGGCCTTTCACGGCCGCAAGATCGGACAGCCGGGGCTCGCCGGCGTGCGCATCATGCCGCCCGGCGGCTTTACCGACATCTTCTCGCGCACGCTCGATTCGGCGGCGGGCACGCTGGAGACGCTGACCGACATCGAATGGGCTGCGGTCGCGCAAAGCCTCGCGGACTTGCTGCCGACCTTCATGCGCCAGCTCGGCGTGCCCGCAAAATCCGCCAGCACGGCGACGCAGAGCGCCATCCTGCACCGGATCTGCCAGACGATCGAGCGCCGGCTGGGCGACCCCGATCTTGCGCCGGCACGCGTGGCGCAGGCCGAGGGCATTTCCGAGCGCTACCTGCAGAAGCTGTTCGAGGGCACCGGCGGCTTCACGCATTACCTGCGCGAGCGACGCCTGCAGCGGACCTGGGCCGACCTGTCGAATCCGGCGGAGGCGCATCATTCGATCTCGGAAATCGCCTACCGCAGCGGCTTCAACGACTCCGCGCATTTCAGCCGGACGTTCCGCCATCGCTTCGGACTGTCGCCGCGCGAATTTCGCCAGCAGGAAAGCGAACGCGGCGCCGCTTCCGCCGTCGCGGCGGGACAACGCGGCTGGCCGCAGGATGCGCTGGCGCAGTTGCGCAATCATCATCCGCTGCCGCCTGCCCGCATAGCTACGGCGCCCTCCGATCCAAGATCCGGACAGACCAACATTGTCAGCGATCACACCCACCATCATCTCGCAGTCGACGCCGCGCGGGTGCATTGGGGCTATTTCAGCCGCGCCCTGCCGCCGCAGGCGGAGGTCAATTCCGGCGATACCATCACCATTGAAACGCTAACCCAGCACGCCTCCGACGACCCGGAGCGGATGATCGTCGGCGACCCCGGCGCCGAAAGCGTGTTCCGCTGGACCAAGGAGGGAAAGAACGTCGACCGCCGCGGCGCCGGCCCAATGGACGCTTCGGTCTACGGACGCGGCGCCGGCGAAGGTTTCGGCGTCCATATCTGCACCGGGCCGGTCCACGTCCGTGATGCGCAGCCCGGCGACGTGCTCGAGGTGCGCATTCTCGACATCGTGCCGCGACCGAGCCGCAGCGACGCGTTCAAAGGCAGGGTCTTTGGCAGCAGCGTCGCCGCGTGGTGGGGCTACCACTACAACGAATTCCTGGCCGAATCGCCGCCGCGCGAGGTGGTGACCATCTACGAGATTTTCTCCGATGACGACGCCGCGCATGCGCGGGCGCTCTATTCCTATCGGTGGGCGCCGCAGACCGATCCGTTCGGCGTGCTGCACAGCACCTACGACTATCCCGGCGTGCTGGTCGGCCCCGCATCGGTGAAGCGGCGACACAATGTGCTCGACGGCATCAAAATTCCGCTGCGGCCGCATTTCGGCGTCATCGCGGTGGCGCCGCGCGAGACCGATCTCGTCGATTCGGTGCCGCCGTCATACTTTGGCGGCAACCTGGATAACTGGCGGCTCGGCAAGGGATCGACTGTGTATCTCCCGGTCTCGGTGCCGGGCGCGCTGCTGTCGGTCGGCGATCCCCACGCCACCCAGGGCGACGGCGAACTGGCTGGCACCGCCATCGAATGTTCGATGACCGGAACGTTCCAGCTGATCCTGCACAAGAAAGCCGACCTCGCCGGACGTGCGTTCGCCGACCTCACCTATCCGCTGATCGAAACCGGAACCGACTGGGTGCTAACCGGCTTCAGCCATCCGAACTACCTGGCAGAATTCGGCGCCAACGGGCAGAGCGAGGTCTATGCCAACTCCTCGCTCGATCTCGCCATGAAGGACGCGTTCCGGAAGATGCGCCGCTTCCTGATGAACATCAAAGGCCTCAGCGAGGACGAAGCCATCGCGCTGATGTCCGCCGCGGTGGACTTCGGCGTGACCCAGGTGGTGGATGGCAACTGGGGCGTTCACGCCATCCTCAGCAAGCGTCTGTTCGACGACGTCCCGCAATCATAGCCCCAAGGATACTCGCATTGAAGTTTCACATGATCGCAGGCGGACCGACGCCGGTCGCGCCCTTCAGCCATGCCGTGGAGACCGACGGTCTTGTTTTCGTCACCGGACAGATGCCGGATACGCCCGACGCGCCGGGCCAGCTTCCGGAGACGATCGAGGCGCAGACCCATGCCGTCATGGCAAATCTCAAACTGGTGCTGGCCGGCGTCGGGCTGGGCTTCGAACACGTGGTGATGAGCCGGATCTACCTCACGCGGTTCAAACAGGACTACGCGGCGATGAACGACACCTATCGCGGCTATTTTGCGGAGGGCCGACTGCCGGCGCGCACCTGCGTCGGCGTCACCGGACTGGCCTATGATGCGCTGATCGAAATCGATCTGGTCTGCCGGCGCCCGCCTGGATAGCGCGCGCCGGATCGATCGTTGGAAGGGTCCGGTGCCGCGCTCGCGGCACGCAGCATTTTCCCGCGCTACTCGACCTTGAGGTTTGCGGCCTTGACGACCTTTTCCCACTTCTCGGTCTCGGCGGCGACCATCTTGCCGAAGGCCTCCGGCGGCCCGATCAGCGGAGCTCCGCCGAGATCGATCAGCTTCGCCTTGACCGCCGGATCGGCCAGCACCGCATTCACGTCGGCATTGAGCTTGGCAATGATCTCCGGCGGAGTCTTCTTCGGCGCGCCCACACCGAACAATGCGCTGGCCTCATAGCCCGGCACGGTCTCGGCGACGGTCGGCACGTCCGGCAAAAGCGCGGAGCGCTCGGCGGTCGTCACCGCCAGCGCGCGCAGGCTGCCCGCACGGATGTGCTGGATGATCGAGGGCATGTTGTCGAAGATCACCTGCACCTGCCCACCGAGCATGTCGGTGATCGCCGGCGCGGCACCGCGATAGGGAATATGCTGCATCTTGGCGCCCGTCATCATCATGAACATCTCGCCGGAGAGATGCACGGACGTGCCATTGCCGGACGAGGCCATATTGATCTTGCCGGGGTTGGCTTTGACGTCGGCAATGAACTCGGCGACATTTTTCGCCGTCACGTCCTTGCTGACGGTCATCACATTGGCGGTGCGATGAAACGCCGCCACGGGCGCGATATCGCGCAGGAAGTTGAAGCTCAATTTTCCGTACAGGCTGGCGTTGATATAGTTCGCCGGATTGACCAGCAGGATGGTGTAGCCATCGGGCTCCGCATTGACGACCGATTCGGTACCAATATTGTTGCCGGCACCCGGCTTGTTCTCGACAACGAACTGCTGGCCGGTCCGCTCGGAGAGCTTCTGGCCGATCAGCCGCGCCAGAATGTCGGTGGCGCCGCCGGCTGGATAGCCCACAACGAACCGGACCGGACGCGTCGGGTAATCCAGCGCGAAAGCGCTGCCGATCGAGGTGCAAGCAGAAAAGCCCAGCGCGATCAAACCGATCGCCGCGCGACGTGAAATCATAAGTTCCTCCCGGCTGCCGCGGCTTGAGACGCGATCAGCATGTGTTGACGTGTCCTGAATTGACAACACCGCAGCGTAGCAAACAATGCAACTATCGGCCAGTGCGACCGCGACGCACCGCTGCCCGCAGTGAGGAACCGCCATGTCCGTGACCGTCACCGCGCTCGATCACCTCGTTCTCAACGTGACCGACGTCAAACTTTCCGCCGCCTGGTATGCAAAAGTCCTGGGCATGGAAATCAAGGTGTTTGATCCCGGCCCCGGCAAGCTGCCGCGCACCTCGGTGAGCTTTGGCCAGCAGAAAATCAACCTGCGGCCGATCGGCGCCGACAAGGTCGAATGGTTTACCGCCGACGTCGAGGCCGCCGGCAGCGGCGACCTGTGCTTCCTCACCATGGCCGAGCCCGACGAGGTGATCGCGCATCTCAACGCCTGCGGCGTCGCCATCGCCGAAGGCCCGGTCGCCAGACAGGGCGCCCGCGGCACGCTGCGCTCGGTTTATTGCCGGGATCCCGACGGCAGTCTGATCGAAATTTCGTCCTACGAAAAATAACGAAGGTCCCGGCGCCCCCGCCATCATCCAGAGAAATCTTCAAGGCGCCGTTGCGTGAGGAAGAAGGACTCGATGCATGCGCCGCTCCCGCGACAGCCTCACCAGCGGTAGGCCAGCTTGCCCAGCACCGTGCGCGACGATCCGTAATTGCAGGCGTTCACGGTGAAGCACGCCGGCACGTAGTATTTGTCGAACAGATTGGTGACGTTGACGCTCGCCGTAAATCCCTTCAGCTCTGCAAATCGCTTGCCGAGGTCATAGCGAAATGCCAGGTCGACGAGCGTGAACTCCGGCACCCTGAACGTATTGGCGTCGTCGCCCCAGGTTTCTCCGATGTAACGCACGCCGCCGCCGAGGCCCACGCCGGCGAGGACGCTCGTCTGGAATTCGTAGTTCACCCAGAGTGAGGCCGTATTGTCGGGAACCCGGTAAGGCGTGTTGCCGACCTGGCCGGCTGTGTTCGTCCTGGTGATCTCTGCGTTGTTGTAGGTGTAGGCGGCCGTGAGGTTAAGGCCCGGCTGCAGGCTGGCGACGGCCTCGATTTCAAGGCCCTTGACCCGCACCTCACCCGTTTGAACGTAGTAATTGGTGTTGACCGGATCGGCTGTCTGCACGTTCTGCCTGCGCAGGTCGAAAACGCTCAGCGTCACGAAGCTGTTGATGCCGGCTGGCTGATATTTCACGCCGACTTCGTATTGCTGACCGGTCTCCGGCACGAAGGCCTTCAGAAGGCGGTCGGTCCCGACCAACGGCGTGAAAGATTCGGCGTAGCTGACATACGGAGAAAGACCGACCTCCGAGAGATACATCAACCCGGCGCGCTTGGTCAGATCCTGATCATCCTGCGCACTGCTGGTATTGGCTATCAAATTGTCAGTGGTACGCGACGCCCAGTCCTGCCGTAACCCCAGCGTCAGCAGCCATTTGTCGAGCTTCAACTGATCCTGCACATAGAGCCCGACCTGGGAAGCCGTGATGTCCTGGAGCGATTTGCTGGTATAGGCGCCGGTATTGACCGCAGCGCCATAGACCGGGTTGAAGATGTCGATCGGTGTTGCCGTCCCGCTCTGTTCAAGCCAGTTGGACCTGCCCCACAAGTAATCCAGCCCGACGATGGCCTTGTGCTCGATCGGCCCGGTCCCGAAATCGAGCCGCACGCGGTTGTCCAGTGCGATGCCGTCATTGTCGATATTGCGAAGCGTGTAGCGACGATTGAGGGTCCGCTCGTTTGCCAGGGCTCCGTTCGCCTGCAAGTACTGCCGGTGGTTGGTCATGTGCGTATAGCGAAAGTTTTGCTCGAACTTCACGGCCTCGTTGAAGCGGTGCTCGAACTCGTAGCCAAGCGCGGTGCGCTCCGATGTCTCGCCTTCCCAGTTCGGCTCGCCCAGAAAGCGGCTGAACGGAATATGGCCGTAGCGGTTCGTTGTCAGGACGGCCGCGGCCGGAACCTGCGCGTAAAAATCGCCTTCGTTGCGCTGGTAGGAGGCAAGCACCGTGACCTTGGTGTCCGTGGAGGGAGCCCAGGTAACGCTTGGCGCGAAGTACAGCCGATCGTTCTTGACGTAGTCGACTTGCGTATCGGCGTCGCGGCCAAGCCCGACGAAACGATACATGATGGACTTGTCGGCATTGGTTCCGCCGAGGTCAAAGCCGGTCTGCAGATAGTTGAAGCTGCCGAAGGTCTGCTCGATTTCGTTGATGGGATTGGCGGATGGACGTTTGGACACCATGTTGATGAGGCCGCCGGGCGCCTGCTGTCCGTACAGGACGGATGCCGGTCCTTTCAGCACTTCGACGCGCTCCAGACCGTAGGGCTCGGGGGCGAAGAAGCCGAAATATCCGGGCGTGACGCTGCGCAGCCCGTCCAGAAAGGTGTCGGAATTGCTTTGGCTGAAGCCGCGGAGATAGAGCGGATTGTCCAACGCCTGCGCGCCGCTGACCTCGGTGCGCACGCCCGCGGTATAACGCAGCGCCTCGTTGATGCTCTGGGCGCCCTGATCCCTGATCTGATCGGACGTCACCACCGAAATCGACTGCGGGGTTCGCATGATCGGAACGTCGCCTTTCATCCCGGTCGATGCGTTCTGGGCGACGTAGCCGTCCACGTGCCGGAAGGCCGATTGTGTCTGTCCGGAAACACCGGGAACGACAACATCCGTCTGCCGCGCCGTCCGCGCTGCGCGTGGCTTTGCAGCGCTGCGGGTCGCACGCGACGCGCGGGCAGCTGTGCTCGCTGCACGTCGCGGCCGGTTCGGCTCGTTGACGACCACCGGTGGCAGACTCTGCGCGCCGCTCGGTGTGGTGGAGGATTGCGCCGCTGCGCGCTCACCGGCCAGAACGCTCAGCGCGCAAACCGATGACAGCAGCGCGAGCCGCAGCGAGTACAGCGAATTCAAAATAGTCCCCTCTCTCACCCGTCGTAACCAACATGGCGATGGGTGACCGCTATTGATGCGAAACGGATAAGGGGCGCAGCTCCAGTCGACTACTAGAATCCCTATAAGGATACCGCTGCCTTGTGCATGAAACCGCCTGCGGACGTCCGCGGCATGAACAGCGGCTCTGTGCTCCGGGTCACCTTGTGAAGCAGCCGCACGCCATGCCGCATGGACGCAACCGACAGCACTTGCGCCACGGCGCCATTTGCGCCCGCCTCCATCCAATGCAACAAAGACCACAGGAAACGGAAGCCGCCGCCGCACAACAGCGGGCCTTTGAGGCGGATTTCCACCGGGAGGAATGATGTTGAATTCAGTGCCGGCGCCAGGCGTGGTCGGTCCGTTCGCAGGCATGGATGTGCCGTGGCTGCTGAAGATGCAGGCCGAGACCCGCCGCGATCACCCGTTCCTGATCTGGGCGCCGTTCGATGCGCCAGCGCGGCACTGGACCTATGGCGAATTCCACGACCGCGTCGGCGCGCTCGCGGCCGGCCTCGTCCGGTGCGGCATCAAGCCTGGCGACTTCATCCTGGTGCATCTCGACAACTGCATCGAGGCGATGCTGATCTGGTTCGCCTGCGCCGAACTCGGCGCCATCGCCGTCACCACCAACACCCGCTCGGCGGCGGCGGAGCTCGAATACTTCGCCGGTCATTGCGGCGCGGTGGCCGCCATCACCCAGCCCGCTTACGCCGATCTGGTCGCTGCGAACTGCAAAAGCCTGCGCTGGATCGCGGTGATCTCGCACGATGCTGGTACCGCGCCCGCGACAGGCCATTCCGTGGCGCAGGCCGACCGCTTCGAAGCGCTGTTCGCCGATTCCGCCGACCGGCCGCGGCGGCCGACCGATCCGTTCGCCGCCTGCAGCGTGCAGTACACTTCGGGCACCACGTCGCGACCGAAGGCGGTGCTGTGGACTCATGCCAATGCGCTGTGGGGCGGCAAGGTCAATGCCGCGCATCAGGACCTGCACGCCGCCGACGTGCACCTGGCCTATCTGCCGCTGTTCCACACCAATGCGCTGGCCTATTCGGTGCTTGCTACCTTGTGGGTCGGCGCCAGTTGCGTGATCCAGCCGCGGTTCTCGGCGCGGCGGTTCTGGAACGTCGCCGCCGAGCATCGCTGCACCTGGAATTCGACCATCGGCTTCTGCCTGAAGGCGCTGCTCGACCACGAGATTCCGAAGCGCCATACGTTCCGGCTGTGGGGCACCGCGTTCTGCGAGCCGCCGGCCTTCGCCGGCTTCGGCATCAAGATCATCGGCTGGTGGGGCATGACCGAGACCATCAGCCACGGCATCATCGGCGAGGTCGACCAGCCCAACACGCCGATGGCCATCGGCCGCGCCGCCACCGAATACAGCATCCGCATCACCGACGACGACGGCACGCCGACGCCGGCCGGCGGCACCGGCAATCTGTCGATCCTCGGCGTGCCCGGCCTGTCGCTGTTCAAGGAATACCTGCACAATGAGAAGGCGACGCAAGAGAGTTTTGACGAGTACGGCTACTTCGTCACCGGCGACCGCGTCACGCTGCTCGACAACGGCTTCATCAGGTTTGGCGACCGCGCCAAGGACATGCTGAAGGTCGGCGGCGAGAATGTCGCGGCCTCCGAGATCGAGCAGGTCGTCATGTGCGTGCCCGGCGTGCGCGAAGCCGCGGTGGTCGGCATGAAGCACGCGATGCTCGATGAGGTTCCGGTGGTGTTCATCATCCCGCATGCCGGCGTCGAGAAGATGCCGCCGCCGCTGCATGACGATGTGATGGCCGCGTGCCGCAATGCCCTGGCCGACTTCAAGGTGCCGCGCGAGATCCGCTTCGTCGACGAGATGCCGCGCTCGACGCTGGAGAAGGTGGCCAAGGCGGAGCTGCGGAAGCTGCTGGCTTGAGGAAGCGCCGGACCTAATACGATCCCAGCGCCACCGGCCGGAACACCTGCAGCAGCTGCTGGTCGAGTTTGTCGCCCATCTCTTCCATCATGGAAAAGGCCTTGATGTGGGTGAACGGCAGCCGGTACGGCCGGTTCTCGATCAGCGCGGAATAGATGTCGACGATGGTCATCAGCCGCACGATGTCGCTGATCTGGTCGTTGCGCAGCCCATCGGGATAGCCCGACCCGTCGAGCAGTTCATGATGGTGCAGCACCACGTCGAGCATCTCGCGTGGAAAACTGCCCTGCGCCGCCAGCGCCTCGAAGCCGAGCCGCGGATGCTTGCGCATCTCGGCCATCTCGTCGGCGTTCAGCGAACCCGGCTTGTCGAGAATGGCCACCGGGATGAAGGCCTTGCCGACGTCGTGGATCAGCGCGGCGCGGGTCAGCCGGCGCTGGTCTTCCTCGCGCATGCCGAGATGCTGGGCGAAGGCGACGGCGAAGCCGGTGACGAACAGGCAATGCCGATAGGTGTGGGTGTGATGGCGCCCGACTGCCGCCAGCCACTGGCGCAGCGACGAGCGCTTGATCGCGCGCATGATCTGGCTTTCCGCCTTCATCACGTCGCTGAAGGTCAGCGGGATGCCGGCCGGCAGCTTCTCGAAGATCTTGACCATCACCGCATGGGCGGCCTCGACGCCGCGGCTCAGCGCCTTGCCGCTCGCGGTGGCGGTCGCGTCCTGGTCGTGCGGGTCCGGAAAGGCGGCGCGCACACGCTGCAGCACGCCGCGCGCATCGAAAGGCCGCGCGATGGTGTCGGTCGCGCCCAGCGCCCAGGCCTGCATCGAGCCGTGATGCAGCGCATCGGCCAGCACAAACAGCCGCGGCACTTGTTGATAGGCTTTGCCCTGCAGCTTGTTGCGGATGCGCTGCACGCTTTCCGCGGAGCGAAGATTGATGTCGACAACAATTCCGGACAGATGCGCGGCCGGTGCGTCGGGGATTTCCGATGTCGAGATCGTCTCGACGTCCCCGACCTTCATCAGCAGGTCGGCCAGTTCGCAGCTGCGATCGCTGCGGTCCGATGCCAGAAGCAGCCGGCGACGAACCGCGCTTTGCGTTCCTGAAACTGTCATGTGTCCTCGACCGATCGCGACAAACCTGACCGGAATTCCTACTCGAAAACAGGTTCCCGAACGTTAAGCTGCATTGCTAAAATTGCGTTTCGCTTCCCGGTTGCCGTTCATGGCAAGCCGCACCTGACCGGAATCAAGCGCATTTGAAGCAATCTTGACGAACACGGCCGCGGCAGGCGGCGCGCGTCGTGGGCAAACTCCCGATTCGAATGTCAAACAGCCAAGCTCTCATGTTCTCGCGGCGCCCATGGCGTCCGAGGTGTGAGCAGATCTCCCCTCCAGGCATGAGGGGAGCGGCGCGCCGGCAGGCGCGGGATGGTGGTTGGGACGCGATCCATCTCGCGATGAATCGCGGCGCCTGCGGGCGCGCCACCGCGGGATTTAGGGCCAGGGGACCGTTCTTCCGGGACAGTTTCCGGCGGGCTTTCCCCTGTCCCGTCCAGCCGGCACAGAGCGGCAGAGCCCCGTAGTGGGCCCGGACGGTGACCTCCAGCCTCCCGGGGTGTGCGTGCGAGGCACACGCGCGGGACGCCGCATCCGGCTCCACTCTCAAGACGCCTCATGACAGCGCCCCTCGTTGAGCAGGACGGAAGGGACTATAAGTCTATTATTGGATTATAGTCAATATCAGCGACGAAGAAATTTGCACCGTGCTCATACGCCGCCGCTGCCGTTTCCCGGACGCGCTGCAGCATGGCGATGCGCAGATCCGGGATCCCGGTGACTTCAGCAAACCGGGGCCCCGGGTCTGCGAAGCACCACGCCGCAAAGCGGCGTAGTGCATCGCGCCCGGGGAACAAGGCGCGGATGGCACGCAGCCCGGCGCCCCGTGTTGTCAGCTACGGCCGATCGACTATCATGCCCGCTACCACGGCACGGCCGCACGATGCGTCGCCGATGACCGCACAGATTCTGAAAGGCACTTCGCATGAGGCGACTGATTGGCGCTGCGCTGCTGGCGGCGGCCGTCGCGGCGGCTCCGCAAGCTGTGCACGCACAGCAGATCGTGCGGCACGCGCCTTTCACCGCCACGCTGTCCAACAACACGCCGCTGCAATTCGGCATGGCGCCGACTGACGCGGCGCGCGCGTTGCAGGCGCCGCTGGCCTACGTGCGCGGCCGGCCCGGCGACGAGATCCTGCTGGCGATCCGCACCAATGGCGGCAGCGGCTTCTTCGATCGCCGCAACCGTCTGTATCTGCAGTTCCGCCAGGGCCGCCTCACCGGCTGGAAGGGCGACTGGGGCAGCGACTGGCTGGGGCAATAGCGCGCTTGTGTTTGCCCGGCCGCCGTGCTCCCTGCAAACAGACTTCACCTGCAACAACCGATGGATGACCCGTGGGACAAGACGTTACGCTGACCGCTGCCGACAAGTTCGAACTCGGCGCCTATCGCACGACTCCGACCGGCACGCCGAAAGGCGCGGTGGTGGTGATCCAGGAAATTTTCGGCGTCAATCATCATATCCGCGCGGTATGCGACCGCTTCGCCGTGCAGGGCTATGTGGCAGTGGCGCCAGCGATCTTCGATCGCGTCGAGCGCAATTTCACCTCCGGCTATTCGCCCGAGGAAGTCGCCATCGCGCGAAAATTCGTCGCCAGTCCGGACTGGGCGGCGTTCATGCGCGACACCCAGGCGGCGATCGATTCGGTAAAGGATGTCGGCCCGGTGGGCATCATCGGCTTCTGCCTCGGCGGCAGCGTGGCCTATGCGGCGGCAACCAAATTGACCGGGCTCAGCGCCGCGATCGGCTATTACGGCAGCGCCATCGTGCGCTTCGCCGACGACAAACCGACCGTGCCGACGCAACTGCATTTCGGCGAGCTGGATCACGGCATTCCGCTGTCGGACGTCGAGACCATCCGCGCCAAGCGGCCTGACGTCGAGATTTTCGTCTATCCAGGCGCGCAGCACGGCTTCGGCTGCGACGAGCGCGCCAGCTATGACAAGCCCAGCGCCGAACTCGCGAAGCAGCGCAGCCTGGCGTTCTTCGCCAAGCATCTGGTGAAGTGACGTCACCTCTCCCCGCCTGCGGGGAGAGGTGAAGTAAGGAGCGTGCGCCGGTCTTGTCTACTCGCCCTTCACACCTGCGGTCTTCGCCACCGCCGCCCAGCGATCGAAATCGCGGCGCAGCGTTTTCTGGAACGACTCGGCGGAATCGCCGACCGCGATGAGATTGACCGCCTGCAGTCCGGCCACGCCTTCCGGTGACCTGATGATGCGGCCGAGTTCGGCAGACAGCTTGTCGACGATATCCTTCGGCGTCGCCGCCGGCACGAACACACCGACCCAGCCTTCGGCCTCGAAGCCGGGATAGCCGAGTTCGGCGAGCGTCGCCACATTGGGCAGCTTGGGTTTGCGTGTCTTGCCGCCGACCGCCAGTGCCCTGATCGTGCCCGCCTCCAGTTGCGGGCCGCCGGTGGTGAAGTCGATGAAGGCCGCCGTGACCTGATTGCCGAGCAGATCGTTGAGCAAAGGCGACGCACCGCGATAGGGCACATGGGTCATCTCGATGCCGGCGGTCTTCTTCAACAGTTCGCCGTACAGATGCGAGGTGGTCGCATTGCCGAAGGAGCCGTAGGGATGCTTGCCGGGGCTCGCCTTGGCGAGATCGACCAACTCTTTCACCGACTTCATCGGCTGCGCGTCAGGCACCACGAGCACGATCGGCGACAGCGCCACTTGCGTGACCGGCGCCAGGTCCTTGAAGACATCGTAGGGCAGCTTCGATACCAGGCTCGGGGCCTGAATGATCTGGGTGATGGCCACCAGCACGGTGTAGCCGTCGGCCGGCGCCTTGGCGACGTAGTCATTGCCGATGACGCCGCCGGCGCCGGACTTGTTCTCGACGGTGATCGGCTGCTTCCAGGCATCCGACAGCTTATTCGCCAGCAGCCGCGCAGCAACATCGGTCGCGCCGCCGGGAGCATAGGGCACGACGAAGGTGATGCGCCGCTCGGGATACGACCCCGCCGTGGTCTGTGCCGACGCGGTCGCCAGCGTGCCCCAGACCATTGCGGCCGCCACGGCGACCCCACGCACGACCCGACTCGACGGATTGGTCCTCATCGTCTTCTCCCGTTTATTTTGGTGTGACGACGTCGCGCCACAACTCCGCGAGTTGGCCTCGCCTGTTGATTGCTTACAGCCTGGGATCGATTCCCGATACCGCGTGCGGCATGGCGCGACGCGGATGCGCTGATCTGGCGCAGTCCGGCATTCCCTGCGACACATCCGGTGAGGTAATTCGCTCAAGCAACACGCTCGACTGTCATCGCCCGGCCGGGCGCGCAATCGCGCGCCAGGACCGGGCGACCCAGTAATCACTGGCGTGAGTGATTGTACCGCATAGCCTGCGTTTACTGGGTCGCCCGCTTTCGCGGGCGATGACAGTTGGAGCGGTGTGGGGTCGTCGCTCTAGAACCAGCGCTCGCCGACCAGCACGGTGTCGCCGGGATCGAGCAGGGTGCCGAGCGGCACCACGCGGCGCATCGCGCCGTCGATGGTGGCGTGGGTAA